>Ga0207646_10000497_pt1 | contig 52656 bp, 56 predicted proteins | sample KBSK5502metaG_FD_184343 | JGI IMG/M metagenome (GOLD analysis project Ga0207646, IMG submission 184343) | Corn, switchgrass and miscanthus rhizosphere microbial communities from Kellogg Biological Station, Michigan, USA - KBS K5-50-2 metaG... | ecosystem: Host-associated > Plants > Roots >...
GTGCCGGCGCGACTCGTGGAGACGCTGGGGGCGGTGCAGGCCGTGCTGCCGGGCGCGGCGATGGCCGGCGCGGCCGGCCTCGGCGCGCTGCGCGCGCTGATCACGCACGCCGACGCCGCCACGCTGCTCGAGGCGCTCGAGCGGCTGCGCGCGACTGTCGGTGAGGTCGACGGGGCCGTGATCGTCGAGCGGGCGCCGCGAGCCGTCCGCGAGCGGCTCGATCCATGGGGGCCGGTCCCGGCGGCGGCGCTGACGGTGATGCGCACGATGAAGACTGAATTCGATCCCCGCGGCGTCCTCAACCCCGGCCGCTTCGTCGGTGGATTGTGATGCGGCAGATCGAATGCCGACGGCGGTAGAACGGGCATGACGGAGCCGGGAACCACCTCGAACAGGCCACCCACGGCCCAAGCCGGCCTCGCGGACCCCGCTACAACAGAGCCGGTGACCATCTCGAACAGGCCAGCCACGAATCAAGCCGGACTCACGGCACCCGCTACAAAAAGTCTCGCGGACCCCGCTACAATCAACGCGATTCGATCGTGCGTCCACTGCGGCATCTGCTTGCCGGCCTGTCCCACGTATCGCGCCCTCGGCGAAGAAATGGACTCACCGCGCGGCCGCGTTTATCTCATGCGCGCCGTCGCCGAAGGTCGCCTCGACATCACCGAGACCTACACGCATCATCTCGATCTCTGTCTCGGCTGCCGTGCGTGCGAGACGGCGTGCCCGTCCGGCGTGCCGTTTGGCTCGCTTCTGGAGACGGCGCGAAGCGATATCGAGCGCCGGGGCCGCCCGCCGCGACGCCGACTGATCGACGCGTTCCTCTTCGGGGTGTTTCCGCATCCGCAGCGGCTGGCCATCGCGCTGGGTCTGCTGCGACGTTACCGACGCTGGGGCCTGCAGGCCCTCGTGCGCCGCACCGGACTGCTGCGGCGCTTCCCACGCCTCGCGGCCATGGACGCCCTGCTGCCCGAGGTGCCGAGGACGGACGAGCCGCTGCCCGAGTTCCTCGCCGCGCACGGCCGCACGCGCGGCCGCGTCGCGCTGGTGACCGGCTGCGTCCAGCGCTACCTCTTCGCCGACGTGCATCGCGACACGATGCGGCTCCTGTCGGCCGCCGGCTGGGAGGTCGTCGCGCCACATGGCCAGGGATGCTGCGGCGCCCTCGAGCTGCACGGCGGACGGCTCGACACGTTCCGCGCGCGTGCGCGCGCGCTGACCGCCGCGTTGCCATCGGACGTCGACTGGGTCGTGACCAACTCCGCCGGCTGCGGCTCGGCGCTGCGCGATTACGCGCACTGGGTCGACGACGACGCCGCCCGGCGCGTCGCTGCACGGACGCGGGACGTCAGCGAGCTCTTGGCCGAGGCCGACTTGCCACTGGGCCCGTTGGCGACGACGGTCACCTATCACGATCCCTGTCATCTCGCCCATGGGCAGCGTGTACGCACTGCGCCGCGCGCGCTGCTCGGACGTATTCCGCAGCTGCGCCTGGTGCCACTGGTGGACAGCGAGCTCTGCTGTGGCAGCGCAGGGGTGTACAACGTGCTCGAGCCCGAGATGGCCGACCGGCTGCTGGCGCTGAAGATCGCGCGGATCGCCGAGACCGGCGCGCGCATCGTCGCCACCGGCAACCCCGGCTGCCTGATGCAGATCGCGCGCGGCGCGCGCGAGCGCGGGCTGAATCTGGAAGCGGTTCACCCGGTCACGCTGCTGGCGCGCGCCATGCGATGGGGGGAGCGATGAAGATCCGACTCGCCGACCGCGCAAAGTATCAGCCCGACAAGATGGCGAAGATCGCGCTCGCCTCCACGCCGCGCGCCCAGGTCGACCTCTACTGCCTCGAGCCAGGCCAGAACCAGAAGGTCCACGCGCACGAGGCTCAAGATAAAGTCTACGTCGTGCTCGAGGGTCGCGGTCGCTTCACGCTCGATGGCACCGATCACGCGCTGGAGACTGGCGAGGCGCTGGTCGCTGCCGCGGGCAGCGAGCACGGAGTCACCAACGACTCCGGCAAGCGCCTGCTGCTGCTCGTGTTCATGGCGCCGCCGCCCCCGCACGCATGACAGCAAACGCATCGCGCGAGCCGTCGGCGCCGCGCCGCGCCGCGCTGATGATCACGTGTCTCGCCGACATGTTCTATCCGGAGGTCGGAGAGCGCATCGTTCGACTGCTGCGCCGACTGGATGTCGAGGTCACACTGCCACCGGCGCAGACGTGCTGTGGCCTGCCGCTGTTCAACTCCGGGTACCACGACGAGGCGGCTGCCGTCGCGCGGCGCACGGTCGGCATCTTTCGCGACGCGGAGGCGGTGATCGTTCCCTCGGGCTCGTGCGCGTGGATGGTCAAGCACGAGTATCCGGGTTTGCTGCGCGGCACCGCGGAAGCGCTCGGAGCCGAGCGCCTGGCCGAGCGGACGTGGGAGTTCTCCCAATTCCTCGTGCGGGGGCTGGGACGGACGGCGTTCGAGAGCGACGTCGAGGGCCCACTCGCGTACCACGATTCGTGTCATCTCCTCCGAGGCCTGCACGAGGGTGTTGCGCCTCGCACGCTGCTGGGCAACCTCACGGGCGCCACGGTCGTGCCGCTGCCCGGCAGCGACGAGTGCTGCGGCTTCGGCGGCTCGTTCTCGGTACGACTGCCGGAGGTCTCGACCTCCATCCTCGAACGCAAGCTGGCCAACCTCGAGGCCTCCGGGGCGCGGTGCCTGGTGGCGTGCGACGCCGGCTGCCTGATGCAGATCCGCGGCGGCCTCGCGCGTCGAAACTCGCCGCTGCGCGCGCTGCACCTGGCCGAGATCCTAAAGTGACCACGCGCGACGATTCGCCGACCGTCGGGCGCCGGAGCCCTGCGCAGGCGCCCCGACGGCAAAATCCAATGACCACGCGCGACGATTCGCCGACCGTCGGGCGCCGGAGCCCTGCGCAGGCGCCCCGACGGCAGAATCCAATGACCACGCGCGACGATTCGCCGACCGTCGGGCGCCGGAGCCCTGCGGAAGCGCCCCGACGGCAGAATCCAGTGACCACGCGCGACGATTCGTCGACCGTCGAGCCGTGGTGCGAGCCGCAGCCGCAGGCGAGGCGAGCCTGCGTGAGTCGCCCTGCGCAGGCGCTCCGACGGCAAATCAGATGACCGAGCCGATCGTCAGCACGCCGCTGCGCGAGCGCGCCACCCGTGCGCTGGGAGATCGGCTGCTGCACGAGGCGCTCGACATCGCGACGACCCGGTTCATCGCGCTGCGCCGGGACGCGTTCGCCGACTTCCCGGAGGGAGAGCAGCTGCGTGACCGCGCGCGGGCCATCAAGGAGGCCACGCTGCAGCGGCTGGACGCGCATCTCGAGACGCTCGTGGCCAACGTCGAGCGGCTGGGCGGCCACGTCCACTTCGCGGCCACGGCGGAGGAGGCGCGCGAGGTCATCCTCGACATCGCGCGGCGCACCGGCGCGCGCATGGCCGTGAAGTCCAAGTCGATGGCGACGGAGGAGATCCACCTCAACGACGCCCTGCAGGCGATCGGCGTCACGCCGGTGGAGACCGATCTCGGCGAGTACATCATCCAGCTCGCTCACGAGCGCCCCTCGCACATCATCGCCCCCGCGATACACAAGACGAAGGGGCAGGTGGCCGAGCTCTTCTCGCGCGAATTGAAGCGGCCCGGCCTGCCCGCCGATCCCGAGGTCTTGACCAAGATTGCGCGCGAGGAGCTGCGCGAGAAATTTCTGACCGCCGATCTCGGCATCACGGGCGCGAACTTCGCCGTCGCCGACACGGGGACCGTGGTCCTCGTGACCAACGAGGGCAACGGCCGCATGGTGACCTCCCTGCCACGCGTGCACGTGGCCGTGATGGGCGTCGAAAAGGTCATCCCGTCGATGACGGACCTCGCCGTCTTCCTGGCCATCCTCGCCAAGAGCGCGACGGGACAGAAGCTGTCCGTCTACACGACGCTCGTGCAGGGCCCGCGGCGACCCGGCGAGCTCGAAGGTCCCGACGAATTCCACCTGGTGTTGCTCGACAACGGGCGCATCGCCCAGATCGCCGGGACGCTGCGCGAGTCGCTCTACTGCCTGCGCTGCGGCGCGTGCCTCAACGTGTGCCCCGTCTACCGCCAGATCGGCGGCCACGCCTATGGCTACACGTATCCCGGCCCGATCGGCATCTTATTGACGGCGATGCTCAACGGCCCGCGCTCGGTCAAAGACCTCGCGCACGCGTCGTCCCTCTGCGGCGCCTGCGCGGACGCGTGCCCGGTCCGCATCGACATTCCGCGAATGCTCATCGAGCTGCGTCGAGAGGTCGACGAGCGGAAGATCGCGCCGTGGAGCGAGCGGGTCGTGTTCAAGGCGTTTGCGCGGCTGCTGCGAAGCCCGGCGCTCTATCGCCTGTCGGCGCGGATCGGCCGCGCGCTGCAGCGGCCCTTCGTGCGCGACGGCCGGATCCGAACGCTACCGCTCGTTTTCGGTCAGTGGACCCGGACGCGCGACCTCCCGCCCGTGGCCGCGCGCACCTTCCAGGAGCGCTGGCGTGACCTCTAAAGCGGAATTCCTCGCGCGCATTCGCACCGAAATGGCGAAGACGCCCGGACTGTTCACCGCATCGCCCGCCGAGCGTCCCGCGCAGCCCGGCCGGCGGCTGGAAGTGCTGCGCCGCGAGTTGAGCGAGCGCTGGCCGCAGACGCTCGAGCGGTTTCGGCTGGAATTCGAGCGGGTCGCGGGTGTGTTTCATCGCGTGGCCACGGCGGCCGAGGTGCCGGCGGCTTTGGAGCGCATCTGCAGCGAGCGAGCGGCGCAACGGCTGGTCGCCTGGCCCGCCGAGGAGCTCGGGGTGACGATCGCTCCCGCGCTCGGCGCCGCCGGCATCGCCGTAGAGTCGATGCCACGAGGGGTCGTCCCGGAACACGAGCGAATCCGGCTGCGCGAGGTCATCGCGAGCGCCGATCTCGGCGTCACCGGCGCCGACCTCGCGGTGGCGGAGACCGCCACGCTCGTGCTCGTCTCTGCAGCCGGACGACCACGCTCGACCTCGCTGTTGCCGCCCTGCCACGTCGCCGTCTTCGATCGCGAAGCGCTCGTCGAGTCGCTCGAGCAGGTCGGGCTCGCGCTCGAGGCGTGGCACGAGGGCACACCGCCACCGGAGCGCGGCGCGGTGATCAACTTCATCACGGGACCGAGTCGCACGGCCGATATCGAGCTGACGCTGACGCGCGGCGTGCACGGTCCCAAGGAGATCCACGCGATCTTCGTCGACGGCGGCCTGTCACGGCATGGCTGAGCGCTACTTCGAGCCGACCGACGTCGACACGCTGATCCCGACGCTCACGCGAGTGATGGGCAGCATCATGCGCGCGAACGAGCAGGCCACGGCGATCGGAGGACGGCTGGAGGCCGAGCGCGAGCGGATTGGCCAGGCGGGCGGGGGCATCATCGATCGCGCCGCGTGGAAGGCCGACACAGATCAGATGGCGCGGCTGACCGAAACCGTCAAGGCGGGGCTGACCGAGATCATGGGTATGGGCGGCACCATCAAGGACCTGGCCCTCGGACTCGTCGACTTTCCGCACCGGCGCGGCGGGCGCGTGGTGAACCTGTGCTGGAAGTATGGCGAGACGAGCGTCTCGCACTGGCACGGCCTGGACGAAGGCTTCGCCGGCCGAAAGCCCCTGTGACCGCGACGCGCGGACGTCGTTACGACGCGATCTTCTTCGATCTCTTCGACACGCTCGTCCACTTCGACCGCGAACGCTTGCCCCAGATCGACGTGGGCGGGCGCACCATTCACTCCACGGCGGGCTGCTTGCACGCGCTGCTGCAGCCACACGCGCCGTCGGTGAGTCTCGATCAATGCTATGAAGCGCTGGCGGCGTCGTGGAAGGAGGCGGAGCGACTGCGGGCGATCGATCACCGCGAAGTCGGCGCGCCCGAGCGCTTCCGCGACTTCTTCGGCCGCTTGGCGGCCGAGCATGCGACGCTGTCGCCCGATCTCGCGACCGTGCTGATCGAGGCGCACAAGGCCGAGCTGTCGAAGGCCGCGTCCTTTCCCACGCATTACGGCGCGCTGCTGCGACGCCTGGCGCCGCAGTACCGGCTGGCCGTCGTGTCCAACTTCGACTACACGCCGACGGCGATTGGCATCCTCGAGGCGGCCGGCGTCCTGAGCCTCTTCGCGGCGGTGATCGTGTCTGACGCAGTCGGATGGCGCAAACCGCGCCCCGACATCTTCCGAAGCGCGCTCGCCGCGACGGGCGCCGATCCGGCCCGCACGCTCTTCGTGGGGGACCGCGCCGACATCGATGTGGAGGGCGCACACCGCGTCGGCATGGACGCCGCCTGGGTCAACCCCTCGCGCGATCCGCTGCCCGAGGGGATCGCGCCCGCCGAGTACGAGATCCGCGATCTTGCCGACCTCGAGCCGATCCTCGAGGCGAGGTAACGACGCATCTCCCGGCATGTCGCCAGCATCTCAAGGGCCGGGGAAAGACAACGACATGGCGACGATCCGTAAGGTGGTCATCATCGGCTCCGGCCCGGCCGGCTACACCGCGGCCATCTATGCGGCTCGCGCGAATCTGGCGCCGCTCATGATCAGCGGCGTCCAGTCCGGCGGCCAGCTCATGCTGACCTCACACATCGAGAACTATCCCGGATTCGTCGACCCGGTCCTCGGTCCTGAGCTCATGGAGACGATGCGCAAGCAGGCCGAGCGGTTCGGCACCGACATGATCGGCGAAGACGTCGTGGCGGTCGACTTCGCGCGCCGGCCATTCCTGGTGCGTACGGCGGATGCGACGTTCGAAGCGCAGACCGTGATCATCGCCACCGGCGCGTCAGCCAAGCTGCTCGGGCTGCCGTCCGAAAGTCTGCTGCTTGGCCACGGCGTGTCGACGTGCGCGACGTGCGACGGCTTCTTCTTCAAGGATCAGGACATCATGGTCGTCGGCGGCGGCGACTCGGCGCTGGAGGAGGCGCTCTATCTGGCGCGCCTTGGACGCAAGGTCGAGGTCGTGCACCGGCGGGACACGCTGCGCGCGTCGAAGATCATGCAGGACCGCGCGTTCGCTCACCCCAAGATCTCGTTCGTGTGGAACAGCGTCGTGCGCGACATCCTCGACCCGGCCGCCGGCAAGCTCACCGGTGTCATCCTCGAGGACGTGGTGACCGGCACGCGCACCGAGCGGAACGTCGACGGCCTGTTCGTCGCGATCGGCCATGAGCCCAATACGGCGCTCTTTCGCGACCAGGTAGATCTGTTGTCGAACGGCTACGTGCGCGTGGAGCCGGGCACGACGCGGACCTCGGTGCCGGGAGTCTTCGCGGCCGGCGACGTGCAGGATGCCGTGTTCCGCCAGGCGGTCACCGCCGCCGGCACCGGTTGCATGGCCGCGCTCGAAGCCGAGCGCTGGCTCGAAGCGCAGCACCTGGGCTGAGCCCGGGCCCGTTCCCCATCACGCCCGAGCCGCGACGTACAGCCGCTCCGTCGCGTGCTCGAACGCGTACGGCGGACGCGTTTCGATAGACTCCACGATGAAGCCGGCGCGACGCACCTGCGCCGCGAACGCCGCCGGTTGTCGATGATAGAGCTCCACGTCGACCGGCGCGCCTTTGTAGTCGGTGAAGCGCTGCGCGCCGATCCCCGCGTGGACGGCGACGAGGAGCCGGCCGCCGTCGCGGATCACGCGCCGCAGCTCGCTCAGTGCCACCGCGATCGTCATGTCGTTGCCGTAGATCAACGAGTAGAAGGCCAGGACGCCCGCGCATGCGCGGTCGGCCACCGGGAGCTCGCGCACGTCGCCCGCGACGAAGCGCAGCGTCGGACTCACACGGCTCGCGTGCAGCACCGAGCGCTCGGAAAAATCGACGCCGACGACGGGCGTGAGGCCGAGGTCGGCGACGAATCGCCCGATGTGGCCGGCGGCGCCACAGCCGACGTCGAGCACGGGGCCCGGACCGCAGCTCGCGGCGAAGCGGCGCAGGCGCTCGGCGTCCCAGGGCTTGCGGGTCAGCTCGTCGGCGAAGTCGGCGGCGTACTGCTCGGCGATGCGATCGAACGACGCGCGGACCGGGTCGATCACGCTATCGCCGGGTGCCACGGCACACGAGGAGCGTCACGGTATCGAGGCGCGCCACGGCGTAAGAGAAGCGTCGCGGTATCGAGGGGTGCCACGGCTTCTCCGGGCGCCGAGTGAGTGGGGGGGTTGGGGGGCCATGTCTGGGCCCCCCAATATCAGGTCCCGACCCGCAGCGTGGCGCCCAGGTCGCGCAGCAGCGCGATCGTCGACAAGTACGAGAGCCGCCCGGTGCGCGGGTTCTCCGAGGGAACGTTCTCGACCTCGATCGCGAGCGCCCCGAACTCACCCTCGACGTGGATGCGATGTGTGTTTCTCGCGAGGCCGGGCACCGCATAAATCTTCGTCCGCGTCCGCTCCGGCCCGATGCCCGCCAGCGACAGAGCGGCCAGTACGTTGACGTTGGCGGGGAAGGCACGGCACGCCTCGGTGGCCGGTCCCTCGAAGATCAGCGTCTCCTCGCGGACGGCATCGAGATCGATCTTCTTCTCCACGATCCACGGCGCGCCGGCGAGCCCTCGCGGGGGCTTGCGCGATTCCATGGTCACCGTGCGAATCCCGCCGATGGCGCCGCCCTTGACCCCGTCGAGCCCGGCGATCGCACCGGAAGGAACGCGGATGCGCGCCCCATTGGCCTCGGCCAGCGCGATCCAATCCTCGCGTCCGAGCAGGCCGCCACACGAGAGCACGACGAGATCGCGGCCCGCGCCGAGCGCCTTCGGCGCGATTTCTTGCAGGTGCGCCTGCGTCGACGCTTCGACGACGAGATCGGAGGCCGCCACGAGCGCGTCGAGATCGAGAAAGGGCGGCTTGCCCTTGAGCGTCGCCAGAAAAGCCTCGCCGCGCTCGCGAGTGCGCGCCATCGCCCCGGCCAGCGTCAGGCCCGGCAGCCCCGCGTCGACGGCGCGACACACCTGACGGCCGATCGCGCCGAGGCCGACGACTCCGATCTTGATCGGACCGCGCGCGGCACGCATCGCGGCGCATGGTATCATGCGGCAAGTTGACGTCATCTGCCGCCCTGCAACAACCCCTCGAGCGGCTCTATCGCGATTTCGACTACGGCGCCCGCCTCGAGCGCGACGCAATTCAGTACCCGCTGCGCTATCCCGATGCCGCCGATCGCGAGATTGTCGCGCTGCTGACCGCGTGTCTGGCCTACGGCCGTGTCGATCTCTTCGGCCGCGCGCTGCACGGCGTGCTGGCCGTGATGACCCCGTCGCCCGCCGCCTTCGTCCGCGACTTCGACCCGGCGCGCGACGCCGCGCGCTTCGCGGGCTTCATCTATCGCTTCAACCGGCCACCCGACCTCGTGGCGTTTTGCGTGGCGGCGCGCGACGTCCTCGCGCGCCACGGCACGCTGGAGAAATGTTTCCTCGCCGGCGACACCGAGCCGCGCGGATCGATCGCCGCCGCGCTCGAGCGCTTCGCGCGGACGTTCCTGGACGCCGACCTCCGCGAGGTCTTTCCGCGCGGCCGCCGCTCGCGCGGCTATCGTCATCTCTTTCCGCTCCCCTCGGCCGGCGGGCCCTGCAAGCGGCTGCTGCTCTTCCTGCGCTGGATGGTGCGGCGCGAGGCGCCCGACTTCGGGCTGTGGACGGGGGTGTCGCCGTCACGGCTGCTGATCCCCGTCGACACCCACGTGGAGAACATGAGCCGCGCCATCGGCCTCACCCGGCGGCGCTCGCGGACCTGGAAGATGGCGGAGGAGATCACGGCGCGCCTCGCCGCGCTCGATCCTGCCGATCCGGTGAAATACGACTTCGCGCTGTGTCACACCCGCATGGCCGGCGATTGCCTCGACCGTCGCGACGCCGTCGTGTGCCCGCCGTGCGGGCTGCGCGACGTGTGCCGCCACTGGAAGCGGGGCGAAGCCCGGCGGAGACGTCGATGACCACGCGCATGACCGAGGAGCGCCACGGGTTTCCTGGGGCGCTCCGAGCTTGGGGGGGGTGGGGGCCATCTCGGGGCCCCCACGTGAGTCGATGACCGAGATCGCAGGAATCCTGCTCGGGGCGCTTCTCGTCGTGCTGGCCGTCGTCGCCTGGACGCTCCTCGGCACGCGCCGCGAGCTGGGCGAGCTCCGGACGCGGCCGCCGGCGAGCGATCCCGCCCTGCCGCTGCTCAAGCAAGAGATCGAGACCGTCCGGCGCGAAGGTCGCGAGGATCAGGAGCGGCTGCGTCGCGAGGTGGGCGCCCTCACCAACGAGGTGACGCGCCAGCTCGAGCAGGGGATGAACCTGATCCAGGCGGGACAGAGCACGATCGGAGCGCGCCTCGATGCCGCCACGAAGGTGGTCGGCGACGTGCAGGGCAGCCTCGGCACGCTGCAGGAGGCGACCCGACGCGTGGCCGAGATCGGCCGCGAGATCCAGGGGCTGGAGCAGGTGCTGAAGTCGCCGAAGATGCGCGGCGGGCTCGGCGAGACGCTTCTCGAGCGGCTGCTCGACGAGATGCTGCCGCGCGAGCACTGGATGATGCAGCACGGCTTCCGCTCGGGTGAGAAAGTGGACGCGGCCATCCGGATCGGCGAGCGGATCGTGCCCGTGGACGCCAAGTTTCCGCTCGAGAACTTTCGCCGGATGCTCGACGAGAGCGACGAGACTCAGCGCCGGCAGTATCGGCGGGTCTTCGCGCGCGACGTGAAGGCGCGCGTGGACGAGATCGCCAAGAAATACATCCTGCCCGACGAGGGGACGTACGACTTCGCGCTCATGTACGTGCCGGCAGAGAACGTCTACTACGAGATCGCGGTGCGGCCCGAGGACACGGGCGAGGAGCCCATCGCCACCTACGCGCTGTCGCGGCGCGTGGTGCCGGTCTCGCCCAGCAGCATCTTCGCGTACCTGCAAGTCATCGTGCTCGGCCTCAAAGGCCTGCGCATCGAAGCCAATGCGCGCCGCATTCAGGAAGACCTCGCGCGACTCGGCGGCGACGTGGCAAAGCTGCGCCAGCCGCTCGCCACGCTGGGACGTCATCTCGGCAACGCGCAGAAGCAATACGAGGACGCCCAGCGCGAGCTGGACCGCCTGGAGACGAAGCTGGACGAGATCGGCCGCAAGGGCGGCGATGGGGCGCTCGCCGCGCGTGAGCCCGAGCCGCCGACGCTTCCCGGAGTGGTATAGTTTCGCTATGACGAACATCCCCATCCAGGTCTACGGCATCAATCTCCTCGTCAAGATGATGGCCGAAGCGCCTGCCGACATCCGCGTGAACTGCCCGAAGGGCTCGCCGATCCGGTACGGGGAAGTGATTGCTCGCGGCGACGGCTTCGACGAGGGCGCCAACGCCTTTCGCGAGATGCCCGAGCTCAAGACCGTCGTCGCCTTCGAGGAGAGCGCCGAAGAAGTCGAGGGCCACTACTTCTACATCGCCCTCGAGGAGTACCGCGTCATTCGGCTCGACTCCGTCATCCTGTCGTTCCCGCACGAGTAGCCGCGGAGTCGAAACGCGGCCGTGTCGACACTGACGCGCGCGCTGTCCCTGGTCGACGCCGACGAGCTGGTGGCCCTCACGCGCGATCTCGTGCGCATTCCGAGTGTCGTGCGCCCCGGCGAGCCCGGTGCCAACGAAGCGGCGGTCGCCGCGCACGTCGAGCGCTGGATGCGCGCGCAGGGCTTCGACGTCGAGATCCAGCGCGTCGCGCCCGATCGTCCCAACGTCCTCGGCGTGCTCGGCGCATCCGGCACGGGCCCGACGCTGCTCCTGGAAGGCCACACCGACGTCGTCACCGAGGGCGACCCCGCCGCATGGAGCCATCCGCCATTCGCCGCGGAGCTCGTCGACGGCAAGATCTACGGCCGCGGCGCCGCCGATATGAAGTCGGGGCTCGCGGCCGCGATGATCGCCGCCGCGGCGATCAAGCGGAGCGGCGCCCCGCTCGCAGGGCGCCTCGTCGTCGGGGCGCTGGTCGACGAGGAAGGTGACATGCTCGGCGCCAAGCACCTCTGCGCGACACTGATCGGTCGGGAGCTGTCGGCCGCCATCGTGTGCGAGCCCGAGCAAAACGAGCTCTGCCTCGAGCAGCGCGGCGTCGTCTGGGCGCGCGTCACCGCCCGCGGCCGCATGGCCCACGGCGCCATGCCGGAAGCCGGCGCCAACCCGATCACCGCGCTGGCGGCGCTCGTGGCCGACGCCCCGCGGCTCGAGCGGCGACTGCGCGCGCTCTGCACGCGCAGCCGATATCTCAGGCCGCCGACGGTGACGCCGACCGTCATGACGGCGCCGGTGGTGGGTGTGCCGCAGTCAAATGTCATTCCCGCCACCGCGCAGGCGACGCTCGACGTGAGACTCACGCCCGGACCCGATGCCGACGCGGTGGCCAAGGAGATCGACGAGGCGTGCCGCCGCGCGGCGGATGGGTGTCCGGGAGTGAGCGTCGAGTGGGCGCCCATCAACGGCTTTCGCATGGCGACCAAAGTCGAGCGTGGCGAACCGCTCGTGCGTGCGATGGTCGGCGCCGTCCGCCGCGCCACCGGCCGGCCCGCGCGCTGGGGCGGCGTCCCCGGCTCGACGGACGGCACCATCTTGAGGATGGAGCTCGGCATCCCGATCGTCACGTGTGGCCCCGGCCATCGACTGATCCCGCACCAGGTCGACGAGCACGTCGAGGTCGGTGAGCTGGTCGACGCGGCGCGGATCTACGTTGCCGCCACGCTCGCGTACCTGAAGCCGTGAGCCGCAAGCCGAACCCGCCCTCGGAAGGCAGGAGCGCGCGGCGGCCGCGCCTGCGCGGCATCGAGGCGTTTCCCGTCGAGCACAAAGGGCAGCGGTTCCTAGCGCTGCGCGATCCCTCCGGCTACACGCCCTCGGTGGTGATGCTGCCGATGGCACTGCTCGAGATCGTCTCGCTCTTCGACGGTGAGCACGACATCGGCGAGATCCAGCAGGCCGTTCAGCGCCAACGCGGCGAACAGGTCGACACCGCCCGCATCGAGGACCTCGCGCAGGCGCTCGATCAGCACGGCTTTCTCGAAGGACCGCGCTTCGAGGCGCGGCGCGCGGAGGTCGACGGCGCGTTTCTGGCCGCGACCGCGCGGCCGGCCAGCCACGCAGGCGGCGCTTATCCGGCCGAGGCCGCGGCGCTGCGAACGATGTTCGACGGCTTCTTTGCGCCACCGAAGGGGCCCGGACCCATCGACGGCGTCGCCGCGGGGACTACGACCCGCGTGCGCGCGCTGATCGCGCCGCACATCGACTTCCACCGCGGCGGCCCGGCCTATGCGTGGGGGTATCGCGACGTCGCCGAGCGTTGCGATGCTGACGTCTTCGTGATCTTCGGCACGTGCCACGCGGGAATGGCGCATCCCTTCGCCCTCACACACAAGCCGTACGAGACGCCGCTCGGGCCGGTGCCCGTCGACCTCGACTTTGTCGAGTCGCTCGCATCACGCGCGGGGCAGGACTGCTTTGCCGCGGAGGTGGCGCACCGCAACGAGCACTCGATCGAGTTCCAGGCGGTATTCTTGAGATATCTGTTCGCGGGGCGTCGCGACGTGGCGATCGTGCCGGTGCTGACGAGCTTCGTACACGAGGCGCTGGCGCGCGGCCGCCGGCCCGAGGACGATCGGCGCGTCGCGCGCTTCCTCGAAGCGCTCGGCGAGACGGTGGCTGCGGGGCGACGCCGCGTTGCCTTCGTGGCCGGCGCCGACCTCGCCCACGTGGGCCCGCGCTTCGGAGATCCCGCTGCCGTGTCTCGTCAGCAGGCCGAACAGCTGGCCACGGCCGACCGCGCCACGCTCGCCACCGTCACGGCGGGCGATGCGGATGGCTTCTTCGAGGACGCCAAGCGGGACGGCGATGCGCGGCGGATCTGCGGCCTGTCGCCGATCTGGACGCTCCTACGCGCGACCGGCGGAGCGCCGGGGGTGCTGCGTCATTACGGCCAGACGCCGGATCCGCAGTGCGTCGTGACCTTCGCCAGCGTGGTTTTCTAGGACGCCCGCCTGATGTCGACGGCGCCGCCGGGCTGGAAGCTTCCCGACCTTCGCATCGACCGGGACGGCGACTGGTACGACGAAGGCGTTCAAGTGACGCATCCAGGAATCCTTGCCAACCTTCGCAGTAATCTCAAAAAAGACGCCGACGGTTTCTTCATCCAGATGCGCGTGAGGATCCCGGTCAGAGTGGACGACGCGCCGTGGGTGGTGACCCGGATCGAGGCGCGGCGAGGCGCTCTGCACGCGATTCTCAACGACGCGACCGAAGAGGGCATCGACCCGGCCACCGTACGGCTCGGGACCGGCGAGGTCCCGTACTGCGCGGTGAAGGGCGGCGTCTTCGCGGCGCGGTTCTCGCGCGCCGCAACATTCCAGCTGCTGGCCCTGGCGGACTACGACGAGGCCTCCGGCCGCGGCGCGCTGAGGCTCGGCGGGCGCGAGTACCCGCTCGCGAGAGCCTCGTGAGCCGCCGAGCGTTCGTGGCGCTGGCCCTCGCGCTGTCCGTCGCGGCGCTCGGCGTCCATTGGATCGTGCGCGGGCGGGACGCGGTGGCGCAGAGCGCGCTTAGCCGGGCGCAGAGCGCCCTATCGAATGACGAGATCGGCGACCAGGTGCAAACCGTCCCGCGCGGCCAGGTGCCCGTGTTCGCCGGTGAGGGCGACGCCGACGCCCTGTACCGATTCGCGACGACGCGCGGCGATGTCCTCCGCTTCATGCCGTGCACGTGCGGCTGCGCCCAGTTCGGCCACACCTCCAATCGCTCCTGCTACATCAAGAGCGAGACGCCGGCGGACGTGACGTACACGAGCCACGCCGCGACGTGAACGCTCTGCATGGACGTCACGCGTGACGTGATGCGACTCACGGCCGAGGGCAAGACACCGGGCGAGATCCGACGCTTCATCGACGCCAAGTACGTGCCGCAGGGCCGCCCGATGGACACGCCGCGGCCGCCGCGCTGATGCAGGTCGCCGCCCGGCTGATCGAGATCCTCCGCGGCGCCGACGTCGACTATCTCTTCGGCAATCCGGGCACGACCGAGCTGCCGTTCCTCGATGCGCTCGACGGCTCGGGCCTCACCTACGTCGTGGCGCTGCAAGAGGCGACGGCGGCCGCCGCCGCCGACGGCTACGCGCAGGCGTCGGGACGGTTGGGCGTCGTCAACCTTCACGTGGCGCCGGGACTCGCCAATGCCCTGTCGATCGTCCACAACGCCTCGCGAGCGAAGACGCCGCTGCTGGTCACCGCCGGCCAGCAAGACACGCGACTGCTGCTCGACGCCCCGATCCTCGCCGGTGACATGGTGAGAATGACGGAGGGGCTGACCAAGTGGTCGTACGAGCTGCGCCACGCGGCGGAGGCGCCGAGCGCGGTGCGTCGCGCGATCCACCTGGCGCTCACGCCGCCGACGGGTCCGGTCTTCCTCGCGCTGCCGATGGACCTCATGACCGAGCCGTGCGACGACGTCGGCGCCGCGGCGGGTTTGGTCGCCGTGCGCCCGACGCCGGAGCCCGAGGCAATCGCCCGAGCGGCATCGCTGCTGGCGCGAGCGAACGCGCCCGTGATCGTCGCCGGCGACGGCGTGGCCCGTGCGGGCGCTCAGTCCGAGCTGGTGGCGCTCGCCGAGACGCTCGGCGCCGCCGTGCACGGCGAGCCGATCCATCGACGGCTGTCGTTTCCCGGCGACCATGCGCTGTGGCGGGGCGGTCTCTATCCGACGGCGACGGCGACCGCGAAGGCGCTCGAGCGCTTCGACGCCGTGCTCGTCGTTGGAGCGAGTGTCTTCACCTGGCTCTTTCACGCGCCGGGGTCGCCGTTCGGCTCGGCGCAGACGATCGTACAGATCGACGACGACGCGAGCGAGATCGGGCGCACCTATCCGGTCACGCTCGGCCTCGTCGGCGGCGTGCGCGCCGCGCTCAGTGATCTGCAAGAGGCCGTGGCCAAACGCCAGGACGATGCGGCGCGCGCCGCCGCCCGGGAGCGCGTCGCGACGCTTGGTCGCGCGCGCGCCGAGCATAGCCGGCGCCTCGCGGCGGCGGCCGACGCCGCCGGCGATCGCGTGCCGATCGCGCCTGACTACCTGATGCGCACGCTGGCGACGCTGCTGCCGCCGGATGCGTTGATCGTCGACGAATCAGCGTCATCCCTGCCGCACGTGCTGCGCCATCTGCCGTTCCCCGCGGGCTCGGACTTCTTCGGCAGCAAGACGGGCACGCTCGGCTGGGCGATGGGCGCCGCTCTCGGCGTGCAGCTCGCGCATCCGCGGCGCAAGGTCGTGGCCACGATCGGCGACGGGTCGGTGATGTACGCGCCGCAGGCGCTGTGGACGGCCGCGCACTACGCACTGCCCGTGACCTACGTGGTCGCCAACAACGCGTCCTACGCGATCCTGAAGGCAGGGATGCTGACGTTCAGCCTGCCGGGCGCCAAGCGCGGCGTCTTTCCGGGTATGGACCTGGTCGCTCCTGAGATCGATTACCTCGCGCTGGCGCGCTCGATGGGCGTGCTCGCCGAGCGCGTTGAGAGACCCGCGGCGCTGCGGGACGCCCTTGCGCGCGCGCTCGGTCACCCCGGGCCGGCACTGGTCGACGTCGCGATCGACCGCGGCTTCGAGCCCATGCGATGAGCACACGCGCGTCATCGACCTCTGTGCGGGGCGTTCTATCCGGTTGAAGGCGTCCAGAGCGACACCACGTGCCCTACGGTCGTCAAATCCTGGCAAAGAATCGTCAACGCGGGACCGGTGGCCTACCGCCGTGCGCCTATCGTCGTCGGGCAACGCGGGCCCCGGCTGACAACGGGGCGTCGGCCACGGCAACTCGACCTGACAAGCAAGTCGACGGTCTTCGGTGGATAGTGCTACGGTCGCGGCGCCGCCACCACGGCCTGCAGCAATGATGCTGAAAGACCCGGTGCTGGGCTTGCCGTTCAGCGCTCACTCACGCGGGGTCGAGATGCCGTCTGCTGAGGACGCTGCCCAAAAAATCCGTGCGAAGATCGCCACGGGCACGCTGCCTCGTGATGCGCCTGGGATGACATTCGCCGGCTTCGGCACTCATCAAGCCTGCGACGGCTGCGACACGCCGATCCTGCCCGCGGAGATGGAGTACGAGGTCCCAGTGCGCGACGGCCGCGCTATCAGGTTTCACGTCAGGTGTGTCCTTCTCTGGGAGATGTACCGGCGGCAACGCGGCAGGCCAGAGCCGCCCACGTAAGCGAGCGGCGGCCACGGGCGCCGCCGCTCTGGTAGGCTACTTTGCGATGAGCGCAACCGGCGGGGAGTGGGTAGTCCGCACGCTCGCGCGCGAGGGCGTGCGTCACGTCTTCGGCATTCCCGGCATCCACAACCTTGCCATCTACGACGCGCTGCTGCGGCAATCCGAGATCACGCACGTGCTCGCGCGCCACGAGCAGGGCGCGGCCTTCATGGCCGACGGCTACGCGCGCGCGTCGGGAACGCCGGGGGTGGTCGTGGTGACGAGCGGGCCGGCGGCGACCAACACCCTCACGCCGCTCGCGGAATCGTACTCGGGCTCCGTGCCGGTCTTCGTGATCATGTCGGACATCGCCTCGGCACTGGTCGGTCGCGACCTCGGCGCGCTGCACGAGGTGCCCAACCAGATCGACTGCTTCCGTCCGGTCACGCGCTGGGCCGAGGCGCTCGACGACACCGCGGCGATCCCAACGAGCCTCACGGCGGCCTTCGAGCTGACGCGCACCGGCCGTCCCGGGCCCGTCGCGCTGTCGATTCCCAACGACCTGCTGTTTGCGCGCGCCGAGGCGGTGATGCCGCCGGCCGGCGCGTCGCGGCGCCCGCCCTGTCACGTCGCCGACGTCGAGGCCGCCGCCCGGCGTCTCGGCGCGGCCGGGCGACCGCTGATCATCACGGGCGGCGGCGTCGTGGCGGCCGGCGGCGAGCGCGAGCTCGTCGCCCTCGCGCGACGCCTGGGTGCACCCGTGATCAGCACCGTGAGTGGCCGGGGCGCGCTCGACGAGCGTGATCCCCTCTGGCAGAGCGTGTTGCCCGATCGCCGCGCCACGGCCGCAGCGCTGCAGGCCGCGGACGTCGTGCTCGCGGTGGGCACGAAGCTCGGCCACCGCTCGCTCGAAAAGCTCGGCGTCACGCTCGGCGCGGGACAGACGCTCGTTCACCTCGATCTCGATCCGGCCGTCATCGGCCGCGCGTTCAAGACCGAGATCGCGGTCGTCGGCGACGCCCGCGATGGTCTCGCGCGTCTCGTCCAGGCGCTCGGGGCAGGGGCGCCGGCAACCGGCTGGGACCGCGCGTGGCTTGCGGGACTGCGGATGGACGGGGGACCGCGGTTCACCGCAGACGTGGCAGTAACGATCGCCACCCTGCGCCGCGCGCTGCCCGAGGACGCGATCGTCGTGAACGATCAGACGGGGCTCACGTACTGGATGGAGCACCGCTTTCCCGTCTACGCGCCGCGCACGTTCCTCTATCCGACGGGCTCGGCGGTGCTCGGCTACGCGGTGCCGGCGGCCATCGGCGCGAAGCTCGCGCGCCCCGAGCGCCCGGTGGTGGCGGTGGCGGGCGACGGCGGCTTCATGTTCTCGGTGGCGGAGCTGGCCACGGCGGTGAAGTACCGGCTGCCGATCGTCTTCATCGTCGTCAACGACGATCGCTACGGGGCCATCAAGTATCTGCAGACGCGCATGTTCGACGGACGCTGGGGCGAGGCCGATCTGACGAATCCCGATTTTCCGGCGCTGGCGCGCGCGTTCGGCGCGCGGGGCGAGCGGGTGGCGACGATCGACGCGTTGCCGGACGCGATTTCACGGGGCCTGGCCGCCAACGGGCCCACGCTGCTGGAGCTGCGGATGACGATCGAACCCCCGTGGGAGATGTGACGTCGCGCCTGGCTCGAAACTGATCAGCGGACCGTTGCTGGTCAGGGCGACTACCTAGCGACCCCACGCGTAAACAAGCGTTCCGCCACACATTTCGCCACCTCCTCCGCCCGGCATTGACGTTGCTCTGAGCTAGGCAGGGAGGACAATGCATGGGACTGTTCACCAGACGGCCGGTGGTTACGACGCGCCCGCGCCCGGCCGCCCACCGAACGGTGAACGCGCAGCCATCCGTGCGGCGAGCGCCCATTCAACCGTCGGCAGAGTCCCCGTCAGCCCGTCGCTTCGGCGAGCTCCTCGTCGCCGAAGGTGTCATCACGCAAGACCAACTCGACGCCGCGCTGCGGCTGCAGATGGTCGCGCGCGCCTATGTGCCGATCGGCCAGGTGTTGCTCGCGAACAAGCTGATCACCCGGAAGAAGCTGAACGCGCTGCTGCACCGCTACGGCAAGCGGTCTCGGCTGGGCGCGATCCTGGTCAAGGCCGGGCGCATCACCGTCGCGCAGCTGGAGGAAGCGCTGGCCCACCGGAGGCACATGCCGCTGGGGCAAGCGCTCATCACCCTGGGCTACCTCGACGAGATCGCGATGCGCGATGCGCTGTGCACGCAGCTCCACGTCAACTTCTTCGATCTCGACAAGATCGCCATCGACCAGAAGCTTGCCTCGATGATCTCGGAGCGCTTCGCCGTCCGGCACCTGATCGTGCCGCTGTTCTGCGTGCGCGAGGTCCTGGTCGTGGCCGTCGACGACCCGTCGCAGGCGGCGGTGATCGAAGGGCTCGAGGGGCATCTCGGGCGGCAGATCGAGATCGTCACCACCACCACGGCCAGGCTGATGGCGGCGATGAAGCGGCTGTACGGCCCGCCAATCCCCCCCGACGTGGACCTGTTCGCCCGCCGAAACATCCTCCTGGGGCCGATCCGCGACTTCGTGGTGGCCGAGCTGGCCGCCCGGGCGCTCAGGGGCGTGAGCGTCGTTCCGTTCTAGCCCCTCGATAGAGTAGAATCGTTGCGGTATGAAACGCGTGATCGTTCTGGTCGCGCTTTCCCTCCTCCTCGCGGATCGCGTGCTCGTCGCCGCCGACGGCGCCTATCCGCTCGTGGGCGCCTCCGGCGTCCACACGCTGGTGAACCTGCATCCCGACGAGCAGCGGCACCGGCTGTACTCCGTGAACTATCAGCAAACGGGGCTCATTCCGCGCTGTTCGAAGGTGAGGATCGAATCGGTCGACTCGCGCAAGATGACGTTTCGCCTGCTGGATAGCGACCGCGAGTACGAATACGTCTTCCACAACACGCTGCGCGATCCGATTCCCACGCACCTCGACAAGTTCTTCGGCAAGAAGTGTGACGCCAGCCTCGAGGGCCTCAGCGAGGTGGATCGCAAGGGCATCCGCTCCGGGAGCGTGCTGCCCGGCATGAGCAAGCGCGGCGTCACGCTGGCCATCGGCTACCCGCCGGAGCACGCGACGCCGTCGCTGGACTCCGACGTGTGGACCTACTGGAAGAACCGCTTTGGCAAAATGACCGTCAGCTTCGCGAACGGCAAGGTCGTGGGGATCAGCCGCTAGCGTGACGTCGGAGGTCGCGACCGCCGCCGCCGTCTCGCCCGACACCACCTCGCGCCCAATGCGCTCGTCGGGTCATCTGGCCCGCCGCTGGCGCGCGCTGAGGACAGGGCTTGCGTTCGTCAGCTTCGGCGTCGGCGCCATCGCGGTGGCGGCGCTCGTCGGGCTCTCGGCTCATGGCGCGCCCGCGCGACGACAGATGCGGGCGCAACGGATCGTCCATCGCGCGTTCCAGCTCTTCGCATGGTGGATGGCGCGGCTCGGCTTGATCCGCACAACGTGGGTTGACGCCAACCGTCTGCGGGACACGAAGCCGCGTCTCTTCGTGGCGAACCATCCGACGCTGATCGACGTCGTGCTGCTGCTGGCACGCGTGCCGCAGGCGGATTGCATCGTCAAGACGGCGGCACGCCGGAATCCGCTCATGCGGAGTATCGTCACCCAGGCCGGCTACCTTGCCAACGACGAGGGCGACGCGCTCGTCGACGCGTGCGCCACGCGGATCGCCGACGGGCGCTCCGTCGTGCTCTTTCCCGAGGGCACACGCTCGCCCGGCGGTGGCCTGCGACGCTTTCAACGGGGCGCCGCGCACATCGCCCTCAAGAGCGGCTGCCCCATCGTGCCGATCATCATCACGTGCCGGCCGCCGACACTGCTCAAGGGGCAACGGTGGCACGACGTTCCCGATCGCCGTGCCGAGTACGTCCTGCGCGTCGTGGAGCCGATCGATCCGGCGCCCTACCTGAACGCCGAGACGCCGCTGCCGGTGGCGGCGCGACGGCTCATCGCGGACCTACAGGCGCTCTACGAGCGAGGGCTCGGCGCCCACAAGGAGCATGGATGACCCAGCCCGAGGTGTCCAAGGACGAGATCTTCAAGCGCCTGCGCGACGTGCTGGTCGACGGGTTCGAGCTTCGGGACGAGCAGCTCGTCCCCACCGCCCGGCTCGTCGAGGATCTGGAGCTCGACAGTCTCGATCTCGTCGACTTCGCGGTCCGGCTCGAGCAGCACGTGGACCTCGAGATCGCCGAGGACGAGCTGAAGGCCATCCGGACGGTGCAGGATATCGTCGACCTGCTCTATCAGAAACTGAACGCGCCGCGATCCTGACCACGTGCGGGTGCTCCTCGGCATCGTGGGGCTGGCCTACCCGCTGCTCGTGTATGCGGGACTGCTGCTCTTCGAGCCGCGCGTTCTTGCGGCGGTGGGGGCCGTCCTGCTGCTCGTCCACGCGGCCTCGGGCTGGCGGCGGTGGCAGCACCGCGACGTCGTCCGGGCGGCGGTGCCCGTCGCGCTCGTGGCCGGCGTGCTCGCGGTGGTTGCCGTCTTCAACGAGGGGCGCACGTTTCTCTTCGTCCCCGCGCTGGTGAACGGCGCGATGCTGATCGGCTTCGCGCGTACACTCCGCGGTGGGCCCAGCATGATCGAGACGTTCGCGCGCCTGCGGCACCCCGAGCTGCCGGCGAGCCGCGGTCCGTACCTGCGCACAATCACCTGGCTCTGGTGCGGCTTTTTTGCCGTCAACCTCACGATCTCGCTCCTGCTGGCGCTCGGCTCGACGCTCGCCGCGTGGACCCTCTACAACGGTCTCCTCGCGTACGTCCTCATGGGACTGCTGCTCGGCGGCGAGCGCGTGTACCGCTACTGGCGGTTCCGCGGTTACCACGGCGACCCGCTCGATCCCGTGTTTCGGCGCTTGTTCCCGCCGCCCGCGACCGGAGGCGGACGCTGACGCGCCGGGCTCCGCACGTCCTCGAGGACACACCCGGCGAGAACCGCTGCGAGCGACTGCTGAAGGTGCCTGAGGACCTCGAGTACCTGGCCGGGCATTTTCCCGGTTTTCCCGTGGTCCCCGGCGTCGCGCAGATCGGCTGGGTGCTCGACGCCGCGCGAAACGCGCTCGGAGGTCCGGCCAGGCTGCGTGGAATCGAGGCGCTGAAGTTCAAGCGCCTGCTGCGCCCGGCGGACGTCGTGCGCCTGAGTGTCGATCTCTCGGCCGACCGGAGCACGGTGGATTTTCGGTTGTGGGACGACGCCAGCCTCGTGGCCTCCGGACGATTACGCTTGGGCCCCGGGCGTGTGGCGATGGGCGGCGTGAACGCGTGTCTGCTGATTCCGATCTTCGATCACGGCGAGACGATCGGCGCCGTGCTCGAAGGGCTTGCGCCGCTGGGGCTGCCGTGTCTCGTCGTCGACGACGGCAGCGGTCACGAGACGACCGAGACGCTGTCGGCGTTGGCGGCGAAGCTGCCGTGGGTCCAGGTCGAGCACCTGCCCATCAACCGCGGCCGCGGCGCCGCCCTTCGGCATGGCTATCGGGCGGCCAGAGCACGCGGCTTCTCGCACGCGGTGCAACTCGACGCCGACGGCCAGCACGATCCAACAGACGTGGGCGCCCTGCTGGACGCCGCGGAACGGAATCCGGAGGCGCTCATCCTCGGCGATCCGCGCTTCGACGCGACGGCGCCGCGAAGCCGGCTCTACGGACGGCGGCTCTCGCAGCTGATCGTCTGGGGCTACACGGGATCGTTCGCAGTGCATGATCCGCTCTGCGGCTTCCGGTGCTTTCCCCTGGCGGCGACACTCGCTGTCCTCGCGCGGCATCGCTTCGGCGACCGCATGGACTTCGATCCCGAGATCGTCGTCCGGCTCGCCTGGGAGGGACTGCCGATCGTGAACGTGCCGGTGCGGGTCCAGTACTTCGCGCAGGGTCGCTCCCACTTCCGGCTCGTTCGCGACAACGTGCTGATCGCGGCGACCTATGGCCGGCTCCTGCTGGCTCGCATCTCACGGGCGCTCGGACGCGGGCGCGGCTCGGGGCGGGCCGCGTGACGGCGGGAACGGGATGGCTGTCGGTCGCCGAGCGGGGCTCGCTGCTCGGCATGTACTTCATCGTGTGGTGCCACCGCATCTTCGGCCGGCGGCTCTGTACGTGGCTCATCGTGCCCGTCGTCGGATACTTCTTCGTCACCGGCCGCGCCGCGCGGCGGGCGTCGCGCGGATACCTCGGGCGACTGCATCGCTGGTCGGCGGGGCAGGGCGGCGGCGTGCCGCGGCCGAGCTGGCGCGACTCCTTTCGCCACTTCCACGAGTTCGCGCTGAACATCATCGATCGCATCTCGTTCTTCGTCGGCGACACGCGCGACTTCGAGATGGTCGTGCACGGACGCGACCACCTCGAGCGCCTCGTCGGCGCCGGCCGCGGCGCACTCGTGCTGAGCGCCCATCTCGGCAGCTTCGACGCGCTCCGCGTGGTGGCCGACGAGGGCGGCGTGCCGCTGAACGTCGCCATGTTTTTGCGCAACGCGCGCATGATCAACGCCGTGTTCACGCGGCTGAACCCGTCGCGGCCGCTGCGCGTCATCGATCTCGAGCGCGCCGCGCCGCAGAGCGTCTTCGACATCCGAGCCTGCCTGCAGCGGGGCGAGTTCGTGGGCATGCTGGCCGACCGCGTCGGGGTCGGCGACGGAGCGCGCGTGTCCTGGGTGCCGTTCTTCGGCGAGCGCGCAGCGATTCCGCACGGGCCCTTCGTCCTGGCGAGCGCGCTGAAGTGCCCGGTGATCCTGATGATCGGTCTGCGGATCAATCACCGCCGCTACGAGGTGTTCGTCGAGATGCTCGCGGACGAGATCGAGCTGCCGGCGGCGGGCCGCGCGGCGGCGCTCGACGCGCTCGCGCGGCACTACGCGAGCCGGCTCGAGCACTACTGTCTGCGCGCGCCCTATCAGTGGTTCAACTTCTATGAGTTCTGGGACGGGCCCGCGCCGAGTCCGGCATGACGGCGACGCACTACCCACCCATCGAGGACGTGCTGCCCCACGCCGGGCGGATGGTGCTGCTGACGCGTGTCGCCGACCACACCGACAGGCGAACGGTGTGCGTCGCGGAGATCTCGTCGACGTCCATCTTCGCCGACGCGGATGGTGGCGTGCCGGCTTGGGTGGCCCTGGAGTACATGGCCCAATGCATCGCCGCGCATGGAGGGCTGCGGGCACGGGCGACCGGCGATCCCGTCCCGATTGGCTTCCTGCTCGGCTCGCGCTCGATCGCGCTGCATACGTCGCGCTTCGAGCCGGGACAATGCCTCGAAGTCGAGGCCGCGCACGTCTGGGGCGAGCATGACTTCTTTTCGTTTGCGTGCGCGGTGCGCGATGGCGCCACCGGCGCCACGCTCGCCGAGGGGACGCTGGCCGTCGCGCGGGCGGGCGGCGCCGACACGCTCGTCCAGCCGGCGGAGCGGCTCGCCGGTCAGGGGCGGGGGCAGGCCGGATGAGACGGCGCGTCGTCGTCACCGGCATGGCTGGGCTCTCGCCTTTGGGCAGCGACTGGGCGACCGTGCGGTCCGGCCTGCTCGCCGGCCGCTCCGGCGTTCGCGTGATGTCCGAGTGGGACGCGTACGATGGACTCGACACGCGGCTCGGCGCGCCGGTCTCGGACTTTTCCGCTCCCGCCCACTACCCGCGAAAGAAGACTCGCAGCATGGGCCGCGTCGCGCTCATGGCCACGCGCGCCACCGAGCTGGCCCTCGCGGACGCCGGGCTCGCCGGCCACGCGGTCCTCGCGGACGGCAGCACGGGCATCGCGTATGGATCGACCAGCGGCAGCCCCCCGGCCATGGAGATCTATGCCGAGGCGTTCTACACGAAGAAGAGCCTCAAGGGCATCGCCGGAACCGACTATCTGCAGGCGATGAGCCACACCTGCGCGGCCAACCTCGCGCAGTTCTTCGGCGTCACGGGGCGCGTGATTCCGACCTGCAGCGCGTGCACCGCCGGGAGTCAGGGCATCGGCTATGCCTACGAAGCGATCGTGAGCGGCCGGCAGAACGTGATGATCGCCGGCGGCGCCGAAGAGCTGCATGCCGTGAACGCCGCGGTCTTCGACATCATGTTCGCCACGTCCAAGCGCAATCACGAGCCCGAGCGCACGCCGCGTCCATTCGATCGCGACCGCGACGGCCTCGTGGTGGGCGAGGGCGCCGGAACGCTCGTCCTCGAGGCGCTCGACCACGCGCAGGCGCGCGGCGCCCGGATCTACGCGGAGATCGCGGGATTCGGCACCAACGGCGACGGCACGCACATCACGAATCCCGACGTCCGCGGCATGCAACGGGTGATGGAGCTGGCGGTCGGCGACGCCGGCTTGGTACCGGCCGATGTCGGCTACGTCAACGCCCATGGCACGGCCACGGAGGCGGGCGACATCGCGGAGAGCGTGGCGACGTATCGCGTGTTCGGCGACGGCGTGCCCATCAGCTCGCTGAAGAGCTTCCTCGGCCACACGCTCGGCGCCGGCGGCGCGCTGGAGGCGTGGCTCACCGTCATGATGCTGCGCGAGGACTGGTTTGCGCCGACCCTCAACCTCGAGACGCCCGATCCCCGCTGTGCGCCGCTCGACTACATTCGCGGCGGGCCGCGATCGCTGCGCGCCGTCCACGCCATGAGCAACAACTTCGCCTTCGGCGGCGTCAACACCTCGCTGATCTTCAGGCGGTGGCCTTAGCGGCCATCGGTGGCCAGCAGCACCGCCTTGTTCGCCCGCTGTTCCCACTCGGGGAGGTAGCGCTCCTTCTTGCGCTGGATACTGGACGCCTGCGCGCGCGCCCACCGCTCCGATCGCGGCCCGTTGACGAGCCACGAGCAGACGCTGGCGCAGCTCGTGGCCTCGCGCGTCTGCAAGTCCCGGTCGCGCAGCGGCCGGAGCACGAACAACTCTTCGCCGATGTCGCCCGGCACGATTCCCACGTCGTAGGTCTTGCCCGCCGCCAGGTCGGCATCCAGGAAGCTCGCGGTGTGGCCGATCACCATGAAGCGCGTTCGGCCGGGCGCCGTGAGATAGCGCAGGCGAGACTCGGAGACGAGGATGCCGATGAAGCGGTCGGGCGGCTCGCGCAGCTCGAACAGCGACGTGGACAGCGCGCCGCCCGTCTTCCAACGCATGAAGACGATGGCGGCCTGGTCGGCCGGGGCGCCGACGTCGACCTGCCCGGGCGGAACCTCGCGCATGCCCTTGAACGGCGAGCAGGCGCCGAGCACCAAGGCGAGGACGACGACCGCGGTGCAGCGGAATCGAGGACTCGTCATGATGGCTCCTTCCTGTGTCGGATCTCCGCGAGAACGCCCAACACCTCGTCGTGCACCAGCCCGTTGCTGGCCACCAGCGTCGGCGCGTCGATCTCGAGCGGCCGGCCGTCGATGCCGGTGACACGCCCGCCCGCCTCCTCGACCATGACGCTGGCGGCCGCCACGTCCCAGGCGCCGAGCCGCAGCTCCCAGAAGGCGTCGAAGCGGCCGCAGGCGACGTAGGCCAGATCGAGCACCGCGGAGCCGAGCCGACGCACCGCTCGCGCGCGCACGCTGAACGCCGCGTACTCGGTCAGGTTCGTGTCGCGGGTCTCCCGGATGTTGTAAGGAAAGCCGGTGACGAGCAGGCTCTCGTCGAGCGACGCGGTGGACGAGACGCGGATCGGCGCGTCGTTGAGGGTGGCGCCGCGGCCACGCTCGCCGACGAACAGCTCGTCCCGCGATGGATCGTAGACGACGCCGAGCACGATTCGATGCTCGGCCTCGAGCGCGATCGAGACACCGAAGACCGGCAGACCGTGTGCGTAGTTGGTGGTGCCGTCCAGCGGGTCGACGATCCAACGCCGGCCCGAGCGGCCGACGGCGGCCCCGGCTTCCTCCGACAGGATCGCGTCGTCGGGGAAGGCGGTGCGGAGGCGTCCGAGGATCTCGGACTCCGCGCGCCGATCCATCTCGGTGACGAGGTTCGTGGGCGCGCCCTTGTAAGAGATGTGCCGGACGCCGGAGAGCTCCTCGCGGAGCAGCCGACCGGCGGCGCGCGCGGCGTCGACGGCCACGCGACGCTCGAACGATGACATGCGGCGCGACTCTATCACACGCTTGCTTGACAACCAACGGAGGCTCCCGGAGCATGGCTCGGTGCCCGACGATGTTCGCCTCAAGCGCCGGCTGAGCGCCGCGCTCGGCACGCGAAGGCATCGCGTGACGCGCGTGAAGCCCGGCACACCGCCGGGCACGCTCATCGCGGCGGGCACGCCGACGCCGGCGCGCATCTCCGTGCTCGCCTACAACCGCGAGGGCGCCACGGAGCGCCGCGACATCACTCTCGACGAGGCGCTCGCCATGACCGTGCCCGCCGGGGTGACGTGGATCAACGTCGACGGTCTGGGCGATACCCAGACACTCACCCGGCTGGGCGAGCGCTTCGGGCTGCACCCGCTGGCGCTGGAAGACGTCCTCAACGTTGGGCAGCGGCCGAAGGTCGAGCGCTACGACAAGCACATCTTCGTGGTCATGCGCACGATGCGCATCGACGCGGGCGAGATCATGGAAGAGCAGGTGAGCCTGTTCTTCGGCGCCGGCTGGCTCGTCACCGTGCAGGAGCGACCGGACGGGGATTGCTTCGGCTCCGTGCGCGAGGCGATCCGGCAGGGGCGTGGGCGCGTGCGAGACGCCGGAGCCGACTACCTCGCCTATCTCCTGATCGACTCCGTGGTGGACGCATACTTCCCCGTGATCGAGCAGTTCGGTGAGCGCCTGCAACATCTCGAGACGGCGGCCATCGACGACCCCAACGCCGTCGTCCTGGTTCAGATGCAGCGGCTGCGCCACCAACTCCTGACCCTGCGCCGCGCGCTGTGGCCGATGCGGGAGGAGGTCGTCGTCCTGCAGCGCGACGAGTCAGAGTTGGTCACGGCCGAAACGCGCCTGTTTCTTCGCGACGTGTACGACCACGTCGTGCAGGCGCTCGAGATCGTGGAGTCGATGCGGGAGACGGTGGTCTCGGTGATGGAGGTCTACCTCTCCGTCCAGAACCAGCGGCTCCAGGAGGTCATGAGGGTCCTCACGGTCATCGCCACGATCTTCATCCCGCTGACGACCATCGCCTCGATCTACGGCATGAACTTCAAGCACATGCCCGAGCTCGAGTGGCGCTATGGCTACTTCTGGGCGCTCGGGCTCATGCTCGCGAGCGCGGCCGGGATGATCACGTACTTCAAGCGACGAGGCTGGTGGTGATGCGCATCGCCATCGTAGGGGCCGGCGGTGTGGGCGGCTATTTCGGCGCCAAGCTCGCACGGGCCGGGGAGTCGGTCGTGATGCTGGCCCGTGGCGCGCACCTGGACGCGATCGTCCGCGACGGCCTGCGCGTGTGTTCCGCCGTCGACGGCGAGTTCACGGCCAAGGTCGACGCGCTCGCGTCGTTGGCCGGGCAACCGCCTGTCGACATGGCGCTCTTCTGCGTGAAGTCGTTCGACACGCGTGTCGCCGCCGAGGCGCTGCGGCCGGTGCTCGGACCCGACACGGGCGTCGTGTCGCTGCAGAACGGCGTCGACAACGAGGAGATTCTCGACGACGCGCTCGGCCCGGGCCGGGCGCTCGGCGGCGCGGCGTTCGTGTTCAGCACGATCGCCTCGCCCGGCGTCATCGCCCACACGCTGCTGGGCCGCATCGTGTTCGGCGAGCTGGACGGGCGCGTGAGCGAGCGCGCCACCCGCCTGCGTGAGGCCCTGGCGCACGCGGGCGTGCCGGTCGAGCTGTCGACCGACGTGCGGCGCGTGCTCTGGGAGAAATATCTGCTGATCAGCGCACAGGCGGGCACCACCGCGCTCACCCGCGTCCCGATCGGCGTCATCCGCGAAACGCCGGAGACGTGGCGAATGTATCGCCGGATCGTCGAGGAGCTGGCGGCGCTCGCGCGCGCCTCCGGGGTGGCGCTCGCCGCCGATGTCGTCGAGACGATCATGAAAGGCGCGGCCGCGCTGGCGCCGACGGCGTCCTCGTCGCTGTACCACGATCTCGCTCAGGGGCGGCGCCTCGAGCTCGAGGCGCTGCACGGACACGCCGTGCGCCTGGGTGAGCGCCTCGGTGTGCCCACGCCGACCGTCTTCGCGGTCTACGCCGCTCTCAAGCCGCACGCCGCGGGGAGTCGCGGCTGACTCCTGCCGCACGCGCCCTCGTCCACGCCGTCTCGCGGTATCGCGCGCGCTATACGCTCGGCGCGCTCTGTCTCACCGCGGCCACGGGCTTTTCCCTGGCCATCCCGTGGACGGTCAAGCACGCCATCGACGCCCTCGCGCGCGACGGCGCGGCCGCTGCGCTCGCCGGCTATGCCGCCGTCATCCTGGCGCTGGCCGCCGCGCACTGGCTGGCCCGCCTCGGCTCGCGCTTCGCGACGATCAGCGCCGCGCAGCGTGTCGAGGCCGACCTGCGTGACCAGCTGTATGCGGCGCTTCAGCGATTTCCGCCGGAATTCTTCGCGCAGCATTCGACCGGCGATCTCATGACGCGCGCCTCCAGCGACGTCTCCGCCGTGCGCAGCCTCGTCGGTTTCGGCGCGATCAGCATGATCCAGACGCTGCTGGCGTTCGCGGGGGCGCTCGCCGCCATGGTGGCGGTGGATCCGTGGCTCACCGTCTGGGCGATGGCGCCGGTCCCCGTCCTCATCGTGCTGGCGCGGCGCTTCACCGTGTCGCTCAACGCGCGCACGCAGGCGATGCAGGAGCAGCTCGGCACGCTGTCGGGACGCGTACAGGAGACGCTGGCCGGCATCGCCGCCGTGCGCGCCTACACGATGGAGCGCCGTGCGGCCGACTCATTTGCGGAGGCCAACCGCACGCTGCTCGAGCGCAGCGTCGGCGTGGCGTCGATCCAGGCGCGCTTCACGCCGCTCATGTCGCTGATCGCCGGCGTCGGCGTGCTCGTGGTCATCTGGATCGGCGGGCGCGATGTGGCGGCCGGCCGTATCACGCTCGGTGACCTCGTGGCGTTCAACGGCTATCTCGGTTATCTCGCCTGGCCGACGATGGCGCTGGGTCTCACGCTCTCGGTCGTTCGCCGCGGGCTCACGTCGATGGAGCGAATCCAGGAGATCGTCGAAGCCGCGCCGCCGGCGCCGGGCAACGCTGAGCCGCTTGCCGCCGCGTCGTCGCTGGCCTTCGAGCGGCTGACGTGGGGGTATCCCGGCCGCGGCCCCGCGCTCATCGACGTGACGTTCTGCGTCGCGCCGGGCGAGACGGTCGCGGTGGTCGGGCCCACCGGATCGGGCAAGAGCACGCTCGGCTTGCTCCTCGCACGGCTCTGGGAGCCGCCGCCGGGCACCGTCTTTTTCGCCGGCCGCGACGTCACGACACTTCCGCTCGTCGCGCTGCGGGCGACGATCGGCTGGGTCCCACAAGACGCGTTCCTCTTCTCGCGCTCGATCGAGGACAATGTCACGCTCGGCCGGACTGGCCTGGACGTCGTGGCGGCCGCGCGCGCGGCCGCCGTGGACGCCGAGGTCGCGGCGTTTCCCGACGGCTACGCGACCGTCGTGGGCGAGCGCGGACTCACGGTGTCCGGAGGCCAGCGCCAGCGCCTGGCGCTCGCCCGCGCGCTGGCCGGCGGGCCACGCCTGCTGGTCCTCGACGACGTCTTCGCGAGCGTCGATGCGGCGACCGAGGAGGCGATCGTCCGGTCGTTGCGCTCGCGCGGCCTCACGCTGCTCGTCATGACCCATCGCCTGCGTGTGGCCCAGGCGGCCGACCGCATCGTGGTGCTCGACGGTGGACGTCTCGTGGCGATGGGCGAGCACGCGACGCTGCTCGCGGCCGGTGGCCTGTACGCGCGTCTCTGGCGGCGCCAGCGGCTGGAAGAAGAGATCGCGCGTGCCTGAGCGCGCGGCGCTCGATCACGACGACGTGCTCGGCCGCGCGTTCGATCGGCGTCTCGCCCGCCGCCTGTGGTCAGCCGCCCGGGCACACCGCCCCGTCCTCTACGCGACGCTCGCGCTCTATCCGGCGATCGCCCTCGCCGAGCTCTCCCAACCCTATCTGCTCAAGGTCGCGATCGACGACCACATCCTGGCCGGCGACTGGAAGGGCTTGTCGCTCACCGCAGCGGCGTATGCCGCGACGCTGGGCGTCCTCTACGCGCTGCGCAGCCTCGAGGCCTATCTGATGGCGCTCGTGGGCCAGCGCGTCACCCACGATCTGCGCGAGGCGCTCTTCGGCCACCTGCTGCGTCTGGAGGCCGGCTTCTACGACCGCAATCCCGTCGGGCGCCTGATGACCCGCGTGCTCAACGACGTCGAGGCGGTGAGCGAGGCGTTCACGAGCGGTTTGCTCGCCATCGCCGCCGACGTCATCACGCTGCTGGGCGTGCTCGGCGTCATGCTGTGGATGGACTGGCGGCTCGCGCTGGTCACGTTCGGGATCGTGCCCGGACTCGCCGCCATCGCGGCGTACTTCCGCCTCCGGGCCCGTGACGCCTACCGCGAGGCGCGCCGGCGACTGGCTGCGCTCAATGCTTTCTTACAAGAGTCCCTGCAGGGCGTCGCCGTCGTGCAGCTATTCGCGCGCGAGCTTCACGAGCACGCGATCTTTCGCCGCCTCAATCGCGAGTACCGCCGCGCGATGTTCAGGTCCACGGTGTTCGAGGCGACCCTCTATGCGTCGGTGGAGGCGTTGGGTTCCGTCGCACTCGCGCTGCTGATCTGGTACGGCGGTGGTCAGATCGGCGCCGGGGCATTGTCGTTCGGAGCGCTCGTGGCCTTCATTCAGTACACCAACCGCTTTTTCTTGCCGATTCGCGACCTCGGCGCCAAGTACACGGTGATGCAGGCGGCCATGGCCTCCGCGGAGCGCATCTTCGGGCTGCTGGACCGCGCCCCCGGCATACTGTCGCCGTCGAGGGCGACCGCCACGGTCGACCGGGGGAGCGGAGCCACGGCGGTCTCGGTCAGGCCACCCACGGATGCACTCAGGCTCGCCTCGGGCGTCGAACGCCCTGCGGCTTCGCACTCCCACGCCGGCCTCGCGGTCCCCGCTACAACAAACTCGATTCACGCGAGCACCCCTGCGCTCGAATTCGCCTCCGTTTGCTTCTCGTACACCGGCGAGCACGACGTGCTGCGCGACTGCTCGTTCCGCGTGGCGGCCGGCGAGCACGTTGCGCTCGTCGGCGCGACCGGTGAGGGCAAGTCGACGTGTGCGCGCCTGCTGATCCGCGCCTACGACGTCAGCCGCGGCCGCGTGCTGGTCGACGGCGTGGACGTGCGCGAGTGGGATCTCGCGCGTCTGCGACGGCGCGTCGGCACCGTGTTCCAGGACACGGTGCTCTTCACGGGCACCGTGGCCGACAACATCACGCTCGGCGCCGATGTCGCGCCCGACGTCATGCTGCGCGCGCTCGAAGCCGCCCACGCGCGCGACTTCGTCGAGGCGTTGCCGCGGCGCCTCGACGAGCCGCTGGGCGAGCGCGGCGCGAATCTCTCCCATGGTCAGCGCCAGCTGCTGGCCATCGCGCGAGCGCTCGTGTACAATCCCGCAATCCTCGTACTCGACGAAGCGACCTCGAGCGTCGATCCAGAATCCGAATGGAGAATCCGCGACGCGATGCAGCGACTCCTGGCCGGCCGTACCAGCATTACGGTCGCGCATCGACTGTCGAGCGTGCAGCACGCCGACCGCATCCTCGTCCTGCACCGCGGCCGCGTGCACGAGCAGGGAACGCACGCGGAGCTGCTCCGGCGCGGCGAGCTGTACGCGCGACTCTGGGAATTGACGATGGCGGCGCCGGCGGGCGCGAGCACCGACGGCGCGCCGAGGGGCTGAGCTTTCGTCGTGCGGTCTATCGTTTCGTGCGGCGCGTCCCGAAGGGGCACGTGGTGACGTACGGCCAGGTGGCAGCGCGGCTGGGCGCGCCTCGCGCGGCGCGCGCCGTGGGCGGCGCGATGCGGCGGTGTCCCGACGACGTGCCGTGGCATCGCGTGGTCAATGCGCAGGGCCGGATCAGCCGGCGCCGGCGCGAGGCCGGGATGCTCACGCAGCGCATTCGCCTCGAGCAGGAGGGCGTCGTCCTGCGACGCGGGCGCGTGATGCTCGATCGCTATCGCTGGGAAGGGTGAGACCGCCATGCAGCTCGCGCTGAGTCTGAACTATTCGGGGGCGACGCTCGCCATCGATCTCGACCGCGTGCTCGAAGCCGAGCGGCTCGGCTACGCGTCGGTGTGGACGGCGGAGGCGTACGGCTCGGACGCCGTGTCACCGGCCGCATGGATCGCCGCGCGCACGACCTGCATCCACGTCGGCACCGGCATCATGCAGATTCCGGCCCGGACCCCGGCGATGACGGCCATGACGGCGATGACGCTCGACGCGCTCTCGGGCGGCCGCTTCCGGCTCGGGCTCGGCGTGTCCGGCCCTCAGGTCGTCGAGGGCTGGCATGGTCAGCCGTTCGGCAAGCCGCTCGTGAAGACGCGCGAATACGTCGAGATCGTCCGCACGATCCTCAGGCGCGAGAAGCCGCTGGAGTTCCGAGGGGAGTACTACCGGATCCCGTACGCCGGCGCCGACGCCACGGGCCTCGGCAAGCCACTGAAGTCCATCCTGCACGGCCGCGCGTCGCTGCCGATCTATCTGGCCGCGGTGGGGCCGAAAAACGTCGCGCTCGCCGCCGAGATCGCCGACGGATGGATTCCGGTCTTCTACTCCGCGCGGCGCGCCGGACTGTTCCGCGAGTGGCTCGACGGCGGCTTCAAGGCGGCGGGGCGCTCGGCACAACCCTTCGACATCATGCCGATGGTGCCCGTCGTCGTCGGCGCCGACGCCGCCGCGTGCCGTGCGCTCGTCAAGCCGCGCGTCGCGCTCTACGTCGGGGGCATGGGCGCGCGCGGCCGGAACTTCTACAACGACATCGCGCGGCGTTACGGCTACGAGGACGCCGCGAAGACGATTCAGGACTTCTACCTGTCGGGAAAGAAGGCCGAGGCCGAAGCCGCCGTGCCGGACGCGCTGGTCGACGAGGTGGCGCTCTGCGGACCGAAGGAGCGCATCCGCGAGCAGCTGGCCGAGTGGAAGAGCGCGGGCGTCACGACATTGATGGTGGCCGGTGACGCCACCGCGGTGCGCACGCTCGCCGAACTGGCGCTGTAGGACGCGGGAGGACGAATGAGACTCACGGATCGGGTTGCGATCGTGACGGGCGCGGGGTCGGGGATCGGCGCGACGAGCGCTCTGGCCATGGCCCGTGAGGGCGCCCGCGTGCTCGTCGCCGACGTCAACGAGGCGGGCGCGAAGGCGACCGTGCAGAAGATCGAGGCCGCACGGGGCCAGGCGGTGGCGATGGCCGCCGACGTGACACGCGCCGCCGACAACCAGGCCCTCGTCGAGCGCGCGCTGGCGGCGTGGGGACGGCTCGACGTCTTCTTCGCGAACGCCGGCGTGCCGCAGTGGAAGACGGACGTCGAGGAAGTCGAGGAGCAGACCTTCGACACGATCTTCGACGTCAACGTCAAGGGCGTCTACCTCGGCGCGAAATACGCGCTGCCGGTGATGAAGCGCGCCCGGCGCGGCGTCTTTCTGATCACCGCCTCCACCGCGGCCATCCGCCCGCGGCCGGGCGGTCAGATCTACGCGGCGTCCAAGGGCGCCGTGGTCACGCTCGCCAAGGCGCTCGCGCTCGAGGCGGCGCCGCACGGCGTGCGCGTCGTGGCGATCTGCCCCGTGGCCACGCACACGCCGATGCTTCCAACGTTCATGGGCAAGCAGGAGGTGGACGACGAGGGGCTCAAGCGCTACGAAGCGACGGTGCCGCTCGGTCGTCTCAATCAGCCGGAGGACGTCGCCAACACCGCCGTCTTCCTCGCCTCCGACGACGCCGCGATGATCACGGGCAGCGCCATCGACGTCGACGGCGGACGATGCATCTAGTGGCGACCGTCGGGCGGCGGAGTCCTGCGAAACCGCCCCGACGGCAAACATGACAGACGGCGGGAGATGTATCTGAGCGCGGCGATTCGCCGACCGTCGGGCCGTGGTGCGAGCCGCAGCCGCAGGCGAGGCGAGCCTGCGTGGGTCGCCCTGCGGAGGTGCCCCGACGCCAAATATACAAGTCGGTCGACGAGGCGGCGGCTCTGAAAGTCATACCCCTCGCCGCAGAGTCGCTCGGCGTGCGCTCGATGGCGACGTACGTCGAGGCGGGCGACCTCGCGATTCTCATCGATCCCGGCGCGACACTGGCGCCGGCGCGCTGGGGACTGCCGCCGGCCGGGGCGGAATGGGAGGCGCTGCGGCGCGCCAACGATCGCATCTCCGCCTACGCCACGCGCGCGAGCCTCGTGTTCGTCAGCCACTATCACGAGGATCACTTCCGCAGCGATCCTGTGACCTACGCCGGGCGCACCGTCCTCGCCAAGGATCCTCGACGCATGATCGCGGGGACGCAGGCTCGACGCGGCCTCGCGCTGTGGAAAGCGCTCGAGGGCCAGGCGAGCGTGGAATCCGCCGACGGCTGGCGGCGGCGCGACAAGGCCGTGGAGCTCTCGGTATCGCCGCCGCTCCCGCACGGCGTGGACGGCACGGCGCTCGGCTACGTCGTCGCCCTCGTCGTAAGCGACGTCGTTCAGCGCGAGCGCTTCGTGTTCGCTTCCGACGTCCAGGGCCCGCTGTCCGCAGTGGCCGCGGCGTGGCTGATCCAGCAGCGTCCGACGCTGCTCTATCTCTCCGGGCCGCCGTCGTATGTCGAGCGGGACCTGCCGGTGGGCGCCGTGCAGCGCGGCGTCGATCACCTTCGGCGCGTGCTCGATGCGACCGGATGCCGCGTCATCATGGACCACCATGCGCTGCGCGATCCGGGCTTCGGGACGCGCTTCGAAGCGCTCTGGAGCACGGGACGCGTGGTCACGGCGGCCGCGCATCTCGGCCTCGAGCCGACACCGCTGGAGGCGCGGCGCCGCGTGCTATGGAGCGACGCGCGCAAACCGCCCGTGCCCGTGCGTCGTCCGGCCGCATCGATAGAGAGTGCTACCATAACCCGTGCGACGCGCAGCGTCGCCAGAAGGGGGACGGCCCAGTGACCGAGCAGAAGACGCTCAATGTCGGCGACCAGGCCCCGTCGTTCACGCTGAAGACCATCGGCATGAAAGAGGTCAGCCTGAGTGACTATCGAGGAAAGAACGTCGTGCTGCTCTTCTATACGCTCGACTGGACGCCCGGCTGAAGCAAGTGCATGCCGGCCTTCGACCAGCGCGTAAGCGACTTCGAGAAGGCCAATACCCAGGTGCTGGGTATCTCCACGGACAGCCCCTTCAGCCACGACAACTGGGCAAAGTCGGTGGGCATCAGCCACTATCCGCTGCTGTCCGACATGCATCGTAGCGTCGCGAAGGACTATGGCGTGTACTCGCCGGAGATGAACATCAACAGCCGCGCGACGTTCATCGTCGACACGACGGGCAAGGTTCGCTTCGTCGTCAAGCACGGCAGGGGTGAGCTGCCGGAGCCCGACAAGATCCTCGCCGAGGTCACGAAGCTCTCGTAGGGCTATGAAGATTGGGGGGCCACGACGGCCCCCCATTCACCCCCCGATTCGCACGGCGCGCGACACACGTGTCGTCAACGCGACGCCTATAAACAATGGGGGGCCACGACGGCCCCCCATTCACCCCCCGATTCGCACGGCGCGCGACACACGTGTCGTCAACGCGACCCCAGCTAATACCAGCACGACCCCGCCGATCTGCCACGGGCCGATCGGCTCGCCGAGCAGCGCGGCCGCCAGCGCGATGCCCACGAGTGGGGTGACGTTGAGAAAGATCGCGGCGCGGCTCGGCCCCACGCGCTCCACCGCGGCATACCACCACAGGTGCGCGATGGCGCCCAGGACGGCGTGATAGACGAGCACGAGCCAGGCGACGGGCGACGCCAGCCGCGGCGACGGCATGAACGGCAGCGTGACGATCGCGATCGGCAGGAGCACGAGCGTACCGCACACGTAGCCGCCCGTCGTCGCCAGCGCCGGCGGGACCGTCGCGATCAGGCGCTTGCCGTAGACGGTATAGACGGTCCACGCGATGAGACCGAGCAGCGTGAGAAAGTCCCCGAGGCGCCATTCCGACGGCGCCAGCTCCGCGAGGTTGCCCTCGGTGACGACAACCAGCACGCCGAGCATCGAGAGGAGCACGCCGGCTTGCTGGAGACCACGCAATCGCTCGCCCAGATAGAGCCGCGCACCCAGCGCGATCATGATCGGCGACGCCGCCTGGAGGATCGCGGCGTTCGCCGCCGTGGTCGTGTAGATGCCCCAATACGCGATGTGCATGGACAGCACCACGCCGGCCACGCCGAGGACGAAAAACGCCCGAACCGTCTCCGGGGCCGGCGCGCGGACGGCATCTGCGCCCGAGCGCAGCAGCAGCGCGACGAGAAAGCTGGACGCCACGATCGCGCGTATCACCGTGAGCAGTGTCGGCGGCAGATCGGCGAGCGCGAGCTTCGACGTCGCCGGAAATGTGCCCCACAGCGCCGCGATCAACAGAAGCGCGACGTACGCGCGCGTTTGACTGAGCCGGGGCACCCGCCTATGATAGCCCGCGCGTCATGGCCGACCACGTCATGGAGTCGCGCCTGTGGCTCGCGCGGCCGCGTCCCGACGTTTTCGCCTTCGTTGCCGATCCCGCGAATCTCGCGCGCGTGATGCCGCCGTCCCTCCGCGTGCGCGTGCTCACGCCGGACGTGCGGATGGAGGCGGGCGCCGTGGTCGATTTCCGCATCGCGTGGCTGGGCGTGCCGCTGCGCTGGCGTATGTTCGTGCGCGAGTGGGACCCGCCCTATCGGTTCGTCGACGTGCAGGTCAATGGGCCGTACGCGCGCTGGGAACATCGCCACCGTCTGCTGGAGGAGGGCGAGGGGACGTGGATCGAGGACCGGGTGACCTACCGACTCCCGGCCGGCCTTCTCGGCCGCGCCGCGCACGTGCTCCTCGTCGGGCGTCAGCTGCGCGCGGCGTGGGCGTACCGCCGCGAGCGGCTGATCGCGCTGCTGGCGCCGGTCACCGCGCGGGCAGGCTGATGCCCAGCCGCTCGAGTCGTGGCCGCACGCGCTCGCTCAAGAGCCCGATGCGCGCGAGGTTCTGGACCATCGAGCTGTGCATGTCCTTGCGGAAGTACTTGCGGAACGGAGCGTAGTCGTTCGACGCCGCCGTCTCGCGGCGGTAGCGGCGGATCTCGTCCATCTCCGCTGGAGTGAAGCCCATGTCGCGGTACGCCTCGGCGGGGAAGAAGCCCGTCAACGTCTTCTCGAGCGCGAAGCACGTGTAGTCCTCGAGCTCACGGCGCTCCGCCTCCGACGCCTCCGCGACCACGCGCGGCAGGGACAGCATGCCGAAGCCCATGTGCCGCGACTCGTCCTGGAGCACGCGCTTGCAGACCTCGCCGAGCACCGGATCGCGCGCGCTCTCACCCATCATCTTGAAGAGCGCCACCGCGAAGGTTTCGGCGACCAGCTGCAGAGCGATCGTCTTGAGGTACCAGCGGCTCTCGGTGAGGATCGAGTCGAACAGATCGCGCTCGTTCTCCGGCACGCCATAGCGGATGCCCAGGCGCTCGGTGATGTAGCGGTCCAGCACCTCGTTGTGGCGCGCCTCGTCCATGACCTGGGTGGCCTGGAAGAATTTGTGGTCGGTGCCCTCCACCACGTCCACGAGCTGGCTGCAGGCGAGCATCGCGCCCTGCTCGCCATACATGAGCGCGGACAGCCGCCAGGCGGCGATGCGGCGGTTGAGCTCCACGCGCTGCCCCTCCGACAGACGCTCCCACAGGGGCGAGCCGTAAATGTCGATCAGCTCATCGGCGATGACGCGGCCATCGCTCGTCGCCGGCGCCGTCCACGGGATGTCCTTGGACGCGTTCCATTGATCGCGCTTGGCGTTCTCGTAGAGCCGGCGCAGGTCCGCCTCGGCCGTGGCGTAGTCGTACTCGAACATCGTCGTCATCGTGCTCGGGATCGGCCGAGGATCCATGGATACCTCCAGGAGAACCGGTGAGTTCCTATCGAGTACTGCGCGGTTCTGATTATCCCGCCGCGACCAGGGTCGATGCAAGGTGCTAGGCTGCCGCCCATGAGAGCCCCGTCCGACGAGCTGGGAGCGCACGTCTCGGTGGCCGGCGGCCTTGCCATGGCGCCGGCGCGAGGCCGTGAGCTCGGCTGCGGCGCCATCCAGATCTTCCTCAAGAATCAGCGCCAGTGGGCGGCGCCGCCGCTGGACCGCGGGACGGCCCGCGAGTTCCGCGCTGCCCGGCGGCGCTCGGGCATCCGTCACGCGTTCGCCCACGGCAGCTATCTCGTCAACCTGGCCACGCCGGAACCTGCCGCATGGCGCCAGGCGGTGGACACCTTTACCGACGAGCTCCAGCGCGCCGACGCGCTGGGGCTTGCATGCCTGGTCGTGCATCCGGGCTCGCACATGGGCTCGGGCCGAGAGGTGGGACTGGACGCGATCGCGCGCGGGGTGGATGAAGCGCTCGCGCGCACGCCGCGAGCGCGCGTGCGGGTGGCGCTCGAGAACACCGCGGGCGGCGGCAACGCCCTTGGCGGGACATTCGAGGATCTCGCCGGCATCATCGGCCGCGTGCGGCGCTCCGAGCGCGTGGGCGTGTGCCTGGACACGTGCCACCTCTTCGTCGCGGGGTACGACATCCGGACCCCCGCGGGGTACGCGGCGGCCATCGAGCGCTGCGCGCGGACGGTGGGACTGGGACGGATCCTCGCCTTTCATCTGAACGACGCGAGCGCGCCGCTCGGGTCGGCTCTCGATCGCCACGAGCACATCGGTCGCGGTCAGCTCGGTCTCCGCCCGTTCCGGCTGCTGCTCAACGACACGCGCTTCGCCCGCGTGCCGAAGGTCCTGGAGACGCCGAAGGAGCCCGAACCGCTCGCCGATCTAAAAAATCTCGCGACCCTGCGGCGCCTGCGGGCTCCTAGCGCGACGAGGTCACGCCCACGCGGTGGCAGAGGGCGTTGACCGGGCACGTGGAGCAGCGCGGGGACAGCGGCGTGCAGACGTTCTGTCCGAACCCGACCAGCAGGTCGTTGTAGCCGATCCAGAATCGTCGCGGCAGCCGGCCGCGCAGCGCCATCTCCGTTTCCTCCGGCTGTCGCGTGCGCACGTAGCCCAGACGGTTGGAGATTCGGTGCACGTGGGTGTCCACGCAGATGCCCGGCTTGTTGAACCCCATGGTGACCACGAGGTTGGCGGTTTTGCGGCCGACGCCCTTGAGCGTGAGAAGCGCGTCGATCTCGTCCGGCACCCGGCCGGCGAAGCGCTCCAGGAGATCGCGGCAGAGACCGAGAATGACGCGCGCCTTCGTCCGATAGAACCCGACGGGATAGATCAGTCGCGCGATACGGCCCGCGGGCAACCGCAACATCGCGGTCGGTGTATCCGCAACCGCGAACAGGCGCACGGCGGCCGGTCCCGTGGTCGTGTCCTGGGTGCGCAGCGACAGGATGCAGGCGACCAGCACGCGGAACGGGTCACGCTGCTGCTCGGCGATCAAGGCCAGCGCGGTACGGGTCCAGCGCGGCTTTGTCCGCCGCAGACGGCGGATGACGTCCGCGATGTCTACCGCTTGTCCTTGATCGACTCGAGCAGGCCGCGTGCGCGCGGAGCGTCTCTGGCCGTCCAATCCGCGATGATCCTCGGCGCGCGCTCATCGAGCACGCGCGTCAACTCCTGCCGTGCGTCGGCATACCGTCCGGTGGCGATGTAGAGCCGGGCCAGATCGACCCGCAGCACCGTGAAGTGCGGATCGATCGCGATGCCCTTCTTGAAGTAATCTTCGGCGCGCGCGACGTCGCCGCCCGCCAGACGGGGCACCGTCATGTAGACGTTGCCCGCCAGGGAGTACCCTCGGACGTTCTTGGGATCCAGCGCCAGGATGGTGTCGATCTCCCGCTGAACCGTCGGCAGGAGAAAGAGCGAGCGCATCACGCCGCGCGTCTGGCCATATCGGGCCGTGTTGATCGCGTACCACACATGCGCCTCGGGATTCTTAGGGGCGAGCTCCACGGCGCGCTCGCCGAGCTGCCGCCCCTGATCGTACGCGCCGAGCTTTTCCTCATCGCTCTTGGCGCGCACGTCGCCCCACAGGAACTGGACGTAGGACAGCATGATCATCGTGTCGACCTGGCGGTCCTTGGCCAGCGCGCTTTCCAAGAGATCGCGCGCACGATCGATGGCCGCCGGATCCTCGTGATAGCGCGCGACGAGCGCGCGCGCGGCCTCCACGGGCGTGTCGGCGAGAGCGGCGGTAGCGACGAGCAGCAGGGCGACGGTCGCCACGAGGCGCGCGAGCATCGGCCGCACTCTAACGACGCGGGGCAGGGGTGTCAAACCACGCGCGTTGACACCTTCCTCGCGCTCCTCGATGCTCGCCGCGTGATCGCCGTCGGCGTGCAGACGTGGGGCACGGATGTCAGTGCGCTTCGGCGCTACTGGGTCGCGGCCGATGCCCTCGGCTACGCGCGGATCACGTACGGCGATGGACTCTGGAATTTCACGCACGACGGCTGGACGATGCTGGCCGCGCTCGCGCTCGACACGCGGCGGTGTCGCGTCGGCCCCGCGGTCACGTACGCCTTCGACGCTGCCGCGCACCACGTCTCCTGGCTCGCCAAGCGGGCCGTCGCGATCGATCACCTCTCCGAGGGCCGGCTGGACCTGCGGCTCGCCGTCGGCGCCGAAGCCCCCGGTGTGGCGGATGCGTGGCGGCGTCACGGCATCACGTATCCTCCGGCATCCGAGCGCCTCGCCCGGCTCGAGGCCACGATCGACGCGCTCCGGCGACTCTGGGCCGGCGAATCGGTGAGCTCGCCGTCGCTTGGGCTTCGCGGCGCGGCGCTGGCGCCTTCGCCGGTGCAGCGGCCGGGCCCACCCGTGTGGGTGGCGGCGATGGGCCGGCGCGCGATCGCGCTCGTCGCGCGGTGCGCCGACGGCTGGGAGGCGTCGTTTCTCGCGCCCGCCGCGTTCGCCGATGCCGCCGAGCGCGTCGACACGGCGCTCGCCGCGGCGGGCCGTGCACGCAACGCCCTTGCACGCTCGATCGAGGTCGACGCCGCGCTGGCCGACACTCCGGCCGACACCGCCGCCGCGATCGAGCGATTCTGCGCTCGCCGGGGCATCACGCGCGACCATCCGCTGCTCCAGGGAACGCTCGTCGGCGACGTCGACACCGTCATCGCGCGGGCGCTCGCGTATCGCGACGCCGGCGCCACGGATCTCATGATCGGCTTCGCGGACTTTCCCGAGACGATGATGCTCGAGCGATTCGCCGCGCGGGTGCTGCCGGCGCTCAGCGGACGGGGCGTGTGAGCTCGGCGAGCGTGCGAACACGATCGGCCACCGCGGACGGCGGCTCGTGGGCGAGCGCCTCGCACGCGGCCAGGACGAGCCACGCGCGTGTTTCCGCCGACCCCCCCAGCGGGGCGCGCGCGCCGACGGGCCCGGCGTCGAGAATTTCTTCGAGGGCCAGGCGCACCTGCTCGCGCGCCCACGCGAGTGCGAGCACCGCCGTCTTGTTGCCGCGGCCGGCCAGCCACGCGCGTTGCAGCGCGCTCGGCAGTGGTGCCTCGGGACCGTAGGCGACCGCGAGCAGATCGAGCGCCTGCGGCAGGGCGTCAGCGTCGAGCGCGGATAATTCTCGCGCGAGGGCGAGCAGCCGTTGCTCCGCCTCGCTGGGCTGCGGAGGCGCCGGGGGCGCCGAACGCGTCACACGGCGACGACGTGCCTTGCGACGCCTCTTGCGACGTTTCATGACGCTCGACCATAGCAGAGCATCGTGCGCCGAGCCGCGCCGCGACCGCGCGGCGGCTATTCGTAGCGGAGAGCTTCGATCGGATCCAGGCGCGAGGCCTTCCGCGCCGGATAGAACCCGAAGAAGATTCCGATGGCGGCCGCGAACCCGAACGCCAACAAGATCGCGGAAGGCGACAGCACCGTGCGCCACTCGGCCAGGGTGCTGATCGCGTTCGAGCCGCCGATCCCCAGCAAGATCCCGATGACGCCGCCGATGAGCGACAGCGTCACGGCCTCGACCAGGAATTGCGTGAGGATGTCGCGCGCGCGCGCGCCCACCGCCATGCGCAGGCCGATCTCGCGCGTTCGCTCGGTCACCGACACGAGCATGATGTTCATGATGCCGATTCCGCCGACCAGGAGCGAGACGGAGGCGATCGCCGCGAGGAGATAGGTCATGACCTTCGACGATTCCTCTTGGGTCTGCAGCACCTCGGAGAGATTGCGCAGCCAGAAGTCATCGTCCTGATAGGGCTGCAGCCGGTGCCGCTGACGCAGAAGGCCGCGAATCTGCGCCTCGGCCTCGGTCATGTCCTCGTCTGGACGGATCTTGATCGAGATCGAGCCGACAGAGCGCGCGTTGGCCTGGCTGACGCCGAGCACCTTCTTCTTCGCCGTCGAGAGCGGGATGAGGATGACGTCGTCCTGATCCTGGCCCCAGGAGCTCTGGCCCTTGCGACTCAGCAGGCCCACGACGGTAAACGGCACCTTCTTGATGCGGACGATCTGGCCGAGCGGATCAGCCTCGCCGAACAGGTTGCCCGCCGTCGTTTGACCGAGCAGCGCGACCTTGGTGGCGCCGTCGACGTCCTCTTGCAAGATGGGGCGGCCGAGGTCGACGGGCCAGTCGCGCGCCTCGAAATAGTCGGCGGTCACGCCCTGGATTCCCGTCGACCAGTTGAGGTTGCCGTACACGACCTGGGCGTTGCCGCGCGAGGAAGGCGCCGCCACCTGTACGGCGGGGACCTCGCGTGCGATGGCCGCCGCGTCGTCTTCGGTGATGGTGGTCTGGCTGCCCTGACCCAGCCGCACTCCGGCCTGATTGGTGCTGCCCGACATCGCGATGATCAGATTGGAGCCGAGGCTTTGAATCTGCTCGGCCACGCGCGCCTGGGCGCCGGTTCCGACGGAGACCATCGCGATGACGGCGGCGACGCCGATCATGATGCCGAGCATCGTCAACGCCGTGCGCAGCTTGTTGACCTTGAGCGAGCGGAGCGCGATGCGCAGGGCCTGGAGCACCATCAGACCGCCGCCTCTTCTATTTCTTCGGGGAGCGTCTTGAGGGCTTCTGCGGCATCGAGCGGCGTGATGCGCTCGTCGGTGCGCAGCCGGCCGTCGCGAAACACGAGGCGCCGGCTCGCGTAGGTGGCGATGTCGGGCTCGTGGGTGACGAGCACGATCGTGAGGCCTTGCCGATTGAGCTTTTGCAGCAGCGCGAGGATCTCGACGCTGGTGCGGGTGTCGAGATTGCCGGTGGGCTCGTCAGCAAGGATGACGGCGGGGTCGTTGACGAGGGCTCGCGCGATGGCGACGCGCTGCTGCTGGCCGCCCGAGAGCTGACTCGGATGGTGATGCTCGCGCTCTCCGAGACCGACCGCCTCCAGCCGCGCGCGGGCGCGCTGACGGCGCTCGCGCGAGGTGACGCCCCCGTACAGCAGCGGCAGCTCGACGTTCTCGAGCGCGCTCGTCCGCGCGAGCAGATTGAACATCTGAAACACGAAGCCGATCTTGGCGTTGCGCACGGTGGCCAACTGGTCGCGCGACAAGCGCGCGACGTCGCTGCTGTCGAGCCAGTAGCGGCCTGTGGTCGGGCGGTCGAGGCAGCCGAGGAGGTTCATGAAGGTGGACTTGCCCGAGCCCGACGGGCCCATCACGGCCACGAACTCACCGGGCTCGATGCAGACCGTCACGCCGCGCAGCGCGTGCACCGTGTGCGGCCCGAGGTGGTAATCCTTGGTGAGCTCCTCGGTCGCGATGATCGCCACGGGCTCAGAGCCTCAGGCGCGGCGCGCCGCCGGTCGTGCCCGTGGTGCCCGGACGATTTTGCTGAGCCGCACTCACGGTACCGGTGATGACGTCCTGGCCTTCCTTCAAGTCGCCCTGCAGCACCTCGGTGGCGGACCCGTCGCTGAGGCCGAGCACGAGCGGGACGGCCTTGGGCTGGCCCGCGGCGTCGACGATCCACGCGCGTCCCGGAGTGCCGCCGCCGGCCGCGCCGCCACGAGAGCCGCGTCCGATGCGCTCGTCGTACTTCGTACGCTGCTCGGGGGTGAGAATCTCGCGGATCTGGACGCGAGCCGCCTGGCGAATCTTCTCCGCGCGCGCCCGGCGCTCCCAATCGGTCAGGTCGCGAAGCGCGGCGATCTGCTGCTGTGCGTCGGTGAGGATCGGATCGAGCTTCCGCTGCTGCTCGACAGTGAGGCCAAGGCTGGTGACAAGGCCCTCACGCATGTCATCGACCGCGCGGCCACTGCCGTCGGCGCGCGGCTGCGCCGAGGATGCGCCCGGGCGCGGCTGCGTCGTCGGCCCGGCGTCGGCGCCGGCAGGTCGGAAACGCAGCGCGGCGTTCGGCACCTTGAGGACGCTTGGCTTCTCCGCGTAGACGAGCTTGACGTTAGCGGTCATGCCGGGTAGCAGGCGCCCGCCCGGATTATCGACGGAGATGATGACGGTATAGGTGACCACGTTCTGCACGATCTGGGCGGCCTTGCGGATCTGCGTGACGACGCCGGCGAACGTCTGGCCGGAGAACGCATCGACGGTGAAGGTGGCTCGGTCCTCGACCTTGATGCGCCCGATGTCCGCCTCGTCCACGCTCGTCTCAACCTGCATCTTCGTGAGGTCCTGCGCGATCGTGAAGAGCGTCGGCGCCTGCAGGCTCGCCGCCACCGTCTGTCCGACATCAACGGCGCGCGAGACGACGACGCCGTCAACGGGCGCGAGGATCGTCGTGTAGTCGAGGTTGGCCTGGGCCTGCGCCAGCGCCGCGGTCTTCTGGTCGACCTGGGCGCGCGCCGACTGCAGCGCCGCCTCCTGCACGCGCAGCTGGGCCTGGCTCGAGTCGATGCCCGCGGTGAGCGCGCGCTCGTTGGCGCGGGACGACTCGGACTGGGCGACCGCCTGATCGTAGTTCGCCTCGGCGGTGTCGCGATCAGCCTGGGCGATGAGATTGCGCTTGAAGAGCTCGGCGTTGCGGTCGAAGATCCGCTTGGCGTCCGCCTGGGCGGCATCAGCCTTGGCCGTCATCGCCTTACCCTGGGCGAGCGCGGCACGGGCGTTCTCGACGTCCGCCTTGGCCTTTTCCACCGTCGCCACTTGGTTGAGCACAGCCGCCTTGCTGGTCTGGAGATCGGCTTTGGCCTGGTTGACCTGCGCCTCAAAGATCTGTGGGTCGATCCGGGCGATCACCTGCCCCTTCTTCACGAGGGAGTTGAAGTCGACCAGCAGCTCCTTGATCATCCCGGACACTTGGCTGCCGACCTGGACGGTGACGACGGCGTTGAGGTTACCGGTGGCCGAGACGGCGGCGGTGAGGGGCCCGCGCTCGACCTGAGCCACGCGGTATTTCAGCGAGCTGTTCCGGCTCTGAGCGTAGAGATAACCCCAGACTCCGGCGCCGAGCAGCAGTGCGACGACGGCTAATAGGATGAAGCGTTTCATCGCCTTTTGGACGACGGGAAACCTCCGGATATTCGGTGCTTACCTGCGGCCGACGGCGCGGTCCAGCCGGGCGAGAGCGATGCGGTAATCCGCCAGCGCCTGGGCCTCGGTGTTCTGGGCCTGCGTCAGCGCCAGCTGGGCGTCGGTGAGCTCGAGGATCGTCCCGACGCCGGCATCGAAGCGCCCCTGGGCAAGGCGAAAGTTTTCTTGTGCCGAGACGACGGCGACCTGCGCGGCCTGGATGCGCTCGTCGGCCTCGATCACGTTGTTCACCGACTGCTCGACCTCGCGCGAGATGTCGAGCTCGGAGGCCTTCACGCGCGCCTGCGCCGCGTCCAGGTTGGCGCGCGCCTCACGGTAGCGTGCGATGCGATTGCCGCCGTCGAACAGCGTCCAGTTGAGCGACAGGTTCAGCTCCCAGATCTCGTTCATGTCCGCCCGCGACGCGCCGTAGAAGCCGCCGCCGGTGATGTCCGGAAAGAAGTCGCGCTGTGCCCGGCGCACGCGGGCGTCGTTGGCCTCGGCGTTGAGCCGCGCCTGCCGGTACTCCGGGCGCATGCGCAGCGCCTCCTCGGCGAGCCGCGTACGGTCGATGGTCACGGGCTGATACACGAGGTTGTCCTGAATCTGCAGCGGCGTGGTGGCCGGCAGCCCCATGGCCGTCGCCAGCGCGACCCGGGCCAGCCGCTCGGCGTTGCGCGCGCGAATGAGATCCACGCGGGCGTTGGCGACGTCGACCTCGGCCCGCGCGACGTCCGACTTCGGACGCGTGCCGACCTCGAAGAAGCCACGCGCGGAGCGCAGGTTCAGCTCGGCACGCTCGACCGCCTGCTGGTTCACCTGGATGAGACGGACCGCGAAGTTGATGTTGGTGTACGACTCCTTCACGGTTTGCGTCACGAGCTGTCGCTGCAGCTCCGTGTCCTCGAGGGAGATGTCGGCCAGCTTGCGCGCCGCCTCGGTGGACGCGAAGTTCTTGCCGAAGTCGAACAGGATCTGCGAGAGCTGGACGCGTGCGATGCTGGTCGTCGTCCACGTCGTAACCGTCTTGGTGAGCTGGGTCCCGGTGCTCAGCACGCCGCCGGCCACCTGCTGATCGCGCGCGGCCGTCCAGTTGCCGGTGATCTGCGGCAACAGTACGGACAACGCTTGGTCCACCCGGAAGGCGGCGGCGATGTAATCGCTGATACGCGCCCTGATGTTCGGCTGGATCTCGAGCGCAATGGCAATGGCGTCGTCGAGCGACAGCACCTTGCCGAAAACCTGCGACTGCGCGCCTGTCACCGGCGGCGCCGTCGCGGGCGGGACGGCCGGGGGCGGCGGCTGAGACGGTTGGGTTGGCTGAGGCGGCGGCGCCGCGGGCGTCTGCGCGGCGGCATTCGCCGTCATGAGAGCCAGTGCCGCGCCTGTCAGCAGGGACCAGCGGACGGACTTCCTCATCGTGCTCGATCTCCTCGGGGCCGCCGGACCCTGGCCCATTCGTAAAGCTGTCATGACCGCGGCAAGGCCGAGAATAGCATGCGGCCTTCGTGTCCCCCGAGATCGGCGTCGCGCCATGCGAAAACCTGCATCCACCCTCGGTGGATGCGCGGTGGATAAGGCGGGAATGTCCCGGGAACGACCCGTGGACACGTTTTTGCTTGACGAGCGCGAGATGCTGCGTGGTAGATTGCGCCTCACCACTAGATATAGGAGGTGCCCGGCATGCTCTCGGAGACTCGCCCCGCCAAAGTCGGCCAGTGGACTGAGCCCGCCCTGCGCGTTCTCCGCGAGCGCTATCTGCTGCGGAAGGACGGAGCCGTGATCGAGACGCCGGAGGAGATGTGCTGGCGGGTCGCGGTCTCAATTGCGGCAGGCGAGGGGCGGTATGGCCGCAGCCAGGCGGCGGTGCGGGAGGTCGCCGAGGCCTTCTACGACATGATGGTGGACGGCTACTTCATCCCGAACTCCCCGACCCTCATGAACGCCGGCAAGGGCAACGGCCTGCAGTACTCGGCCTGCTACGTCCTGCCGGTGGGCGACTCGATGCCCGAGATCTTCGACTCGGTGAAGGCTGCCGCCATCATTCATCAGTCCGGCGGCGGCACCGGCTTCGCGTTCTCTCGACTGCGTCCCAAGGACGACATCGTGACCTCCACGGGCGGACGCGCGTCCGGTCCGGTCTCGTTCCTGCGCGTCTTCAACGGCGCGACCGAAGCGGTGAAGCAGGGCGGCACGCGTCGCGGCGCCAACATGGGGATTCTCAGAGTCGACCATCCCGACATCCTCGAGTTCATCGATTGCAAGCTCGATGGCGGGATCACGAACTTCAACATTTCCGTGGCCGTCACCGACCGCTTCATGGACGCGCTCGCGAAGGGCGAAGAGTACGACCTGATCAATCCGCGCACCGGGCTGGCGGCGGGTCGGCTCTCGGCCAAGGAAGTGTTCGAGCGTATCGTGCGGGCCGCGTGGCGCACCGGGGATCCGGGCATGGTCTTCATCGATCGCATCAACGCCAGCCCGGCGAATCCGACGCCGGAGCTCGGTCAGGTCGAGGCGACAAATCCCTGTGGCGAACAACCGCTGTTGCCCAACGAGGCGTGCAACCTCGGCTCGCTGAACGTGTCGAAGTTCGCGCGGAAGAGCGACGACGGCGAGATGTCGATCGACTGGGACGAGATGGAGCGCGTCGTTCGGCTCGCCGTGCGCTTCCTCGACGACGTGATCGAGATGAACCCGTATCCGCTCCCCGAGATCGATCAGACGGTGAAGTCCAACCGTCGCATCGGTCTGGGCATCATGGGCTGGGCCGACTTGCTCTTCCTGCTCGGCATCCCGTACGACAGCCAGGAGGCGATCGACCTCGCGGATCGGATCATGTCCTTCGTGAAGGAGAAGTCGCACGACCAGTGCGCCAAGCTCGCGGAGGAGCGGGGGCCGTTCCCGAACTGGTCCAAGTCCATCTATAAGGATGTCCGGCCGATGCGAAACTCCACGGTCACCACGATCGCGCCTACGGGGACGATCTCGATGATCGCTGGCTGCTCGTCCGGCATCGAGCCGATCTTCGCGCTCGCCTTCCAACACCGGGTCAAACAGCCCGACGGTGAACGCGTGCTGACCTTCGTCAACGAAACCTTCGAGCAGATCGCGCGCGAGAAAGGTTTCTTCTCGGACGCGCTCATGCAAGAGGTCGCCAAGCGAGGCAGCCTGCACGGCATTCCGGGGCTGCCGGAAGACGCCTCACGCGTCTTCAAGACGTCGCACGACGTCTCCTTCGAGTGGCACGTGCGTCACCAGGCGGCGTTCCAGCGCTACACCGACAACGGCGTGTCGAAGACGATCAACCTGCCCAACGACGCCACGGAGCAGGACGTCGCCGCTGCGTATCGCCTAGCGTGGGAGCTCGGCTGCCTCGGCATCACCGTCTTCCGCGACGGCTGTAAGGGCGAACAGGTCCTCAACATCGGCGTCAAGAAAGACAAGGGGCCGGCGACCTCCGCGATGGCCGGACAGGCCGTGATCAAGCCACGGCCACACAGCCTCGCCGGCAAGACATACCGCAAGGAGACGCCGATCGGCACCGCGTTCATCACGGTCAATCAGACCGACGAGAACGAGCCGTTCGAGGTGTTCGTCCAGGTGGGCAAGGGCGGCTCCGATACGATGGCAGTGGCCGAGGCGCTCGGACGACTCATTTCACTCACGCTGAGGCTGCCTTCGCCGCTGTCGCCTCAGCGAAGACTCGAAGAGGTGATCAGCCAGCTCTCCCGCATCGGTGGCGCCCAACCGATGGGCTTCGGCGCGGGCAAGATTCTGTCGCTGCCGGACGCGCTGGCGCGCACGCTGGCGGAGCACATCGGGCAGGTCAAGGCCGAAGGCGCGCCACCCAGCCCCAAGCTCGAGGATCGCCGGCGTATCGGCGATCTCTGTAAGGAGTGCGGGCAGGCGACGTTCGTGTACGAGGAAGGCTGCAAGAAGTGCCTGTCGTGCGGGTTCAACGAATGTTGATCCGACTCATGCTTCGGCGCGTTCGCAGCGCCCGGCGCCAGCGCAATCGGCGCCGCGTGCGGCCGAGGCGTTAGGGCCGGCCGGGGGCGAGCGGCGAAGGCCCTCCGCCCCCGGGGCCCTGCTACAATCCGCGCATGTTTTCCGGCGGCTCATACGAGGATGTGGAGCGCTGGCTCAAGATGTTCCTCAACTCGCACGCCAAGCGTGAGGATCCGCGCGTCGAAGCGGTGCTGGACGATGACGACGAGCGGCAGGGGCGCTCGTATGGCGCCTGGCTGCGGTTCGGTCCGCACTCGACCGCCTTGATGGAGTTCGATTACCAGGAGGTCGCGCAGCATCGCGGCGAGCTCGCGTGGTGCGCGGCCCTCGCGGAGCGCGTCCGCCAGCAGGCGAGGCAGCTGCTCGCCGGCAACACCACCGCCGACGTCCGCGCGCGCTGACGCTCGCGCGCCGCGCTGGATCGCGGCCGGTGACGTCAACGGCTTCCTCGGTCTCGCCCTCGACAACGTCACGAACCTCGTCATCATGTCCTCGCTGCTCATCGGCGTCTTCGGATTTCCCGCGGACCTCGTGCTCGGCCGCATGGTGCCGGGGACGGCCCTCGGCGTGCTCGTCGGCGATCTGGCCTACACGTGGCTCGCGCTCCGGCTCATGCGCCGCACCGGACGCGCCGATGTGACGGCCATGCCGTTCGGCATCGACACTCCGACGCTCTTCGCGATGGTCTTCGGCGTCCTGGGGCCGGTGAAGCTCGCCACCGGCGATGCGGTGGTCGCCTGGAAGGTCGGCATGGTGGCCACGCTTGCCATCGGTGTCGCCAAGACCGCGCTGGCCTTCGCCGGCGACTGGACGCGCCGCGTGGTGCCGCGGGCCGCGCTGCTCGGCTCCATCGCGGGCGTGGCCATTCTGCTGATCGCGTTCCTCCCGTCGCTCAAGCTTCTGCGCGAGCCGCTCGTCGGGCTCGTCACCCTTGGCGTGCTGCTGCTGGCGCTTCTCGGCGGGGTGCGCATGCCCTTCGGCCTGCCGGGCGCGTTCGCGGCCGTGCTGGCGGGCACCGTCGTGCACTGGGGCAGCGCGTGGCTCGGCGGGGGAGTCGGTCGCGCGTTCATGGTGGGCACCCCGGCGCTGGCGCTGCCGTGGCCGACGTTGGCGTGGCTCGACGCGATCGACACCGCGCTGCCGTACCTTTCGGTGGCTCTGCCGTTCGCCCTCGTCACGACCATCGGCGGCATCGACAACACGGAGTCCGCCGCGGCCGCCGGCGACGAATACCGCGCGCGAGACGTGCTGATGACGGAGGCGCTCGCAACGATCGTCGCGGGACTCTGTGGCGGCGTCGTGCAGAACACCCCCTACATCGGCCATCCCGCGTACAAGGCGATGGGCGCGCGAGCAGGCTACACGCTGGTGACCGGCCTCGTCATCGGCGTCGGCGCGGCCGTCGGTGTGCTGTCGATGCTCGTCACGTTGCTGCCTGAGGCCGCCGTCGCTCCGATCCTCGTCTTCATCGGGCTCGAGATCACGGCCCAGGCGTTCCTCGCCTCGCCCTCGCGTCACGGCGCGGCCGTCGCGCTCACGTTTGTTCCGGTGGCGGCGGCCGTCGTGCTCATCCAGATCGGCGGCGTGCTGACCGCGCTCGGCAGGTCCCCGGCCGACCTTCGCGGCGACGCGGCATCGACCTATCGCACGCTGCTCGTGCTCGGCAACGGCTTCATCCTCACCGCCGTGCTCTGGGGCTGGGCGCTCGTCACGATGATCGACCGGCGCTTTCTCACCACCGCCGCCGTGTTCGCCGTGGCCAGTCTCGCCACCCTCGTCGGTCTCGTGCACTCGCCGCTGCCGGGAGGGGCTCTGTTCTGGCCGTGGTCGCACAGCGCGCCCCGCGCCCTCGTCCTCCCGCTGGTCGGAGCCTACG
>Ga0207646_10000498_pt1 | contig 52649 bp, 54 predicted proteins | sample KBSK5502metaG_FD_184343 | JGI IMG/M metagenome (GOLD analysis project Ga0207646, IMG submission 184343) | Corn, switchgrass and miscanthus rhizosphere microbial communities from Kellogg Biological Station, Michigan, USA - KBS K5-50-2 metaG... | ecosystem: Host-associated > Plants > Roots >...
GGAGCACATCCTCGGCCAGGGGAAGGCCTTCTTCAAGGCGGCGCAGCAGAAACGGCTCGAAGGCATCGTCGCCAAGCTACGTGACAGTCAGTACAAGCCTGGGGTGCGAAGCAGCGCCTGGCTGAAGATCAAGGCTGACCTCACGCAGGAGGTCGTCATCGGCGGCTTTACCGCGCCGCGCGCGAGCCGGAAATATTTCGGTGCCTTGCTGGTTGGTGTCTATGACAACGACGGCAGGTTCATTTACGCCGGCCACATCGGCGGCGGGTTCGACGAGAAGACGCTGGCGGACGTCCACAAGCTGGTGAAGCCGCTGATCGTCAAGGATTCGCCGTTCAGCGGGCCGCCGCCGCGCGCCAACGAAAAGCCCACCTGGATACGACCGGAGCTTATCGCGGAGGCGAGGTTCGCCGAGTGGACGCGCGACGGGGTGATGCGGCAGCCGGTCTTTCTCGGCTTGCGGGACGACATCGACCCGGGCGACGTCCGCCGGGAGCAGCCCGGCGATGCCGACCGCGAAATCGCGCGGGCCGAGGCGGAGCAAAAGCCAGAGCCGAAAAAACAGGCGGCAACGAAGGCCAAGGCCAGGTCAACCACCGCCGCAGGGGTGAAGGTCGCGACGCGGACCAGCACCGTGAAGCGGACGAGCGCCCCGGCACGCAGCACCGCGACCGTCCGTAGCCCGGCTCGCAAGCCGACCGCGACGGTCACGAACCTGCCGAACACGCCGCTCAGCAAGGCGGCGGCTCGCATCGCCGAAAAGCTGGGGACCAACCTCCGTGGCGCTAGCGCGGCCGAGCTGGAGGCGCTCGATGCCATCCCCAAGGAGGGCAACTGGCAGATCGGCGGCCGCACGGTGCATCTCACCAACCTGGACAAGGTGCTGTTCCCAGAAGACCGCTACTCCAAGCGCGATCTGATCCGCTATTACGTGCAGGTTGCGCCGGTGATGATCCCCTATTACAGCCGCCGGCCGCTGTCGATGAATCCGCACCCTGATGGCATCCACGGCAAGAGCTACTGGGTCAAGGACAAGCCGGATTACGCCCCCGACTGGATCCCTACCTTCCGCTACCAGGACCAGAAAAGCCTCAAAGATTGGATCCTCATCGAAGAGGTGGCGACGCTGGCCTGGCTCGCGAACCACGCCGTCATCGACATGCATCCCTGGTACTCCCGGGTCGACAAACCCGAGTACCCCGATTGGTCCGTGGTGGACCTCGACCCCGCCGAGGGCGCGACCTTCAAGGATGTAATCGCCGTGGCGAAAGTGGTCAAGAGCGCACTGGATCACCTGAAGCTGTTCGCCCTGCTGAAGACGACCGGCCAGAGTGGGCTGCACGTCTATATCCCGATCGAGCGCCGCTACACCCTGGAGGAAAGCCGTGGCTTCGTCGCCAAGCTGGCGCACCTGATCGCGGAGCTCATGCCCGATAAGGTGACCGAAGTCTGGGAAGTCAAGCGCCGCACGGGCAAGATCCGCATCGACTACACGCAGAATGTGATCAATAAGACGCTGGCCGGGCCCTACTCCGTCCGGCCGGTAGTGCGGGCGCCGGTCTCCACCCCCATCGATTGGAGGGAGCTCGATGATCCGCGTCTGCGTCCCGACAAGTGGACGATCAGGACGCTCGGCGACCGACTGCTCGAGGTTGGCGACCTCTTCCGCGACGCTCTGACGCTGCGGCAACGCCTGCCCGCCCTCTGACCGATGGCTGATAGCGCGACGGTCCCGAACGACCTCCCCTCCCTGCAGCGGTTCCTGGACGTCTGGATCAAACAGCGGGGACGTTACTGGTCGCCGCTATCGCAGTACGCTCGCCTCGCCGAAGAGGTTGGCGAGCTCGGCCGTGAGCTGAATTTCGAGTACGGGGACAAACCTCGGGCCGTAAAGGACGCCGCCGGCTCGATTACTGATGAGCTCGGTGATGTACTGTTCATCGTGGTGTTGCTTGCCAATGATCTGCGGATCGACCTCGCCTCCGCGCTCAGTGGGACGCTCGAAAAGTACGAGCGGCGCCCGCCGCCGTAACATCCTGCACCGCTTTTCCACAGGGAGTTATCCACCGTCTGTTAGCAGCTGGTGGAAAAACGCCCGCAACAAATGTTCCGTCTGGACGGCTGCAACGTCGGGTCGTATTTTATGTCCCTCTCGACAGCATTGCGGCCCCCCGGGGAAGGGGAACGTGAGAAACAGGAACGGAAGGTAGAGGGTCGTCGTCCAAATTGCAATCGTTTGTCGAAAACCTATCTTGACACCGCTGAACGCCGGCGGTAGAATGCGGCAAAATCTATATCTTGTAGTGGACCAGATCCTGGGACCCCACATTTAGGGGAGGTAGCGAACCAAGGCTCACGCAGAAAAGGGGATGTACCGGCGGCGGCAGACGCCGGACGGCGCGCAGTGTGCCGGCGCTCGTTTGTGAGCTAGGGGGAGACCATGCTCAGGAACACGCTCAGGATGATCAACCAGCAGGATCAGTGGTTCAACCAGTTGCGGCGCGAGGAGTCGGCGCGGCGGACGCTCCGCTACTCGCTCTACCAGGCCCTCGAGCAGGTCGAACGCCTGCTCGAGAGCGACATGATGGAAGTTCCGATCGAGATGCAAGCGCGCCTGCGTCAGATCGTCGAAGCCGTCGACCCCCAGCTCGCCTACCGCATGGACCAGTCTGGCCCCAGCGCTCTCGACATCCAGGACATCATCTTCGAGGCGCAGGACCGGCTCATCAAGCAGGTCCGCACCTAAAGAGCGTATGTAACCTCGAACGCCTCGCCTCCTGCAGTGGCGCCCGGGAGTGATCCCGGGTGTCATTGCGTCAGGACCTAATCATTTGTCAGGGTTGCGGGATTGCCCGCCTGGTACAACCTGCTTGTGAGCGGTCGGATTGAAACCTGGGACCTCTGGTTTCCAGGCCCCGGCGCATCGGGCCTGCCCTTCGCCCGCTCCCACTACCTGGTACGCCGCGGGGCAAGCATCACGCTGGAAGATGGTTAGCCGACGCAGTACGACATCGGCCGGGTCGTGCTCCTCCCCGGCGGCGAGGCTGGGATCCTGAAAAGCTGGTGGAACGCCAACGACCAACACGGAATGGCGGTGGCAGGTCGAGTTCTATAACCAGATCCGCCGCTGAGGGTCGGCCGGCGGAGTATTCGCCCCGCTCTTCCACGCCGGAGCGGGGCCCCTATGCCTGGACGAAATAGGAGCGGCAGGCCAGGTCGATGAGATCCGGGTCCAGTCGCGGTGGCCGCCCCAAGAAGTACGCCACCTCGTCCAGCTGGTTGAGGATGTCGCGCGGCTGGCAGCCGCGATAGGGTCGCTTGAAGGGTTTGTAGTAACGGTCCAGGACGTAGTTGTAGCCCGTCTCGTTGAAGACAATCTCGAACTCTTTGCAGGCTCGCTCGAAGATCTGCCGGAATTCCATCGGGGTCGGATCCGACACGTGGATCTTGTAGCGGACCCGCCGGAGAAACGCCTCGTCGACCAGCGATCCGGGCTCGAGATTGGTACTGAATACGACCATCGCCTCGAAAGGAGCGCCGACCGCCATCCCCGCGCCGGCCAGCGTGAGGTAATCGACGCGCCGCTCGAGGGCGACGATCAGGCGGTTCAAGAGGGCGCGGGGCGAAGAGTCCTGCCGGCCGAAGTCATCGAGGAGAAAGATGCCACCGTTGGCCTTCAGGTGAATGGGCGCCTCGTAGTAGCGCATCAGGGGGTCGAAGGATGGCGACAGCTGGGCGGTCGTCAGCTCACCACCGGCTTTGACGAAGGGCCGCTTGATGAGGACCCAGCGGGAGTCGAAATTGATCGGCAATTGCCGTTGCACGCGCCGGTGGTGCAACGGATCGTAGACCCGCATCACCTGGCCCTCGATGTCGATGGCAAAGGGAATGTAAATCGGCTCACCGAGCAGCTCGGCGCAGGCCTCGGCGATGGTCGTCTTGCCGTTTCCCGGAGCACCGTAGAGGAACAGTGGAGCGCGGGCGTTGACCGGCGGCCCGAGCTGTACCAGCAGGTCCGGACTCAGGGTCAGGTGTTGCAGCGCACGGCTCAACCAGGCAGCCGTCACGTCCGCCTGGCTCACCTGGGCGCGCACCGACTCCTCGTAGTGCGCAAAGGGGACCGGCGCCGGACCCACGTAGTGGTCGCGGGCCAGGACGTCGCGGGCCCGGGTGCGACCCGGATCGCTGATCAGGTAGCCGAGCGTCTCCCCGAAGTCGTGGCTGGTCGACGGCCCCGCCATCCGCCCGATGGTCTGGCACCAGCCCTGCTCGACCAGGCTCTGGATGGCCGGCGTAACCGTTTGATAGGGCAGGCACAGCGCCGCCGCCCAGTCTTTGGCCGATAGGGGCGACTTGAAGTAGATGTGTTTCAGCAGGAGGTCGGCCAGGCGGGTCACTGGCAGTCCAGAATCTTCGATCCGTGCCGGCGCCAGGGGCAAGAATTCCGGGGTGGTCGCCTGTGAAAGTGGCTGTATGGCCATGGAGGAGATCCGCCGGGGCGGCTCTTCAGAGCAACCTGCTGCCAGCGGAGTTTCTTGCTGGCGGGACTCAGGCTTCGAGGGCTGGGCGGGCCCCGAAGTAGCGTTCGACGCTCAGGCCGTGGCGCTCCAGTTCCGCCCGCGCCAGCGGCTCGAACCGCCGCAGGTACCAGTCCTCGGCCGGGTTGCGCGAGTACGCCAACAGGTGGTTGTAGGGGATCGTGTAGATGGCCCGGCCGGCCAGGATTTCCATCATTTGGGCGGTCAGCTCGGGTTGGGCGAGGGCCCGTCGCAGCGTTACGTGGATGCCGCGCATGTCGGCGATCAGCCGCAGCCGGCGCGGCAGATAGATGACCAGCGCGAACACCAACGGGACAGCCGTCACCATGATCCCGAGGATCAGGGCCAGCAGGTGGATTCCGTGGGAGCCAGTCCGGCCGGCAGAGATCAGGGAATCGCCAGAATGGGTCTTGAGCGCCTCGGCGGTCCGGTGCAGGAAATCGGAGAGATAGGGCACGCCGTTCGGGATGCCCTGGTCGAAGGACAGGATCCAGCTATCGAACGTCTTGCCGGCGTTGATCACGCCCTGGGCGAGCGCGTCGAGCTGCAGCACCAGGTTGTTGACCCAGAGCCCGGCCTGCACGCACAGGTAGATCCAGGCCGCCATCACGAGGTCGGCGAGCATCCAGGCGAAGCGGCGGCCGTAGAGATCGGGGTAGAGACGCATGACAGTCCCCCTTGAGGTACTGGAGGAAGAACGTCAGAGACAGCAGCAGCTAGCGCGGTTTGGAGGGAGACTTGCCGCGCTTCCAGGCCTTCCGCGCGCGGTGATGCAGCCACGAGGCCCACGCGAGCGCGGCCAGGCCGGCACTGACCAGCACCCCAGGGAAGATCGCTGTTCCAAAGTTGGCGTTCGCCAGGACGCCGCCCGCCAGGGCCGCGAACGCGATAATGCTGGTGCCCTCGAGCCACCGTCTGACGGGCGGCGCAACCGCGTCGAACATGTGCTCGTCGTATTTGCTGCCAGACAGGGAGACCGTCCACGATCCCTGGTAACGGTGGACGCCCAACGCACCGAGAAAAAACAGGCCACCGAAGAGCAGCGTGGCGGCCGCGGCAGCCAGGGCTATCCCCATGTTTTGGCTCGGATGACTTGCTGTCGCCAGATCCGTCGCCTCCGGAACGTGAATCAACGCCACCTCCCCCTTCCAGAAGCGTGCGGAAACCGTATCACCGCTTCGCAGGTCGTCGAAGCTGCTGCCTGGAAGGACCTCAACCTCCTGTGAGCCAAAGTCATCGCGGAGATCGACGTAGTGCCTGGTGGTGTACCTGCCGGAAACGACCTCGGTCTTTGTGACGACGGCCGAGACCTCACTCCAGCACCCAGGGCCGTTCGGGATTGGCTCCGCGCACTGGTGGGCGGAACCGTAGCTCAGGGCATCGGCGATGGATGAGGGGAGCCAGATCAGCGAAAGCACCAGGCCGAGAGGGATCAGGATTAATCCAAGAACGAGGCCGGTCACCGGTCTCATGGTGTCGGAACTACAACGCTTCTAAGTACTCGATCACTTCGCGGGTGAGCTGCGTCGGTGTCGAGGCACCAGAGGTCACCCCAACTCGCGTCTTTCCCTGCAGCCACTCAGGCTTGATGTCGTTCGCCGTGTCCACGAGGTACGCGGGTTTGTGGGCCAGCTCTTTGACCACCTGCACGAGCCGCTTGGAATTGGAGCTGCGCTCGCTGCCGACGACGATTACGACGTCGCATTCCTTCGCGGCTTCCACCGCGGCTTCCTGCCGGTCCTGGGTCGCCCGGCAGATCTCGTTGTAAGCCTCGGTCTGCGGGTACTTGTCCCGTACGCGTTTGATCATGGCGGCGGTGTCCCAGATGCTCAACGTGGTCTGGCAGGTGACCGCGATCTTCTCGTTTTTGATGTCGAGCGCATCGACGTCCTCCGGGTCCTGCACGAGGTGCACTTTTCCTGGCGCCTCGCCGACGACGCCCTCCGGCTCTGGGTGTCCCCGGCGGCCGATGTAGACGACGTCATAGCCACGCTCCGCCAGGTCTTTGACCAGGTCGTGCGTGACGACGACGTCCGAACAGGTCGCATCGATCAGGTTGAGGCCGCGCGCGGCGGCTTTGGCTTTCACCGCCGGCGAAACGCCGTGCGCGGTGAAGATCACGGTCCCGCTGTCGATCTGGTCCAGGCCCTCGAGGCGATTGTCACTGTCGACCAGCTCGATGCCGTTTCCCTGCAGCTCGTCGGTGACATGGGTGTTGTGGACCAGGTAGCCGAGCATCCGGATCTTGTCGCCAGGATGCGCCTTCGCCGTCTGCTTGGCGGCGCGGATCGCTTCCACGACGCCGTGGCAATAGCCGCGCGGCGTGATCTTCAGCACCTCCATCGATCCGAGTCTACCCGCGACCCAGACGCCTCAAGCTCGCGATCCGTGACGAGCGCGTGACGCCTCGGGCGGTTAGGTTCGCCGGATCGGCTTGGGCACCGGCGGCGGTCGCTCGGGGGTTGGCGGCAGAGGTGGCGGTTTGGTCCCGGGAACGGGCTCCGGCGCCGGCGGGGGTTCCCTAACCAATGACGATGGGGCCACCCGATACGGCGAGGATGTGGGCAAAGGCGAGTATGCTCAACGCCGCCAGGACCACGAGGAATCCACCGACAAGGTACGACGCAAGGCGGTGCCGGGTGAAGACCGCCGCACCCAGGAGTAAGAGAACGATGGCGACGAGGATATTCGAGAAGTTGATGTCGACTTTCACTGCTTACCTCCTATCTAACTGTTGAGCTTCACGCCTCGGCCAGCGCCCGGTCAAGGTCTGAGATCAGATCCGCCACGTCCTCGATTCCTACGGAGATGCGAACGAGCCCATCGGCCACCCCGTGTGCCTGCCGCGTTTCAGCCGGGATGGAGGCATGCGTCATGGCTGCCGGCAGTTCGATCAGCGACTCGACCCCACCCAGGCTCTCGGCAAGGGTGAACAGGCGCGTCCGCTCGACAACGCGGCGGGCGGGCTCGAGGCCGCCCTCGACCTCGAAGGAAATCATGCCGCCGAAGCCGGACATCTGCCGCCGAGCGAGCTCCTTCTGCGGATGATCGGCCAGGCCCGGATAGAACACCCGGGCGACCTTTTTATGTTCACCCAAAAATTCCGCGACCAGCCGGGCATTGTGGTCGTGCTCGCGCATTCGAATGGCGAGCGTCTTGATTCCGCGCAGAACCAGCCACGCATCCATCGGCCCCGGTACCCCGCCCACCGCGTTCTGGAGGAAGGCCAGTCGTTCGTAGACCTCTTGCCGATTGACCACCAGCGTCCCGCCGATCACGTCGCTGTGACCGCCGAGGTATTTGGTGGCGCTGTGCACCACGATGTCCGCTCCCAGCGCTAGCGGGCGTTGAAAGTAGGGGCTCATGAAGGTGTTGTCGACGACGGCGAGCGCCTGATGGTTGTGCGCCAGCTTGCTCACCGCCTCGATGTCGACCAGCTTGAGCAGCGGGTTGGTGGGCGATTCGATCCATATCATTTTGGTGCGTTCCGTCAGCGACTTCTCGACTGCCTTCAGGTCCGAGCCGTCGACGAAGGAGAAGCTGACGCCGATCGGCTCGAGCACGCGACGAAAGAGGCGGTAGGTGCCGCCGTAGAGGTCATCGACGGCAATCGTGTGGTCGCCTGGCTCGAGCAGCTGCATGATGGCCGCCTCGGCGGCCATACCGGAGGCAAACGCCAGGCCGTGTCGGCCGCCTTCCAGGGCCGCGATGCAGTGTTCGAGCGCGGTGCGCGTCGGGTTCCCGGTGCGCGAGTACTCGTAGCCACGATGCTTGCCGACGGCGTCCTGGGCGAAGGTCGAGGTCTGGTAGATCGGCACCACGACGGCGCCGGTGGTCCGGTCCGGTTCCTGGCCGGCGTGAATCGCCAGGGTCGAGAAGCCGGGCATGCCTTCGGCGCTCACCGGGAGGGGCGGGTGTGGGCCATGAACTCGAGCAGGTCGAGCCGGGTGATGATACCGACCGGGCGCTCGGCGTCCATCACTACGAGAGCGGTGGCACCACCGAGCACCGCGTTGAAGGCCTCGTCGACGTGCGCCCCGGCAGCGATGGTCGGAAATGGTCCATCCATGGCGGCGCCCACCGTGGTTTCGATCAAACCGGGGTCTCGGTACACCCGGTCGAGCAACGTGCGTTCCTGGATGCTGCCCACAAGCCGCTTGCCCGGCCCGCTGCCGTCTTCGGTGACCGGCATCTGCGAGATCCCATATTCCTGGAGGAGGTCGATCGCGCGGCCCACCTTCTCCTTCGACGACACCGTGATCAATTCGGGCATCTCCCGTTCTCGCGTGGCGACCACGTCATGCACGAGCTGGCGCGGAAAACGCTCGAAGAAGCCGTTTTGGCGCATCCACTCGTCGTTGTAGATCTTGCTGAGGTTGTTGCGACCGGTGTCCGGCAGGATCACGACTATCAGCGTCTTTTCGTCGAGGTCGATCGCCACCTCCATCGCCGCCCTCATGGCGGTGCCCGACGAGCCGCCCACCAGGATCCCCTCTTCGCGGGTGATGCGCCGGGCGGTCAAGAAAGAGTCGCGGTCGTTGACCCGCACGATCCGGTCGATCAGCTTCAGGTCGATGGTGCCGGGGATGAAGTCTTCGCCGATCCCCTCGACCTTGTAGGGCTTGATGGTGTCGCCGGAGTAGAGCGATCCCTCCGGGTCGGCACCGACGATCGTCACGGATGGCTTCTTTTCCTTGAGGTACCGGGCCACGCCCGTCATGGTGCCGCCCGTCCCCAGTCCGCCGACCACCACGTCAACCTTACCGTCCGTCTGCTGCCAGATCTCGGGACCGGTCGTCTCGTAGTGAGATTGGGGGTTCACCTGGTTGAAATACTGGTTCGGCTGAAACGCACCCGGGATCTCGTGGCTCAGCCGTTCGGCCACCGAGTAGTAGCTTTCGGGCGACTCGCGGGGCAGGGCGGTAGGGCAGACCACCACTTCCGCACCGTAGGCACGCAGCAGCGCGATCTTCTCGGGCGACTGCTTGTCGGCCATGACGAAGATCATGCGATAGCCCTTGAGCGCCGCCGCGATCGCCAGCGCGTGGCCGGTATTCCCCGAGGTCGGCTCCACGATGGTGCCGCCGGGCTTCAAAAAGCCGCCCCGCTCGGCAGCCTCGATCATGCGGAGCCCGATCCGGTCCTTCACGCTCCCGCCGGGGTTGAGCGTCTCCACCTTGGCCAGGATGGTCGGGCGAAGCCCGGCGGTGATGCGCTGGAGCCGGACCAGCGGCGTGTGCCCGACGGCCTCCAGGATGCTGCCCAGGACCTGCACGGCCACCATCATACGGGCGGTGCGCGACCAGCACGCGTCAGCCGGGGAACTTATTGGATGGTGCCGGCGACGGGAACCCAGGTCGCGCCGCCATCGGTTGTCCGCAGGAGCGGCGCTGGTTGCCCCAAAACGGTCCCCGAGGCGATGAACCCTGTCGTCGTGTCGACGAAATTCAGCTCCGGGCCGAAGTAATCGTGCGGCCCGTCCGCCAAGCGCCATTCGCGCCCGCCGTCGAGCGTCGAGTAGAGAGAACGCTGCTCGGTGTTGCCGCCCGGACCTGCCGCGATCATCCAGCCGTGCATTGGGTCGACGAAATTGGCGGCCAGCTCGGCGTACGGGATCCGCACCGCCGTCCAGGAGTTGCCGGCATCGTGCGTGAGGTAGATCGCGGTCTCCTGCAGGGCATTGGCCCCCGTCGTGACGCCACGATGAAAGAAAACGACCACATCGGTTGCCGACAGCCGCTGTAGGGAGTCGACGTAGTACTGGAGGTAGGGCACCTCCGCCGAGCTCGGTGGAGCTCCAGGGAAGCCCGGGACGTTCTGGCGTGACCAGCTGTGGCCGCCATCGTGCGTCACATTGAAGAAGCGCTGCTGGCAGAACGCGCCCAGCCAGCCAGTCTGGGGATCGGTGAAGACCGGTTGACCGATGGGCCCGCCCATCGGACAGGCTTCGGGCAGGCCGGCGAACACAGCCGGATCCCCACGAACTTCGCTCGGCGGCTTAATCGCCTGCCAGTGCTGCCCGCCGTCCTCGGTTCGATACAGCGTCGTGTCGCCGGCGCCGATCACGCTACCGGCGCCCGGCGTGGCGAACACCCACCCGTGCGCTGCATCAATGAACTGGATTCCACTTCCATGTCCGTCGATCGAGAATTTCGCTGTCGTGCTCCAGTGACGGCCACCGTCCGCGGTCGATGCGACGACGGCCAGTTCGCGGCTGGCCGTGCTTTCCGCCCCGAGCACGACGAGCACCCACGCCTGCATCGCGTCATGAAAATCGACCGCATCGATGTTTGGGGTGTTCAAGCCGGCGGGCAGTCCAATTGCTTCCCAGTGCGCACCGCCATCGCTTGTCCGGACCAGGTGGCCCAGCCCCTTGCCGCCGGGCGCGGCCACCGCCCAACCGGTCTGCGGGCTGATCATGCGCAGCCGCGTGAGCAAGAGGGAGCCTGCAAAAGTCACCGCGGTCACCGGCTTCGACAGCGGCGTCGCGGCGGGCGCCGGTGCCAGCGGCTGGCTGCCGCAGCCCACCACGACCAGCCCGATGGCGCTCACCAGCAGGCCGGGTACGATTTTCGGCACGTCTCTGCAACGGAAAGTGGGCGGATCTGGATACGGCCTAGAATCCTTTCGAACCTTTGGGAGGGGTGATGCAGTGCCAGTCTCGGTAGCCAACTCGCAGGTGGTCTACGACGCCATGAAGGGTGTTGGGGTAAGTCTGGTCAGCGCTCTCCCGGAGACCTGGCTGGTCCACCTCATCCGCATGGCGGACGAGGATCCCGATATGACGCTCGTCCGCCTGGCGAAGGAAGAAGAAGGCGTTGGCATCTCCGCGGGCGCGCACTTTGCCGGCGTGAAGTCGGCCATGCTGCTGCAGAACCACGGCTTCCTGCAGGCGATCAACGGTATTGTCGGGGTCTCACTCCTTTACAAGATCCCGCTGCTGATGTTGATCACCGATCGGGGCACCTTTGGCGAGAAGGACCCCTGGCAGACGGAAGGCGGCAAGCACACCCGTCCGGTCCTCGACGCGCTACACATCGCTCACGAGGACCTGAGTCGACCAGATGACGTCGGGCCGAAGATGGCGCAGGCGATGACGCTGGCGCAGAGCTCGCTGTCGCCGGTGGCGCTGCTCCTGCAACGCGACCTGATGTGGGAGGAACCGAAATGAACCGGATCGATTGCCTCAAGGCAATCTATCCGGAGCTCGAAGACTGCGCGGTCGTCACCATCATGGGCGCGGTCGCCGCCGAGCTTTACTCGCTCGGCCATCGCGCCAACTTCTTCTACCTCGAGCACGCGATGGGCCTCGCCTCTTCGATCGGGCTCGGCATCGCCCTCTCCCAACCCGCGCGCAAGGTGGTCGTGATCGACGGGGATGGATCGGTCCTGATGAACCTCGGCGGGCTGACCACCATGGCCCGGTCGCGACCGAAGAACCTGGTGCACGTGATTTTTGACAACGAGACCCTGCTCTCCGTCGGAGGCGGCGCGCCGGGCGGCTACAAATGGTTCACGACCGCCACCTCGACCGGCAGCGACCTGGCCGCGATCGCGAAGGCGGCCGGGTACCCGCGATCGCAGCTGGTCCGCGAGCTCGAAGACTTCGAGGAGGCTGCGCTCGACGCCATCAACGGCGAGGAGCTGAGCTGTATCGTCGCCAAGGTCGACGCCGAGATGCCGAAGAGCTTTTTGATGGATGTCCACATGCTGGAGAACCGTTTCGAATTTCCGCGGGCGCTGCAGCGACCGCCCAAGGACAAGCGGGAATCGCGCCGCCCGACGCGGATCACGAAAGAACAGCCGACCAACATCCCAGCGCTGAAATCAAGGGAGGATTGAAGTGAGCAAAAAGACCGCCTCAAACGCTCGTATGGCACGTTCCGCGCCACTCGCGTCGGCCGGCGAGGCCGGCGTCGACACCCTGGCGTCCTTCGTCGAGGGCCTGATCTCCGGATCGATCGACGTCATCGACCTGACCCAGCCGCTTTCGGAGCGGACACCGATGATCCAGCTGCCGCCGCCCTTCGCGAACACCCCGAACTGGAAGACGCATGAGATCAGCCGCTACGATGAGAAAGGGCCGGCCTGGTATTGGAATTGGTTCGAGGGTGGTGAGCATGCCGGCACTCATTTCGACGCCCCCATCCACTGGGTCACCGGCAAGGACAAGGATGATGTCTCCCAGGTTCCGGTCAAGCGCCTGATCGGGCCGGCGGTGGTGATCGACAAGTCCAAGGAAGCGCAGGCCAATCCCGATTACCTGTTGACCCTCGATGACATCCGAGCGTTCGAGCGGCAGCATGGCGCCCTTCCGAAAGGCGGCTGGTTGCTCTATCGCACCGGCTGGGACGCTCGGGCCAACGACCAGAAAGCGTTTTTGAACGCCAACGACACCGGGCCCCACACGCCGGGGATCGACATCGAGCTGGCGAAGTGGCTCGCCGACGAGGGCCCGGTCGTCGGCGTCGGCGTCGAGACGGTGGGCACGGATGCCGGGACCGCCCACTCCTTCAATCCACCCTTCCCCTGCCACCAGTTCCTACTCGGCGCCAATAAGTACGGGCTGACGCAGCTCGCGAACCTCGCCAAGCTGCCACCGACGGGGGCGGTCCTGGTGGTGGCGCCGCTAAAGTTGGTCAAAGGTTCGGGGAGCCCCTGCCGAGCCCTGGCGCTGGTCCAGCTTTAGGCGCGCCCGCGGGGCTCGAGCTCCGGCCGATCCGGCCGGAGGAGCAGCGCGCCTATATCACGTTGCTCCGCCGCGCCTTTGGCGGCGCGCTCCCCACCGATGAGGAGCTCGCGGTGGCAAAGGAGACGCTGGAGTACGACCGGACGCTGGCGGTCTTCGACGGTCGCCAGGTTGTCGGCACCGCCGGGATCTTCTCGTACGAGATGGCGGTGCCCGGCGGCTTACTGGCGTGCGCCGGTGTCACTCGGGTCGGAGTGGCTGCCACCCACCGGCGCCGAGGTCTGCTGACCGCGATGATGCGTCGCCAGCTGAATGACATTCATGAACGCGACGAGCCGCTGGCCGCGCTTTATGCTTCCGAAGCGCCGATCTACGGGCGCTTCGGGTACGGCCTGGCCACCTACCAGGCGGAGATCGAGATCGAACGGTCGCGCGGCGTCTTCAAGAAACCGATCTCGTCCGTTGGTCGCGTCGTAATGGTCGACGTGCCGACGGCGGTCGATACCTTCACCCGGGTCTGGCAGGAGGTCCACCCGACACAGCCCGGCATGCTCGACCTCGACGCGCGCTGGTGGCGTAATCAGCTGGCGGACCTCGAGGTCTACCGACGAGGCTTCAGCCCTCAGTACCGGGTGCTGTACGAAGTTGAGGCCAAGCCCACGGGATTTGCGATCTATCGGATCAAGATGGACTGGGATTCTGCCGGCCCGCTCGGGTCGCTGCGCGTGGAGTGCCTGATGGCGGTCACGCCGGAGGCGTACGCGGCGCTGTGGCGCTATCTTCTCGATGTGGACCTGGTCGCGAAAATCTCGGCATCGATGCGGCCGGTCGACGAGCCGCTGCGCTTTCTGCTGGTGGACTCCCGGCAGCCGAAGACAGCGATCGAGGACGGCATCTGGCTGCGGCTGGTCGACGTTGGCCGGGCCCTGGCCGGCCGGCGGTACGCCTCGGCAGGCCGCCTGGTGTTGCGCGTTCGGGATGAATTCTGCCCCTGGAACGATGGCCACTTCGAGCTCAACGGCGGTCCATCGAACGCCGAGTGCAAGCCGTGTGCCGGCAATCCTGACCTCGAACTCGACGCCGCCGACCTGGCCGCTGTATACCTGGGCGGTAATCGTTTCCGCACCCTGCTTGAGGCCGGCCGCATCCAGGAGATCCAGCGCGGGGCCGTGGCACAGGCCGATGCGATGTTCGCCACCGACCGCGCGCCGTGGTGTCCAAGCCACTTCTAGCCGTCGCCCGCGCGGGATAATCGCTACGTGGACCGCGAGACCTGCCTGTCGTTCGATCGGCAGGACCCGCTCGCTTCCGTGCGCGACGAGCTCCTTGTCCCAGAGGGCGTGATCTACCTCGATGGCAACTCGCTCGGCGCACTGCCACGCGAGACGTTGCCCCGGCTGACGCAAGTTATCGCCGAGGAATGGGGCAGCGGGCTGATTCGCAGCTGGAACGCCGCCCATTGGATCGAGGCACCGGCGCGAATCGGAGACAAGATCGCGCGATTGATCGGAGCCAAAGCGGGCGAGGTGATCGTCGCCGATAGCACCTCGGTGAACCTGTTCAAGCTGCTTGCCGGGGCTTTGCGCGTCCAGCCGGGACGACATTTCATCCTGACGGAGGCCTCGAATTTCCCAACCGACCTCTATATCGCGCAGGGGCTGATCGAGTTGCTCGGAGGCAACCATGCGCTGCGCGTCGTCGAGCGCCGGGAAATCGAGCGAGCGCTCGACGGCAGCGTGGCCATCCTCATGCTCACCCACGTCGATTACGCAACCGGAGAGATCCATGAGATGCGGCGCATCACGGCCGCCGCCCAAAAGGTCGGCGCGCTGATGCTCTGGGACCTCTCGCACAGCGCCGGTGCGGTGCCGGTGGATTTGAATGCCTCCGAGGTCGACCTCGCCGTGGGGTGCGGTTACAAGTACTTGAATGGCGGGCCCGGTGCGCCGGCCTACCTCTTCGTGGCCAAGGGCCTGCAGGACGCGCTGCCGTCGCCGCTCTGGGGCTGGATGGGGCATGCCGCGCCTTTCGCTTTCGAGCCGCAGTACCGCCCGGCTCCCGGGATCAACCGTCAGCTCGCCGGCTCGCCACCCATCCTCAGCATGCTGGCGCTGGAAGTCGCGGTCGACCTCTGGCTGCGCGTCGACCAGAAGGAGGCCCGCCGCAAATCGATGGCGCTCGGCGACCTGTTCATGCAGCGGGTGGACGAAACCTGCCGCGACCTCGGCATTGAGGTGGTCTCGCCACGCGACGCCGAACTGCGTGGCTCGCAGGTGTCCTTGCGCCACAAAGAGGGGTACCGAGTGATGCGCGCCCTGATCGACCGCGGCGTGATCGGTGATTTCCGCACCCCAGACCTCATGCGGTTCGGCTTCGCGCCGCTCTACACACGGTATGTCGACGTCTTCGACGCGGTGCGCCACCTGCACGAGGTGTTGACCTCACGGGCCTGGGAGCGGCCGGAGTACGCGACCCGCCTTCGGGTGACCTGATGTCGAGCAACCAGGGCGATCGGCTGCTGCGCGGCTACCTGAGCAGCCGGCTGTTGCTGCTTGTGATCGGCATCATCACGCCGGTCGGCATTCTCGTCGTCAACGCTTCGGCGTTCGTGATGCGAAATCTCCAGCAGTTTCGAATCGGTATCGCCGTCTGCGCGTTGATCAGCTCGTTGGTGCTCAACGGCCTGACCGCGTCCTGGCTGCTCCGGCTGGCCGGCCGGCGATCAATCTCGATCTACCTCCAGCACCAGGAGTGGGCGACCAGCATCGCCACGATCGTGGTCCTTGCCACCTCGATCGGTGCGGCGATCTTTACGTATATCGGGATGGGCAACCCGAGCCACCTGCCCGACACGCTCTCGGTCCTGACCGCGCTGGCCGCGCTGCTCGTGCCGATCGGGATCACCTACTTCAGCCGGCTCTTCGCGAACAGCCGCTGACAATCTTCAGCGGGCGAGCCGGCGGACCAGGTCAAGAACCCGGTTGAAGTCGTCCGGGCCGAGTTGGCCGGCACGGGAGACGAGTTCCTGCAAGCCCGCTTTACTGGCTGAGTCCGCAGCAGCAGGCTGCAGCCGGTAGACGCGAGCAAGAGCCGGCGGCCCGGGCCGCCGCCGGGCGGCTCCGGAAGGCCCGGACCTGGACTGGGCGCGCTCGAGCAGGCGCTCCGCCCGTTCGACGAGCTCAGATTGCCTGAGCCTGAGTGCCTGGGCAATCGCGAGCAGCGCTTCGGTGGAGGCCCGCTTCTCGCCCTTTTCGATCTCCGATACGTAGGGATAAGAAAGTCCCGAGAGCCTGGCGAGCTCTTTTCGCTCCACTCCCTGTTCAGCGCGGATGACCTTGATGGCGCGGCCCAGTGCCCCGTAGAAATCCTTGCCCCGTGACGCGGCGGCCAGGGCTGCCGGTTCACGCGATGCCATCGATACGATTTTGGCGGCTACCATATATGCTGGCAATAGCTAGCAATACGCTGCTAGCATATATGCTATGCTGTCAGCCTAGAAAACGCAACCGGGGGCAGGGAGGGTTCTACGCATGGCAGCTCGCTCTTCGGACGCGTCAGCTCGCAGCGCCGTCGAGATCGTTCGTGATCGGCTCGAACAGGGACCGCCGGAGGGCCTCCGGCTGGGTTCCCCACAAACCGCGGGACGTTTGACGCTGTTGCCCGTCTTCGACGACGGGCCCGGGCTCGAGTACGCGACCTTTGCGGACGCGCTGAAAGACGGCACCGCCGAGATCAGGGAAGTCGGACATGGCGCCGTATCGACCCTGGAAGTAAAGACCAGCTCGAAGGTCCCTGTCCTGATGATCGACGGCGAGATCCTGGTCGGCCTCAAGCAGAACCGCGTGCTGAACACGACGATCCTGGTTCCGGGGAAAACGACACTCGAGGTTCCCGTCGCCTGCGTCGAGGCCGGCCGCTGGCGGCGCACGAGCTCGAAGGCCAGACGGGCTGATTATTCGCTCTCACCCAAGATTCGTGCGATGAAAAGACATTCGGTCACGCTTTCCGCTCGAGTAGCGGGAACGTTCGCGGCGGATCAGGGCGCCGTGTGGGATGGAGTCGCCGGCCACCTTGGAGATCTCGGCGTCCACTCGGACACGCTGGCGTACTCGGATATCGAGAAGCAGCGCCGGCCAGAGATCGAGGATCGTCTCAGCCAGTTGCAGCCGGAGGCGGGGCAGTCGGGAGTTCTCGCACTCGTCGGCGGCGAGCCCGTGGCTTTCGACCTCTTCGATCGGCCGTCGACACTGGCCCGGCTGTGGCAAGGGTTGATCGGGAGCTACATTGTCGAGTCGTTGGTCAAAGCCAGCAATGCATCCGTGGATACGGAAGCGGCCGCCGAATGGATACGGGGAGCCGCGGCTGGTGAGGCCACGCGGCACCCGGCGGTGGGTCTGGGCGAGTCGGTCTCGATCACCGGAGCAGCGCACGACACCAGCGCTCTCGTGGTCGATGGCATTGCGGTCCACATCGCGGCAGGTCCCGCCTTTGCGCGCCGGAGGAGCTGAGCACGATGTCAAGTAAGCCAGCGCCGACTCAGGAAAGCTTCGACGAGCTGATCGCAGGAGCGACCACGATCCGCGTCCGGGAGTGGGGTTTCCACAGCGATGCGCCATTGAAAGGAGCCATCGAACAGCTGGTGGCCGGAGCGAAACCGAAACGGATCCTGGAGTGGGATTTCCGCAACGAAGCGCTGCTCACGGGAACCGCCCCCGTCTTTGAAACCGTATCTCGGGTTGACCTCGCCTCTTTCAGAACGGCCTTTGAAATTGAGACTTCTGGGCCGTTCCAGTGTGCCTGCATTGGAGATCTGGTCATCGAACTAAGGGACGACCGCCGGCTCCGCGCCGCGCTGACGCTCCACCATGGGAAGTCGATTCGCTGGGACGGATGGAGCTCCGATGCCGAACTGCGGAACGGCCGGCGGGCGGTTGACTGGCTGTCCGAGCACGGTGTTGAACAGCCGCGACTCGATTACGAGGCGGCCGAGGCGCAAGGCAAGGCTCTGGCTGCGGGCCGGAGGCGATGGGAAGCGGCCATGCCGTTCTGTCTTCGCCAATTCTTGCCGCGCGTGATGAATGACTTCTTTCCATTCCAGGTAACAGCAGCGGAGCTGCGTGAGATGGATCTGGCGCTCGAGGCCGCATCTGGATCAGAAGAGCAGGCGGTTATCAATCTGCTTGGCTGGTATAGCCGGGGGGAAGGACCCTGGAGTGGGTTCCCAGCGTACGAGGAGATGGCTGCGAAGCTGCTCCTCTGTCACCCGACCTCCGTGATCGTTCGTTCGCTTGAAGGCAGTCAGCTCGCGTGGGAGCAAGTCGAGGCGGCGGCACGCCTCTTCTCGTCGTTCAGCTTCTCCAAGGAGCGCCAGGCGGATCTCAAAAGTATCCCTCCGCAGCTGATGGCCAGGTTGGCGTCCCACATGCAAGCCTCGGACTTCCCCGACAACCGCGAGCGCTTTCAAAGAACGTTGCGTCGCTGGGCCGTCGATTAGAGTTCCGAGCGGACCTGCCAGAGCTCAGGGAAGAAGCGCTTGCCCAGCGTCGACTGGAGGTAGCGGACGCCGGTCGAGCCTCCGGTGCCGGGCTTGTCGCCGATCTGCCGTTCGACCATTTCGACGTGGCGCAGCCGCCAGAGTCGAAAGCCCTCATCGTGGTCCAGCAGCGCCTCGGCCAGCTCCAGCAGGTCCGCGTGACGGTCGCCCTGGCGATAGAGATCGCCCACGCTGACGCCGCGGCGGTCGATCAATGCCGTAAAGGCGTCGTGTAAGGACGGTTCATCCAGGCGCCGTTGCAACCGAGCACGCGCGTCCGCCTGCCCATCGAGGGCCTCGATGTACCCAGCATCCTTGAGCCCCGACAGGAACTCGATCTCACGGAACTGGACGGACTGAAAACCGCTGGCGGGCGCCAGCTCCGAGCGGAAGGTCAGGAAGTCCTGCGGCGCCATCGTCTCGAGGACCGCGACCTGTTCGACCAGCAGGTCCTCGATCACCTTGACCCGGGTCAGGGCGTGCCGCGCGGCACGCAGATCTTCGGTCTCAATCGCGCCGCGCACGCTCTCCAGCTCGTCGATCAGCACTTTGAACCAGAGCTCGTAGACCTGGTGGACCACGATGAAGAGCAGCTCATCGTGCGCCTGGGTCAGCCCTTGCTGCAGCTCGAGCAGCTGCGGGAGGTGGAGGTACGAGTCGTAGCTCAGCCGGCGCCCCGATGCGTCCTGGTAGCCCATCCCGCCAAGGCGGTAGGGAGTACCCTCCTGCTTCGGTCTTCCGGCCGTGGCCAAGCTGGGTCCAGCTTAGCCCACAAAAGTGCTACAACGAGTGCGAATAAAGGAGGGGATGCGTGAAGGAGTCACCCTACTGGAACCCCCGCCACGAGACCATGCCGCGCGACCAGATCGAGGCGCTGCAGGTCCGGAAGCTCAAAAACCTGGTCGCCTGGACCCAGGCCCGGGTCCCCTGGCAGGCAAAGCGGCTGAACGCCGCCGGTGTCACCCCAGAATCGATCAAGAGCCTGAAAGATCTCCGGCGGATACCCATGATGACCCGCGACGAGTGGATGCAGGCGCAACTCGAAGAGCCGCCCTATGGTCCCCTACTCGCCGCCCCTCAGGAGGCCGCGATCCGTTATCACCTGACCTCGGGCACCACCGGCCGGATCCCGCTCCAGGTGCTCGACAGCATGAAGGACTGGGAGTGGATCGCGGAGATGTGGTGCTACGGCTTCTGGGGTTTCGGGGTCCGGCCGGTAGACATCGTCTTCTTCGCTTTCAGCTACGGGACCTTCGTCGGCTTCTGGGGAGCCCACTACGCCTGCGAGAAGATTGGCTGCCTGGTGCTGCCGGGGGGCAACATGACGACCGAGGCCCGCGTCAAGCAGATCCTGACGATGAAAGCGACCGTGGTCTGTTCCACCCCGACCTACGCGCTGCGGATGGCGCAAGAGGCGAAGACGATGGGCGTCGACCTGGCCGGCAGCGCGGTCCAGCGCCTCATCCTCTCGGGTGAGCCGGCCGGATCCATCCCAGCGACCAAGCGCTTGATCGAGGAGGAGTGGGGCGCCAAGGCCGCGGACACGGCCGGCATGACCGAGGTCGGCACCATCATGGTCTTCGAGTGCGAGAAGCAGCCAGGTGGCACACACATCATCGAGGACCACTACATCGAGGAGGTGGTCGACCCGGCGACCGGTGAGCCGGTCGGCTATGGCGAGCTGGGTGAGCGCCTCATCACGTCGTTCGGCCGCGGCTTCATCCCGGTGCTGCGCTACCGCACCCGCGATCTCGTCGTCAGGGTACCGGCCAACTCCTGCACCTGCGGGCGCACGTTCGACCTCTACGAGGGTGGCATCCGGGGCCGCGTCGACGACATGAAGCTGGTGCGCGGCACCAACGTCTATCCCCGCGCGGTCGAATCGATCGTCCGCGAGTTTAAGGAAATCGACGAGTTCCGAATCCACCTCTACACCGCCGACGGCCGGCAGGATGAGATCGAGATCCTGGTCGAGATCCCGGACCGAGAGGGCGTGAATGCCGATCGCACCCTCGTCGAACTCGCCAAGTCGCTCTCGCAGGCGCATGAAGGCCTCCGGTTCGGCTGCAAGAGAGTCGAGAACGGCAGCCTGCCGCGGTTCGAGCTCAAGGCGAAACGGCTGCAGGACGATCGCATCGTTATCGGCACGGCCGGCGAGCGGAGGGTGACAGCATGAAGAATGCGATGGGCGTGGAGCTGACTGAATCCGAGCGAACCCTGGTCGAGTGCTACCAGGGCCTGGTCAGAGTGTTGAAGGAGAGCAAGGACCTCGCTCCCTTCGAACGGCGCAATGCCCTCAAAGCCGTGGCCGCGCTCTGGCAGGTCGTCAACGGACTCGACCTCGACCCCGGCAATCTGTACGAGATCGGCGCCTGAACACCGGAAACGTCGAGGGACGAGTCTCCACGGCGGCCCTCTTCCGCACGCCCGCCGAGCGCTTCGAGGGCGTCGTCGATTTTCCGTACCCGCCCGCTTTCCGGGAGTGGCACGGCATGCGACTCGCCCATCTCGACGTCGGTCGCGGACCCATCGTGCTGTTGCTGCACGGGGAGCCGACGTGGTCCTATCTCTGGCGGAAGGTCATCCCGCCACTCGTGAATGCCGGCTTCCGGTGTATCGCGCCGGATCTGCCCGGGTTCGGTCGCTCCGACAAACCGCTGGAGCCGGACTGGTACTCGTACGACAATCACACGGCGGCCCTGGTCTCCTTGGTCGACGACCTCGACCTCCGTGATCTGACCCTGGTGATGCACGATTGGGGTGGCCCGATCGGGTTGCGGGTGGCGATGACCGAACGACCGGAGCGGGTGACCCGCCTGGTCGTCATGGACACCGGGTTGTTCACCGGCGACCAGCGAATGAGCGACGAATGGCTCCGCTTTCGCGCCTTCGTCGCAGCCCGCCCCGACGTCCCCATCCGGCCGCTGATTCGAGGCGGCTGCAAGACGCCGCCCCCGGTGGAGGTGGTGGCTGCCTACGAGGCGCCCTTTCCCAACGAGGCCTCGAAGACCGGGGCACGGCGGTTCCCTGAGCTCATCCCCCTGACCCCGGATGCGCGTGGGGCGGCCGAGGGGCGCGTCGTGGTGCAGCACCTGCTCGACGACCGCCGCCCCGCCCTGGTGCTCTGGGCGGACAGCGACACGGTGTTGCCCCTGGAATCGGTCGGGCGCCAATTCCAGCGATTGTTCCAGACGGCGGATGACCTGACGGTGATCCGGGACGCCGGGCATTACCTGCAAGAGGATCAAGGGGCTGAGGTCGGTCGAGTGATCGCCGATTGGCTGACTCGACAACGACCCTGAGACAATGCTGATCCGCGGCGGAACGGTGGTCACCGCCGACGGCGAGCGGAGAGCCGACGTCCTGGTCCGCGCCGGCAAGGTCGCCGAAGTCCGCGAGAGCATCCCCGGCGGCGACGACGTCATCGAGGCGACTGGCTTGCTGGTGCTGCCGGGCGTGGTCGACCCGCACACGCATTTGCTGCTCGACACCGGCACCGCACGCACGGCGGACGATTTCGAGAGCGGTTCAGCCTCGGCTGCAGCCGGCGGGGTCACGACTTACCTCGATTTCGCGCCACAGCTGCCCGGCCAGGCGTTCGGGGAGGCCCTGCGGTCGCGGCTCGAGCTGATCGAAGGGCATTCCGATGTCGACTACGGCATTCACCTCAACATCACCAACCTGGCCGATGGTTGGGAGCGCGAGCTCGAGGCGCTGGTCGAAGCCGGCGTGACCAGCGCCAAGGTCTACACGACCTACCGCGACACGATTTTCTACGCGGACGATTGGACCTGGTATCGGTTGATGGAACGCTCGGGAGACGCCGGACTGCTGGTCCAGGTGCATGCCGAAAACGACGCCATCGTGGTCGGAAAGACGCAGGAGCTGCTGCGGCAGGGTAAGTCGGGGCTCGCCTATCACGGCGCCTCGCGGCCGGCCTTCGCCGAGGTCGAGGCCGTCAACCGCGGGCTGCTGTTCAGCCGGAAGACCGGGAGCCCGGTGTATTTCGTCCATCTGTCCACGCCTCGCTCGGTCGACCTGATCACCGAGGCCCGCGACCAGGGCGTTCTGGCAATCGCCGAGACCTGCCCGCATTACCTGGTCCTGGACGACTCGGTCTATGCGCGCCCGGATGCAGCACGCTTTGTGATGACGCCACCGCTCCGTGACCGCGCCAGCCAGTCACATCTATGGACGCGGCTGACAGGGGAGGCGATCCACAGCATTGGCAGCGACCACTGCGGCTTTTCCCTCGCCGAACGCGAAGGGATCGATGACTTCAGCCGAGTCAGCCCCGGGATCCCTGGCGTCGAGACCTCGCTGGTCCTCATGTACTCGTTCGGCGTCGTCGGTCATCACATGAAGCTTCGCCAGATGGTCCGCCTCCTCTCTACGAATCCGGCGAAGATTTTCGGACTGTGGCCACGTAAGGGCGACATTCGGCCGGGCTCTGACGCCGACCTCGTCCTCTTCGACCCACGCCCAACGCGCGTGCTCTCCGCCGCAGAACTTCACAGCCGCGCCGGGTTTTCACCCTACGAAGGCCTGACCGTCACCGGAAGAGTGCACAGCACCATTTGTCGCGGTCAGGTCGTCTACCGCAATGGCGCCAACGTTGGTGACCGCGGCTTCGGTCGCTTTTTGAAGTGCGGCCCGTTTGACCCCGAGGCGGTGCCGCTGTGAGCGACATCAATGGCGAGCGGCTGTTGGCCGACCTGCGCGCGCTCTCGACGATCGGCGGACAGCGAGACGGCGGCGTCGACCGGCTCGCCTGGTCCGAAGCCGACCTGGCCGCGCGGCGCTGGTTCGCGGAGCGGATACGGGACGCAGGGCTCGAGCCGCGTGTCGATGCGGCGCTGAATGTATTTGGTCATCTGGCCGGCTCGGCCGGACCCTTTTTGCTGACCGGTTCGCATCTGGACAGCGTCCCCAATGGTGGACGGCTCGATGGCGCATACGGTGCGGTCGCCGGCCTCGAAGTCCTCCGCGCGATGGTGGAATCCAGTGACCCGCTCATGGCGCGAGTCGAGGTGGTCGGTTTCGCCGACGAGGAAGGCGTTCGCTTCGGCGTCGGATTGATCGGCAGCCTGGCGCTGACTGGTGAGCTCGAGCTCCGGCAACTCGGCGAAGCTGCGGATTGGCAGGGCGTTCCCGTCCCCCAGGTGATCGCGTCGGCCGGACGGGACTTCGATCGCATCCTCGACGCCCAACAGCATCTGCGGTCGATCGCGGGATTCCTGGAGCTCCACATCGAGCAAGGCCCACGGATGGAAGCCGACGGCGTCGACCTGGCGGTCGTCACCGGCATCGTTGGCGTCCATCGGCAACGCATTCACGTGATCGGAACCCAGAACCATGCGGGCACGACGCCGTTCAGACTTCGCCACGACGCTGGCCGCGCCGCCGCCCGGGCGGCCGCGAGTCTACGGGAGGTCGTCCAGGGCATCGACCGCGATGCGGTGGCCAACATCGGAGTGATGCAGTTCGATCCCGGCGGCGTGAACATCATTCCCGGGCGCGCCGCCTTCACGCTCGAGGTGCGTCACCACGAGGAGCCGGTCGTCCATCGAATCGTCGAGATCTTCGCCACGAACCTCGAGACGATCTGCGCCGAGGAAGGATGCCGGGCTGAGACTGAGCAGCTCTCCTGGGTGCCACCCGCGCGCATGCACCGCGAGCAGATGGAGATGCTCGAGGCGGCCTGCTTTGAGCTTGATCGCAAGCCGGCCAGGCTCTGGAGCGGCGCGGGTCACGACGCCGCCGTCCTCGCCCGTCACGTCCCCACTGGCATGCTCTTCGTGCCGAGCATCGGCGGCCTCAGCCACTCGCCACAAGAGACGACGTCCGATGAGCACCTGGTTCTGGGCGCGCGGGCGCTGCTGCGAGGAGTCCGGGCGGCGGCGGCGCGGATAAAGTAGTCGCACCGCTATGGATGTGCTGTTGCCGCACTCGCTCGAGGAGGCCCTGGCGATGAAGGGGGAGCGCCCGGAAGCCGTTCCGCTCGCCGGGGGCACGGACCTGATGGTCGACCTGAACTTCGGCCGCCGTCGCCTGCCCGCGATCATCGACCTCGGTCGGGTGGGCGAGCTTTCCGCCTGGCGACATGAAAACGGCCACGTCTTCCTGGGCGCGGGCCTCACCTACGCCACCATCGTCAAGGAGATGCCGGCGTTCAAGCCCCTGGTGCAGGCCTCTCGCTCGGTGGGCTCGCCGCAGATACGCAATCGGGGCACCGTAGGGGGAAACCTGGGCACGGCTTCACCGGCCGGCGACGCCCTGCCGGTGTTGGCGGCGTACGACGCCGACGTGGTCGTTCGCAGCCGGGCGCGCGGCGAGCGATCGATGCCCTGGAACGCGTTCCTCACCGGCCCAAAGAAGACCGCGCTGGCTTCGGACGAGCTCATCATCGGCGCGCGCTGGCCCCGGCGGCGCGGTCCAGGGAGCTTCTCAAAAATTGGGACTCGCAACGCGATGGTGATCGCGGTCGCCGGCCTGTGCCTGGTGATCGATGAGGACGGCCACCGCGTCAACGTCGCGCTCGGGTCGGTGGGCCCGACCATCCTTCGCGCCACTCAGGCCGAGCAACAGATGGCCGCCGCCATGGCGTCGTCCAGCGCCTGGCAGGACCCCTCGGTCACGCTCCCCGACCAGGTGATCGACGAATTTGGGGAGCTGGTCGCGGCGGCGGCAAAACCAGTCGACGACGTGCGTGGGACGGCCGCCTACCGCCGGCATGGCTGCCGGGTGCTGGCCCGGCGCGCGATCGCCTGGGCGCTCAACGAGCGGAGGTTGCCCGCGTGGTTGTGAGGGTCAACGTCAACGATGTTTGGCGGGAGGCCGAAGTGTGGCCGGGGGCGAGCCTGCTGACCTTCCTGCGCGACCGCCTCGGACTCTACGGCTCGAAGAACGCCTGCGAACAGGGCGAGTGCGGGTCCTGCTCGGTCTGGCTCGATGGCACCCTCGTCTGCAGCTGCCTCGTGCTGGCGGCACAGGCGCACGAGCGTCAGGTCCGAACCGTCGAAGGCTTGACCGCCAGTGACCGCCTGCATCCAATCCAGGAGGCCTTCGTCGAGGCCGGCGCGGTCCAGTGTGGGTTCTGCACGCCCGGGTTCGTGGTGGCGGTGGCCGACTTGCTGCAGAAAGACCCGACGCCGAGCCCGGCCACCGTGCGAGAGGCGCTTAGCGGCAATCTCTGCCGCTGCACCGGTTACCAGAAGATCCTGGACGCCGTCAGCCTGGCGTCGGCACGGTTGGGGGACGGAACATGATCCTGCTCGACGGGTGCCGCGTCGTGGTCACGATGGACGATGCTGGCACGGAACTGCAGAACGGATCGGTGCTGATCGATGGCGGCGTGATCAGCTGGATCGGGCAGGGGCGGCCGCCGGTTCGTGAGCAGCCCGACGTCATCGAGGGACGGGGCCTGGTCGCGGTCCCCGGGCTGATCAACACCCATCACCATCTCTACCAAACGCTCACCCGCGTCCGCGCCCAGGAGGGAGGCCTGTTCGATTGGCTGCGCGAGCTCTACCCCGTCTGGGCGACCATCGACGCCGATTGGGAGCGGACCGCCGCAGAAGTCGGCCTCGCCGAGCTCGCGCTCAGCGGCTGTTCGACGACCACCGACCATCACTATGTTTTTCCTTCGGGCGTCACCGGCCTGCTGGAGGCCGAGATCGAGGTTGCCGCCCAGCTCGGCTTGCGCTTCCACCCCTGCCGCGGCTCGATGGACCTGGGCGAGTCCAGCGGAGGGCTGCCGCCGAACCGTGTCGTCGAGGACATCGACACCATCCTCGCCGCGACCGACGAGGCGATCCAGCGCTTCCACGACCCGGCGCCCGGATCGATGCTGCGGATCGCGGTCGGCCCCTGCTCGCCCTTCTCGGTCTCGCAGCGGTTGATGCGCGAGTCGGCGGCGCTCGCCCGGCGGCACAACGTCCGCCTTCACACGCACATCGCCGAGACCCTCGACGAGGAGAACTACTGCCGGTCGACGTTCAATCGCCGGCCGCTGGAGCTGCTCGAAGACATCGGCTTCCTCGGCCCCGACGTGTGGCTGGCGCACTGCGTGCACCTCGATGACGCGGACATCAAACGGATCGCCGCCACCCAGACGGCGGTTGCCTGGTGCCCGACCTCGAACATGCGGCTGGGCTCTGGTTTTGCGCCGGCTCGCGAGATGATCGACGCGGGCGTGCGGGTCGGTCTCGCGGTCGATGGATCGGCCTCCAACGACAGCGGCAATCTGCTCGCCGAGGCGCGCCAGGCCATGCTCACCACCAGGGCACGCAAGGGCGCCGCGTCGATGAGTGCGCGTCAGGCGCTGCGGGTCGCCACCCGGGGCGGAGCGGCGTGCCTGGGTCGGGACGACGTCGGCTCGCTCGAGGTCGGCAAGCGCGCCGATATCGCGCTCTTCGCGACCGACGGCCTGGCACACCGCGGCGCCGAGGCCGACCCGGTGGCAGCCCTGGTTTTCTGCGATCCGGGGCCTGTGCAGCATCTCTTCGTCGAGGGAAACCCGGTCGTCCACGATGGACAGCTGGTCAACCTCAGCGAGGCAACCATGATCTGGGCATGAGCGTCAACGTACGTCGGCAGGGCGGCGTCGGTGAGTCGGTCCGGCGGGTTGACGGCATCCCCAAGGTCAAGGGCGAATTCGAATACGCCAGCGACCTCCACCGCGACGGGATGTTGTGGGGAGCAACCTTGCGGAGCCCGCACTCGCACGCCCAGATCATCTCGATCGATACCTCGGCCGCGGCCGATGCGCCGGGCGTCTACGGCGTGCTGACCGACGCCGACGTACCGGGGAAGAAGACCTTTGGGCTCGACGTACAGGACCAGCCGGTGCTGGCCAGCGATGTCGTGCGTTATGCGGGTGAGGCGGTGGCCATCGTCGCCGCCGAAGACCCGGAGCTGGCCCGCGCCGCGCTCGAGAAGATCGTGGTCGATTACAAAGTCCTGACGCCCGTCACCGACATGGAGCAGGCGCTCGAGAAGGGCGTGCCCTTCGTCCATCCGCAGGGCAACATCGTGCGCGCGCTGACCATCGTCCACGGCGATCCCAACGTGCGGGCGGACGTCTGGGTGGAAGGGATGTACGAGACCGGCATGCAGGACCAGGCGCCGCTCGGTCCGGAGGCGGGGCTCGCCGTACCGGCGGCGGATGGCGGTGTCGACCTGTTCATCGCGACCCAGTGGCTGCACGCCGATCGCGAGCAGCTCGCCCCCTGCCTCGACCTGCCGCCGGAGAAGGTGCGCCTCCATCTCTCGGGCGTGGGCGGCGCCTTCGGTGCCCGCGAGGACGTGAGCATGCAGATCCATGCCTGCATGCTCGCGTTGCGCACCAGGAGGCCGGTCAAGATGAGCTACGGCCGCCAGGAGTCGTTCTACGGCCATGTGCACCGGCACCCCTCACGGATCTGGATGCGCCATGGCGCGAGCCGCGACGGGAAGCTGGTGAACGTCCAGGCCCGTCTGCTGGTCGACGGTGGGGCCTACACCTCGACCTCGCCGGCGGTCATCGGCAACGCCACCACCTTCGCCGCCGGGCCGTATGAGGTCCCCAACGCGCGGCTGGTTGGGACGGCGGTGTTCACCAACAATCCGCCCTGTGGTGCGATGCGGGGGTTTGGGGCGGTGCAAGCCTGCTTCGCCTATGAGGGGCAGATGGACAAGCTGGCCGCGGCACTGAACCTCGATCCGGTCGAGCTCCGACTAAAAAATGCGTTGCGCTCCGGCTCCGTGCTGCCGACCGGTCAGCCGATCGCCGGCGTGGCCCCGGTGCGCGAGTGCCTGCAGCGGTTACAAAAGCTTCCCCTTCCGGTCGAGGAGTCCGCGCTCGACCGCGACCCGATGCTGCTCCCTGGGGGCGCCGGCAACGTGGGCCATGGAGAAGCCCTCAAGCGCGGGGTCGGCGTTGCCGTCGGCTACAAGAACCTCGGCTACAGCGAAGGCTTCGATGACTCCTCCGAGGCATGGGTCCGAGTTTCGGTAGACCACGACGGCCCACTCGCAGAGGTGAAGACGGCGGCAGTCGAGGTCGGCCAGGGACTCGATACCATCGTGACCCAGATCGTTCGCAGCGAGCTGGGCATCGATCGTGTCGTCATCCGACCTCCGGATACCACGATCGGGTCGGCAGGCTCCAGCTCCGCCTCACGACAGACGATGATGACCGGCGGCGCGGTGCAACTCGCCTGCCAGACGGTGCGCGCGGAGGTCGAGCGGCAGGGCGGGCTTAAGCAACTGCGACGGCCGGTGGAAGCCAGCCGAGTGTTCCATCACCGCTCGACTGGAAAGCTCGATGCGAATGGGCAGGGCGATCCGCACGTGACGTTTGCCTTTGGGGCGGCCCGCGCCGTCGTCGAGGTCGACCAGGACCTTGGCCTCGTCCGGGTCGTGCAACTCGCCGTGGTGCAGGACGTCGGTCGTGCCCTCAATCCACAAAGTGTGCTCGGCCAGATCGAGGGCGGCAGCGCCCAGGGGCTGGGCCTGGCGCTGATGGAGGAGGTCGCGCTGGTCGAGGGCCAGGTGAAGAATGCGTCGTTCACCGATTACCTGATCCCGACCATCCTCGACATGCCACCGGTCATCTCCGAAATCATCGAGGAACCGGAGCCTGGCTTACCCTACGGCGCCAAGGGGGTCGGCGAGCCATCGACGGTGGTGGTCCCGGCGGCAGTGGTCGCCGCCCTGCGTCATGCCACCGGCCGGGAGCTGCGACGCGCGCCAGTCAAGCCGGACGACCTGGTGGGCCTGTGAGCGAGTTGGCCACGGTCTCGACCCACGTCCTCGATGTCGCCTCGGGAAAACCGGCGGGCGGTGTCCGCGTGACGCTGGGCACACGCAGCCTGACCACTGACGCGCAGGGACGGATCGCCGACCTGAGTGGCGGCGGCATCAATCCCGGGTCTTACCGATTGCTGGTTGAGGTCGGGGCGTACTGGGGCGCCACCCCGCACCTGTTCGAGACGATCGCACTCGAGCTCCGGCTCAGCGAGGGCCGCCACTACCACGTGCCGCTGCTGATCGCACCCTATTCCTGCACCACCTACCGCGGAACATGACACGCGGAAGAATCCGCGACCTCAACGACTTATGACCACCATCGAGGAGGCGCTCGAGGGCTCCACCCCGCTGGCGCAGAAGGTCAGGGCCGGTGCGCCCTACCGCACCGCCGCGCAACTCATCGCCTCGATGCGCGCCGCGCTGCCCACGCTGACCGATGAGGAAAAGGTTGCGACACTCAATGCCCACCCCCGCATCGGCGAAGACGTGGAGCGCCTGTCGACTCGCTCGCTCGAGGAACAGGGCGGGGATCAGCACCCGGACCTGGCCCGGCTCAATGCCGACTACGAGCGTCGCTTCGGCTTCCGCTTCGTGGTCTTCGTCAATCGCCGGCCCAAAGCCGACCTCGTCAAGGTCCTGCAGGCAAGACTGCGTCGTTCGCGTGACGAAGAATTACAGGAAGGCCTGCGCGCCATCGTGGCGATCGCCGAGGATCGGCTGCGCTCGTGAACGCCGACATCCGGTACGGCAAGCACAACGTCTCCTTCTACCGGACCCACCCGAGCCTGGGCCTCCTCGGCGGCAGGGTCAGCATCGACGTCTTCGGCGACAACTTCATGCCGGCGTACACCGAGGGCGACAACCGCGAGGTGGTCGCCACCGACACCATGAAGAATTTCGTCTACGCGATGGCGCTCGAGTACCCCGGAGCCAGTCACGAGGGCTTCGCGGCTTTCCTGGGCCGCCGGTTGCTCGGCACCTATCCCCAAATGAACGCCCTGCGAATTTTCGTCCGTGAGGTCCCGTTCGCTGCCCACAGCGCCAAACTGCTGAGCCCGCTCGATGACGACTACGGGACGGTAGAGCTGGAACTGGGTCGTGATGGTTTTCGGTCACTCCGCTGCGGCCGGCGCAACTTGCGGCTGGTCAAACTCACCGGCAGCGCCTTTCGAGACTTTGCGCGCGACGCCTACACGACGCTGCCCGACGTCTCCGACCGTCCCCTCTTCATCTATCTCGACGTGTTCTGGCGCTACCAGGCGATGGCGGATGGCGTGAGCGACGGCAAGGGGCGCATCGACTCGGAAGCGGTGCGCGAGGCCGTAATCGCTAGCTTCGATGACTTCGTCAGTATGTCGATCCAGCACCTCGTTTACGAGATAGGGACTCGGCTGCTGGCCCGCTTCAGCGGCATGAGCGAAGTCTCGTTCGAAGCGGAGAACCGCTTGTGGGACACCTCGAAGGTGTCCGACGCCGACCCGAAGACCCGGGTCTTTAGCGATCCGAAACCGGCTCACGGCAGTATCGGCCTTACCCTTAGACGCGATGCTTGAGATCACGGTCGGCTCGCTTCGCTTCACCGCGCGCTGGGAGACCACCGCGGCGCCGAAGACCTGCGCCACGTTTCTCCGGTTGCTGCCGCTGCGCGCCCGCCTGGTGCAGGCGCGCTGGAGTGGCGAATCCGCCTGGGTACCGCTCGGCGACCTGGAGACCGGGCTTGGCTTCGAGAACCACACCAGCTACCCAGCGGCGGGTCAGCTGCTCCTCTACCCCGGCGGGATCAGTGAGACGGAAGTCTTGTTCCCTTACGGCTCGACCAGCTTCGCCAGCAAGGCGGGCCAGCTCGCCGGCAACCACTTCGCCACCATCGAGGATGGGCACGAACTCCTGGCCGAGCTCGGCCGGCGCGTTCTGTATGACGGCGCTCAGGACATCGTCTTTAGCGAGGCCTGAGCCGCGAACCGATCGAGCTCCTCGAGGTTGGCGCGCTTCGCCTCATCGGACAGGAATGATGCCACGAAAGAGTTCTTCGCCAGTTGGAGCTGCTGTTCGCGGCTGAGATCGAGGGCGGCAGCGCAGGCCTGGAAGTTGTCGGCCACGTAGCCGCCGAAGTAGGCGGGGTCGTCGGAGTTCACGGTCACCAGCAGGCCACGCTCGAGCAGAAGTTTGAGATTGTGCTGCTTCAGAGTCGGAAATACCCGCAGCTTCACATTGGACAGCGGACACACCGTCAGCGGAATCCGCTCCTCCACCAGGCGCCCGACGAGTCGCTCGTCCTCGAGGCATCGCACCCCGTGGTCGATCCGCCGCGCCTGCAGCACGTCGAGCGCTTCCCAAACGTAAGCCGGCGGTCCCTCCTCACCGGCGTGCGCGACGCCCAGCCAGCCGGCCTCGCGGGCGCGCCCATAAACGTCCTTGAACTTGGCGGGCGGATGGCCGACCTCCGACGAGTCAAGACCGACCGCCATAATCCAGTCGCGATAGGGCAGCGCCTCGGCGAGCGTGCGCATGGCGGCCTCCGCGCTCAGGTGCCTGAGGAAACAAAGGATGAGCCCGCTCGTGATGTTGAGGCGAGCGCGACCATGCAGCAGCGCCCGATGGATGCCGGTGACCACCGTTTCGAACGCCACGCCTCGATCGGTGTGCGTTTGCGGATCGAAGAAGATCTCGGCGTGGCGCACGCCCTGGGCGGCGGCGCGCCGCAGGTACGCCCAGGTCAGGTCATAGAAGTCCTGTTCCTTCAACAGCACGGCGCAGCCGGCGTAATAAATGTCGAGGAACGTCTGGAGATCGCTGAAGACATAAGCACGGTGGACTTCCTCAACGGAGGCGTATGGCAGGCGAACCTCGTTTCGGCGGGCCAACTCGAGCATCAACTCCGGTTCAAGCGTGCCCTCGATGTGCAGATGCAGCTCGGCCTTCGGTAACCCCCGAATCAACGCTGGATCGACGGTCATTGCCGCATCATACGGACGGCGTCAGGCTGGATCGGCCTTAGAGCTCGAGGCGACAGAGATCCGCTCGCCCTGCGGCCAGGATGGTGTTCACATCGTCGGCCGTGACGATGTTGCCGGTGGCGATCGTCGGGATGCCGGCCTCATTGCGAATCCGGTCGCTGGCCGGAACCCCAAACAGGCGCCGGTAATCCGGGCGACCCTCCCAGATCGTCTGACCCATCACGGCGTGCACCAGGTCGCAACCGTGCGCTTTGAGCAGGGCAGCGATTGGGACGGCCGCATCGAGATCGATCCCACCCGGCGCCCAATCGCCGGCGGAAATCCGGACCAGAAGGGGCTGCTCCCAGGTCGCCCGCACCGCGTCGAGCACTTCGAGCGGAAAGCGCATGCGGTTCTCCAGCGAGCCTCCGTAGTCGTCGGTACGCCGATTGGTCAGCGGCGAGATGAAGCCGGCGACCAGATATCCATGCGCGAAGTTGAGCTCCAGCGCATCCAGCCCGTAGTCGCCAGCCGTCTTCGCGGCTGCGGCAAAGCCCTTCACGAGATCGGTGATGTCGCGCCCTGTCATCTCCTTGGGCAGCGCCGCATGCGGCGTGTATGCGATCGGCGAGGCGGCCATCAGGCGCCAGCCACCTTGCCGCAGCGGCCGGTCGACACCCTGCGAGTGTGGCCGCATCGAGCCGCGGCGACCGGCATGACCAAGTTGCAGGGCCACGCGGCTGCCTGCCTTATGGATCCGCTCCACCGTCGACCTCAGATGGTCCTGCGTCATCCGATCGATCACCGGCGTCTCCGGCGTGATGCGTCCGTCCTCCGTGACGCTGACGAATTCGGTGATCACCAGGCCAGCGCCCAATCGCGCGGCTGCCTCGAGGTCCGGCCCTGCGGCCACCGCCACGCGGTTCGCGAGCATCAGCTCCCCGATTCTGAGCGGGGCGAACATCGGTGGTGGACTCAGCCGCAGGGCGCCATCCGGCGAACCCGTCGCCGCGGCGGCGAACCAGGAGTCCACGGTGCGCACCAGTTCCGGATCGCGCTGCGTCAGGTTCACGTAAGTGATCCGGCGGCTGCGGGTCAGCAGGTTGAAGGCAAACTGCCGCGGGTCGAACCGCGCGTATCGCGACACGTGCTCGAAATAGCTCGAGCTTTCGAGCGCAGCCTCCTGGAAGCGCTCGACGACGGGTTGCCGCTCCATCTCGTAGTCGTTGAGGGCGGCGGGCACGTCGCGGTGACGGCGCAAAGCATCGACCAGGGCGATGCTGTCCTCCATCGCCAGCTTGGTGCCGGATCCGATGGAGAAGTGAGCGGTGTGAGCGGCGTCACCGAGCAGAACGACGTTGCCGTGGTGCCAGCTTTCCTGACGCAGCGTGGCGAAGTTGACCCAGAGCGAGCGGTTCGACATCAGTCGCCGGCCACGCAGCTCCGGCTGGAAGAGCGCTTCGCAATACGCGATGCTGTCCGCCTCGCTCGCCGATTCCAGGCCAGCGCGTCGCCAGGCTTCTTCCGGGCACTCCACGATGAAGGTGCACGTGTGCGCATCGAAGGGATAGGCATGGACCTGGAACAAGCCGTGGTCGTTCCGACGGAAGATGAAGGTGAAGGCGTCGAGCGGCATGTCGCTCCCAAACCACACGTATTTCGTCGGATGCACCGCGACCTGTGGCTTGAAAACCTCGCCATACGTCCGTCGAACCAGGCCGTTGATGCCGTCCGCGCCAATGATGAGATCGGCGCCCTCGAACTCCCCGACATCGTGGACCTCTCGCTCGAACTCCAGCCGCACCCCGAGCGCCCCGCAGCGCCGCTGCAGGATATTGAGCAGCACTTTGCGGGAGATGCCGGTAAAGACATGGCCGCGGGAACGGATCCTGGTGTCCTGGTAAAAGATGTCGATCGCGTTCCAGCGCGCGAAGCTCTCGCCGATCTCGGTGTAGGTCTCGTAGTCGGCATCGCGGAGGGCACCCAGCGTCTCCTCCGAAAAGACCACGCCCCAACCGAAGGTGGCGTCCGGTGGATTGCGCTCGATCACGCGGACGTCCTCGCCCGGATTGGCCTTCTTCGCCAGCAGCGCGAAGTACAGTCCGGCGGGGCCGCCGCCGATGACGGCGTAGCGCACTGGCTTAGTGAATCACCTCGGCGAGTCGGTCGACCTGATCGAGCCGGCCCACGGTCGGGAAGAGCACCAGCTCGTCGCAGCCGGCGTCTTCGTAACCCCGGATGAAGTCGACGATCGCTCCCGGCGAGGTCAGGTTGCCGGCGGCGATCTTCTCGGCGAACGACCCGGTGAACGCGTAGTAATGCCGCAGGTACTCGGCGCCGGGTTCAGCCGTTCCATCGCCGAGGGCGAAATAACCCATCCCCCACAGGACTGGGCGGCCGGGTCTCCCCAGGTCAGACCAGGCGGCCATGGCTTTGGCGACGGCGCCGCCAAAGGCTCGCGGCGGGCCGCCGCCGTGCATGTACCCGTCGCCGTAGCGCGCCATCCGGGCCAGCGCCTCGCCGCTCGATCCCCCGACCAGCAGATGCGGCCCCGGCCCGGTCGGCGTCGGGCCGATCTTCCCCTCCTCCCAGATATCGCGAATGCTCTCGAGCTGTTCGGCAAAACGGCGGCCGCGGCCGCGGCTCTCGACCCGGGCCACCTCGTAGTCCTCCCCGCGTGCCCCGACGGCGAGACCAAGGGTAAGACGGCCGGCAGACAGCGCATCGAGCGATGCCGCCTGCTTGGCGAGCAGCGCCGTGTTTCGCAGCGGCGCGATGACGATCATGGTCGCCAGCCGTACCCGGTGGGTGACCGCCGCCGCCGCCGCCAGCGCCGTAAAAGGCTCGTAATTCTGATAGGCGATGCGGTCGAGTACGCCCAGGCTGGTGAACGGCCCGCTGTCGGAACGCTTCGCCCAGTCGATCAAAAGTTCACCGCTGATGCCGGCCATGGTCGTCGGAAGGCCGAGCCCGATGTTCATCTACCGTCGCTCCTTCGGAGGAGATGATAAGTTTTCCCGGATGAGTGCGTTCCGCGGATCGGCGGCGCCGACGCAATCATGGAACCACTTCCGCTTCACCGTCGAGGACGGCGTCGCGACGATTATCTTCGACCGTCCGCAAAAGTTGAACGCGCTGACCTTCCAGGTCTATGCGGATCTTCGCGATCTGTTGACGGAATTGCCCCAGCGCGACGATGTGCGGGTGCTGGTGATTACGGGGACCGGCCGCGGGTTTAGCTCCGGGGGCGACGTCACCGAGATCATCGGTGAGTTGCAGAAGATGGATCCCCGCGATCTGCTGGCCTTTACCCGAATGACGGGGACGGTCACCCAGCGAATGCGTGACTGCCCGCTTCCGATCATTGCTTCGGTCAACGGCGTGGCGGCCGGGGCTGGGGCGGTCATTGCTTTGGCGGCGGACCTGCGCATCCTGGCGGCGTCAGCGACCTTCTCCTTTCTCTTCACGAAGGTCGGCCTGTCTGGCGGTGACATGGGCTCCGCGTATCTGCTGCCCCGCTTGATCGGGATGGGTCGAGCGAGCGAATTGCTGCTGCTCGGTGAACCCGTCACGGCGCAGCGGGCGCTGGCGATCGGCCTCGCCAATGCCGTGGTCGAGGATCGTGAGCTTGGCACGGAAACGAGCGCAGTCGCCCGCAGGCTAGCGGAAGGCCCGACGCTCGCCTACGCGGCCACGAAAATGCTGCTCTCTAAAGAGATGGACATGAACCTCGGCGCCGCGCTCGAGCTAGACAGCATGACCCAGGCCCTGCTGATGAAGAGTTCCGATCATGCCGAGTTTTACGCGGCCTTCCGCGAAGGGCGGGAGGCGAAATGGAGCGGCCGCTAGCCAGTCCCCACGAGATCCGCAACCCCGAGACCCTGCCGCGGCCATCGGGGTTTTCCCATGCCATCATCGCGGAGGCTGGGCGCACCGTCTACCTCGCGGGTCAGACGTCGCAGCGGCCTGATGGCACCATCGTCGCCGGCACGATGGCCGAGCAATTCGAGGTCGCCGCCGGAAACGTGGTGCTGGCGCTCGAGGCCGCCGGCGCCCATCCCCAGGACCTCGTCAGCATGCAGATCTTCGTGACGGACATCGCCGAGTATCTCGGCTCAGCCAGGAAAATCGGTGAAGCCTACCGCCGCCACTTCGGACGGCATTATCCGGCGATGGCCTTGCTCGAGGTTCGCCGGCTGTTCGACCCCACGGCGAAAGTCGAACTGATGTGCATCGCAGTTACGCCCTGACTCGGCTCTCTCGAAACGGCCTCAGCGGTCGCCTTGCTGTCGAAACAGGTCGCGCGCGATGATCTCGCGCTGGATCTCCGACGTGCCTTCGTAGATCCGCGGCGCTCGGACCTCGCGGTAGAGATGCTCCAGGAGGTGGCCACGCTCGAGCGCCACCGCACCATGCACCTGGATCGCCACATCAATCACTTGCTGAGCGGTCTCCGTGGCAAAGAGCTTGGCCATCGCCGAACGGCGCGCCACATCCTTGTCCCCGCGGTCATAGGCTTCCGCCGCCAGGTAGACCAGCGCCCGGGCGGCTTCAAGCTTCGTCGCCATGTCGGCGAGTTGGTGGGAGACCGCCTGGAATTCCTTTATCGGCCGACCAAACGCCTGCCGGTTTGCGGCGTGTCCAATCGCGGCATCGAGGGCCGCGCGAGCCATTCCGAGGACCGACGCGCCGACGCTTGGACGAAACAGATCTAACGTACGCATCGCCAGGCGGAAGCCGTGATCAATCTCGCCCAGCACCTGGTCGTCCGAGACGACGACACCGTCCAGCTCCAACCGGCCAATCGGGTGCGCCGAAAGCAGGTGCAGCGCCGTTCCGCTCAGGCCCTTGGCGTCGCCGTTGACGACAAAGGCAGTGATCCCTTTCGTTCCGGCGTTGGGCGTGGTCCTCGCGAACAGCGTGTAGACGTCCGCGTCTGGCGCATTGGAGATGAAGACCTTCGTACCCGACAGGCGAAACCCTTTGCCGTCGCGGTCGGCGCGCAACGCGAGCGCCCCAGCATCGGTGCCGGCCGCCGGCTCGGTGAGGGCGAAGGCCGCGACCGCCTCACCGCGGGCGACCGCTCCGGCGTAGCGCCCGGCTTGCTCGTCGGTGCCACCCAGGACGATCGGATACGCGCCCAGTGTCTGGATTGCCACGGCATTTTCGGCCAGGGTCGATTCCTGGCCAAGTGCCTCTCGAACCACGCAGAGATCCACGGCCGAAATCTCGCCGTCGCGGGTCCCGCCGGCTCGACGCGGAAACAGGCGCGGCAGCAAGCCCTCTTCGCCCAGCCCCCGGATCAGCCGACGATTGACGCGGCCCGCCTCACCGGCGGCGGCGACCGGCGCGAGTTTCTGGGCGGTGGCCTTCGCCTCACTGGCGAGCCCGTCCCGGTCGGTCATGACTGGACGGCACCACCGTCGAGGACGATGCCCTGGCCGTTGACGCCCCGGGCGGCCTCGGTGCAGAGGAAGGTGGTCAAGGCCGCCACCTCCTCGGCGGTCATCAACCGCCCCTGTGGACTGAACCCTTCGAGGATTTTTCGCGCATCCGCTTCCGAACGCCCGGTCCGTTTCGAGATGTTTGCCGTCGAGGCATCGGTCATCTCGGTATCGACGTACCCCGGGCACAGCGCGTTCACAGTGACGCCGCGGCTGGCAACCTCGGCGGCCACCGCGCGGGTCAGACCGAGCAGCGCGTGCTTCGACGCGGTGTACGCGGCAATGTATGGCGCTCCAGCCTTCGCCACGACCGAGGCCATGTTGACGACCCGACCCCACTTCGCCGCGAGCATCATCGGTAGCACGGCCCGGATGCAGTAGAAAGCACCGGTCGCGTTGACCCGCAGCATTCGATCCCACATCTCGTCCGTTGTATCGGCGAGCTTGGCGCTGGCGGCAATCCCGGCGTTGTTGACCAGGATCAGCGGATCGCCCAGGGCGGTTTTGACGCGAGCGACCATCGCGTCCACCTGCGCCCGTTCAGCGACGTCACAAACGATCGCCTCCCCGCGTCGACCTGCGGCGCGAACCGCGGCAACGGTTGCCTCGAGCTCGCCGGCGGAGCGGGCCGCGACCGCAACATCCGCGCCTGCCGTGGCAAGAGACAGCGCCACCGCGCGGCCGATCCCACGCCCGCCGCCAGTGATGAGCGCGACCCGCCCCGTCAGCGCGGCCATCTCAGTGCTCGTCCAGGATCTTCACCAGCTTCGGCAGGTCGATGTTCCCACCGGAAACGATGCAGGCAATCCGTCCCTTCCCGGGCTTCCCGGAGAGCGCTACGGCCAGGGCCACCGCGCCGGCGCCCTCGGCGATCACCCGGTTTCGCTCCGCCATCAGCCGCATGGCGGCCGCGATCTCCTCGAGACTGGCGGTGAACGATCCGTCCAGCAGCTCCTGGGCGAGGACCAGCATGTTCGCGAACACCGTCTTGCTGCCGATCCCGTCGACAAAGGACGGCTGGTAATCGACGACCTGAGGACTGCTGGCCTTCAAGGACGCGCTCAGCGGGGCGCCGGTCTCCGCCTCCACGGCGTAGATCCGAACCGCTGGCTTGAGCGCACGCAATGCCGTGGCGATCCCGCTCGCAAGCCCACCGCCCCCCCATGGAATCAACACCGTGTCCACGTTGGGGAGATCCTCCACCAGTTCGAGGCCGATGGTTCCGTTGCCTGCCATCACGCGATCGTCATCGAATGAGTGGACGAACGCGGCATCAACGCCGGGATAGCTTCGATCCGTGAAGGTTTGCCACCAGCGATCGAACGGCACCTTGATCACGCGGCCTCCGAGGCGTTCGATGGCGCGCACCTTGGTGTCCGGCGCGTAATCGGGGGCGATCACGGTGCACGGAATCCCCAGCCGGCGCGCGTTCCAGGCGGCGCCCTGGGCCATGTTGCCGGCGCTCGCGACCAGCACTCCCCTGGCCAGCTCCGCTTGTGACATCAGGCTCATCGCGTTGGCGGCGCCCCGGATCTTGAAGGAGCCGATCGGCTGCAGGTTTTCGAGCTTGAGATAGATCTCAGCCGGCGCCTCCCAGAGGTTGAGCCGCACCAGCGGCGTGCGGATCGCGGCCTGGGCGACGACCGGCTGGGCGCGGCGGATCTCCTCGATGCCAAGGCCGGTCGCTTTCACATCTTCACGGTCTGGCCGGTGCCCGTCTCCCGCGCCCGCCTGGCGATGAAGGCCGCGGATGCGACGTCCTCGACGGCCAGCCCCAATGATTTGAAGAGCGTCAGCTCGCCGGGAGACTGGCGTCCACGGTCCTTACCGATGATGACGTCGCCGAGCTCCGCCTGGATATGGTCCGCTCTAAAGGCGCCCTCTCGCATCGGAATCAAGACATCGCCCGCCTCATTGAGCGCCGACTCGCGGCGGTCGACGAAGAGAGTCGCAGCCGCCATGGTGGCGGTATCAATCTCCCTGGTGGTCGGGATCGATGACCCGACGGCATTGATGTGGGCGCCGTCCTTCAGCCAGGAGCGCTGGAGAACGGGTTCCGGGCTGGCCGTCACGGTCGCCACGATGTCCGCGTTCCGGACCGCGGCCTCAGCGGTCGGCATCGCCTCGATCGACGCGTCGTGGCGACCGGCAGCCTCGCTAACCAGGCTGGCGGCGTGTTCAGGATTGCGACTCCACACCCGCACCCGCCGGACTGGCCGCACGGCGGCAATCGCTTCGAGGTGGGTACGGGCCTGGACGCCGGCACCGAGGATCGCCAGGTCGGTGGCGTCCTGGCGGGCCAGCAAGTCCGTCGCCACCCCCGAAACCGCGGCCGTGCGGATGGCCGTGATCGTCGCACCGTCCATCACGGCCGAGAGCCGCCCGGTGTCCGCCTCGAACAACAGCACGGCGCCCTGGTGGGTGTCGATGCCGCGGCTTGCGTTGCCCGGGAAAACAGAGACGGCCTTCATCCCCAGGGCTCCTTCGCGACCGCCGTCGGGCGCGATGTGGCCCGGCATCAAACCGAGGAAGCCGCTGGCATCAGGCATCCGCATCACCATCCGCAAGGGGACCAGCGCCTTGCCTCGGGCCAGCGCTGCCAGCGCGTCCCGCATCACCTGGATGCAATCGCGGATCGGCAGCAGGCGCGTCACCTCGGCCCCGTTCAACACCAGCACGTCCATCAGGCGGCCACCGCGTCCATCCGGGAAGCGATCGCCTCGCGCTCATCCGCGGACAGGTGAATCGCAACTGCCGCGAGCCACCGGGCGAAGTGCTCGACCCGGCGCGGGCCGATCAGCGCCGAGGTCACCGCCGGTTGATTGAGCACCCATGCCAGCGCCAGCGTCCCCATGTCGACACCGCGCTCGGTTGCGGCCGCCCGCAGGGCATCGATGGATCTGAAGGTGCGCTCGGTCAGCAGGTGCTGATACGGCTGCGGGCGCAGCGCCAACCTTGAGTCGGTCGAGGGCGGTTGGCCGAAACGGTATTTGCCGGTCAACAGGCCGCCCGAAGTTGGACCGAAGGGCGTGACCGCAAGCCGCTCGGCGGCGGCAAGAGGCAGGACCTCGGTTTCGATCACGCGGTCCAGCAGGCTGTAGCCGTTTTGCACTGACTGATAGCGGTGAACACCGAGGCGGTCGCTTTCACCCAGCGAGTCCCGCAGCTGCTGCGCCGTGATGTTGCTGGCGCCGATGTGACGCACCTTGCCGGCATGCATCAGGTCGTTCATCGTTTGCAGCGTCTCCGCGACAGGCGTCTGCGGATCAGGCTCCATGGTCACGTAGAGATCGATGTAATCGGTCTGCAGGCGGCGCAGGCTGCCATCGACCGCCTGGATGATGTGGCGGCGGGAAAGCCCCTGGTCATTGGGGCCCTGGGCGACGGCGTAGCCGACCTTGGTCGAGAGGATCAACTGGTCGCGCAGCCTGCGCTCCTTGAGCCAGGCGCCGATGATCGTCTCCGAAACGCCGCCGCCGTAGCTGTCCGCCGTGTCGAAGTAATTGATGCCCTCGTCCCAGGCACGGTTCATCAAGGCGAAGGCGGTCTGCTTGTCTTCCCCCTTGCCGAACAATTCCGGCGCTGAGCCCACGCCACCGAACCCCCCGCAGCCCAGCCCGAGCGCCGAGACATGCATCCCGGTGCGTCCGAACAGGCGGTACTCCATCCTTTCGTCAAGATGCTAAAGGTTTGTCCCGTTGTTATCATCGGCAACACTAGATGTCCGTACAGCAACGGGCACGCCTTTGCCACCAGACTGAGATCGCCGGCCTTCCCCTGGACGGCGGCGTCTTGCAGTGGCTGATCGACCGCGATCTTGGAGCCGAGCACGTCATGGCGTACCGGCTGGCGCTCGATCCCGACTCGGCGCTGAGCCACGTTCATGCTGGCGCGGAGGAGGTCCTGTACGTCCTCGAGGGGACGGGCGAGGCCCGCGTGGAAGGAGCCACGCACCAGGTCGCTCCGGGACAGGCGGTCTTCATCCCGGAGGGTGCCGAGCACAGTTACGTGAACACCGGCGCGAATCCGCTGATCATGGTTGGCGCTATGGCGCCACCCATCGATCTCGACAACATTCGCCCGGCGATGCCGCGCCTGGACCTTTCCGGGCTGCAATCCGCCAGTCTGAACGAGCGGGCTGTCACGCCCACGATGATGGACGAGCAACGGGTGACACCCACCCTGATGGGCGAGCGTAGTTTCCGTGTCCTGGTCAGCCCGGCGGTAGGCTGCCGGCAAATGACGCAGTTCACAGGAGTGATTCCCACCGGCCGGGCGCCTCTTCATGCCCACCCCCACGAGGAGGCGGTTTATATCCTGGCCGGGAAGGGGCGGCTCTGGATCGAGGACCAACCGGTCGGTGACCTCCGGTCGGGCTCGGTGGTCTTCTTTCCCATCGGCGTCCGGCACACGCTGGAGAACATCGGGCAGGAGGACATGAAGGTGCTGGGCGCCTTCTCACCGGCCGGCTCGCCGGAAGCGAAGCTGCCACCGGCGCACTAGCTCAGTCCGCTTACATCCCGAGATACGCGCGCTGCATCTGGGGATTCTCCAGTAGGGAGGCGGCCGTGCCCGCCAGTACCACGCGGCCGCTTTGCAGGACGTAGCCGCGATTGGCAATCCCGAGCGCCATGCTGGCGTTCTGTTCGACGACGAAGATGGTGATCCCGGTGGCGTTCAGGCGCTGGATCGTCTCGAACTGCTGCTCGACCAGGACCGGGGCCAGTCCCATCGACGGCTCGTCCATGCAAAGGAAGCGCGGCCGCGACATCAAGGCCCGCGCCATCGCCAGCATCTGCTGCTCGCCGCCCGACATCGTCCCGCCACGCTGGGCACGTCGCTCCTTGAGCCGCGGAAACATCTCCATGACGCGACCCAGGTCGGCGTCGATCTCGACTTTGTCATTTCGGATGAAGGCGCCCATCATCAGGTTCTCGAGCACCGTCAGCCGGGGGAAAATCCGCCGCGCCTCGGGAACGATCGCGATCCCGGCCGCCACCCGCCGCGATGTGTTCCAGTTCGTGATGTCCTGGCCCTCGTACCAGACCGACCCGATCGATGGGCGGACCGAGCCGATGACCGTCTTCATCGTGGTCGATTTCCCCGAGGCGTTGCCGCCCAAGAGGCACACGATCTCGCCGCGCCGGATCTCCATGCTGACCTGCCGCAATGCCGGCACCGGACCATAGCGCACTTCCACGTCCCGCAACTGCAGGACGGTCTCGTTTTGGGGTGCCGGGCTAGGCGGACGCTGCCCGTCGGCCGAGGTAAGCTTCGACGACTCTTGGATTGCTGTGGACCTCCTTGGGCAAGCCTTCGGCGATCTTCACGCCGTGATCCATCACGATGACGCGGTCGGAGATCTCCATCACCAACGGCATGTGGTGCTCGATCAGGAAGATCGTCAGGCCCCGGTCGCGCATGGAGCGGATCAGGCCGGCCATCTCGATGCGCTCGTAGGGGTTCATCCCGGCCGCCGGCTCATCCAGCAGTAGCACCTTCGGCCGGGCCGCCAGCGCCCGAGCAATCTCGGTTCGTCGGCGATTCGCGTACGAGAGGGTGAATGCCGGGTCCTCCAGCCGCGCCTCGAGCCGCTCCCGGAAGAGGTCAATGGCGGACTGGACTTCGGCCTGGGCAGCCTGTTCAGCCCGTAGGGTCCCCGGCCAGAAGGTCACCGACCCGAGCATGCCGCTGCGCGTCCAGTGGTGGGTGCCGAGCAAGATGTTCTCTCGAACCGTCAGTTGTGGGAACACCCGGATGTTCTGGAAGGTGCGAGCGACGCCGTAGTGGGTGATCCGGTGCGCCGGCCGGCCGACCAGCTCGCGACCCATTAATCGGATCGATCCTTCAGTTGGCTTCAGCACTCCCGAGATCAGGTTGAACACGGTGGTCTTGCCGGCGCCATTCGGGCCCACGAGGCTGACGATCTCACCCTCGTTGACCTCGACATCGAAGCGGTCGACGGCGGTCAACCCGCCGAAGCGGCGGGTCAGGCCAGAAATCTCCAGGACGCTCGCCCGTCCGCTCACGCTTTCCACTCCGGATCCTCGACGATCGCGCCCGACGCCGCCTCTAGATCGGCGACCTCCGTGTCCGTGACCGCCGGCAGCTCGGAGGCCTCGATGGCCGTCTCGGCGGTCAGAAGCTCGAGCGTCCCGCCCAGCGTTTTCCGGGGCCGCATGGATACCGTCCCCAACAATCCTTCCGGCCGAAAGATCATGATGACGATCAGGATCAGGCTGAACACGACGTAGCGATACAAAATGAGCGGCTGCAATAGAAAGGGCAAGATCGTCACGAGCGTCGCGGCGATGATCGCGCCTGGGATGCTTCCCAGCCCCCCGAGGATGACCATGATGAAGACCAGCACCGTCTGCTGCACATCGTAGTTGCCTGGATAGGCGTTGAAGAGCCAGGCTGCGTTGATCATGCCAACGATCGCCGCAATTACGGCGCTCGTCGTGAAGGCGAGCAATCGATACTTGAAGGTGTTCACGCCCATGGTGCGGGCGGCAAGCTCGTCCTCCCGGATGGCGATCCACGCTCGGCCCGTTCGCGTATGGCGCCAGCGCATCAGCAGGAAAACGCAGAGGGCCAGGAAACCGAGGAATATCCAGTAGTAGACCCAGGAGTGGGGCGCCGTACCAAGCAAAGGGAGATCCTTTGGAATTCGAAAGGCATCGACCTGGTGGATCCCCTCCGTTCCGCCTGTGATATTCAGCCCATTTGGCCCGAATTGGTGTCCCATCAGCGTCGGAGGCCGGTCGAGGTCCAGAGTGAGCTCCTGCATGATCAGTCCAAATCCGAGCGTCACGATGGCCAGATAATCGCCACGGAGACGCAGGGAGGGGACGCCAATGATGAGTGAAAACGCAATACCGACAAAGACAACGGTGACCAGCGCCAGCCAGAACGGGAAATGCTGGTGCAACTGCTCACTTGCCACCAGGGCATAGGCGTATGAGCCGATCCCGAAGAACGCGATGAAACCGAGGTTCAGGAGACCGGCGTAGCCGACGACGAGGTTGAGGCTTAGAGCCAGCGTGGCGTACATGGCACACGTGGCCAGGATGCGCACCCAGAACTCGCCGCCCGTCCAGCCGAAGTTGTCGACGAAAAACTGCGTCACAAATGGCGCCGTGGCGGCCCCGGCGAAGAACGGGATCATCACGTATGGTTTCGCGAGGGCCGCATTCCAGCCAGCGGGTCCAGACTCCCACAGTCGTTGGAGGCGCGGCTTGTCCGCCTCCGCTGCCTGCGCCTGAGCGCTCATGCCCGATCAGGGAGGGGCTGGCCGAAGAGCCCTTGCGGACGGACGAGCAGAACGACGATTAGAGCCAAGAACGCGAAGGTGTCCTGGAAGGCGGTGCTGATAAATCCGCCGACCATGCTTTCCAAGACGCCAAGGAAGAGGCCGCCGACCATGGCCCCCCGGACGTTGCCGATCCCGCCGATGACCGCCGCCGCGAAGGCCTTGATGCCGATCAGGAATCCCATGAAGAAGTTGACGGTGGCAAAGGTCAGGCCAAACAGAAGACCCCCCATGCCGGCCAACGCAGAACCGATCAGAAAGGTCGCCACGATGACTCGGTCCACGTCGATGCCCATGAAGGTCGCAGCTTCGCGATCCTGGGCAGTGGCCCGCATCGCAGTGCCAAATCGGGTTCGAAAGACAAAGACGTCAAGCGCCAACATCAGGACGACTGATGCGACGAATAGGGCGAGGGCCATGAAGGGTGTTGTCACGTTGCCGACTTGAATCACTGTCTGCGGAACGAGCGCGTTGCTCGGCACCAGTACCGGCGCGGGGCTAACCTGGACTTCCACGATGCTCCTGAGGAAGAGAGAGACGCCAATGGCTGTGATCAGGGGGGCCAGCCGGTTAGCGTCGCGGAGGGGACGGTAGGCGATCCGCTCAATCCCGACGCCAAGCAATCCGGCCCCCCCCATGGAGGCGAGCGCCATGAGAGCCACGATCAAGCCCGCCGGGACTGCCGCCACCCCGTTGTGGACGAAGAGCCCCGCCACCCCGGCCCCGAGGAAACCGCCCACCATGTACACGTCCCCGTGGGCGAAGTTGAGCATTTCGAGTATGCCGTAGACAAGCGTGTATCCGAGCGCAATCAGAGCGTAGAGGCTTCCCGTCTCCAGCCCGTTGACCAGCTGCTGCGGAAAGTTCTGAAGGAAATAGTCCATTAGCGCGACAGGAGACGGCGCGCGCCGTCTCCTGTCTCGATCGCTAGCCGGTTATCGACTTCACCGCCACCATATCGGTTCCCTTCGCCTGGAAGAGCCCAATCGCTACGGTCGCGACATCGCCTTTGGAGTCGTACTTGACGGGGCCCAGGACCGTCTGGAAGGTGTCACTGGCCAGGTGACTGATCACGTCCGCGCGCGATATCTTGCCATTGTTGACCGGCGAATTGGCGATCGCCTGCAGCAGGACCTGGGTGGCCGCGTACGCCGAGCCGTAGAATGGCCCCGCCTTGCCGATCGAGTCCGCTCCATACTCGTTCTTGAAGCGGGTGATCATGTCGGCAGCCGTGGCAACGAGTGTAGGGTCTGGCGTGATGTTGGAGGCATAGGCACCCAGGAACGCGCCTTGAGAGTTGGTGATGATGGTTGGATCATCTTCGCCATCCGTGCCCAGGAACTGGATGTTCTGCCCAATCGTCAGCCCAGCGTCCTTAAGTTGCTTCACAAACGGCGCTGCCTCGGGCCCCTCATCAGCAAAGAAGACCCAGTCGGCTTTGAAGGATTTGATCCGTTGCACGATTGTGCGGAAGTCAGTCTGTCCATGTTGCGCGCTGTCTCTCTGGACCGTGATGCTCGGTGCGTGGTCGGCCAGGTACTTCGCCACGATATCGGCGAGCGCTGTTGAGTAGTCAGACTTGGCATCCATGACCTCGACCTTCTGCGCTCCCTGGTCGATCATGAATTTGGCGTCCGCCGGTCCCTGCTGATCGTCGCGGGCGTTGACGCGGTGGGCGACACTGTTCCCCTGCTCAGTAACCTTCACGTTCGACGCGGACTCGGTGACGAACGGAAGGGGCGGATTGGCGCCCTGCAGACCCTGAACCGTGCCGAGGACGACCCCGGAATTCATCGGCCCCACGATTCCGAGCACGGTCGAATCCGAGATCCCCGCCGCTTGCTGGGTGGCAGCTGTCTGCGGGCTGTGGTTGTCGTCCCAGACGAGCAGCTTGACATTGGTGCCGTGCACCCCGCCGGCCTTGTTGAAGTCTTTAACCGCGAGCTGGATCGCCTGCAGCGCCCCCGCGCCGATCGACGCCTCGTCGCCGGTGAACGGTCCCTCGGCTGCGATCTGGACCTTGTCGGGTTTGTTCGCTGCCGGTCCACCGCCGGTGTTTCCGCATGCCGTCAGCCCCACAGTGGCCATGGCAACGAGTACAAGAATCTTCGGCTTAGCCATCCTCCCTGTCGACCTCCTCTGCCTTCGTTGGAAACCTAAATTCGTGCGCTCTTTATACACGGTTGGACCACGGAGAGCAACCGCCGAGCGGCAGGCTCTAACCCTTTCTAATCGGCGCCGGTGACGAGCAGCTCCGGGTGGCGGTCGAAGGCGTTAAGGACCGCGTCCACATCGTCGGCGGTGTTGTAGTAGTGCAGGGACACCCGAAGCGCTCCGTCGCGAGTCGAACAGAGGATGCCGTCTTCCGCCAGCGCCGCCACCAGTTTCGCGGCATCGGTTGACCTGACCATGGCAAGCGGGCCGCGGTCCGCCGGCTGTTCGGGGGTGAGCAGGACCAGGCCCCGCTGCCGCGCCCCGGCGATGAAGCGGCTTATGAGCTCGCGGACGTGCTGCTCGATGGTGTCGAGACCCACGCCGGCGATCAGTCGCAGCGCGGCCAGCGCGGCGTAGACGTTGGGCACCGGCGGGGAACCGGTCTCGAACCGCCGCGCCGCGCCCGCGTAGCGCAGGTGGTGGACGTCGTAGGCGAAGACGTTTTCCTGCCCAAACCATCCAGAGTCGACCGGCTCGAAACGGTCGATCAGCTCACGCCGCACATACATGAACGCCACACCCGGCGAGCCCAGCAGATATTTCAGTGCGCCCGTTACGAGGAAATCCAGGTCGAGCGCCTTGACGTCCATTGGCTGCGTTCCCATACTCTGGTACGCGTCGATCAGCAGAAAGGCGCCCCGTTCATGGGCGAGCTCAGCCAGGGCGCTGACATTGTTCTTGAAGCCGTTCTTGTAACAGACGTGCGTCGTCGACACCAGCGCGGTTTGCTGGTCCACCGCCTCCTCGAACGAACTGAGCGGTAACCGATCGCCGTTCGCCCGGGCAAAGGTGACGCGCGCGCCACGGCGCTGTTGCGCCAGCCAGATATGCCCGACGGTCGGAAAGTCGAAATCGCTGGTGACGACGCGGGAGCGCTCGCTGTAGTCCAGGGCGCTGGCCAGGGAATTGAGCGCCGTCGATACCGAGAACGTGACGGCGACCTCATCCGGCTCGGCGTTGATCAGCAGGGCAAATTCCACCCGCAACTCCTCCATCCGCGCCACCCAGGTCTCCCACGGGTTGCCATAGGTGTGCCAGGACTCGACGAACTCCCGCAGGCTCGCCTCCACCGGCGTCGAGAGCGCTCCCTGCGAGCAGCTGCTCAGGTACACCTTCTGCTCGAAGATGGGGAACTGTTTGCGAAACGCAGCGACGCCGTTGTCCTGGGCGGTTTGGCGCGACACTTCTGGCATTCTAGTGTCGTGCCGCGCGCGATGATCTCCCGCAAGTCGACCCTGTTCACTGAGTCCGTCATCCGAGAGATGACCCGACTCTGCCTGGCGGAGCACGGCGAGGCGTGCCTCAACCTGGCCCAGGGATTCCCCGACTTCGCCGCCCCGATCGAGCTGAAGGAGGCGGCCGTCGACGCCATCCGCAACGATTTCAACCAGTACGCGACCACCTGGGGCGCCAAGGTGATGCGCGACGCGATCGCCGCCAAGACCCGGCACTTCCGGCAGATGACGGTAGATCCTGAAACCGAGATCACGGTGTGTTGCGGCGTGACCGAGGCGATGCTGTCGAGCATCCTGGCGCTGGTCGATCCGGGCGACGAGGTCATCATCTTCGAGCCGTTCTACGAGAACTACGGCCCCGATTGCATCCTCTCGGGCGCAACCCCGGTGGTGGTGCCGCTGGTTCCTCCCGACTGGCATTTCGACCGGGATCAGCTGCGCAGGGCCTTCAATCCAAGGACTCGCGCCATCATCATCAACACCCCGCACAACCCGACCGGCAAGGTCTACAGCGCTGACGAGCTGGCGTTCATCGCCGGCCTCTGCCGGGAGTTCGACGCGATCGCGATCACCGACGAAATCTATGAACACCTCGTCTACCGAGGCGAGCACATCAGCATCGCGACCCTGGACGGCATGCGTGAGCGAACTGTGACGATCAACGGTCTGTCGAAGACGTACAGCGTCACCGGTTGGCGGCTGGCGTACGCAATCGCGCCTGCCGACATGACCAACGCGATCCGAAAGGTGCACGACTTCGTCACCGTCGGCGCCCCGCATCCGCTGCAGGTGGCGGCCGCAACCGCCCTGCGGTTTCCCGACCAGTACTACGTCGATCTGCTCAATGCTTATCGCGAGCGGCGAGATTTCGTGCTCGAGATCCTTGACGGAGCGGGGTTCAAGGCCTATCCACCCGACGGCGCCTACTACGTGATGACCGACGTCAGCGCTTTCGGTGAGGAGGACATCGCCCTCGCTCACCGGATGGTGCGGGAGATCGGGCTCGCGACCGTCCCCGGAAGCAGCTTCTACCTGGACCCGGCCCGCGGACGGCGCCAGATCCGGTTCTCCTTTCCCAAGAAGATGGAGACGCTGCGCAAGGCGGCGGACCGGCTCAAGAGACTGCAGCGGGTCAATTAACCAAATGTTCCTGGCGTGTCCGAACCGGTGCAGCACGAACCGGTTCGAGCTCTGGAATGCGTCCGTCTTCGTCGACAGCCAGGGACGCTACCTCGACTACAAGGTGGTCGACGCGCCCCTGTACCGCTGCACCGAGTGCGGCAGCCCAGCCGTCGACCTGGGCGAAGTCCCCGGCGCGATGGCCGCCGATCGCGCGCTACAGAATCCACCTCGCGAATATGCCTGCCCGAGCTGCGAAGCACTCTTCAGCGCACCGAAGGATCAGACTCTGATCGTTTGCCCAAGCTGCGGCCAGACCTTCCCGGTCGCGGAACCGCCTTAGGACCGGGTGATCCGGCGAACGACTTGCGGGAGGATCTCACCCGCCTTGCCGTGGATGGCGACCGCAGCCAGGTGGTCGAACGCGGTGGGCTCGGCGTTGATGATGCACAGCTCGGCGCCATGCTCGCGAGCCAGGCGCGGGATTCCAGCCGCGGGATAGACCTGCAGCGAGCTGCCCACGATCAGGACGACGTCGGCGGCCATCGCGAGCGTCTGCGCGTCTCGCAGCGCCCGAACCGGTAAGGCCTCGCCGAAGAGGACGACCGTCGGCTTCAGAAAGCGGCCGCCGCATGCCGGGCAGCTCGGCGGGCAGTGCTCGCGGTTCATCTGGTCCACCTGCTCACGTGGGAAGCGCGCATCGCAGTCGAGGCACACGACTTCGTGTGAGGAGCCGTGCAACTCGACCACGTGGCCGCTCCCGGCCTTCTGATGGAGACCGTCGGTGTTCTGTGTGATCACTGCCCGCAGCTGTCCACGCCGTTCGAGGTCGACGAGTGCGCGGTGCGCCGGGTTCGGCTCGGCATCGGTGCGGCGGTGGTTGAGGCTGTAGGTCCAGTACTGAGCCGGGTCCTTGCGGAAGGTGTCGATGTGGGCCACCTTGTAGGGGTCGAACTTGGTCCAGAGCCCGCCTTCGCCGCGAAAGTGCGGGATCCCGCTTTCCACCGAGATACCGGCCCCGGTGAAGGCGATGCCAGAACGTGCCCGCAGCAGCAGCGCGGCGGCCTGGGCTACCGCCGTATCGGTGGCCGTCGTCATCGGAGTCCGGCGAAGAGGTCGTCCTCCGGGATGGGTGCGTCGACGGAGCTGCGCACCCGCTCGAAGGTCTCCAGCGACCAGGCCGTCGGGCCGAGCGCCTGGTTGAGCTTCAGGAACCAGCTGTCCTCCGGGATCTGGGTCCGATGGGCGCGCATCGCCGCCAGCTTCTTATCCAGGAACGGGCTGATGTCGAGCCAGGTCGTCACCCGGTCGTCGGAAACGGCGAACGGCGGCGGCTCACCGTCACTGGAAAATCGGTTTTCCACGCCGGCCCGCTTCATCGCGTCGGCCATTTGCTTCAACAGGGATTTCGGAAAGGCCGAGTAGTAGAGCTTGCTGGGACGGAACGGCTCGCCGCCGGGAAACCGCTCAACGTCCCCGGCGTTGTAGAAGGCGCCGATCGCCACTCGGTGCGTTTTGATGTGGTCGGGGTGGGCGTAGCCGCCGAACTCGTTCTGCGTCACCATGACCTGCGGGCGAACCCGCCGCACCACCTGGATGAGCCGGCCGATCGCCTCTTCCTCGTCGGCCTGCCAGAACGTGCCGCGCTCTCGGTTGCGGGGCAGGCCGGCCATGCCCGAATCCTCGTAGCCGAGGAAAACCAGCTCGGTGACGCCGAGAATCTTGACCGCGTTGCGCAACTCCGCCTCCCGGATGGTCGCCAGTCGGGGCGCCGCTTCCTTGGGATCCAGCTCCTTGTCCAGGATCTCTCCCACCTCGCCGCGGGTCGCCGTCACCAGCGTGGTTCGCACGCCCTCCGCGCTGTAACGCGCCAGCGTCCCACCCATGGTGATTGATTCGTCGTCCGGGTGCGGCTGCACCGCCAGCAGACTGAGCGCCTGCTGCTTCGGGGACGGGGTCGGAGAGGCAGCGCTCACTTGCCCTTCCGCGAGCGGACTTCCTGAATGAGCTGCGGCACGATCTTGTGGACGTCTCCGACCACGCCGAGGTCGGCCAATTTGAAGATCGGCGCCTGCGGATCCTTGTTGATGGCGATGATCGCCTTGGCACCCTTCATCCCGACGGTATGCTGCATCGCACCCGAGATGCCCAGGGCGATGTAAACCGCCGGCTTGACCGTCTTGCCGGTCTGGCCGATCTGGAAGGAGTAGGGTTTCCAGCCGGCATCGACAACCGCGCGGCTGGCACCGACCGCGGCGCCCAGCTCGGCAGCGAGCTCATCGAGCATCTTGAAATTCTCCGGCGCGCCCAGCCCGCGCCCGCCGCTGACGATGACCGCCGCATCCTCGAGCTTGGGCCCGCTGGCCTTTTCCTTTTCGCGGCGCAGCACGCGCGCCACCGGCTTCGCGCTTTCGACCGGCTCGGTGAGCATCTGCACCTGTGGCGCGCCGGCGGATGCCGCCGGCGCTGCGGCAACCGCTTTGGGCCGGATCAGGACCAGGGTCGGCGGCTTTGCCCGGGGGACAGTCGTCACCAGCAGAGTGCCGCCGAACACCGGCGAGACGATCGCCCAGCCGCCGTTCTTGCTCACGACGTCGGTCGCGTTTGCGATCAGCGCCGTCGAGAGCCGGGCGCTCAACCGCGAGGCCACATCGCGACCGTCATAGGTCATGCCAAAGATGACGAGATCGGGCTGGTCCTTCTCGATCAACCGGGCAAGGAGGTCGACGGCCGGCGTGGCGAGGGTGTCCCTGAACGCGGGATCTTCGTGGACGTAGACCCTCTTCGCACCGTACTTGCCAAGTGTTTCCACGGACTTCGACGCCCCCGGACCGAGCG
>Ga0207646_10000499_pt1 | contig 52546 bp, 45 predicted proteins | sample KBSK5502metaG_FD_184343 | JGI IMG/M metagenome (GOLD analysis project Ga0207646, IMG submission 184343) | Corn, switchgrass and miscanthus rhizosphere microbial communities from Kellogg Biological Station, Michigan, USA - KBS K5-50-2 metaG... | ecosystem: Host-associated > Plants > Roots >...
TGGACTGGGCGTACTGGTTCATCGAGCAAATCCTTGGCGAAAGTATCGGCGTAACGGTTAGAAATCATCGCCCGGGCGGTGCCCCACAAGCCTCTCAGGGAACCAAAAGTATCGTTTACCGCCGAGGCTTCATAACCGCTGTGCACCATGCAATTGGCGCACTTGGGATTACCCGACTCAGTGCCATAGTTTTCCCACTCCGTGGTCGCCAGCAGTTCAGCAAAGGTGTCAGCGTAGCCGTCCTGAAGCAAATAGCAGGGCTTCTGCCAGCCAAATACGTTAAATGTGGGCATGCCCCAAGGAGTACAGGCGTAATCGCGCTTGCCCATAAGGAATTCTAAAAATAGAGGGGACATGTTGAAGCGCCAGCCCGAATCGCGGTTCGACAAGATGGCACGAAATAGACGGCGGGTGCGAGCGCGTCCCAGGAAATGGCTTTGGTCGGGGGCCTTGTCGTAGGAATAGCCGGGCGAAAGCATCATGCCCTCGACACCCAATTGCATCATCTCGTCGAAGAACACGCGGACACTCTTGGGATCGGCGCCGTCGAAGAGAGTGGTATTGGTGGTGACACGGAAGCCGCGAGCTAGCGCCTCCTTGATTCCTTCGATAGCTTTGTCATAGCCGCCTTCCAGGCACACAGAAAAATCATGATGCTCGCGCTGGCCATCCATGTGGACCGAGAAAGTCAAATACTTGCTGGGCTTGAATAGATCGATTTTCTGTTTAAGCAATAGCGCATTCGTACACAGATAAATGTATTTCTTGCGCGCCACCAGGCCTTCGACAATTTCTCCGATCTGCGGATGCAACAAAGGCTCTCCGCCGGGGATGGCGACCGTCGGCGTGCCGCATTCTTCGACTGCCCGAAAGCATTCATCCGGCGTGAGCTGCATTTTCAAAACATGGCTGGGATATTGAATTTTGCCGCAGCCGGCGCAGGCAAGATTGCAGCGGAATAGCGGCTCGAGCATCAGGACGAGCGGGTACTGCTTGCGTCCTTTAAGTTTCTGCTTGAGGACGTAAGTTGCCACCGTCCACATCTGCGAAATTGGTACTGCCATTTTTCTCCCGTTCCGTGACTAATTGCTAAGCGCCTTCAAAAATCATTCCCCCGCTTGCGCCAACGGGGCACCAACTTGCGTCCCTGCCATGACCTTTGTATAGGTGGTCAGGGCAAGCAGCGGAAAATACTGACGATACATGTGGTAGCGCAAGTAAAAGACGCGTGGGAAGCCTGTTCCAGTGAAATAGGGCTCGTCCCACGATCCATCTTTTTTTTGCGTGCGCAGCAAGTAGGCAACTCCCCGAGCCACGGAGTCACTGCGGGTGTCATTTGCGGCGAGCAGCCCAGCGACCGCCCACGCGGTCTGAGACGGAGTGCTCGGGCCGACGCCTTTGGTATTCGGGTCGTCGTACGAGCCACAAGTTTCTCCCCAACCCCCGTCCGGGTTCTGCACCATGCGAAGCCACTCTGCGCCCTGCTGGACGTAGGGCTCGTGATAATCCACGCCAATCGCTTCCAGCCCGCGAAGTACCTGCATCGTCCCGTAAATGTAGTTCACGCCCCAGCGGCCAAACCAGGATCCATCTGCGTCCTGCTCCTGCCGAATGAACTTGATCGCTTTTTTCACCGCAGGATGATTCTTGTCGTAGCCGTAGGTGGCCATCATCTCTAAAATGCGACCTGTGATATCAACCGTCGGAGGATCCAGCATCGCGTTGTGGTCTGCGAAAGGAACGTATTGGAAGACCATGCGGTCGTTATTCTTGTCGAACGACGCCCAGCCGCCATTGCGGCACTGCATGGAAAGAATCCAATCAATCGCACGCTGCACAGACTCGCGCTGATACCGCCCATTCGGATGTTCTACCTGTGCCAGGGCCAGGCATACCATGGCGCTGTCGTCCACGTCAGGATAGAACTCGTTGTTGAACTCAAAGTACCAGCCGCCGGGTATCCCCTCTTTATTTTTTACCTTCCAATCGCCCGGGTTGCGAACCTGCTTTTGCAGAATCCAATCGGCGCACTTGACCATGCGGGGATCATTGGCCGGCACTCCACTCTCGCCGAGAGCGAAAAGCGCATAGGCTGTATCCCACAAAGGGGACTTGCAGGGCTGCACACGGAATGTGTCGGCTTCTTCTATTCCGAGCTTTTCGAATTCGTCGAGCGCGCGAATTACCTGGGGGTCGTCGACGGAATAGCCCAAGCAGCGCAGGGCGATAATTGAATTCATCATCGACGGAAAGATGGCGCCCAGGCCATCACTCATCTCGAAGCGTTGCAGCATCCATCTTTCAGCGCTTTTCAGCGCAATCGAGCGCAGGGGTCGTATGTGCACGCGCTCGAACCAGTGGGTCAAGCGGTCGAGGAATAGGAAAAAGTTGCGCCACGATATCCGCTTCTTGTCCCAATGGAGGTGCATGCGCGACTTGTCGCGTCCACCCACGAAGAGTTCTTCCACTCCCATTTCCGCCGGGATTTTCTTGAAAGGCTTCTTGGCATAACAAATGGAAAGTGGCACCAGGATGGCGCGCGACCACGAAGAAATCTCGTAAATGTTGAACCAGAACCAGTTGGGGAAAAGAACAATCTCCGGCGGAATTGCGGGAACCGCGTCGTAATCGTATTGCCCAAAGAAGCAGAGATAAATCTTGGTGAAGGTGTTAACTTCGGTCGCTCCACCCATTTCCAGAATCTTGTTGCGCGCGCGAACCATAGCGGGATGGTCGAACTTGTATCCAGCCAGCTTCAACCCGAAATAAGCCTTAACCGAGGCGCTGACATTCGAGGGTCCCGCGGCGTAAATACCCCATCCGCCGTCGTCATTCTGGTGCTGCAGAATGCGGCGTGCCGCTTTCTGGAATCGGTCGCGATCACCCGTACCGAGCAGCGTGTGCAAAAGGATGTAATCAGATTCCAGCGTGGTATCTGCTTCTAATTCGCCACACCAGTAGCCCTCTTCATGTTGATCCGAAAAAAGGAACTTGCGAGCACCATCAACCGCGGCGGCAACCCGGCTGGTCAGATCATCAATTTTGCCGAAACGCAACTGCGGTACAGCCGACGCATAAGGCGAAGAGGAGGAGGTGTTGTCCATAACTGGCGTCTACTCCGCGCTTACCCCTGTCGGAGCGCTGGCAATTGCCTCCACAATCTCGGGGGGCAAGCCGAAGCGAACATTCTCCGGCATCACTTCAACTTCTTTCACGTTCTTAAAACCCCGAGTGCCGAGAAACTCCACTACTTCTTCCACCAGGCATTCCGGCGCTGAGGCTCCCGCTGTCAATGCGATCGTCTTTACCCCATCAAGCCATTCCGCCTTGATATTTTGGAAACTGTCGATCAGATGTGAGCTCGTACCCAGATTGCGAGCTACTTCGACCAGGCGATTGGAATTTGAACTGTTGTCCGAACCCACCACCAGGAGCAAGTCTGCGTCCGAGGCAACCTGCTTTACTGCCACCTGGCGATTCTCGGTGGCATAGCAGATATCCTGAGCCGCCGGTCCCTTGATGTGAGGGAAACGTTCCCGCAGGGCGGCGATGATGTCCTTGGTTTCGTCCAGGCTGAGGGTAGTCTGGGTCAGATACGCGACCCGCGTGGGATCCGGCAGAGTGAGGGATGCAACCTCTTCTGGGGAACCCACTACCTGTGTGACGATTGGCGCTTCGCCAAGGGTGCCAATAACTTCATCATGATCACGATGTCCGATCAGGATAAGCGAGTAGCCTTCCTTTGCGAACTTTACCGCTTCTACGTGAACCTTGGTCACAAGCGGGCAGGTCGCGTCAATTACCCGCAGTTTGCGCTGTTCACTGGCTTCCCGAACCTCAGGAGAGACTCCATGGGCGCTGTAGATAACGCGCTCGCCATTGGGCACCTCTTCTACGCTGTCCACAAAAATCGCACCCTTGCCTTGTAGTTCTTCCACTACAAACCGGTTGTGGACGATTTCTTTGCGAACATAGATGGGGGGACCAAACGCTTCGAGGGCGATTCGGACAATGTCGATTGCCCGCACCACCCCTGCACAGAAGCCGCGAGGCTTCAACAAGAGCAAAGTTTTACCATCCTCCAACGCAGCCATAGCCTGCCTTTTAGGGTACACATTTCCCTGCTGGGAGTTAACTATTAGACTATCTGAAGGTGCCATTTTGGTCAACGTAAGCCATAGAAACGTCGAGGATTAGCAGGGATTGGGGAATGTGGGCAGGGAATGGGAAGTTAGCTTGGAGAACCGGCGATGAACTCTCACCACATTCGACGGATGCCGTAGTAGTCGAAAGCCTTTTCGTTGCTCACGATCGGTAACTTCTCAGCCTGAGCCTGTGCGATCAGCATGCGATCGAAAGGATCCTGGTGCGGCCCCGGCAGGAGCCCGGCGCGGATTCCGTGCTCGACGGACACGCTTAGACTCTCGAAGCTTTCACGCGCGAGATAGGCCGTAAAATCGTGCGCCAACTCCGTTGCGCTGTCCAGTTTTCCTAAACGGACTTTAGTGGCGATCTCCCAGGCCGAGGCAGCGCTTACGACAATGTGGTTGGTTTCACGGGCGATCGCTCTACGGACGGAGCGTGGGAGGGCAGGATCGTCGCTCAACCACCAAAGCAGGGCATGTGTATCCAGTAGCAGGCGCACCGGGCCTATTGCCATCCCTCAAGTTCTTCAGGCGGCAGCGGCTCGAAGAATTCCGGTCCCACGTGTAGCTTTCCCCGCAGAGATCCGGGTTTGCGACCGCCATGTTTGTCCGCGATTGGGACGAGCCGCACCACTGGCTCGGAACCACGGGCTATGACGATCTCTTCCCCGCGACAGGCTTTTTCGATAAGGCGCGACAGTTGGGTCTTCGCCTTGTGGATAGTAATAGTTTCCATGTTAGCTAATTTATCTTAGCTAATTAGATGCCTAATTGCAAGTTGCGATTTAGGCGTTGGTCTTGAGCATTTGTTCCGCGTGCTTTCTGGAAGTCTCGGTCAGCTTTGCGCCGCTCAGCATGCGGGCAATTTCCTCGGTGCGCTCCTGCCCGTTGATAAGCCGAACCGAGGTTCGGGTGCGCCCAGACGAATCCTTCTTTTCGATTAGATAATGGTGATCGGCGAAGGTTGCGATCTGAGGAAGATGGGTGACGCAAAGCACCTGGTTGCCGCGAGAGAGATTCTTGAGCTTCTTGCCGACCGCTTCGGCGGCTCGCCCGCCAATGCCGGTATCAATTTCGTCGAAAACCAGAGTGCGTTGCGCACCGCTGTTCTTCTTGCGTCCTGAGGTAGCGCCTGCTTCCACGCTGGCCTTTAATGCCAGCAAGACACGCGACAGTTCGCCACCCGAAGCAATCAGCTCCAGCCGCCGCAATGGTTCGCCAGGATTGGTGGAGATCATGTAAACGACCTGGTCGAAACCTGAGGCGGTCCAGTTCCCTTCCTCATCGCTACCGCTGACCTCGATATGGAAAGCCGCTTTCATGGCGAGATCGTTGATTTCGGCCTCGACCAGCTTCTCTAATTTCCTGGCAGACTCATGGCGTTTCCTCGAAACTGCTTGCGCCGCGAGCAGATATTCCTTTGCCGCCGCGACTAATTTTGCGCGGAGTTGGCGGAGAACTTCGTCTTTGTTCTCCACCTCTGAAATCTTGCGACTGACGTCCGCTCCGAAATTAATGACGTCCACAAGCGCGGGACCGTACTTCCGTTTGAGCCGATCGATAGCCACAAGCCTGTCTTCCACTTCGGCGAGGTGCTCGGGCGAGGCCTCAATACCCCCGGCGTAATCCCGCAAGGTGACGCCTACGTCCTCGATGCTGATGCGGGCAGTTTCCAACGCTGCCAGCGATTCCTGAAAATTAGGCTCGTAACGGCACAATTCTTCAAGATGCTTCTGCGCGGCCCGTACGGATGCAGAAGTAGAAGTATTTCCTTCATAAAGTAAATCGAAAGCATTCATGGCAGAACTGTAGATTTTTTCCGCATTGGCCAAGACGCGCTTTTCGGTTTCCAGACGTTCATCTTCTCTCGGTTGCAGCTTGGCTTCTTCGATCTCCCGCTTTTGAAAAGTCCAGAGATCCAGCAATCGCAGGCGGTCTTGCTCGTCGCGTTCAAGCTCTTGAATGCGACTGACGATATTTTTCCAAGACGAGAAACATTCGCTGACGCTCTCAAGCTGAGTACCAGCAAAAGCATCCAGCAATTCCAGGCGGGCTGCTGCGTCGAACGAAACAAGGGATTGGTTCTGAGCGTGGATGGTGGCCAGATACGGCGCAAGCTGTCGCAACACGGTGACGGTCGCCGGCTGGTTGTTGACAAAAACTCGGCCCTTGCCACTCGCCGAAATCTCGCGTCTTAAAATAATGGATTCATGGTCAGAGTCGATGCCGTTACTCTCGAGCACCTGGGCCACGATCTTCTCTCCTCCACTCTCAACCTCAAAGACTGCTGAGATGAGAGCCCGATCCGCGCCGGTGCGAATCACATCGGGAGAAGCTTTGTCCCCGAGAAGAAGGGCGAGCGCGTCGATCAGGATGGATTTTCCGGCGCCGGTTTCGCCGGTCAGCAGGTTCAAACCGGGCGCGAACTCGATCGCGAAATTATCAATGACCGCGTAATTTTCGAGGCGCAGTTCGACGAGCACTAAGCAGTTCCGGATTGCAGGAATTTAGACGAAGAATAGCATGAAGGGTAGTCTTGGTCTGTGAGCGGATTCCTGTTTTGCACAAGAAAAGGTTGATAAAGAGGATGCCCGAGCGGAGTCATTCGGCAACGATGGTCTATAATTCGAACCAAGGAAAAATCCAAATCAATGCATGTTTTTTTGTTGCTGACAATCGTGGTCGGCGGGGAAATCGTTGACCTCGTGGGCCAAACCGGAGTTGTGGCCAAGTTCGTGCTGCTTCTGCTCCTCGCGTTCAGCTTGGTTTCGTGGGCGATCATCCTTTCCAAATGGAGTCTGCTCAGGCGGGCCAGGGTCCAGAGTGGCCGTTTCGTGCGTGCTTTCCGCAAGGCACAGCGCTTGCAGGACGTGGGCGCGGTAGCGGAACAATTCCGTCCTAGCCCGCTGGTTGGGGTGTTTGAGGGTGGGTTCGAAGAATATCGCCGTCAGGGCGGAGTTTCGAGCGGGATGATAAAGAACCCCACCGCGATCCAGCGAGCCATGCAAATCGCCAACTCCGAAGAGTTGACCCGCTTTGAGCGCAATCTGCCTTGGCTGGCGATTACGGGCGCCGCCACGCCGTTCATCGGGCTTTTTGGAACAGTGTGGGGCATTATTGATTCGTTTCACGGTCTGGGGACTGCTGGTACTGGTGCCACGCTGAAAGCAGTTGCGCCGGGCATCTCCGAGGCGCTCATCACCACCGCTGCAGGTCTGGCTGCCGCTATTCCCGCAGTGATTGCCTACAACCTCATCGGCGCCTCGATTCGAGAATTCGCCGCTCGTGGAGACGACTTTGCCATGGAGATGCTGAATGCAGTGGAACGTCAGCAGCCACAAGCCGCTTACAGCGCCGCTGAAGTCCCTGGAGCGAGGCGGTAATGGCGTTTACCGCAGCCAATGGACGGACACAAACGTCCCTTTCCGACATCAACATCACGCCTTTGGTGGACGTTGTGCTGGTGCTCTTGATTATTTTCATGGTGACGGCGCCGGTGCTCCAATCCGGCATTGAGGTAAACGTCCCCAAAACTCGTAGCGTAAAAGAAATCACAGATGAGCGGCTGGTTATCAGCATCAACAAGCAGCAGCGGGTTTATCTGGGAAACGATCCCATTAACATTAATCAGATTGGCGCAAAGCTGCGTCAGAAGATTCGGGACCCGCAGCATCAGTCCATTTTTATCCGCGCCGATGAAGATGTACCTTTCGGCGCTTTCGCCACGGTGATGGATGCAGTAAAGCAATCGGGCATCAGCAACGTAAGCATCGTCACCCAACCGCTCGATACGCATGGCAGCCGCTGAGATCTTTTTCGAACACGAACGCTGGGGCCGAAACCTGGCCTGGTCTGCCGGATTTCACGTTGCCGTCGCAGCTTCCATCCTGGCGTACACGGTGATCGCACCCGGAAGTCGAGGCGAGGGATGGGGCGCGGGCGGAGGGGGCGACGCCATCGGAGTCACTCTGGTAAGCACGGTCCCGCTGCCTGCCAATCCAGTGCAAACCCAAAATGTTTTGGCGAATGAGTCCAAGGGACTTTCACAATCGCAGCCCAAACCGGAGGTGAAGGAACCTGAGGCAATACCGATTCCGGAGGCCAACGCGAAGAAGAAGTCGAAAGCAGAGACCACGCCGACTCATCAGAAACCGCAGCCGCAACCGGAACCGGCGGAAGAGGCAAACAATGTTGTGCCCTTCGGCCAGGGCGGCCCAGTCAGCGGGCCTTACGGGGTATTCAGTGCAGGCGGGGCCAAGGGAGGCTTCGGCGTTACCGGCGGTGGAGGCGACTTCGGCAGCCGTTATGCCTGGTACGTGCGCGTGGTCCAGCAAAAAGTCTCAGAAAACTGGTTGAAGTACGAAGTAGACCCTCGCATCGGCCAGGCGCAACGGGTCTACATCACCTTCGACGTTTTGCGAGACGGGAGACCTGCCAGCGTGCAAGTCGAGCAGTCGAGCGGCGTTCCTTCGCTGGATCAATCAGCAGTGCGAGCCATCCAGCGCATTGATACTTTTGGTCCACTGCCCCCGGATTATTCGGGAAATAAGGTTTCCGTAGAGTTCTGGTTCGATTACAAGAGATAGATACAACTTGCTAACGCTCGGGGCGTGCAAGTTCAAAGAAAAAATTCATGAAGCGATTTCATAGTTGGATCATTGCGTTCGTTCTGCTGCTGAGCATTCCAACCTGGGGTCAACAGGATTGGATCCGAACCGGCACGGGGCTGGGAGTGGAAAAGGTCCGGTTGGCGGTCCCCGATTTCAAAGCGTCCACTCAAGATCCGAAAAATTCCGACCTGCTGAAAGTTTTCAACGACACGCTGTGGAATGATCTGGACAATGCCGGCATCTTCGACATGGTCTCCAAGAGCTTCTATCCCCTCGAAGTTCCCGGCACTGCGGCTGACGTTAAGTTCGAGGCCTGGAGCAGCCCCCCTCCGAACGCTTCCATGCTGGCATTTGGCAACCTGGGGATTTCCGGCGCGAACGCTTTTGTGCAAGGCTGGCTCTATGACGTCAAGAACGTCACTTCCCCACAAGTGTTGGGCAAACAGTATCAGGATGCGGCAACTAGCGATGCGGTTCGAACCATTGCCCACAAGTTTGCCGACGAGATCATCTTTCGTTTGGGCGGCGGCATTCAGGGCATCGCAGAGAGCAAGATCTTTTTCGTCAGCAGCCGCAGCGGTCACAAAGAAATTTGGGCGATGGATTACGATGGAGCGAATCAGCGTGAACTGACCCATCTCGGTTCGATTTCACTATCGCCACGTATCTCCCCGGACGGTTCACGATTGGCCTTCAGTTCACTGACTAAAACCGGATGGGAAATCCTGATGTATTCGCTGGACCTGGACCGGGTGGTGACATTTCCAAAATTTGGGGGCACGAATCTTTCTCCGGCATGGTCGGCGGATGGAACCAAGCTGGCTTTTTCATCTTCGCGGAGCGGTGATTCCGAGATCTACGTAATGGATTCCTCGGGAGCCAATCTGAAACGCATCACGTCATTCAAAGGTCCTGACGTTTCGCCAGTTTGGAACCGAAAGACCGGGGCGCAGATTGCCTGGGTGAGCGGCCGCAGTGGGCTGCCGCAGATTTACACCATGGAGGCCGATGGCACGAACGTTCAGCGGCTAACGGACGAGGGCTATGCCGTCTCTCCGGCATGGTCCCCTAATGGACAATTTCTGGTATTTTCCTGGATCCGCCATTACGGGCCAGGGGCGCCCGGTGCCCAGGATATTTACATCATGGACATCGTCAGCAAACAGTGGGTGCAATTGACCCACGATGGTGGGCGAAATGATTTTCCATCATGGTCGCCCGATGGACGCCACATCATTTTTCAATCGAGCCGGGCGGGAGGCGACCAAATCTGGACCATGTTGGCCGACGGAACCAATCAAAAACGGTTAACCACAGCCGGCAGTAATATGCAACCTAACTGGAGCTGGAAATAATTTTGGCAATAATGATCGAATTCTTGTCCATTCATCTCCGGAGCAAGACGTCAGATTTAAATCCGCCTGGCCTGAACTCGAAACGCGGCTCGAAAGCCGGGGGCGCAATTACGCAGGGAGGAAAAATTGAAGCAAAAAAGTTTGAACTGGATCATGCTTGTGTTCGCCTTGAGCGCCATCATGACGTTGGGGGCCTGCAAGAAGAAGGTGGCGCCGCCACCGCCGCCCCCACCACCGCCTGCGGCAGCACCTACCGCTTCGCTTAGCGCAAGTCCGAACACGGTCGATAAGGGCGGGGCAACCACGCTGACATGGCAAACCACGAATGCCACTGACATCAGCATTGACGGCATCGGCGCGGTGCAACCCAATGGTTCGCAGCAAGTGACGCCGGCCGAGTCAACAACCTACCATCTCACCGCGAAGGGTCCCGGAGGGACGCAGGAGGCTACAGCGCGGGTCACTGTGAACGCACCTGCTGCGCCGCCCGCTCCGACAGCCTCCGCCACGGAGGAAGAGCTGTTTTCTCAGACTGTGAAGGATATCTTTTTCGAGTACGATAAATTCGACATCAGCCCCGACCAGCAAGCCGCTCTGCGAGGAGACATCGATTTCTTGAAACAGCATGCCAATGTACGGTTCACCATCGAGGGACACTGCGATGAGCGCGGCTCAACTGAATACAACCTCGCGCTTGGGGATAACCGTGCCAATAGTGTGAAGAACGCTTTGGTGCAAGGTGGCGTCAGCGCCGATCGAATTAAGACCATCAGCTATGGCAAAGAGAAGCCCTTCTGCACCCAGTCGAATGAACAATGCTGGCAGCAGAACCGGCGTGGGCACTTCGTTTATCAAAAGTAAGAGATCAGCAGGAAGCGGGGCGTTTGCCGGCGCTCCGCTTCCCTATATCCCTCTGGCCCGGGAAGCCTTTTGCAAGCAAGACAACTGCTTTCGGAACGCGCTATCCTGCACAATAGAATCTTTCTCAGTCCGTGAACGTTCTGGCCCGGACTCGCAACATACTTTTTGCATCCTAGGAAATAGACTATGAGAATCCAACGCCTCTTGACCATTCTTGTTTTGCTTTCATCGCTGTGGCTGGCGACGCCGTCCGCATGGGGCGTTAGCCGGGAGATCGTCCAGTTGCAGACTCAGGTACAAGCTCTTCAAGACCAGATGACGCACATGCAGCAGTCCTTCGACGAGCGCATGGGGGTCATGAAAAACCTGGTCGAGCAGAGCACTGACAGCATGAACAAAGTCGCCGCGTCGGTGACCGATCTTCAGGGCACACTGCAGAAACAGCAAACCGACAGTGGCTCTCACGTGGACCAACTCTCGGGACAAATTCAGGCGCTCAATGACACTCTCGATGAGCTGAAGGCCCGCCTGGCGAAAGTCAGCAAGCAACTAGAGGACATGCAAGCGGCCCAACAGAATGTTGCTGCACAACAGTCTCAGCAAACCCAGCAACAACAGCAGCAAACGCAAGCTCCTCCGCCCGACGTGCTTTACAACAACGCGTTACGCGATTACAACGCGGCCAAGAATGATCTCGCGGCCCAGGAGTTCGCCGATTACGTCAAGTACTACCCCAACACTGATCTTGCAGGGAATGCCTATTTCTATCTAGCGGATCTCGAATTCCGGCAGGGAAACTATCAACAGGCAGTCAAAGATTACGACCAAGTGCTACAGAACTTCCCTACCGGAAACAAAGCTCCCGCAGCTCAACTGAAGAAGGGATTTGCGCTGCTGGAGCTGGGACAAAAGGACAGCGGTATTGCGGAACTTCGCCGCCTCATACAGCGTTATCCGCGTTCTAACGAGGCGCTGCAAGCTCGGGACCGGCTGCGTAAGCTAGGCGTTCCCGCCACCGGCACTACTGCCCGCAAGATGCAGTAGAAACATTTTCGAAATACGATTTACGAAGTACGATTGCCGTTGGACTCTGCGCCAGTCGGTTCTCAATCGTCACTCTTCATTCATCCGCCTTCGGAAGGTCCAGCGTCCTCAGACCATATCGGATCTCTGATGTTAGGCCATTAATCCGCATACCGTCCTGAACCATCAGTTTGCAAGAGATTGCAGCGCGGCTGGCGGATTCGTCACCCAAATCGAAACTGATGCGGCAAGACTGACACTCCTCGTTCCAACAGAAGCGGCCGTAGGAGATCGCTTCCGGGGCGAGGTATTGGAAACAACGTAACAGGGGATTATTCTCTGGAACCTCGAATTCTTTTCCTAGAATCGTGATCTTTACCAAGCGGGGAAATGGGCGGAAGAGAGTGGTGGGTGCGGCCATGCTCAAAGAACTGTAGCGTACCTTCCCTTCCGCAAAACAAACGAAGGTGACTGTCCAGACGGAACACTCCTAAGAGTCATCGGCGGAAATACTTCCGTACGGCGAAGTTTGGGAGTACCCTAAAGTCCAAGCGGGTAGGCTCATTCCGCCTATGGAGCACTCATATATGACCAGAGATCAGGATTGCGGCAAAGGCGCAGTCGAACAGGACGAGAAGACACAAACCGGAGGCAACACCTCCATGCAAGGTCAACTTGGACATCGGGACCAGGATTCTATGTTGAAATCCGCCGATACGGACTTTCCGGAGCCGGGGGAAAGCCCTGAACATACCGGGGAACCACAAAAAGAGAGCAAGAAGTCTTTAGACGACGTGGCTTGAAAAAGTGGTCAGGTGCCAGTCATCAGTGGTCAGTTAATCGGTGCCCAAGCGAAAGAATTCACTGGCAACTGGCCCCTCACTCCGCACGAAATCAATCGGTTTCAAAGTGGGGCAAGTAATTCTGCAGAGAGCCGCGGCAGGACGAATTAATGGGGGTTGGAGCTGATGCCGCTCCGACTCGCCTGTGCATTTTGCTTTTAATCTTTGGACTATGTGTGTCGATATCCAGCCGTGACGGTCCGAAGACGACTTGGTCTGCCGAGAGCCGATCCCCTGATGGGAAGATGATTGCGACTGCCTACACAATCCAGACGAGTGGGATCGGAACAGGGGATCCCGCCACCAGTGTGTATCTCAACTGGACTACAGGTTCACAATCTCCGACTATAATTTTGTCATTCGCGGAGGGGCCAGGCGAACCCGGCAATATGAACGTAGGGATGAACTGGCTAACGCCGAAACATCTTGAGCTGACCTACAAAGGACGTCGGAGGCTCGACTTCCAGGCTGTTAAGTGCCACGGCGTCGACATCTCGGTCCGAGACCTTTCAGACGGGACGAGTCTTGAGGGAAGCCGAACACGGTAATGCCTACTGACCACTAGCCACTGCTCTAGCGCAACTCTTCCATCACCTGCTCCAGCACTTCCCTTCCGGGGCGAACCACAGACTCCGGCAACGTGGCTAGCGGTTCATCGGTCATATTGAGCATCTCAATAAAATTCGGGGCCTTCGTGTTGACGTAGAACACTCCCGTCAAAGCCTCACCTTTTTCATGGCCCTCGTGAAGGCGGGTGATGGCTTTGATTCGATCCGTGGGGTCGTAATCCTCTTCCAATTTTCGTAATCGCAACTTGGAGCCGTCGTGCATCGTCACTTCGATGGACGTGCCCGGGTCATACTCTACGTCGATCTCCTCGAATGCAGGCACAAAACTAATTTCCTGAAGTGGCTCGTCGTGGTCCTTCATGTATTTATAGGATTTCGTCGAACCTTCGTGATCGTTGAAGGTTACGCAGGGGGAAACGATATCGAGCATGACAGTGCCACGGTGAGCGATCGCCGCCTTCATCATGCTGTGCAATTGTTTCTTGTCGCCAGAGAAAGAGCGTCCCACAAAGGTCGCGCCCAAAGTGATTGCCATGGCACAAGTATCGATGGGGGGCAGATCGTTAATGACGCCCGTCTTCAACTTGGATCCCAAATCCGCCGTTGCGGAAAATTGTCCCTTGGTGAGTCCGTAAACGCCGTTGTCTTCGATTATGTAAATGATCGGCAGATTGCGGCGCATGAGGTGGACGAACTGTCCAACCCCAATGGATGCGGTATCGCCGTCTCCGCTAACCCCCAACGCGAGCAGATTACGATTGGCTAGCATGGCTCCGGTAGCGACGGAAGGCATACGGCCGTGAACCGCGTTGAAACTGTGCGACCGTCCCATGAAATAAGCCGGACTCTTCGAAGAGCACCCAATGCCACTCAACTTGGCCACTCGTTCAGGAGGAACGCCCATCTCAAACATGGCATCGATAATTCGCTCAGAAATGGCATTGTGTCCGCAGCCCGCGCAGAGCGTCGTGCGCCCGCCCTTGTAATCGATCACGGCCAAGCCGATGCGATTCGTCTTTGGTCCCGGTGTGCTGGTCGTAGTCGCCATTTACTTACCCTCCATGGTCATGAGTTCGTCCGTCACCGAGCGCGCATCGAGCGGCAGGCCGTGGATATGCGCGATGCTGCGCAACCGCGGCACCAGCGTTGCTTCCAAGTCCAGCTTTAACAGGCTGAGCATCTGCGCGTCGCGATTTTGCTCTACAACGTAAACCCGATCGTGTTGTTTTACGAACTCGTGTACTTCGCGTGTGAACGGATAGGCGCGAAGCCGCAGGTAATCCGTTTCGATGTTGTATTCCCTACGCAACTGATCCCGGCTCTCGACCAGCGCCCAGTGGGAAGTGCCGTAGGCAATGAAGCCGACCTTCGACTTTCCATTGGAGACCATCTCGGGGCGAGGTACAAAAGAGCGCGCCGTCTCGAACTTCCGGTTGAGCCGTTCCATATTTTTTTCAAAATCGTCAGGACGCTCGCTGTATTGAGACTTCTCGTTGTGCCCGCTGCCACGGGCAAAATAGGCGGCGGCCGGATGGTCTGTGCCCGGAAGGGTTCGGTAGCCGACACCATCTCCGTCCACGTCTTGGTAACGAGCAAAATTTCCCAGACGATCCAGGTCTTCCTTGTCGAGAACTTTGCCGCGCTCAATCGGCTTTTCCGGGTATTTAAACGGATCGGCCATCCAATTATTCATCCCCAGATCAAGGTCGGACATCACGAATATGAGGGTCTGGAAACGCTCCGCTAAATCGAAAGCGTCCTGCGCCATGGTGAAGCATTCTTCTGCGGAACATGGAATCAGGAGTATGTGTTTCGTGTCGCCATGTGAAAGAAAAGCATTGAAAAGTATGTCGCCCTGCGAAGTGCGCGTAGGCAAGCCGGTTGAAGGGCCGACCCGCTGGATGTCCCAGATCACGCCCGGGACTTCGGCGTAGTAAGCCAAGCCCGCGAACTCTGCCATCAGTGAAATTCCGGGGCCCGCAGTTGCAGTCATGGCTCGGGCTCCAGCCCAACCAGCGCCTACCACCATGCCGACTGCAGCCAGTTCGTCTTCCGCTTGCACAATGGCAAACGTTGCCTTCCCATCCGCACCAATCCGGAACCGCTTCATGTACTCAATCAGGCTTTCGGGCAACGAAGAGGATGGTGTAATCGGATACCAGCTCACCATGGTTACGCCAGCGAACATGCAGCCCAGCGCGGCAGCCGCGTTGCCATCAATAATGATCTTGCCGGTGGTCTTGTCCATGCGCTGGATGACATAAGGATCGCGCTTGGGCAAGTTCGCGGCAGCGTAATCAAAACCGGCCTGAACCGCAGCCAGGTTCAGATTGGCTGCCTTTACTTTCTTGGCAAACTGCTTGCGAATCGCCTTTTCCACTTCGGCCATATCAATTTCGAGCAGCTTGGCGACCACGCCCACGTAAATCATGTTCTTGACCAGCTTGCGCAGCTTGGCTTCCGGACAGACGGGAGCAACCAGCTTGTCGTAAGGCACCGAATAGAAAACCATATCCTGGCGTAGGCTGCTAAGGTTGAGCGGCTCGTCATACAACACAACAGCGCCCGAAGAGAGCGACATGACGTCTTCCTGCGCCGTCTCGGAATTCATCGCGACCACGAAGTCGATCTCTTTCTTACGGGCGATATAGCCGTCTTTGTTGGCGCGAATGGTGTACCAAGTGGGCAGACCTGCAATGTTCGAGGGAAATAGATTTTTGCCGGAAACCGGTACGCCCATCTGGAAAATACTGCGCAACAGCACGGTGTTGGAACTCTGCGAGCCTGAGCCGTTGACCGTCGCCACCTGGATACTCATGTTGTTGACGACGCGTTTTGGCCCCACCTGCCCAGCGGCCTGGTGAAGCGCTACATCCGTAGTAGCCATTACTTTCCTTCCTTCGAGCGGATTATCCCGGGTGCGGTGGAATGATGATGACGTGAAACACTTAATTATTATACGGTAACGAAGTGATCGCGAACAGGCGCGGATAGCGGAGTTCAGGTAACGAGGTGCCTGGTTTAGAACTAGGCTTCCACACGGAGAAACTGCGCCATGTGACGGAACTTCTCATATCGTGACTCGAGCAATTGCGGAATCGAAAGACGGCTGACTTCTTGCATGTGCTTGGCCAGCGCGGCATCCAGAAAAGCCGCGGCAGCTTCGTGATCCAGGTGGGCGCCGCCTTCCGGTTCAGGAACGATACCGTCAATACATCCCAACTGATTCAAATCTGTGGGCGTGATGCGCAGAGCCTGCGCCGCCAGATCTTTTTTGCTGGAGTCACGCCACATGATGGAGGCACAACCTTCCGGGGAAATTACAGAATAAATAGTGTTTTCCATCATCAGGACACGATCAGCAACCGCAATGGCCAATGCTCCGCCGCTGCCTCCTTCTCCGGTGATGGCTGTGATTACCGGTACGTGCAGTCTCGCCATCTCACGCAAATTGCGAGCTATCGCTTCAGCTTGTCCGCGCTCTTCCGCTCCCAAGCCGGGATATGCGCCGGGAGTATCCACAAAGGTAAATATGGGGCGATGGAATTTCTCCGCAATCTTCATCGCGCGCAACGCCTTGCGATACCCTTCGGGATTGGGCATGCCGAAGTTGCGGTAAACCTTTTGCTTGGTGTCGCGGGCTTTCTGATGGCCAATCACCATTACGTCATCGCCATGAAAACGTGCCATGCCGCAAATGATGGCAGGATCATCGGCGTAACCGCGATCACCGTGGATTTCGCTCCAGTCGGTGAAGATACGCTCGATGTAATCCAGGGTATAGGGACGCTGCGGATGCCGTGCCAGTTCTGTTTTTTCCCATGCGCTGAGATGGGCTGACACCTGTTTGCGCAAGGTATTGATTCGCTCATTGAGCTGCTGGATCTGGCGCCGGGTATCGTCGGTCTGCCCGGCGACGGACTGCAATTTGGCAAGCTGCTGTTCGATTTTTCCCAGTTCCTGCTGCGCTTTGAGTCCGGAATCCATCTTGCTGCCGTCACCGTTCCTGGCGGTCCATCGTGCCTCCACCATAGACAGGAGTAGCTCAGCACCGGTCATTACCAGAGTGGCATTGCCTACGGCCGGGGCCACTGCTGTTTGCGCGCTGAAACTTCTGGGAATGGAAGCTCTCATCCGCCGCACATTTTGAATTTCAGTTAATGATGCGCACCGCACCGCGGCCGCACAGCTCTTCGACGCGTGCAATAAAGTTGCGGTCTGGCTGAACATTATAGCCTTCCGCCTCCATGACCACCATGAAATCGCCCTGGCGTTCCACGTCGAATAGGACTCTCGCTTCCCCCTTGCGTTGCGCGCACAGAGTATGAAGCGCATCCACGGTGAGTTCACTCGCACTCTCGACGGGAATGCGAATGCGTAAGGAGCGTGGCAAGGGGACCTTGGCGTCTTCGAGCGCCATAATCTCGCTCACCGTCAGCTTGGGATTGGCGCCTTCTTCAATGCGCACTCCGCCGCGCACCAATACTGGCACCTCCATCTTGACTTTTTCCTGCAATCGCCGGAAAGCGTCGGGGAAGACGAGCATCTCCACCGAGCCAGCCATGTCTTCCAGATTCGCTTGGGCGTAGAAGTCTCCCTTTTTTGACTTTAGAACGCGGAGATTCGTAATGATGCCGGCGGTGGCGATGGTTTCGTCTTTGCCGGTGGAAGACTTCATGGCTGAGATGTGCTCAGTGCTCAGGGCGCGCAGGTCATCCAGTTTGTCACGATACTTCTCCAGCGGATGCCCGGTGATGAAAAATCCGAGAATTTCTTTCTCGTTGGCAAGGCGAACGTGTTCGTCCCAGTCGGGCGTATCGGGCAATTTGTCGTCGTGCGTGTGTACTTCTTCCTGAAACACGCCGAATAATCCATGCTGCCCGGACTCCGCGTCACGCTGAGTTTTCTGCGCGCCCTCGATTGCCTTATCTAACACCGCCATCAACTGGCCGCGACGGCCGAGTGCATCCATAGCGCCGCTTTTGATCAGCGATTCCAACACACGTTTGTTAAGCAGGCGCAAGTCAACCTTTTCGCAGAACTCATAGATAGACGTAAAACGGCCAAGCTTCGTTCTTGCGGCAATAATCGATTCAATGGCGTTGTGTCCCACATTCTTCACCGCGGCGAGACCGAACCGAATGGCGCTGCCATGCGGGGTGAAGTTGGCATCGGACACATTGATGTCAGGAGCCTCGACGGCAATGCTCATCTCGCGGCATTCGTTGATGTACTTGACCACATCATCGGTGCTGCCGGTCACGGAAGTCAGCAATGCTGCCATGAACTCGACCGGATACCGTGTCTTCAAATAGGCGGTGTGATAGGCCAGCAAGGCGTAGGCAGCCGAATGCGATTTATTAAAACCGTACCCCGCAAACTGCGCCATGAGGTCGAAAATCTTTTCAATCTTCTTTGGCGGATAACCCCGCTGGGTGGCACCGCTGACAAACCTTTCGCGCTGCGCCGCCATTTCCTCGGCAATCTTTTTGCCCATAGCTCGCCGCAGCAGGTCGGCTTCACCCAGAGAATAACCGGCCAGCCGGTGGGCAATCTGCATTACCTGTTCCTGATACACGATCACACCCAATGTCTCTTGCAATATCTCTTGCAGTTCCGGCAACTCGTATTCGATTTTCTTTCGGCCATGTTTGCGATCAATGAAATCGTCGATCATGCCACCTTGGATCGGGCCGGGGCGGTAAAGCGCATTGAGAGCGGTGAGGTCTTCGATGGAGTTGGGTTGATAACGCCGGAGTACATCTCGCATGCCATGTGATTCGAACTGGAACACGCCCGATGTGAGTCCCCGATGGAATACTTTTTCGTAGGTCTCGTGGTCTTCGACCGGAATCCCTTCGAGCGTAATGCTGTCCCCACGCGTCGTCGCGATCAGTTTCACCGCGTCATCCAAGATGGTAAGCGTGGTCAGCCCGAGAAAATCCATCTTGAGCAGACCCATTTTCTCGATGGCTACCATGTCGAAAGCAGTGACAATTTCGTCGTTCTTTGTCTTATGCAGCGGAACCAGTTCAATCAGAGGCCGAGGAGAAATCACTACGCCAGCGGCATGTACACCTGCATTGCGCACCATGCCCTCAAGCTTCTTGGCCGTATCGAGCAGTTCCCTCACCTGGGCATCGGCCTCGTAGGCCTGCTGCATTGCCGGAGAATCCTTGATGGCATTTTCCAGTTTGATATTGAGCTGGTTGGGCACCATCTTGGCGATGCGGTCGACATCGCTGTAGGGCATATCCATGGCGCGACCCACATCCTTGATCGCTGCCTTAGCGGCCATGGTGCCGAACGTGATGATCTGTGCCACGTTCTCGCGTCCATACTTCGCGGTGACGTAATCGATGACCTCGCCTCGCCGGTTCATGCAGAAATCGATGTCGATGTCCGGCATGGAGACTCGTTCAGGGTTCAAAAAACGTTCGAACAGCAATTCGTGTTGGAGAGGATCGAGGTCGGTGATGCCCATCGAGTAAGACACGAGCGATCCCGCCGCCGACCCACGTCCCGGTCCCACAGGAATATCATGCTCACGCGCATAGCGGATAAAATCCCAAACTATAAGGAAATATCCAGAAAACCTCATCTGTTGGATGATGGACAACTCTTGCTTAAGACGCTGTTCATATTCCATGAGGCTGTGCTTCAGTCGGCCCTGACTTTCTAGTTGTCGCAACGTCTCCAGCCGCCGAGCGAAGCCTTTCCTTGTGACATCTTCGAAATAACTGTCTAGTGTGTAGCCATCGGGGACGTCGAAGTGGGGAAATGGATTGCTGACTTTTTCCAGCCGCATGCTGCAGCGTTCCGCAATGGCCAATGTTCGAGCAAGAACTTCGGGCGAATCTTTAAAAACCCGGTACATCTCGTCGTGGCTTTTGACGTAGAAGCCGGAGCCCTGAAACTTCATGCGATTCGTGTCCTGGATGGATTTGCCGGTCTGGATGCAAAGCATCACATCCTGGGCGTGAGCATCGTCTTCGCAAAGGTAGTGGCTGTCGTTGGTCGCCACCAAGGGCAAACCCAAATCTTTTTCGAGCTTAAACAGATGGGGACGGATGCGATGCTCCATCTCCAAGTCCTGATCCTGAAGTTCAAGATAGAAATTTTCTTTGCCGAAGATATCGCGATATGTTGCGGCAGCATTGCGCGCCGCCTCGTACTTGTCTTCCATCAGGTACTCTGCAACTTCACCCTTCAGGCAACCGGAAAGGCCGATCAAACCCTGGGAGTGCTCGGCAAGAAATTTCTTGCTGACTCGAGGTTTGTAGTAAAAGCCACGAAGAGAAGCTTCAGAGGTGATCTTCACCAGATTGCGATAGCCCACTTCGTTTTCGGCCAGGACCAGGAGATGGTTATACGTGTCACCGTCGGGCGGAGTACGTTCGATAACGTGATCTTCCTTCTTGCATACATAAAGCTCGCAACCCACGATCGGCTTCACCCCAGCTTTGTTAGCCGCATTCACAAAGTGCACTGCACCAAAAATGTTGCCATGATCGGTCATGGCAACCGCGGGCATGCCGAGCTCCTTTACGCGGTGGACAAGCTTTTCCACATCGCAGGCGCCATCCAGCATGGAGTAATCGGTATGGAGGTGCAGGTGGACGAATTGGGACATCAGAGGCTCTGTTTAGGATTTTACGTCGAGGCCATTCTAAGTGGAAGAAGCCCTCGAAAAGCCGCCAACTTATCCACAGCTTGAGCGCCAATATAGGAAACTGAGGAAAGCCGCGTAACCGGGCAATTCCTTCTTTAGCGGCGTTTCTTACCTTTCACTTTCTTCGGCGCAGCGCGAATGACCTTTTTCTCTTTTTGCTTCGCTGGCCTAGGTGAAGCGGGAGGCTTGGGCGGTTCTACCTTCGCCCCGGCTTTCGCGGGCGGCGGCGTTGCGGGCGCAACCACACCTTTCCCTTTTTTCTTGCCGGTGAGCGGTGCTGCAGCTGCGGGAAGGACAGCAACAGCCGCGGCTTTGGCAGCCCGTCCCCTTTTCGCGGGCGGAGGTGGCGGTGGCGGCGGCGGGGGAGGTGCCAGCGGCTTCAAAAATCTCAATATCTCCGTGCGCGAACGCAGCTTTCCGTCAAGCAAGAGCATGAAAACGTCTTGCGCAATCTTTGGATACTCTGGCAACTGGGGCGTGATGCGCAGTTCGGTCATCTCCGGCAACGGAATCTTCTGCTGCAACTGCCGCCACTTGGTGAAGAAGTTCCTGATCTTCTGCACGACCGCTTGCTGCCGCGCGGTCACGGCGAGAAACAAGATCATTTCCGGACGAGCTTCGGACAATAATTTCCAGGTGCGTGATGGCGTCGCGGCTTCCTTACTCGTGAGCCTCTTTGCCAGGCTTCTCGCGTTCTGCTCAAGATCCCGCCAAGCCTCCACCAGGTCTTTTCGGGGAATGAGCTTGCGCATGTCGGCAATGTCCTTCTCGCCGAGCCTGGCGGTCAAGAAATACAACACCGCCGGAGCGGGATCCGGGGAATATCCCAATTCGTTCATTTGCTGTCGCGTTTTCAGTAGCTGGCCAAGCCCGGCGGCATCTACCTTGGCGGTGGTCCAGCGTGGATGCAGCACTTTCAACCAATCTTCCTTCTCCAGCACGCGCAGGATGTGCAGCGGATCATCTTCGTAAGCCAACTGCTCGATCTCGTAACCGATCGCGCGGTTGGTGATGTATTCCATGTATTTGTTTTCTACCGCCGACGTGAAGCGGGCTTGCGTACGCTCCTCAAGCGGCCAATGGAAGCGAGCGGCAAAGCGGCTGGCGCGGATCAGGCGCGAGGGATCTTCGACAAAGGCATAGTTGTGCAGCACCCGGATCAGCTTAGCTTCAATATCCGCCGCCCCGTTGAAAGGATCCATCAGCAGACCGCGCGAGCCTGGGTTCAGCGATAAGGCCATGGCGTTGAACGTGAAATCCCGGCGGCGCAGATCTTCTATGATCGTTGCCGGCGATATGCTAGGTGGCTTGCCCGCTTTCTCGTACTGCTCCGTCCTGGCCATACTGATTTCGGCACGGACGCTGCCCGGTAATCTGAGGTATACCGTCTTGAAGTCTTCATCGGCAGAAGAAATCACCGCCCCGGCGCGTTCCAACTCCTTCTGCAATTTGAGTGGGTTGCCCTGTACCGTGAAATCCAAGTCGCGGATGGAAAAACCGCTAATGATGTCGCGCACCGCGCCGCCGGTGAGATAGATATTCATGCCCGCGGCGCGAGCAATGTCTTGGACGAGGGTGACCCCGCGTTGCTGATCCGGCGTCAGCCGGATTTCCATGGTGTAAATGTAATCAGCCATTCTTTAGTGGCGACTGCCGGCTGCTACTAAACCCCAGTTCACCAAGATTTCCACAGGGCAAAGCCTCGGCGAACCTGTAGCTCCGGACTTCGGCGCGTAAATTACTCTAATCAATAGGTTTAGACTAATTGGGACGGGACATGGCAAGCTAATGAAAATAACACAAGGTTAACAATTTGGCTACTGTCAACGTGATGACCCGGCGGAGTCGTGGGAAAAGTGCGAGAATCTGCTTGGGCCAAGCAGCGCGAAGCCGCCCCTGACGCCCTTTTAGAGCAATCATCATGCCGTCCACCCATAAAAAGGTCGTAGTCCGGAAGATGGACCGGGATTCGATCAACGGTTACGTTGCGCCTGCCAATTTCGTCCATGACAGCAAACTGGAACTGCTGAACACCGCCGGCAACGTTGTCGCAATTGAGTTGCGCGATATTAAGGGCGTGTACTTCGTCCGCGAATTCGGAGATTCGGATTCGCTCAGCCGCAAAACCTTCACTAGCCGTCCGCGAACCGAGGGACTCTGGGTCAGGCTCAAGTTCAAAGACAACGAGGTTCTTGAAGGCATGATGCCCAATGACCTATCGCTGACTACGGCGGAAGGATTTCTTATCAATCCGCCAGATATGCGCTCCAACACCCAGCGCATTTTCGTTCCCCGCAGCGCACTATCATCCCTCACAGTGCTGGCGGTGATCGGGGCAACCCGACGGCGACGCAAGGGTGCCCTCATGGATACCCGGCAGGTACAACTGTTCGGAGAATGATCCAGGACTTGGCACTTAGCCTTTAGCACTTAGCCTTAAAAAACTTCGGCTGCCTTTTCCGAGCAGTACTCGGGAACCAGAATGGCTAAACGCAAGTGCCAAGTGCTAATTGCTGCGCCTTTCAATCCCCTTCGATACAATCACCGTCTCACCCGCAATCGCGGGCCATCATTATGAAACTTGCACAAATCGCCACCGTCCTGGGCGCGCGCCTGGAAAATGGCTCGCCCGATACTGAAATCACCGGCGTCGCGGGAATCGAGGAAGCGGGTCCTGGTCACCTCACTTTTGTAGCCAATCCAAAGTACGCGTCAGCTGCGAGAACTGCAAAGGCGGGGGCAGTCATTGTGGCCGAAAACTTTCCCCACATTCCTTCCGCCATGCTGCGCAGCGCCAACCCCTATCTCGCATTTGCCAGGGCGATTGAACTTTTCTATCAACCGCCGAAATATGCGCCTGGCGTCCACGCCACAGCGGTAATTCATCCGTCCGCCAAGATTGGAGAAAACGCCCACATTGGTCCATACGTCGTGGTCAGTGAGGATGTACAAATCGGTAGGAATGCCGTGCTGTTGGCACACGTCGTGGTCTATCCTGGAGCAAAGATCGGTGACAATTTCTTCGCGCACGCTCATGCTGTCGTACGGGAGCATTGCCAACTGGGCAATTCTGTTGTACTGCAGAACGGCTCAGTAGTGGGTTCCGATGGATTTGGCTTCGCCAAAGATGATTCTGGTCACTGGCAGAAGATCACGCAGTCCGGTCCAGCCGTGGTCGAAGACGATGTCGAAGTGCAGGCCAATGCCTGCATAGATCGCGCGAGCGTAGGGGAAACGCATATCGGCCGGGGCGCTAAGATTGACAATCTGGTTCAAGTGGGACACGGTTCCCGGGTCGGCGAGAATACTTTGTTGTGCGCACAAGTCGGACTCGCTGGTTCGACGGATGTGGGGAACAACGTGATCCTGGCCGGACAAGTCGGCGTAGCCGGTCACTGCAGCATCGGCGACGGGGCTATCGCCACGGCACAAACGGGAATTCCCAGCGACGTCGCTGTTGGAGCAGTCGTCAGCGGCTACCCGGCAATTGATAACAAGTTGTGGCTACGATGCTCGGCAGTATTCAGCCGCTTACCGGAAATTGCGAAAGCGTTGCGGACGAAAGCGGTCAAAGATTGAATTAACGGTAGGAATGGATTTACACCACGGAATCTTTGCTACACAACCCCCTGCTGTCCGGTCAAATCCTTGGCAGTCTGCAAATCTGGTTGCTGAAACTCTGCAGGCAATGCACTGTTAATGGCATTTCTCACCTTCACCATCAAACACTCCCGGCCGCCGAAATCTTTAGGTTCAATGGGATCGTGAAAAGTCACATTGACTGTGCCCGGCCTGATCGCAAATCTTCGCTTGGGCATTATGTAATGTGAGCCCGCGATGGTTACTGGCGCGACAGGCACATTACATTCAGTAGCGAGGTAAAACGGTCCTTTTTTGAAAGGTAGCAGTCTGCCGTCTAAGGAACGGTGGCCTTCTACATAGATTGTCATATTGATGCCTTGTTGGATGACCTCGGCCGCGCTGCGAACGGCGGCAATCCCGGCGTCCCGGTTGCCGCGGTCCACTGGGACCAGGGATCCCATTTGCATCGCCCGTCCCAACAGCGGATAACTGAATAATTCTTTCTTCGCCATGACCGACGTACGGCGAGGAATCAGCGGCAGCAGGAGTGGCGGATCGATATTGGAAACGTGATTGGACATGAAGATGTAAGTTCGCGCAGCATCCAGCTTGTCGAGGCCGATAGTGCGCACACGGATTCCAGCGAGGCGGACTCCCGTCCAAGCTCCCCACATGCCCGCCCGGTAGAGAAAATTGATGTTGCCGGTAATCAACGTCCAGGGAAAAGCCACCACTGCCACAAGAGGAAGCAGCGCGGCCCAGAAGCCAAGCATTATGATTGTGCGGATCAAGATTCCTTCAGCTCAACCTTCGAGCGGTGCCGGCTTGCTCACACCTTTGCAGATGCCTCCATCGGATTTCTGTCAGGGCTGCCTCCGGAAAGAGACTTCAGACGTTGCGGTAAGGTTTCATAAATCCCGCCGAAGCCGCCATTGGAAAGGATGGCAACAACGTCTCCCGGGCGCATTTCCGGTGCCACAAGCTGCACGATTCCATTTACCTCCGGCACAATGCGCGCGCGCCTGCCATGTTCCTGCATCTGAGCCCCAAGGGCCGCCAGGTCCAATCGCTCGGTCTCAGGGATGGCCTCTGACTTGAACACATCGGCGACCACCACTTCATCGGCCAGCGCCAGGCTTTTCGCCAGTTCCTTCTGCAGCACATTTCGACGAAGCGTGTTCGATCGCGGTTCGAGGATCACCCACAACCGTGCACCTGGATAGCGCGAACGCAGCGCTGTCAAGGTACCCGCTATCGCCGTGGGATGGTGCGCGAAGTCATCAATAATGGTGATGCCGTTCACCTGGGCTCTAACCTCCAAACGTCGCTTTACGCTTTTAAAGGTTTTAAGCGCGGCCGCGATTTCCTGTTTAGAGATGCCGTATCCAGCGGCCAGGGCCGCGGCTGCAGTAGCGTTCCAGACGTTATATTCGCCGGCCAAGGCAAATTCAAAATTCGTCCAGGCTTCGCCATTGCGCAGCACCGACCATGTGGTACGTGTGGGTTCGAGTCGCAAGTCGGTCACTCGCCATGTGGCGTTCGCGGCCGCGCCATAGCGCTCTATGGGACAGAATGCCCGCTCCAAAGACCGAGCAAGACTTTCGCCGGTGTCGAAGGCGACGATGCGTCCTCGCTGTGGGATCAGATTCACCAGCCGCTTGAAGGCAGTTTCCACCGCGTCGAGGTCTTTGTAAATATCGGCATGATCGAATTCGACCGAAGTTAGAATCAATCCATTGGGAAAGTAATGCAGGAATTTGGGGCCTTTATCGAAGAATGCGGTATCGTACTCGTCTCCTTCGAGGATGAAATGTTTGCCCTGCCCCAACTGGAAGCTGCTGCTGAAATTCTCTGCGATGCCGCCAACCAGGAAGGAAGGCTGCATCCCTGCGGTGTGAAAAATCCAAGCCAGCATTGAGGTGGTCGTGGTCTTGCCGTGTGTGCCCGCTACCACCAAGACTTCTTTGCCGCGCAGGAATTCGTCATGCAGGATCTGGGGCAAGGAATGTAACGGGATGTGTTCATCCAGAACGTGTTCGAGTTCGACATTGCCGCGCGAAATAGCGTTTCCGACTACGACAAGATCGGGCCGAGGTTCCAGGTTCTTCACCCCAAAAGGCTGGCGGACTGTAATGCCGAGGGATTCTAGAAAAGCCGACATCGGAGGATAGGCGGCGGCATCCGACCCGCTGACGCGAAAGCCCCGCTGCCGCAGCATCCCGGCCAGCGACGCCATTGCTGTGCCGCAGATGCCGATCAAGTGAACATGTTTCTGCTCAGTCATATTTTTTCAATCATGTCCGCCGCCGCGCGGAGACCGCAGACGGCGCCGTAGCCGCTTCCAGAATCGTCAATCTCGCTTCCCTGCTATCGACGGTGAGGGCCGCGCGCACTCCGATGGGAAGCGTGACATTGCGCTGAGAAACGTGCCCAGACCGCAAACCGAACGCCACCGGATTTCCCAGATCACCCACGATGCGCAGCACAACTTCCTCTAGAGTGTAGCCCTGGTCCTTGTGCTGCACGCAATCCGTCATCTCGCCGAAGATAATTCCCCGTGCGCTCTCCAACTTTCCTGCCAGCTTCAATTGCATCAGCATACGGTCGATCTGGAAAGGCTTGGTGGCAACATCCTCCAAAAATAAAATTGTGCCCGCGGTGCGGATCTCATACGGCGTGCCGAGCGAAGCCACCAGCATCGACAGGCAGCCTCCGTAGAGGACGCCCTCGGCGGAGCCCTCAACCAGCGGCTTCATCCCGGAATCCGATGGCACAGCCCATTCCGAGCGCCCAGTCAGAGCCGCTTCCCATGAGATCAAATCCACTCCATCGGCATGAGCAAAATCTTTCGTGATCATTGGCCCGTGGAACGTAACCAATCCGGTCGAATCCACAAAATGGGTCAGCAATGTGGTGTTGTCACTGTAACCGACAAAGATCTTCGGGTGTCGTGCGATCTTTTGAAGATTCAATTTGCCCAGCAGATAATTTGAGCCGTAGCCACCTCGGGCGCAAAGAATCGCTCGGACTTCGTCGCGGACAAACATTTCCTCTAGTTCCCTCACCCGACGCTCGGCGGATCCGGCAAAGTAAAGATCCTGATCGAAGATGGATTCCAAGCAGAAAGGTTTGTATCCCAGGCGACGCAGCATATCGCAGCCGGCGTTCAGGAGATCCCGCTGGATATTGCTGGCCGGCGCGACAATGCCCACGGTATCGCCATGCTGCAACGTGGGGGGCTTGATGCGCGGGATCGGAGTGCCAGGCTGCTGCATTATTACAGTCCCATGCTAAACGAAAAACTCGCCCCGGCCGATGAGCTGAGCCGGTCCGCGTAAGAACACTTGGTCTTCCCACCGGACGGTCTGCACTCCGCCAGGCGTGTGCACACGCACCGGTGACTCAGCGCGCTTTGCGGAAATGGCTGCGACTGCAGAGGCGCACGACCCGGTACCCGAAGACTGCGTTTCGCCCACTCCACGTTCGAAGAAGCGAGCTTCTACATTGGTTTTGTCTTTGGAGATCACGAGCTCAACGTTAATCCCATACTTGAAGTCATGATGGCGTCCGATTTCTGCTGCTTCGGCCTGCCAACCCGGCCCAAACTCGTTCACGAAGACTACATAATGCGGGTTGCCGACTGAAACCGGAATGCCTCGCACCTCGCGGAATGCCAGCTTGATGGGAAATTCTTCCCCCACCTGAGGCTCACCCATCGCGATCTCAAACTCGTACTGGATTTCATTACGCGAGGTCAGCATGCAGGTCTTTATCCCGGCGCCGGTGCGGATGGTCACTTTTTCCCGGGCATGCTCTGAGCAAAAATAAGCTGCTACACAGCGCGTGCCATTCCCGGAGATCTCTGCTTCCGATCCATCGGCATTAAACAGGCGCGCGCGGACGTCAGCGTCCTGTGCCGGAAACAGCCACTCCACTCCGTCGGCTCCAACCCCGCGATGCCGGTCGCAGATGCGACGACTGAATCCGGCCAGGTCCGGGGGAGCATGCATGCCGTCAATGATCAGGAAATCATTTCCACACGCATTCGCCTTCACGAAAGGGACCACATTGGGGGCGGCGCTCATTCTGGTTCCACTGGCCCTACCAGAACGGCGGTCTCGAGTACCGCAGATTGCTTCAATCCCCGGAAAATCTCCTCTTGCTGCTTGTGAGGACGTGCGAGGTCGAATTGGACCCGCACATGGTCTTTGGTTGCCGCGACTTGCGTGTTTTTCATCAACGAATGGGTGATCTCGAGAATGCGGTTTACTTCGGCAATCACTTCGTCGGCGGTCTTCCCTGTGACTTCGTAGGCGTTGATTTCGAGCTTGAGATTCATCCGCCGCAGAGTGCCTCCCAAGAAAAACAGAGCAAAAAGGATGACCGCCGTCGCGAATATTGCTGTCAGGTACTGGCCGCCGCCAACTGCCATTCCGATTGAGGCGACCACGAATAGCGTTGCCGCCGTGGTCAGACCCAACACCAGCTCTCCATGTGCGCGGAGAATCGAGCCGGCGCCGATAAAGCCAATGCCCGGGATAATTTGTGCTGCAATGCGGGTATGGTCGCCGCTGGGATATCCGCTTTGGAGCTGATCCGACAAAATGGTGAACATGGCAGCCCCAAAACAAATAAACATATTGGTGCGCACTCCAGCGGGGCGATGCTTCATCTCTCGCTCCAACCCAATCAGTCCGCCCAGAATGCCAGCCAACACCAGTCGCACCATGGACAGAAACACCGTCGAAGACGTTTCTGTCTGCAGCAGATCGTAAAAATGGTGCAATGTCGTCATCAGGAATGGCTGGATTTTATCACCGTAAACAGCGAGCCTAGCCATCTTGAGCAGTGCTAGTTAACCCAGCTGATTACTGTGGTCGAGAATGCGTCGCATAGATTGTCGTGGTTGCCTGGCCCGGGACCTGGATTTGGGCGATGCGAACCAAGCCCTTGGCTTGAAGGCTTACCGAGACCGGATCGCCGTCCGTCGCAGCTATGAAGTCCGCGTGATTTAGTGGATTTGAAAGCGCTTGCTCCCACAATCCCTCGGGATCAGAAGGCTGCCTCCAGGTTCGATGATTGCCTTCATTGATCACACGTCGCAACGAAATACCGGCCTGCTGTATGGCACCGACGTGGTCGCCCAAATACATGAGTAATGTTGAATCCGCAGGGAGAGTCTTCAAGCTTGCGGCCAGTTGGGTCTCCAGAGCGATTCGGGACCGAGAATTGATCCACGCTTCACGATAACAAACCGGCCGCTCGCGCCAAACCGACCAATAACTGGCGGCCACGAAAATGAAGACTGCGACTCTGATGAGAGCCTTGCCTGTGCTGTTCCGCATCGTGCCCGCCATGAAATGCATTGCCAACGCGACAAACACAGCAAAAGCGGGAAGTATTTCCAGCCCATAGCGCACGTTGTAATAGGAAAAAGGCCACCACTCTGGCAAAAAAATGGGCACGCCACCGTATGCGATGGAAAGCATGTAAAACGGCAAAGGCACCCACAGCAGCAAAAGTGGCCACAGCCGGTGATTGAAGATCAGACTCATTGCCGTTCCCAACAAAAGGAGAATGATCCACATTCTCTGCCATTTCCCTTCCGCGACATTCAGTTCTGCTGACTTCAGAAAATAACTGCCAGCGACTAGCAAATTGTGCGTGCCTGGGTGTGGGGGATAGCCCGGGCGGGAAGTCTTTTGCTCGATTGCTCGTGCCGAATAAGGACCGTTGGCGAATTCCAGTGGGTTGCGATAGATGATCGCGTTGTAAGCAAGCCAAAGTACCGGAGCCGCCCCCACCAGCAGAGCGAACTTTCTGAGATCGTTCATCCCGGAGTGTTTAGTCTTTAGAACCACGACCACTGCGCCGACGAGTGTCACAAGAGTCAGAAACCATGCGTCGTACCGAGTAAAGGACGCACCTATCAGACACAGTCCACATTTCATCAATGAGGAGGACGCGGAGGATTGCAACACAGGGTCCGCCAGTATCGATCGTTGTGCGAATTCAAAGAAGTAGGCAACCGCCCAGATAAACAGAGCGAGGTAGAGTGCCTCGGTCATTGCCGTGGTTTGCAAATAAATCAGATTTGGATTCGCGGCAAAGACGATCGCCGCCAACCATGCTGCAATTTTTGCCGCCGCGTCCGATTGCGTACGAAAACTCAATGCGCTCCGGACCAAGCGAAAGATGCCTATTGTTCCGAGCACATAGGCGATCATCGAAGGAACCGAAGCGCCGGCTCCTGTCCGCCACGCCCAACCCGAAAATAGAAATGGAACCATCAGCAGGTGCGGCAGCGGCAACCATACGGTGCCCAGTTGCAGCAAGCCGGGAGTACGCGAGTCGAAAACCCGCCGGGCAATATTGATGTGCGCTACAGCGTCGCCGTAAAGGAGTATGGCGTCATGGCGGAAATAAAAGCTGAAGGAGATGACTGAAATACAAGCTGCAAGGCCCGCCACCAGCGCGGTTTCGCGATCCAAACGATGGGTAGCGGGATTACTCATTCCAGGTGAGTGAGTTCGCGAAAGATTTGGAAGCGTGCTTCGATGTCCTCCTGGGTGAGTGACTGCAGGCGTTCGGTGCCAAATTGCTCCACCGTGAATGATCCCATCACCCCACCGTAGAACAGAGCTCGCTTCAGCACTTCACGATTTAGTTCCCCTTGCGATGCGATGTATCCCATGAACCCGCCGGCAAAGGAATCTCCCGCGCCGGTTGGATCTTTCACTTCTTCGATAGGTAGCGCGGGGGCACGAAAAGGATGGCTGCCCACGCCGAATGTTCCTTCGTCAAAGAAAATAGTGGCGCCATATTCGCCGTGTTTGATGACCAGCGCCTGTGGGCCCATATCGAGCACCTTGCGCGCGGCGCGCGCCAGGCTATTGTCGCCGGCAAGCATCTTAGTCTCGCCATCGTTGATGAGCAGCACATTGACCAGTTTCAGGGTCTCGATGAGTTCCTTGTGTGCTCGCTGGATCCAGTAGTTCATGGTATCGCCACCGGTTAAGCGAACTCCTCCCATCTCCGTTCGCACCGCGGTTTGGAGGCTGGGATGAATGTTGCCCAGGAAAAGAAATTGCGAGTCTTTGTATTCCGAGGGGATGCGCGGTTTGAATTGTTCGAAAACGTTTAGTTCGGTGAAATCGGTTTTAGCTTCGTTCAGGTTCTCAAGATAGTGTCCGCCCCAGCGGAAAGTCTTGCCTTTGGCGCGCTGGATGCCACGAGTGTCGATGCTGCGTTTCTTGAAGACATTTTCACTATCGGTGGTGAAGTCTTCACCCACAACTGCAACTATCCGCACCGCGGTGAAGTAGCTGGCCGCGAGGGAAAAATACGTAGCTGAGCCGCCCAGCACACTGTCGGCGCGCCCGGAAGGAGTAACGATGGAATCGAAGGCAACGGAACCAACGGCTAGAACGCTCATTATGCTGTCTTATCTTCCAGATATTTTTCCAGAATAAGCTTGAGTTTCTGGCGCGTGGCTGCGGGAATTTTGTCGCGCTCCGTCAGAATTGCATGCGCCAGCGCCGTGGCACACCTGCAGGACCGGCCCTTGGGCATCGCGGCAACTGTCTCGCGGACCACTTTACAGGCATTCTCTGCGTTTTTCAGCAGCACTGCGACAATCTGGTCCACCGTAACCGAATCATGGTGAGGATGCCAGCAGTCGTAATCCGTCACCATGGCGACCGTCACGTAACAGATCTCGGCTTCACGCGCGAGCTTGGCCTCTTGCAGGTTGGTCATCCCGATCACGTCCATACCCCAGGTTCGATAAACATTTGATTCCGCCTTCGTGGAGAACTGGGGACCTTCCATACAGAGGTATGTTCCACCGCGCTTACCGACTACCTCAGCTTTCTGGCAGGCTGTCCCAACGACTCTGGCAAGTTCAGGGCAAATCGGATCTGCGAAGGCGATGTGTGCGACGATGCCATCTCCGAAAAATGTGTCTATACGATGCCGGGTACGGTCAAAGAATTGGTCAGGGATGACGAACTCCAAAGGTTTGTGTTCCTCCTTCAACGAACCCACGGCGGAAACTGACACGATTCGCTCGACGCCCAACTGCTTGAAGCCGTAAATATTGGCGCGAAAATTCAGCTCGGTTGGCAGGATGCGGTGGCCGCGACCGTGCCGCGCCAAAAACGCAACTTTCCTGCCTTCAAGCGTGCCCAAAACGTACACATCGGAAGGATCGCCAAACGGAGTCTGCTGACGGAGCTCGCGTACTGCAGTCAGCCCGGGCATTGCGTAGAGTCCGCTGCCGCCGATGATCCCAATTTCCGCCTGTGACAAGTTTTGCCCCCAAGGAGAGTCTTCGCTACGAAACAAAAGGGTGATTATACAAAAAGGCCGGAACGTGCCTTCGCTGAAGAATTCTAATCTGTGGGAAGGCGTCTACGAGGACGCTCGAAGTTACGCCGCTGCAGTCTTACTGAACGATTGAACTGCCTGCTCTTCACTGTCATAGACCTGAAAAACAGTGAGCAGTTTGGTGACTTGCAGCAAGTCGCCGACTCGCTGGGTCAGGTTGGCCAGCTTGATAGAACCGCCAGCGTTGTTGGCCGTGGTATACAGCGCCACCAGAGTCCCAAGCCCGCCGCTGTCGATGTAGTTCACGCCACCAAGGTTGAGCACGATGTTTTTATTGTCCGGGATCAGTTTTTTAACCGAGTCACGCAAGCTGGCGGACTCCTCGCCGAAAACAATGCGACCACCACAATCGACGATCAAAGCACCATCTATGGTTCGAGTACTCAGTCTTAGTTGCATAAGGGCCTCCAGAGGCTTTCGGACATGCCGACTTAGCCCCAAAGGGTATCCCTTGTCACGCCTCTTCGCAAGCGCTTCTTGAGGTGAGGAAAGCCTTACTTCCTGCCCACCAAGCCATGCCATCACGCGCCAGCAGGAGCTAAGGCCGGTTCTCAAGTGGGGTCACGACGCACGGTATAATGACTTACCCACCCATGAGCTACCAGGTCCTGGCGCGTAAGTACCGTCCGCAGAAATTTTCTGAGGTTATCGGGCAAGAGCATGTTACCCGGACCTTGAAAAATGCCATTGAGCAGCAGCGGACTGCTCATGGATACATTTTTAGTGGACACCGCGGCATCGGCAAAACCACAGTCGCTCGCATCCTGGCCATGGCGCTGAACTGCCGCTCTTCTGACAAGCCTGTATCAGAACCTTGTGGAATTTGCGAGTCATGCACTGAAATACGTGCCGGGAATTCGGTTGACGTAATTGAGATTGACGCAGCTACCAATCGTGGCATTGATGAGATCCGTGAACTGCGCGAAGCAACTCGGTATCGACCGGCGCGCGATCGTTTCAAGATCTACATTCTTGACGAGGCTCATCAGATAACTGATGCTGCGTTTAACGCCCTGCTGAAAACGCTCGAGGAGCCACCAGGTCACGTGGTTTTCATGCTGGCCACTACTCAACCCGAAGACATTCCGCAGACTATCCGCTCACGCTGCCAACATTTCAGTTTTCGCGCGGTCAGATTTGAGGAGATTCTCGGACAACTGAAAGACCTTGTGGCTAGAGAAAACCTCGAAGCCGATGAAGATGCCTTGGCGCTGGTTGCCGAAGGAGGCGACGGCTCAATTCGTGACGCACTTTCTATTCTGGATCAGGCCATCGCATCCTCCAGCGGTCGACTGAGTTTGGATGAAGTGCGGCAACTCGTTGGCGCCGCGCCGTCCGGAGTGCTGGAACAGATTATGCAGTCTGTCGCTCAGGGGTCCAGTGAACAGGTGTTGCGGGTGGTGGATCAACTGATTAGCGAAGGTCACAGTCCTACCCATTTCGCGCGGCAGATGGTGCGATTTCTTCGCAACGCCGTCATTGCCAAAATAGCCGGCGCTGATTCTTCTTTGCTACAAGTTTCGGGTGATGAAGGTAAACGAGTGGCGCGCGTTGCTGAATTGTTCAGTGAGGAAGACCTGGCGCGTCATCTACAAATCATGCTGCGCACCCACGGTGAACTTGGTTACCGCCAGGAACAGCGTTTTCATCTGGAGCTGGGGCTGCTGAAGATGGCGCATGCACAGCGACTACTCCCGATCGAACAGTTGCTCAGTGAGGCAGGTGTAGGAAACGTGCAGCGCCCGGCGGGCAAGCCTTCCATTGTTCCGGAAGCTAGGAAGCCCGATCCTCCGACGGCTCGCCCGAATTATGTTTCACCGTTCGCCGCCGATTCAGCGCGCAAGGGTGGATCAAAACCCGAGCAGCTATCGACTGAAAACTCTCCTTCCACCCTGTCAAAGGTCGTGGCAAGGACGAGCAATCCACCTGTTGTTATGGGGGCGGCTGCTCCGGCATCGGTAACCGAAAAGGTGGAAGAGATATCGGCACAGATGGATCCTGCGCGTGAAAACCAGCCCGCGGAACACCGCGATCTCCCCAGTGCTGTGCTGGATGCTTTAGGCGGGGCGGGACATCGGGTCCTGGTATCGCTGCTCGATGGCGGCGAGTGGGAGGTTCAGGGGGATGAGCTCCGGATCAAAGTAACTGCATCCGCAGCCGTGATCGACATGTCGCTGAGCGCGGAGGCAAAGCGGCTACTGACCGCAACTGCCAGCCAAATTCTAGGCCGGCCGGTCAAGCTGAGAGTGGTTCCGGGAAGCGAAGTGCAGCCTGCGCCGACAATTCGTAGAGCTTCCAACGGCGGGGGTCGTAGCCGCGTGGAACAGGACCCGGTTGTCCGCCGAATGCAAGAGAAGTTCGGAGCTGAAATCAGAACAGTCATTGATTATAGGGAGAAACGGTAGAGCAGGTGTTAGGTGTCAGGTTTCACTCCTGCGATGGCTGGACGCCGCAATCGTACTGAATCGGATCCTAAGACCTGACAGCTGCGACCCGAGACCGAGGTTTTCAAAGATGAGCGGATTTAACTTGCAAGACCTGATGTCTCAGGCCAAACGGCAGTACGAAGTACTCCAGAAGAAGATGGAGGAAACTGTCGTTGAGGGTTCGTCCGGCGGTGGCAGCGTAACCGTGCGTATGGATGGAAGGAAACAGGTGCTGAGCATCAAGATTGATCCTGAGGCCGCCAAGGCCGCGGATTTAGAAATGCTTCAGGATTTGATCACGGCTGCCATCAACGGCGCCGGCAGAAAAGTGGATGAAGCGATGCAGTCCACCATGGGCGGCATGCTGGGTGGGATGGGACTGAGCGGGCTGTGAGTTTCCTTACCTGTTGTCATTCATCAAGCAAGAGTATTCATCACATTCTTGATTTCAATTCACATCTATGAGTCGTTTTGCTGAACCCATGGTGCGTCTTATCGAGGAACTAAAGAAGCTGCCGGGAATTGGCAGCAAGACGGCGCAGCGGCTCGCCTTCTACATCCTGCGTTCAAAGGATGAGGACGCCGAGGCTTTGGCGGCTGCCGTGCGCGACGTCAAGGCCAGCCTGCGTCTATGCTCGGTTTGTAACAATATTACCGACGTGGACCCTTGCGTTTACTGCACCAGCCCCACTCGAAACCAGCGGCTGGTTTGTGTTGTCGAGGAACCCACGAACATCGCGGCGATCGAAAAGTCCAAGCACTTTAACGGCGTCTATCACGTGCTGCATGGAGCGATTTCACCGTTGCATGGTGTCGGTCCCGAACAATTGCGTATTTCCAACTTGACGCGGCGCGTAGAAGGCGGTCAGGTCGAGGAAGTGATTATTGCAACCAATCCCACCGTCGAGGGCGAAGCTACCGCTGTCTATCTCTCGGAGCAACTGAAGCGCCCTGGACTCAGGGTGACGCGTATAGCCATGGGCATTCCGGTGGGCAGCGACATCGAGTATGCCGACGAGATCACGATGCTGAAAGCCATGGAAGGACGCCGCGAACTGTAAGTTGCCTTCAAGTCAAACCTCCGAGTGCGCACACCGCCAACCTTGCCAAGTTATGCAAAAGTTTTGACGGGTCAAGAACATAGTGCTTCGAGTTCGCCCCGACAGGTAAATCCGCTAACCTATTTACCGATTTATTATCAGCGAGTTACACGGCTCATATTGCGTAACGGATGAAAATCGCGTCGTGGCATTCGGTTTGCACTTCCAGCACCTGCTTACTCGTTTCCTCGGTTCTGTGGCTGACGCGGTGATCCGGAGATACAAAGGATTCTGGTCCCAAAAAGGACCAGCCACTCTCGGCGTCAGTTTTGCGCCGCGCTGCGATGTAACCGCATCTCAACTCGACGCTGCTAAAAACCGGGCCAACCAGCCCGGTTTTTTGTGTTTGAAATTTACCTTAGGAAGCATTACGGATTCTCGCCGCCTATCGCGGGCGGAACAACATTTTCGGGAGGCGAACTGGATTCTGCCTCCAGAAAGTAATTCACCTCTTCGCCAGCGGGCAAAATACCCTTTGGTAGCTCACCGCGATTGTATTCCGCCATGCGGTTCTTCCACTTGAGGAAGTCGGTAATGTTTTGCGGTTCTATGCGGACTTCGACACGGCGAAGGCTCGCTAAAAGAAGATTCATTTCGTAGCGAAACCCGACTGCTGTGCGCAGATTCCTGGCGCCGGTCCGCGCGACCTTTACAATTCGATTATGGTATTCCAGTAATCCCCAGCCCACAGGCAGTTCGTCCAGGCAAACCAATTGCCTGGGAGTTAGGTAGAAACGTTCACATCCCACACCGGTGTCAGGTTTCTTCCGAAATCGTTTGCCGCGATCAGCAAGGAAATCGGCACGCGAAATCTTGCATTCGACGAGGACAGAGTGGCAGGAGCGCTTCCATCCAATAGCGTCGGGCATCTCGCCGCTGATGCAGGCTTGCTCGGAAAGGACAACCCCGCAGCGATAAGCACGCAACCACTCCACTGCTTTTTGGACCAGTTGAGAATGCGTCATGAAACATCTGTACTCGCCCGGTGGAAAACAGGAAAGTGACTGAATGGCTTCGCCTGGAAATCAGCCTCTACCTATAGCCAGCTTCAGCTTTATTTGGCGTTTTCCTGGTTTGCGCATCGCCTTGACACCCCCAATTACCTCCGTAACATGACTGCTCTTAGGTTCCGCATTACGCTTACGGGTAACCAAAATTTCCAGGAGCCGCGTATTCTCACGGCAGACACAAATAGAGCGAGTCGGACCGCCTCCGCTCGCGCCTTCGTCCACAGCCTCAACATCCTGGTGAAGTACGTGCGCCTTTATGGCTTCGGACACAAGCGCACTGAGGGACAATTCGAAATCACATGGAATGAATTGCAGCAAGGTCTACCCAAGGGTACGGATGGCGGGTTCTTGCTGGGAGTCTCCGAACATACGCTGTTGCTGGACGGAATTGCCCTGGAAACAGGCCAGGCGGAACGCAGCTTTGCACAGCTACTGACCACTGCCGGGCTAGCCAGCATTCACTTTTCCAACCAGGTCACAGTGGATGATTTTGCGCGCCTGGTGCGGGCATTCGCCATGGGCGGTTCCAAGGCCCAGGATGTCGTCAAGCAGATCAAGGACACTTTTGGAGACAATAAAAAGGCCACAATAAGGATCAATGAAGTCAGATTTGTCGCGGCGGATCCGGGCACAGGCGACATCACTATTGCGGCGCAGATTGCCGCGCAGACTCTCGGTCCGGAGTTCAAGCAATGGTTGAATGATCCGCAGAAATTGCTGCAGCTCATTGCTGCTGCGGAGGGCGCGCATAGCGGCGGCGGTGAAGCAGGCGGCGCACCGGTGGGCAGCGTGCCTACAATGCGCATCGCGGGGAATGCGCCCATTACTGAGGGTACGGCCGGAGCAGTGTGGACCGGCGGAGTTGTGCCCTTGCAGGAAGAGGAAGTCGTCCAAGCCATACGCCTTCTCACCCGATTTGGAGAAGTGGGCAGCGATCCCAACGTTCAGCCCGAGCAGCTACAGAAAGAACTTACCAAGACTGATAGCAATACCAAGCTCAACGTCCAACAACTGCTAGAAAGTCTGGCCGCGAATGTCCCTACCGAAAATACGGACACACCACTTCTCATGAAGGCGGCTGAACATATGGCTATCCGCTTCGCCCTGGAACGTTTTCAGAAAGGCGAAGTCAAGGTCAATGCGGTGCATCAGATGCTGGAGCACATGAGCCGGCAGATGGACACGCTGCGACAAATCCTAAAGCTGCAGGAAGATAAGATGAGCAAGGCCGGGATCCTGGTCGAATCCCATGCCGACATCCTGGACCGAATGTTCTGGGCCGAGGTGCCCGAGGCTGGAAAGAAGAGCGTGCTGCTCTCCCATGAAGCTCCCTGTGTGCCGGCGCGCAACGTGCGACAGTTTGTCGAATTGTTACTGCAACGCGGGGACAAGGAAACTGCCTCTTCCATCCTGCAAAACTACTTTAGCTGCCTGGATGCGAGAGATGTTGAACCTCGTCGTAGAACCGCAATCGGCTTGGCGCAGTTGGCCGATCTATTTGCCGGGCCAGGAGGTGACTTGCTAGGAGCGGCCATTCGCAAAGTGGGAGAAGCGCTCAGCAAGGAGCCGGATCCGGAGATGCAGAGCCTGCTTAGTGCTGCGTTTGTGCGGCTCAGCTCGGAAGCCAGCACCCGCAAACTCTATGGCGCCCTGAGTGAAGTTTGCCACGGAATGGATTTGATGACCAAGCATCGGCCGGTGCTCGCCAATGAGTTGCGGCCGCGCATTGGGGTGGAAAACCGTCTGCCGGAATTCATCGAAGAGGCTCTCCGCTCGCCACAGGTACCTCAAGATTTGCTTCAGGTATTACGCCGCACATCGCAGGCAGCCGTGGAACATCTTGCTGACCGGTTCTTTCGCTGCATGCGTCGCGACGAATGTGACCGCATGGTCGACGTGGTGAAAGAACTGGGTCCGGCTGGGCTGCAACAGCTCCGGGAAGTATTGCGAACAGGTCAGCCACGCCAAGCCGCCTCAGCGGTCGGACTCCTCAGCCGTCTGGACGTGCCCACTCTGTTGGAGCTGTTGCCTGCTCGCCTGCCAGAGTGGAACCGGTTTTATCACGACGTCGTAGTTCGCCAGATCGCTTACGGAGCTGCTCACGATCGTGGCCGGTCTCTGCTGGAGTTGCTGGAAATCCTGGACCCGCTGGTTCTGCCCCAGGCTGTCGACGAGATCGGTATGAGTGGCGATCGCACCGCGGTGCCGCCGCTAGTCGTCATGGCGGAAGCAGGCGATGCGCAAGGACGTTCGCCGCTCGTGCAACTGAAAGCGGTGGAGTCTCTCGGCCGGCTGCGGGAAGCGGAATCTGTTCCGGTGCTGCGCAATCTTCTGGAAGGCAAGAAAATGTGGAAATGGTCGCATCATCGCGAGTTGCGTATCGCTGCGGCACAGGCTCTGGCTAAGATTGATCCACGCTACGGAAGCCAGGTGCTTTCCGACAGCGGTCTGGAACCGGCAGAACTGGCGATCGCTGCTCTAGACTCTGCGCCGGCTTGTCCGTGGGTTAGGCAACGGCGTTACGAACGTATTGTGCTGCGAAAAACTTTCTCCGCAACCATCAGCAGTTCGTGGGGCAAGTCCAGCATTCTGGTTCGAGAGCTGAGTCTTGGCGGCGGGATGGGCACCAAGGAAGACAATCTGCGGGTCGGATCGGAAGCCAATATCTTGATCTCAGTCGGCGTGCGCCAAATTCGGGGACAAGTCCTGTTGCGTCGTGCCCGGGTGAATGAAGTGGGTTTCGAAATCGTGAATACCGATCTGGAAAGCCGTTACCGGCTGCGCCGCCTGCTAGTGGAATCTCTGCAACGCGCTCCCGAATCCAAAAGCGGTGACTGGGACGGTCAGCGGAAGCTGTAACGGGAAGAATGCTCTCAAACAAAAAGCCTCTGCTTACCAGCAGAGGCTTTTTGTTTGCGCAAAAATCTACTTTACCTTTATAAAGATGATGAGCAGTGTATACAGCGCCAGCGATTCAATCAGCGCAAGACCGAGAATCAGCGCCAACTGAATGCCAGGACGAGCAGCCGGGTTGCGAGCCAACGCCTCGGCCGCAGCAGCGGTCGCTTTTCCCTGGGCCAATCCGCAAATTGCAGACGCGATGGCCATGGAAAATCCAGCCGCGATTGCCACCCAATTCACTGCATTCGCCGGTTCGCCTTGTGCGAATGCGGGAACTGCGAAACATAATCCAGACATCACCATGAACAAATTGCTCAACTTACGCATTAGTGTTTCTCCTCATTGCTATGAATTGACCGCCAGTGGGTGGTTGACGTCATCCTCGTGCAGACGCCCTCACGCTGAACGGCGCACAAATACTCTTTGAAACATTTGACGCTCGAATCCTAGTGTTCTTCAGCTACCGCACCCGCCAGATAAACCGTCGTCAGCAATACAAAAATGTAGGTCTGCAGGAACGAAACTCCGATATGCATACCTATAAAAATGACAGGAAGACCAATAGGCACGAGCGAAAAGAAAACCAGCGTCACCATGTCGCCGGCAAACATATTGGCGTACAGACGGATGGTCAGCGACAGCACTCGCGCCAGATGACTGATCAGTTCTATGGGTATCATCAACGGCGCCAACAATGGAATCGGACCCGCGAAATGCTTCAAATAAGCGATGCCATGATGTTTGAAACCGTGTGCCTGATAATAAATGAATGCAACCAAGGCACATCCCAAAGGCACGATAGGAACGGCGGTCGGCGACTCAAATCCTGGAATCAGGCCGATCAGGTTGCTGACCAAGATGAAGCAGGTGAGGGCGACCAGGAATGAAGTGAATTCCTCGCTGTGATGTCCAATGATTTCCCGGCTTTGTCCCTCGATGAACCCATGGGCGCCTTCAAAAACATGCTGCAGAGGGCCAGGCCTTTCCGCGGAAAGCCGCGATCGCACTAGAGCAAAGAGAACTATTAGAAATAGAAACACTAGGAATTGCATGGCCACGGCGTTGCTGATCGGCGCCTGCGGATGGTGAGGCTCGATATGCAGCGCCCGCAACATTCCCGTGACCGGGCCGGCGAAAAAGTGATTCAGGAGTTCAGTAAACCAGAGTTGTTCGGGCATGGATCAGGTTTGAGTCATCCGTACTCAGTTTAAGACTCTCTGGGTTTCGTTTACAGTCCACGTGCCAGCGCTACATACGTCTCATAAGCGGCTTCGCACGCGATTGCAGCTACGGGCAGGAACAAACCCGCAAAGAGCCCGTACAGACTCGCGGGAGAAACACTGAATATAACATAGGCCGCGAGGCCCATCAAAAAGTAGCGCACCAGAAAACGCAAAACAATTCCCTTAGTTGACCGGCGAGGCTCGGCTGGAGAAAGTCGATCCGCAAGATTGGTCAACACTCGCTTCAACCAGTGAAAGTTGAGATAGGAAATGGCGCAGCCAAACGCTACGCCCAGCATCACGCGCCATCCGAAGAGCGGCCACGCGGCTAGACTGGAGACAAAAGCAAGCACGATCATGAAGCGAAAGATGCGTGGCAATGCACCGGAATAGAAGAACTCGCTGTTGCGATCTATTTCAGACATTCGCAGCGAATGATTCATCACGGAGCGTTGGACCAGCGTTATTTCCGGACGCAATGCCGTATTTCTGTTGCAGAAATCGCTGGAGCTTGCCGGGCAGCTCTTCTGCCAGTTCTTGCCAAGTCAGGACTTTGCAACGCAAGCGCAAGTCAACAATCTGGACGCAAGACATCACTGCGAACCAAGCTTCGCGCAGGTCCGGCCGACGCGCATCCAGCATTACGCAAAACGAGCAATGGCCGTGATGTGCAGCGAGCACGTTGCGAATGAGCTGATAGGACAGAAATCGGCGAGCATCTTGCGGCAGTTTCCGGCAATCGAAAACGTCGGCAAAATCACGGTAGCTTTCCACAAATGCCACTTCCCTGCACTGAAAATCGAATTCAGTTAGTTTGGATTCCACCAGTAGTTCGCCGAGCCGCATATCCACTTCCGTCCGATCGGCTCTGCCGCTTGCTAGGGGCACGCGCGCTTTGAACCCGAACTCAGGGACGAACCCCGCTTCGACCCCAAGCAAGTCGAGGACTCTGCGACTCCTTAGCGTGCCGGGAAAACAGAAAATGTTCATAAGCAGCGCGTCCGAACTATTGCTAGAGTCCAATTCCTTCCAGGCACGGTCCTCCCGCGGAAGCGCGCTGCGAGCCTGACTATGTGCCTTTTGCAGCCGCTTGCGCCAGGTTTCGTCTCGCACAATCGCACAATAGCTTTCGCTCAGAAAATTGCCGTGGCGCATTCCATCTTCCGAGGGCAGATAACAGATCGCGGGCGGAGCTCCATAGCTCTCGCGGCTAAGCAATTGGAGCCGTTTCGCGTACTGCTGATTGCGGAGGCTGAGCTCCCGCCGGAGCGCCCCTGCATAAGAGCGAACTACAGGCCTTTTATTGAAAGTGGACATGCAAGGGAGAATACAACGGATACTTCGGGTGTCGTCAAACGGAAAACCTATTTGGACTCGGAGGAAGTTACGGTCCGGATCAACTCCACAAATCCAGACACAATGCCAAGGATGAGTCCGACGAGGTACAGCCACGTGGTATGCAGCCAGCGGTCGAGACCAGTACCGATGAGCCATCCCGCAAAGGTTGCAGCCGGAAAAATGAAAGCCAGTTGGCTGTATTTTGCCAGTTGTACCAGGACGCTTTTCTTTCCTGTGCTGTCCTCGCCGGAAGGTGGCATAGGTTGGTCTCAGGTCACCGGTGTCAGGTCTCAGGTGCGCCGGATCCACGGGCTCAAGACGCGTCCTCCGCGCGGACTTCGATGATGGTTTCTTAACGCATCAGAGACGCGATTGGCGACGTCTTCACAATGCCCAGCGACCAGTAGACGGCATGGTTCACTGCCTGGATGAATTGTTCCGGCAATATTCCGATCACGACGGTGCCGAATGCGGTGATGCCCAGCGCGAATCCCATCGCTGCGCTGAGGGGAAGACGGGTCTTATCCATGGCCTCACGCATAAATATCGCGTTTGCGATGCGCATGTAGTAGTAGAGGCCGAAGACAGCATAAAGCACGCCCAGCGACGCCAGAACGTAATGTCCACTCTCGATCAGGCTGAGAAAGATGAAGTACTTCCCATAAAAACCGGCCAGTGGCGGAATTCCTGCCAGAGAGAGCAGAAAAATCAGCATCAATATGGATTCGATCGGAGCGCGAGAGAAAAGACCGGCGATGTCGTCAATTTCGTCGCCAATCACTTCCCGACGCCGCAGCGATGTGACCACCGCGAAAGCTCCCAGGTTCATGAAAGTGTAGACCAGCAGATACAGCAGAATACCTTTGAAGCCATCAAAAAAAGCTGGTGACGGATAATCTACCGACGCCAGAGCAATCAGTCCAAGCAACATGTATCCGACGTGGGCGATGGAGGAATACGCCAGCAGCCGCTTGAGATTATTCTGCGTGAGCGCAGCGAGGTTGGCGCCCGTCATGGTGGCAATGGAAATAAATACGAGCAAGGGTACGTATACCGTGCGCAGCGGATAAAGGCCCCACAGCAAAATGCGCAGCAACATGGCCCATGCTGCGGCTTTTACGGCCACCGACATAAATCCTGTCACGCTCGTGGGGGCGCCTTCATAAGCATCCGGCAACCATTGATGAAATGGTATGGCTGCGATTTTAAAAAACAGGCCGGTAGCAGTAGTCAGCAATGCAATCACGGCGATGGGTTGAACATGGTTCTGATGCGCGGCCATCTGTTGTGCCAGATGCGTTTCGATGATTTGGAGATTCGTACTGCCGGTTAGGCCGTAAAGCAAGGACAATCCATAAGCAAATATCCCAGACGAAAATGCTCCCAACAGCATGTATTTGAGAGCCGCTTCATTGGAGCGGCGATCGGTGCGCAGGAATCCGACCAGCACATAGGTGGAAATCGCCATCAATTCCAGGCCAATAAAGATCAGCACGACGTCAAAGCCCGCGGCCATGCACATCATGCCCACAATCGAGAACAAGATCAGCGAATAGAACTCGCCATGATGCTCATGTTCAATCTCGAGATAATGCATCGACATGAGAATTGAGATGGCAGCGGAAGCCAGGAACAGATACCAGAAATAAATGGCGAAATGATCCACTACCATCGCGTTCATCATGGCGGGCTGTCCTGGCCGCGTGCCCAACGCCACTTGGATTTTCCACACGCCGGCGGCGGAGAACAGAATGCCAACCAAGGCGGTTATCGCGTTGACCCACTTCCACTCAACCGGCACCATTAAGTCAATCAACAGGATACCCAACGCGAATAGCGTAAGCAGAATGATGGGCAACGACATCAGGTAGTCCGTACCGGTAAAAAATTGTGACAGGTTGCCGGGCACTTATTCTTTCCTCTTGGATGGGTCGGGCGCGTCCGACATTACCGCTGTTGCGGCACCGGTGCCGGTTACGGGCTGGGCCGAGGCATTCACCGCTCTTCCCGTCGGATATCCGGGACGAACTGTCTGCACAATCTGGTTCACGGGCTGCTCCAGAATCTGGAAAAAGGGTTTGGGATACAAGCCAATCCAGAATGCCGCGATCACCAGGGGAGCGAACGTTAACATTTCCCGTGGTGTCAAGTCGTGCAGCTTTTCATTCTTGGGATTGGTGACAGGCCCGAAGAACACTCGCTGGTATAGCCACAGGAGGTAGGCTGCCGCCAAAATCACGCCGGCGACGGACCATGCTGCCCACGCCCGATTCTCCATGAAGGCGCCTTGCAAAATCGTGAATTCTCCGATGAAGCCATTCAGCAGCGGCAATCCCATCGAAGACAGAAACATGATCATGGTGATGGTGGCGTAAATCGGCATCACATTGGAGATGCCACCGTATTCGGAGATCTCTCGCGTGTGCCGCCGCTCGTAAAGAATGCCGACGATCAAGAACAGCGCGCCGGTCGAGATGCCGTGATTGATCTGCTGCAACACCGATCCGCTTATCCCTAAGGGATTCAGAGCGAAGATGCCCAACGTGCAAAAGCCGAGGTGACTCACCGACGAGTAGGCCACCAGCTTTTTCATGTCCTTTTGCATCAGCGAGACCAGCGCGCCATAAATAATTCCGACGATGGAGAGGCCGATCATCCAAGCGCGCACTCGCGATTCCATCACCACCTGGGGAAAAAATGGCAGCGAGAAGCGAACGAATCCATATGTGCCCATCTTCAACAGGACGCCGGCCAGAATCACTGAACCCGCAGTAGGGGCTTCTACGTGGGCGTCAGGCAGCCAGGTGTGGAATGGAAACATCGGCACTTTGATGGCGAACCCCAGGAAAAACGCGAGGAACAACCAGATTGCATAATGGAATGGAATCTGTGGCGCCGTTTTATACAGCTCGGGGATACTGAATGTATAGACGCCGGTTACGGCCTGGTGGTGGAAATAGAGGAACAGAATACCCAGCAGCATCAGCACCGAGCCAAACAAGGTATAGAGAAAAAACTTGATCGCTGCGTAAAGTTTCCGCGGACCGCCCCAGATCCCGATCAGCAGGTACATGGGCACCAGCATGGCTTCCCAGAAAACGAAAAACAGGAAGAAATCCAGCGCCATGAAGACGCCTAGCATGCCTGTCTGCAGTATCAAAAACCAGATGTAGTATTCCTTCACCCGCTCTTCGATCGCACTCCATGAGGAGAGGATGGAAATCCATCCCAGCAGCGTTGTGAGCATGATGAGCAGAAACGAAATGCCGTCAATGCCAAGGTTGTAACCTGCTCCGATGGAAGGTATCCAGTTATTCGCGCTGCCCTCAAGAAACTTGAAGCCTGGCTCGAACCGTTGTGCCCAGAACATTGGCACCAACGGAATGGAGACCAGCAAGCCGGCGAGCGCGAAGATGTTCGCGATCCAGCGAATGGCGTTCTTGTTCTCCCCAGGAACAAACAGAAGAAGAAGAGCGCCGACCATCGGCGTGAAAAGAATTATCGAAAGGATGTGACTCTGCATTTTTTAGTCCATTAACCTGGGCGAAAGCGCCCGCCGCACACGACATCAATGCCATGCGTAATAGAAAGCGAAACCCAGTAGGCCGGCCACCATCACCAGTGCATACCACTGCACCAATCCCCATTGCACAAGCCGCGCGGGATAGGAGAGCAAGCGCGCCAGGATGGCGGGGCCATTGACCAACACGCCGTCGATGATCCACTTATCCCACCAATTCGAAAGTGTTCCAGAGAAACGCGTAATCCAACCTGCACCATTCACGGTGCCATCAATCACGTTTGAATCAATCCACGACGACGCCTCACCCGCGCCCATTATGCCAAGTCGCATGTCTCCCACTTTGCGGCGGCCGGTGAAGGCGTAATCGTATGCTTCATCCACGTAATATTTATTGAGTAGTGTGGAGTAAACCGGTGGCGCCCCAGCAGCGATAGGCTCGGTGTATCCCTTGTCCGCGTGGCGATAAGTCCTCCAAGCCATCCCCCATCCCGCGACAGCCGCTGCCACGGAGAAGATCATTAGAAAATACTCCGTGCCGCTGCTATGCTCCTCTTCTTTAACGCCGGCCGCCAACTGCGCCGACTCGTCTTCTGTCTGCAGTACCCGGGCTTCTTTCGCGAATACCGGCTCCAGGAATTTTTCGAAGCGATTCGATCCACCCAAGCTGTGGGGCCATCCCAGGAATCCCGCGAATAAAGAGAAGAAGGCCAGAATAACCAGAGGCACCGTCATCGACTTTGGCGATTCGTGGATGTGATGCTCCACTTCGTGGCTCATGCGAGGCCGCCCGTGGAACGTCAGATACATCAGGCGAAACATGTAAAACGCCGTCATCAGCGCAGTGCCGTAGCCGACGAGCCAGAGAAAACGATACGCGCCACCTTCGGCCGACCATGCTTGCCATAAGATTTCGTCTTTGGAGAAAAATCCGGCAAAGGGAAAAATACCGGCAATGGCCAACGTCGCGACGAACATGGTCCAGTGAGTGATCGGGATCCGGCGGTGCAGATCGCCCATATTGCGCATATCCTGCTCTCCACTCATAGAGTGAATCACGGCGCCTGAACCAAGGAACAACAATGCCTTGAAAAAAGCATGAGTAAAGACGTGGAAGACGCCAGCCGCAAACGCTCCGATGCCGAGAGCAAGGAACATGTATCCCAACTGCGAGACAGTGGAATAGGCGAGCACGCGCTTGATGTCGTTTTGCACCAGGGCAATCGTTGCGGCAAAGATTGCCGTCAGCGTTCCCACAATCGCCACCGTTTTCATGGAAGTCGGCGCCAGCACGAACAGTGCATTCGATCGCGCCACCATGTAGACACCCGCAGTGACCATCGTGGCGGCGTGGATGAGTGCCGAGACTGGTGTCGGACCTTCCATCGCGTCGGGCAGCCACACATAAAGCGGCAGCTGCGCGGATTTTCCGCAGGCGCCTACGAACAACAGTAGCGTAGCCACGGTAATGATGGGATCTCCGATAGAAAACTTTCCGCTGCGGGCTAATTCGGTCACTTCCGTCAAGCGCAGCGAGCCGAAGTACCAGGCTATGGTGAACATTCCCAGCAGAAATCCGGCGTCTCCAAGTCGGTTCACGATGAAAGCTTTGTTCGCCGCGTCGGTAGCCGACTTGCGGTGGAAATAGAATCCGATCAACAGGTACGAACACAGACCCACGCCTTCCCACCCCACAAACATCAGCGCGTAGTTGTTCCCCAGAATCAGGGTCAGCATGGAGAACATGAACAGATTCAGGTATCCGAAGAAACGGTAATACCCGCCTTCGTGCGCCATGTAACCGGTCGAGTAAATGTGAATCAACATTCCGACGCCGGTCACAAACAGCAACCAGATACTGGAGAGCGGATCGAGCAAGAAGCCTGCATCCGCTTGAAATGGGGCCGGAGTGCCGTCGTGCTTGAGGTAAGTCAGGTGACCGGTATCCGATCCAAGCCAGGTGTAAAGAATATTCTCGTAAGGCTTGCCCGGATTATGGCGGGAATAATCGGAGTATTGCCATACCGCACCGCAAGCCAACAGAAACGCGATCACCACCACGCCGACGCACACCGCATTCACCGTGGATTTTTGCAGCTTGCGGCCAAAGAAAAACATCGTGGCCGCCCCAAAAGCCGGCAGCAGCGGGATTATCCAGATGTGTGAAAGAAAGAACATTATTTAAGAACCAGCAGTTAGCACTTGGCATTTAGTACTTAGCCACCACCCGGGGGTTTCCGACATCTGCAAGTCCCTGTGATGGCCAAATGCTAAGTGCTAATTGCTAAATGCTGCTCTTCTACCATTTCAACAAATCCACTTCGTCCATATTCACGGTTTCTTTGTTGCGGAAGAAGGCAATCAAAATTCCCAAGCCGACTGCGGCTTCGGCGGCTGCGTCGGTAATCACAAAAATTGCAAATACCTGGCCGTGCAGCCCGTAGATCCGCGAAAATGCCACCAGGTTGAGGTTGACCGCATTTAAAATCAGTTCAATCGACATCAGCACAATCACTACGTTGCGGCGCGTCAATACTCCGATTACTCCCAAAACGAATAATGCCGCAGCCACGACCAGATAATGCAATGTGGTAATTGGAACCATGTATCAAAACTCCTCTGGTCTCAGGTGTCAGGTCTCTGGCAACTCGCTCGAGAGCCAAAACCTGGCACCCGAGACCCTGCGACCGGAGACCTGACCTGCTTCAAATTCTCTTCTTCGCCATGACCACCGCTCCGATAATCGCCACCAGCAACAACAACGAAGCGATCTCAAAGGTGAACATGTAATTGCCGTAAAGCATAACCGCGATCTGCTGAGTGTTCGACTGTTCCGGCAACTGGGCTACACGATCAGGAAATAGAGATTTCCCTTTGGTGTAGACCAGCACGAATAGCACTCCCAACGCGACCGCAGCCAAAATTCCAACCACCCACTGCTTGTTGAACTGCTCTTCCTTCTGCGACTTCTCGATGTTGACCAGCATGATCACGAACAGGAAAAGGACCATGATGCCGCCCGCATAAAGAATGATCTGCACGCCGGCGACAAACGGTGCATAGAGCATCAGGTAAAGTCCGGCCTGCCCGAGTAGAGCTAGAATCAACGCCAATGCGGAGTGAACCGGATTACGGCGTGTGATCACCAGGACGCCGGCGATCACAGTCAGCCCGGAGAGAAAGTAGAAGAAAAAAGTTGTGGCTACAGGCTGCATCAGAGCAAGACCCCCGCAACTGCGGTCAGGATGAGCACGCCGATTCCGACTGGCAACAATACTTTCCATCCCACTTTCATAAGCTGATCGAAGCGATAGCGCGGGAAGGTCCCGCGATACCAGATGTACAGGTACATAAAGAAAGCAACCTTGGCTGAAAACCAGAAAATATCCTGGATACGATCGCGCACCGGCGGCAGAAACAAGAGGAGGCCGATCAGTCCCAAGATAACGCCGAATCCCGCCAGACCAATCGTCTGCACCCGGAAATATGGATGCTTGGGCATGCGAAACACGCCCACGAAGGCCATCAGCCCTAGCAGAAGGAATGTCGCTCCTGGGAGCAGCGAAAAGACCAGGTCCCAAGTGCTTCCGCTCAATAGATGCGGAAAGGGGCGAAGCCATCCGCCCAGCCACAGAGTTACTGCAATCGACGAGACCGCAATCATGGCCGAATATTCGGCAAGAAAGAAGAGCGACCAGCGGAAGCCGCTGTATTCGGTGTGAAAGCCCGCAGTGAGCTCGGATTCGGCCTCGGGCAGATCAAAAGGCGCGCGGTTGGTTTCCGCCACCATGGCTACCGCAAAAACAAAAAACGCGATTAGCCCAAGCGGAAAGAACTTAAATGCAAACCATACCTGCTGTGCCTGCTGCGATTGGACAATGCCAATCATGCTCAGGGTTCCGGTGCCGGTCGCGTTGAGGCTGGTCATCAGCACAGCCGAAACTACTGCCAACCCCATGGCTATTTCATACGAGACCATCTGTGCGCTCGAGCGTAGCGCTCCCATCAAGGGATAATGGGAATTGGAAGCCCATCCTGCCATCACAATCCCCAGCACGCTCAGTGATGACACGCCAAGCATAAAAAGGACACCAATGTTCATATCGGTCACAGCATGCGTGGGCCCGAAGGGTACGACAATAAAGACTGTGAATGCAGTGATGACCACAACAATGGGCGCGACCCAGAAGACAAAGCCGTCCGCCTGCGACGGCATGATGTCTTCCTTGATAAGCAGCTTTATGGCATCTGCGATCGGCTGCAGAAGGCCGTGTGGTCCCACGCGCATGGGGCCGAGACGAACTTGCATGTGCGCTAAAATTTTCCGTTCCAGCCAGTTCATCGCAATCACTGCGACCGATAGTCCCAAAAAAATGAGCAGAATATAGACGGATGCCCAGAACACGTTGCCGGCCTGGCCGGGGGTAGTGCTGCTGCCGAGGTAAGATTTGATGTACTCGACCATCAGCGGTCTACCTCGCCCAAAACAATGTCGAGTGTGCCGATCACCGCAATAACGTCTGCCACCAATTGATCACGCACCATCAAATCCAACGCCTGCAGGTTGACGAAAGAAGGTGGTCGCACCCTTACGCGATATGGCTGCGTCGATCCATCGCTGACGATGAAGTATCCCAATTCACCTTTAGGAGCTTCGATCGAGTGATAAATCTCACCCAGCGGAGGCTTTATCACCTTAGGAACTTTGGCCATGATCGGCCCTTCGGGAATTCGATCGATGGCCTGAGCGATAATCCGGAGCGACTGCCGCATTTCCTCCATGCGAACGATGTACCGGTCGTAAGTATCACCGCTTTGCCCAATTGGGATTTCGAAATCGAAATCACCGTAAGCAGCATAGGGTTGCGCTTTGCGGATGTCCCACTTCACACCGCTTGCACGCAGGACGGGCCCCGTGACTCCCAACGCTACGCAATCCTTTGCCGAGATCGTGCCTACACCTTTGGTTCGTTCCACCCAGATGCGGTTCGTAGTGAGCAGTTCTTCGTACTCGCCAATCTTAGGAGTGACGAACTCGAGAAACTTTTTTACTTCGCGCTCAAATCCTTCGTAGGTTTCGTACAAACAGCCGCCGATGCGGAACGCGTGCGTGGTGAGGCGAGCTCCACAGTATTTCTCAAAGATCTTGAGGATCTCTTCCCGGTCGCGGAAGGTGTAAAAGAGCGGCGTGATGGCCCCGATATCAAGTGCGTGTGTGCCCAGCCAGAGCATGTGACTGGCCAGCCGGTTCAATTCTGCCAGGATGACGCGTATATATTTCGCGCGCGGCGGAGCTTCAACGTTCAACAGCTTCTCTACTGACTCGCAATACCCCAGACCATTCGAAACCGCCGCGACATAATCCATGCGGTCCACGTACGGATTGAACATGGTGTAGGTACGATGTTCTGCGATCTTCTCCACCCCGCGATGGAGATATCCGATCACACACTCCGTGCCCAGGACTTTTTCGCCGTCTAGTTTTAGGATGACACGCAGCACCCCATGCGTCGCCGGATGCTGCGGGCCCATATTGATGATGAGTTCGTTGCTGTCGAGAAAAGTCTTCTCGTGTTCTTGCAATTCCAGATGAAAGGTGGGATCGCTCATTGCCCGCTCTCGATCCCGAGGTTGATCTGCACCCACTCTTGATCCTGTTGGATGATTCCGTAATCCTTGCGTAGCGGGTGGCCCTTCCAGCCGTCGGGCAGCAGGATGCGCTTCAGGTTGGGATGTCCGTCGAAACGGATGCCAAACATGTCGTAGACTTCGCGCTCCAGCCAGTTCGCGGCTGGCCAAATCGGGACCGCACTAGGCACACTCTGTCCGTCCGCGATCATGGTCTTCACGCGAATCCGCTCGTTACGCGGAAAAGAATAGAGAATCCAAATCAGGTCAAATTGCTTTTCGCGCTGCGGATAGTGCACGGCGGTGATGTCCACGCAGTAATGAAACGCCTCCTGGTCGCGAAGAACTTGCAG
>Ga0207646_10000500_pt1 | contig 52535 bp, 40 predicted proteins | sample KBSK5502metaG_FD_184343 | JGI IMG/M metagenome (GOLD analysis project Ga0207646, IMG submission 184343) | Corn, switchgrass and miscanthus rhizosphere microbial communities from Kellogg Biological Station, Michigan, USA - KBS K5-50-2 metaG... | ecosystem: Host-associated > Plants > Roots >...
AGGGTGCCGCCGGGACAAGGGTGCCGCCGGGGCAAGGGTGCCGCCGGGACAAGGGTGCCGCCGGGACAAGGGTGCCGCCGGGACAAGGGTGCCGCCGGGACAAGGGTGCCGCCGGGGCAGGGAGTGGCGCCCGTGCCGGCCCCGGCCGGCCGGGGCCCGGCGCCGGGCCCCTTTCTCCGGGGCGGCGGCCCAGACGACCTGCCGGTACCCCGGCCTTGGTTTCGGGCAGGGGATGCAAGACGATAGCGGGATGACAAACAGCGCGCGGGGCGTGATCGCCCGAGCAAAGGGAGAACCGGTCGAGGTCACCACGGTCCTGGTGCCCGATCCCGGGCCGGGCGAGGCACAGGTGCGCGTGCAGGCGTGCGGCGTCTGCCATACCGACCTGCACTACCGGGAGGGCGGCATCGGGGAGGACTTCCCGTACCTCCTCGGCCACGAGGCGGCGGGCGTGGTCGAGGCGGTCGGTGCCGGCGTGACCGTGGTCGCCCCCGGCGACTTCGTCATCCTGAACTGGCGCGCGGTATGCGGCCAGTGCCGCGCCTGCAAGCGGGGCCGCCCGTGGTATTGCTTCGCCACCCACAACGCCCAGCAGAAGATGACCCTCGAGGACAGTACCCCGCTGTCCGCCGCGCTCGGCATCGGCGCGTTCATCGAGCAGACACTGGTCGCCGCCGGGCAGTGCACCAAGGTTGACCCGGCGGTCCCGCCGGAGGTGGCCGGCCTGCTTGGTTGCGGCGTGATGGCCGGGCTCGGCGCGGCGATCAACACCGGCGGGGTGACCCGGGGTGATTCCGTGGCCGTGATCGGGTGCGGCGGCGTGGGGGACGCGGCGGTGCTGGGCTCTTACCTGGCCGGCGCGACGACGATCATCGCCGTGGACGTGGACCCGCGGAAACTGGAGTGGGCCCGTCAGTTCGGCGCCACGCACGTGATCAACTCGCGCGAGTCCGACCCGGTGGCCGAGATCCAGGCGCTGACCGGTGGCAACGGCGCGGACGTGGTGATCGAGGCGGTGGGCCGGCCGGAGACCTACCGGCAGGGGTTCTACGCCAGGGACCTGGCCGGGACGCTGGTCCAGGTCGGCGTGCCGACGCCGGACATGCGCATCGAACTGCCGCTGCTTGACCTGTTCGGCCGGGGTGGCGCGCTGAAGTCCTCGTGGTACGGCGACTGCCTGCCCGAGCGTGACTTCCCGATGTTCACCGCGCTGTACCTGGAGGGGCGGCTGCCGCTGGATAAGTTCGTCTCGGAGACGATCGCACTGGACGGCATCGAGGAGGCGTTCGCGAAGATGGAGCGCGGCGAGGTGCTCCGCTCGGTGGTGAAGCTCTGACCCGGCCCATCGCCCGGATCGCGATGTGGTCCGGCCCCCGCACGGTCTCGACCGCGCTCATGCGATCGTTCGGCAACCGGCCGGACACCGTCGTGGTGGACGAGCCGCTGTACGCGTTCTACCTGGCCAGGACCGGGATCAGCCACCCCGGGCGTGCGCAGATCCTGGCGAGCATGCCGACCGGCTGGCGTGAGGTGCTCGACGAGCTGACCACGGCACCGCTCCCGGCGGGCAAGAGCGTGTACTACGGCAAGCACATGACGCACCACCTGCTGCCCGAGGTCGACCGGGCGGCGCTCGCGCCGCTGCGGCACGCGTACCTGCTCCGGGACCCGGCCGAACTGCTCGCCTCGTACGCCAGGGTCCGGTCCGAGCCGACCCTGGCCGACCTCGGGATCGTGCAGCAGGCGGAGATCTTCGGCGCCTGCCACGGCCCCGTGATCGACTCGCGGGACCTGCTGGAGAACCCCGAGGGGATACTGCGGGCGCTGTGCGCGGCGCTGGGCATCCCGTTCACCGAGGCGATGCTGTCGTGGCCGCCCGGGCCGCGGGAGTACGACGGGGTGTGGGGCCCGTACTGGTATGACAGCGTCTGGCGGTCCACCGGGTTCGGGCCCTACCGGGCGCCGGCCGAGCCGCTGCCCGCCGGGCTCGCCGCGCTGGCCGAGCGCTGCCGCCCCTACTACGAGCGCCTGCACGCCCACCGGCTCGTGGCCGCCGGGCGCTGAGGCGGCGCAGGAAGCGGAGGAGAAACCGTGCTGCAGGTCCTCGACGAGCGCAATCTCGACATCATCGTGAGCGTCGGCGGCCGCCTCACCCACCGCGGCGAGGCGGCGGTCAGCCCGTTCGACTCGGCGGTGCAGGGCGGGGACGCGGTCTGGGAGGGCCTGCGGCTCTACCAGGGGCGGATCTTCCGGCTGGCGGAGCACCTGGCCCGGTTGCGGCGCTCGGCGAAGGCACTCGCGTTCGAGACCGTGCCCGCCGACGAGGAGATCACCGAGCAGATCCGGCGGACGCTGCGCGCCAACGGGATGACCGACAACGTGCACATCAGGCTCACCCTCACCCGGGGCGTGAAGATCACCAGCGGGATGGACCCCCGGCTGAACCGGTACGGCCCGACCCTGATCGTGCTCGCCGAGCACAAACCGCCCGTCTACGACCTGGCCGGGATCACCCTGATCACGTCCAGCGTGCGCCGGCCCCCGCCGGACTGCCTCGACCCGAAGATCCACCACAACAACCTGCTCCCGTCGATCCTGGCCAAGATCGAGGCGAACGCGGCGGGTGCCGACGACGCGGTGATGCTGGACCAGCGCGGGTTCGTCGCCGAGACCAACGCCACCCACCTGTTCCTGGCCGCCGGCGGCCGGCTTGGCACCCCGGCGGCGCTGGCCTGCCCGGAGGGGATCACCCGCGCGGCGGTGCTCGAACTCGCCGCGGGGGCCGGCCTGCCCTGCGACGTCCGCGACTTCAGCCTGACCGACTTCTACAACGCCGACGAGGTGTTCGTCACCGGCACGATGGGCGGCCTGGTGCCGGTCACGGCGATCGACGGCCGCGCCATCGGCGACGGCAAGCCCGGGCCGGTGACGGCCCGGCTGATGGAACTGTTCGCCGGCCTGGTCGCCCGGACCGGGACGGCTATGGTGTGACCCCGGAGGCGCGGGGCACACTGGGTCTCATGACGGAGGCGGTAGCGGTACCGGCACGCTCGTTGCCCGGCGGCGTCGAGATGCCCATGATCGGGTTCGGCACGTGGCAGTTGCGCGGCCGGGCGGGACGCCAGGCGGTACTCGCCGCCCTGGGGGCAGGCTACCGGCACATCGACACCGCGACGATGTACGGCAACGAGGGTGAGGTGGGTCACGCGCTGGCCGAGAGCGGGCTGAGCCGCCTGACGGTGTTCATCACCACCAAGCTGCCCTCCGGCCGGGCCGACCGGGAGCGGGCCACGCTGGCCGCGAGCCTGCGGGCGCTGGGCACCGACCACGTGGACCTGTGGCTGGTGCACTGGCCGCCGCCCGGGCGCAAGCTGTGCCACGTCTGGCAGGAGTTCCTCAGCCTGCGGGACGAGGGCCGGGCACGCGCGGTCGGGGTGAGCAACTATTCCCTCGCCCAGATCGACCGCCTGGCCGAGGTGACCGGTGAGGCGCCGGCGGTCAACCAGATCCCGTGGAGCCCGGCCCGGCACGACCCCGCGCTGCTCGCCGCGCACACCGAGCGGGGGGTCGCGGTCGAGGGCTACAGCCCGCTGAAGGGCACCAACCTGGCCGACCCGGTGCTGGTGGACATCGCCGAGGCGCACGGTGTCACGCCCGCGCAGGTGGTGCTGCGCTGGCACCTCGAGCACGGCATCACGGTGATCCCGAAGTCGGTGCGCCCGGAGCGGATCGCCGCCAACTTCGACGTGGTGCGGTTCAAGCTGGAGCCCGACCAGGTCGCCAGGATCGACGCGCTCTCCCGCCGCGCATAGGGCGCCGCCACGGCCCGTCGCGTGCCCCGGTTCGGCCGGTTCCGGATGGCACTATGTGAGCATGACCGCGGTGTCCCTGGGCCAGTTGTGGCAGCACCTGGCGGCCTGGGCCGACCGGCAGGGGCACCCGCCGTCGCACCTGCTGATCCTGGGCACCGGCCTGCTCGCGGCGGCCGCCGTGTCCTCGCGCCGGGTGTGGCCGGTGGCCCGCACCGTGGTGACCCTCGCGCACGAGGGCGGTCACGCGCTGGCCGCCCTGGCCACCGGCAGGCGGCTGCACGGGGTGCGCGTGCTGCACACGTCCGCCGGGGTCACGGTGACCGCGGGCAGCCCGTCCGGCCCGGGGATCATCCTCACCGCGCTGGCGGGCTACCTGGCCGCGCCGCTGCTCGGCCTGGGCGGCGCCGCGCTGCTGGCCGGCGGTCACCTGCTGGCCGTGCTGTTGCTCAGCCTCGCCGGGCTGGCCGGGCTCGCCATCGCCATCCGCAACGCCTACGGCCTGCTGGCCGTGCTGGTCACCGGGGCGGCGGTCGTGGCGGTGCTCTGGCGGCACTCCGCCGTGCTCGCCGCCCTGCTCGGCTACGCGATGACGTGGCTGCTGTTGTTCGGCGGGGTGCGGCCGGTGCTCGAACTGCAGCGGGACCGGCGCCGCCACCGCGGCCCTTCGAACGACGCCGACCAGCTTGCCCGGCTCACCGGCCTGCCCGGTGGGCTGTGGACCGGGGTGTTCGGGCTGGTCGCCGCCGGCGCGCTGGGCCTGGGTGGCTGGCTGCTGGTGTTCTGACCCGCCCGCGGCCGGGTTTGCGTGCGGAGCCGTGCGGCCCCGCCGCGCCGTAATGCATAATCCCTGGTCAGGTACCTGGAGATACGTATTCCCGGATGGGGGGCGGTTGACAGGGCTGAAGCCGAGCGACCAAGCTTCCCCGGAGAACCACTGGTGAAAGGTTGCCCCTGATGGCCGATGCGCACCAGCACCACGACCCCACGTTCTACCGCTCGCCGCGCGACGCGGCGGCGGGCCCGCCGGAGAAGCTCGCGTACGTGGCCACGTTTTCCCGCCCGGCCGACAAACCGGACGGGATCGCGGTGGTGGACACCGACCCCGGCTCGGCCGCGTACGGCTCGGTGATCGGCTTCACCGAACTGCCGCACCTCGGCGACGAACTGCACCACTTCGGCTGGAACGCCTGCTCCAGCGCGCTCTGCCCGACCGGCTCGCACACCCACGGCGACCGGCGCTACCTGGTCGTCCCCGGCCTGCGCTCCTCGCGCATCTACATCCTGGACACGCTGGAGAACCCGGCCGCGCCCAAGGTCGTCAAGGTGCTCGGCGCGGAGGAACTCGGCAAGCGGGCCAACTACTCGCGCCCGCACACGGTGCACTGCGGCCCCGGTTACCTGTACGTGTCCTGCCTGGGCGGCGGCAACGGCAACGAGGGGCCCGGCGGGGTCGCGCTGCTGGACCACGCTTCCTTCGACGTCCTCGGCCCGTTCGAGGAGGACCGCGGCGACCAGTACCTGGCCTACGACGTGTGGTGGCACATCAACGACGACGTGCTGGTCACGTCCGAGTGGGCGACCCCGTCGATGATCGAGGACGGGATCGTGCCGGAGTTGCTGCTCGGCCGCAAGTACGGGCACCGGCTGCATTTCTGGGACATGAGCGCGCGCCGTCACGTGCAGACCGTGGACCTCGGCGACGAGCACCAGATGGCCCTGGAACTGCGCCCGGCGCACGACCCGGCGCGCACGTACGGCTTCGTCGGCGTGGTGGTCAGCGTCGAGGACCTGTCCGCGTCTATCTGGCTCTGGCATCCAGACGACGGCCAGTGGGCGGCCACCAAGGTGATCTCCATCCCCGCCGAGCCGACCCCGGCAGAGCAGCTTCCGCCTCTGCTGCAGGGCTTCGGTGCGGTACCGCCACTGGTCACCGACCTGGCGCTGTCCGTGGACGACCGGTACCTGTACGTCTCCTGCTGGGGCACCGGCGAGCTCAAGCAGTACGACGTGAGCGACCCGTTCCACCCGCGCGAGGTGGGCTCGGTCCGCATCGGCGGCATCGCCGGGCGCGCGCCGCACCCGGCCCGGCCGGGCCAGCCGCTGGCCGGCGGCCCGCAGATGGTCGAGGTGTCCCGCGACGGCAAGCGGGTCTACTTCACCAACTCGCTGTACGGCGCCTGGGACGAGCAGTTCTACCCGGACGGGGTCGGCGCCTGGATGACCAAGCTGGACGTCGGCGAGGCCGGCGGCATGAGCTTCGACGAGCGTTTCTTCCTGGAAGGCGAGGTGTTCCGCGGACGGCGCCCGCACCAGGTCCGGCTGGAGGGCGGCGACGCGTCGAGCGACTCCTACTGCTACTCGTCCTGACAAGGGCACGGGCGCCCGAAGGGCTCCTTTATTGCCCGTCCTGATGACGGCTTTATTGCCCGTCCGGCGGGCGGCGCGGCGCCCGCAGCGGCTCCTACTGCACCTCGTCCTGACGAGGGCGCGGCGTTCGCAGCGACTCCCCCGGTTACCCGTCCCGGCGGGGGGGCCGCTCCGTATGCTGTCCCCTTGAGGTCGGTGCGGCCAGCGCGCTGACCTGGGCCTGGGGGAAGTAACCATGGTGACGCGGGATACCGCCTGGGGCGATGGCACGCCCTGCTGGGTGGATCTGGGCGCGGCGGACATCGCGAGGGCGTGCGCGTTCTACGCCGAGTTGTTCGGCTGGGAGGCGCAACCGGGCCCGCCGGAGGCCGGCGGGTACGCGCTGTGCCTGAAGGATGGCCGGCAGGTGGCCGGGATCGGCCCGAAGATGGGCCCGCCCGAGGAGCCGTCCGCCTGGACCACCTACCTGGCGACCGGCGACGTGGACAAGACGGCCGGGACGATCAAGGGGGCCGGCGGGCAGTTGCTGGTGGCGCCCGTGGACGTGATGGACCAGGGGCGGATGGCGATAGCCGCCGACCCCGGCGGCACGGTGTTCGGGCTGTGGCAGGCCAGGCGGCACACCGGGGTCCAGCTTGCCAACGAGCCCGGCTCGCTGACCTGGAACGAGAACCTCAGCCGCGACTTCGACGGCAACAAGGCCTTCTACCACGCCGTGTTCGGCTATGAGTACGGTGACATGGGCACCGCGGAGTTCCGTTACGCCACGCTGAAGGCCGGCGGCACGGAGGTCGGCGGGATCGGCGAACTGGACAGCAGCTTCGCCGCGGAGGTCCCGGCGCACTGGTCGGTCTACTTCGCGGTCGAGGACACCGACGCCGCCGTGGCCAGGGTGGCCAGCCTGGGCGGGTCCACGGTGCGCCCGGCATGGGACAGCCCCTACGGGCGGATCGCCATCGTCGCCGACAACCACGGCGCGATCTTCTCGCTGATCAGCGCCTCCGCCGACGGCGGCTGACCGGCGACGGTCAGGGCGTCCCGACTCGGACCCTGGGCTCCTCGGTCATCAGCCGGCCGGCCGTGCGCTCCGCGGTACCGCGCGCCCACCGGCCGCTGGTGGCCAGGCCCGCCAGGAATACCAGCACGCCGCAGCCGGCCACGATCAGCCATGCGGGATGGCTGGCCATGGCGAAACCGGTGCGCAGCGGGCCGTGCAGGCCCGACGACACCGCCGACCCGGTCAGCGCGACGCCCAGCGACCCGCCGACCTGCCGGCTGGTGGAGGCCACGGCCGCGGCCACCCCGGCCTGTGCGCGCGGCATGCCGGACACCGCCGTGTTGCTGATCGGCGGGTTGACCATGCCGTTCCCGATGCCGAAGGCCAGGTAGACCGGCAGCAGCCAGGGCAGCGGCGTGCTGGCCGTGACCCTCCACATCGCCACCGCGCCGGCCGTGGTCATCACGCCCGCCACCAGCAGCGGAACCCGGGGCCCGCGCTGCCCGGTGATCCGCCCGGACAACGGCGCCAGCACCAGCGTCATCGCCGCCATCGGCAGCATGTACAGGCCCGCGCGCAGCGCGGACAGGTGCCGCGCGTCCTGCAGGTACAGCGTGTTGAGGAACAGGAAGCCGGCCAGCGCCGCAAACGCGGAGATGGCGATCACCACGGTCCCGGTGAACGGCGCGCTGCGGAAGAACCGGAAGTCCAGCAAGGGCTCGGCGCGGCGCGGCTCGTACCGGGCCAGGCCGGCCGCGGCGGCCGCGGCGATGGCGAACAGGCCGAGGATGGTGCCCGAGCCCCAGCCGTCCCGTGGCCCCTCGATGATCGCGTAGGTGAGCGAGGCGAGCATCACGATGATCAGCACCTGGCCGACCGGGTCCACCCGCCGGGCGTGTTCCGCACGGGATTCCGGTACGGTCAGCGCGGTCGCCACGATGGCCGCGATCCCGACCGGGATGTTGACCCAGAAGATGCCACGCCACCCGACCGTGGCGACGAGCACGCCGCCGAGCACCGGCCCCAGCGCCAGGCTGAGGCCGAAGACCGCGCCCCAGATGCCGAGCGCGCGGGCGCGCTCCCTGCTGCCGGTGAACGTGTTGGCGATGATGGACAGCGCCACCGGGTTGAGCATCGACCCGCCGATGGCCTGCACGGCGCGGAACCCGACCAGCCAGCCAAGGCTGGGCGCGAGGCTGCACAGCAGCGAGCCGAGGGTGAACACGGCCAGGCCGACCTGGAACGTGCGGCGCCGGCCGACCCGGTCCCCGGTCGACCCGGCCAGGATCAGGAAGCTCGCGACGACCAGCGTGTAGGCGTCCACCGTCCACTGCAGGCCGGACACCGGCGCGTGCAGGTCGCGCTGGATCGACGGCAGCGCGATGTTCACGATCGTGTTGTCGAGGCCGACGATGAACAGGCTGGAACAACTGACGGCAAGCACGAGCAACCGGCGCCTGCGGCTGAGTTCCGGCACTGAATCCTCGCTGTTCGTAGCAACGCCAGTAGTTGCGAACTTACAACTAACTTCTCGGGAGCGGCCGCGCCTGTGTCCAAGCTCACCCGCGTGATTGACGCCGTCATGGGCGCTGACCCGCCTCCCGTGCCTGGCCCCGCGGGCACGGCCGGGTAACGGTCCGGAACGGCCGCGAGCGGCCCGGGCGGCGGCGCTACCGGGTCGCGGCAGCCCGTGACCGCGGGTACCGTTGGCGCACGGGCCCGCGGGATGGAATACCGGCTCCCGCCGGTTGTCATCCGTGACGGGGCCGACGCTGGTGGGAGGCTGTGATCATGGTGCCGGATGAGGGTGACCTCTATCAGGCCGACCCGGGTGCGGCGAAGCTTGATGGGGCAGTCCTGCTGCACTACCTGGACGGGTTCATCGACGCCGGCGCGGCGGGGCGGCTGCTCACCGCGCACCTGCTGGGCAGCCTTGACCATGAGACGGTGGTCACGTTCGACGTGGACCGGCTGATCGACTACCGGTCCCGCCGCCCGCCGATGACCTACGACAAGGACCACTGGGACTCCTACGACGCCCCCGAACTCGTCGTCCACCGGGTGGAGGACGGCGCGGGGAAGCCGTTCCTGATGCTGACCGGCCCCGAGCCGGACCACGAGTGGGAGCGGTTCACCCGCGCGGTCGCGGGCGTCAGCAGCCGCCTCGGCGCCGAGCTGGTGCTCGGGTTCCACGGCATCCCGATGGGCGTCCCGCACACCCGGCCGCTGGGGGTGACCGCGCACGGCACCCGGCCCGAGCTGTACGCCGGGTCCCGGCCGATCGTCGACCGGCTGCAGGTGCCCGGCAGCGCGGCGTCGCTGCTGGAACTGCGCCTCGGCGAGGAGAACCGGGCGGCGGGCGGGTTCGCCGTGCACGTGCCCCATTATCTGGCGCAGGCGGCGTACCCCGCCGCGGCGGTCGCGCTGCTGGAATGCGTGGCCAGGGTCACCGGCCTGATCCTGCCCGATGAGGCGCTGCGGGACGCGGCCCGGCGCACCGACGAGGAGATCGGCCGGCAGGTGGAGACCTCCGACGAGATCGGCGAGCTGGTGCAGGCCCTGGAACGGCAGTACGACGCGTTCGTGGACGCCGCGTCCGCGGAAGGGCTGCTGGCCGAGCCGGGCGCGGAGATGCCCACGGCGGAGGAACTCGGCGCCCAGTTCGAGCGGTTCCTGGCCGAGCAGCAGGGCCGCTCCGACACCCCCGAGCCCTGAGCCCTGGCGGAGGCCCGGCATGCTCTTCCCGACGTCGCTCGTGGGCAGCTACCCCCAGCCGGACTGGCTGATCGACCGGGAGCGGCTGCACCAGCGCTTCCCGCCCCGCGTCCGCGCCCGGGAACTGTGGCGGGTGGACCAGGCCCACCTGGCCGAGGCGCAACGGGACGCGACGCTTGTCGCCATCCGAGCGCAGGAGCAGGCCGGCCTGGACATCCTGACCGACGGCGAGATGTGCCGGGAGAGCTACTCCAACAGGTTCGCCACCGCCCTGGACGGGGTCGACATCGACAATCCCGGCACCGCGCTGGACCGCAGCGGGCACCCGAACCCGGTGCCGCGGGTCACCGGGCCGGTCCGGCGCAAGCACCCGGTCGAGACGCAGGACGTGGCGTTCCTGCGGGCCAGCACCGGCAAGACCGTCAAGATCACGGTGCCGGGCCCGTTCACCATGGCCCAGCAGGCGCAGAACGACTACTACGCCAGCACCGAGGAACTCGCGCTGGGCTACGCCGACGCGGTCAACGAGGAGGTCAGGGACCTGTTCGCGGCCGGGGCGGACATTGTCCAGCTGGACGAGCCCTACCTGCAGGCGCGCCCGGAGGAGGCGCGGAAGTACGGCGTGGCCGCGATCAACCGGGCGCTCGCCGGCATCACCGGCACCACCGCCGTGCACCTGTGCTTCGGCTACGCGGCGATCATCCACGACCGCCCGTCCGGCTACTCGTTTCTGCCCGAGCTCGCGGTGGCCGCGTGCGACCAGGTGTCCATCGAGACCGCCCAGTCCGGGCTGGACTGCGCGGTGCTCGCCGAGCTCACCGGGAAGACGGTGATCCTGGGCGTGCTCAACCTCGGCGACCACACCGTGGAGACGGCCGGCGAGGTGGCAGCCAGGGTGCGCCGGGCACTGCCGTACGTTGCCGCCGAGCGGCTGGTGCTGGCCCCGGACTGCGGGATGAAGTACCTGCCGCGCGACGTCGCGTTCGGCAAGCTGTCCGCGATGACGCAGGCCGCCAGGCAGTTGCGCGCCGAGTTCGGCGCGGCCTGACCGTCAGCCGGTCAGCCGCCGGGCACAAGCACGGGGACCGTGAGGGCGCCCGGGCTCACCGACAGGTCCGTCTCGGAGGCCAGACCGGTGGCCGAAGGCGCGGACAGGCTGATCGTGACCGACTGGCCCGAGGACAGTGAGCCCGAGGTAGGGGACACCGACAGGACCGACGAGGGGTTCGCGATGTTGTACCCGGAGACGTCGCCGCCCTGCGCGGTGAGCGTGAACGAGCCGCTGAGGCTCCCGTCCGCGTTCAGGGTCAGTGTCACCGGACTAGGCGAAGCCACCAGCGTCCCCGGCGAGACCGGCGGCGGCGACGGGGTCGGGCTCGGCGGCTGCGAGGAGGGGGCGGGGTTCGGGGACGTACCGCCCGGCGTCGGCGACCGCGACCAGGCCGGGGGTGACGGCGAGCCCGACACCGTGATGGTCAGGCCGGTGCGCCTGCCGCCGCGGCCGTTGTTGTGCGACGGCGACGACGGCGACACCGGGGCCGAGCCGGAGTTCAGCGGTGCCTGGGTGACGGCGGCCGGCCCGAGGGTCGCCGCGCTTGCCGTCGCCGGGCCCTTGTGGTGCAGCGCGTCCAGCGTGAGCACGGTGCCGGTGCCCAGCAGCACGGCCGCCGTGGCCGCCACACACGCGGCCACGGTCAGCGCCTGCACCCCGTACACCCGGCGCGGCGCGGCGACCGGCTTGGGGAAGCCGGAGCGGTTGACCGGCTCGGCGCGCCGCGCCACCAGTTCGCGGTGCCCGGCCGCCATCGGCGAGAGGTCGTCCACCAGCGTGAGCACCTGGTCGCGCAGACCGGCCGGCAGCGCCACCATCGGCAGCATGCTGAGCAGCATCGCCGGGCTGAGCTCGTGGCGCTTGCGCTCGCTGCACGCGTCGCAGCGCTCGATGTGCCGGTTCACCCGCTTGCGGAGCAGCAAGGTCAGCTCGCCGTCCCAGCTGGCCAGGATTCCCCTCAGCTCCTCGCACCGGTCCTGGCCGGTGCGGGCCACCAGCAGGGCGCCCAGTGACCCCTCGAACTGGCCGCGCGCCCGGGACACCAGCGCGTCCGCGTGGTTGCGCGAGATGCCCATGGCATCGGCCAGATCGTCGCCGTCCAGGACGTGCCGCAGGTTCAGCTCGACGACCTCGCGGTCCCCGGGGTTCAGCCCGGAGAGCGCCTCGACCACCAGGTCGCGCAGTTCCTCGCGCTCCGGGCCGAGTGCCATCCCGTGATCATCGGAGGTCACCTCGACCACCGCGTCGAGCGGGGCGGAGAGCCCGCGCGCCCGCAGACGGCGGAAGCATTCGTTCCGGGCCACCGCGTACAGCCATGGGCGGAACCGGTCCGGCTCACGCAACTCGGTCAGCTTGGCCGCGGTGACGACATAGATGTCCTGCACCGCGTCGGCGGCGTCCGCGGGCTCGGTAAGCAGCGTCCGGCAGTAGGCGTACAGTGCCGGTGCGTAGTTGTCGTAGGCGGCAGCGAGCCCGGCAGGGTCCCCTGCGGCGACCGCTGCGACGATCTCCCCGTCTTGCACGGTCTCACGGTAGTTCGTCCGGGGCACTCGCTGCCACCTGGTCTGTGATCCCTTATCGCATGAAGACATCCCGATGTGTGATATAGGCCTCGTTCGCGGTCAGCGGGCCAGTTCGGCGTACAGGCCCGCCGTCTGCGCGGCCACCGCCTGCCAGCCGAACTCGGCGACCGCCCGCTCGCGCCCGGCCCGGCCGAACGCGGCCGCGCGGAGCGGGTCACCGATCAGCGCGTTCAGGGCAGCGGCGAGCGCATCCGGGTCATCGGGCGGCACCAGCAGGCCGGTCTCCCCGTCGCTCACCACCTCGGGGATCCCGCCGACCGCCGAGGCCACCACGGCCGTGCCGCAGGCCATCGCCTCCAGGTTGACGATGCCGAGCGGCTCGTAGAGCGACGGGCAGGCGAACACGGTCGCGTGCGTCAGCAACTGGATCACCGCGCGCTTGGGCAGCATCTCCGGTATCCAGATCACCCCGGACCGCGCCGCCCGCAGCTCCGCGACCAGGCCCTCGACCTCGGCGGCGAGTTCCGGGGTGTCGGGCTGGCCGGCGCAGAGCACGAGCTGGGCCGAGGGGTCCAGGTCGGCCGCGGCGCGCAGCAGCACCGGGACGCCTTTCTGCCGGGTGATCCGGCCCACGAAGATCACCGAAGGCCGGGCCGGGTCCACACCCCAGCGCTCCAGCACGTCGGTCGCCGGATCGGGCGCGTACTCGGCGGTGTCGATCCCGTTCCTGATGACCCGCACCCGGCCGGGCTCAAGCGCGGGATAGACGTTCAGCACGTCGTCGCGCATCCCCGCCGACACGGCTATCACGGCGGCGGCGGCCTCGACGGCCACCCGCTCGCACCACGAGGAGAGCGCGTAACCGCCGCCGAGCTGCTCGGCCTTCCACGGCCGCAGCGGCTCCAGCGAATGCACGGTGACCACGTGCGGCACCCCGTCAAGCAGCGAAGCCAGGTGGCCCGCCAGGTTCGCGTACCAGGTGTGCGAGTGCACCACGTCGGCGGGCAACGCGGCCGCCGCCATGGACAGGTCGGCCGACATCACCTGCAGCGCGGGGTTCGCCCCGGCGAGGTGGTCCCACGGCCGGTGCGCCACCGCACCGGGCCGGTCGGCGCCCTGGCAGTGCACGGTCACGTCGACCAGCGCGCCCAGCTCGCGGGCCAGGTAGGCCACGTGCACCCCCGCCCCGCCGTACACCTCGGGCGGGTATTCGCGGGTGAGCAGGGCGACGCGCAACCGCGGGCCGGGTGCCGGCGCGGTCACTGGCGGACCTTCTGCCCCTTGCCAACGACGGTGATTCCCCCGGTGGACACGACGAACCCGCGCTCGCGGTCGTGCTCCTTGTCCACGCCCACCTCGGCTCCCTCGGGGACCTCGACGTTCTTGTCGATGATCGCGTCACGGACCACCGCGTGCCGCCCGATCACCGTGTTGTGCAAGATCACCGACCGTTCCACCGCGGCCCAGCTGTTCACCCGCACGCCGGGCGACAGCACCGACTCGCGGACCGTCCCGCCGGACACGATGACCCCGTTGCTGACCAGGCTGTCCAGCGCCCGGCCGATCCGGTCACCGGAGTCGTGGACGAACTTCGCCGGCGGCTGGGAGGGCACGTGGGTGAGGATCGGCCACCGCTCGTTGTACAGGTTGAACACCGGGTGCACGTGGCACAGGTCCATGTGCGCGTCGAAGTAGGAGTCCAGCGTCCCGACGTCGCGCCAGTAGCCCCTGTCCCGCTCGGTCGCGCCGGGCACCTCGTTGGCGGCGAAGTCGTACACCTGGGCGATGCCGTTGCCGACCATCATCGGGACGATGTCCCCGCCCATGTCGTGCTTGCTGGCCGCGTTGGCGGCGTCCTCGCGCAGCGCGTCCACCAGGATGTCCGCGTCGAACACGTAGTTGCCCATGGACGCGTAGGCCTCGTCCGGGCTGTCCGGCAGGCCGGGCGGCTCCGCTGGCTTCTCCAGGAACTCCTCGATCAGGTGGCCCTCCTTCGCGGCCTTGATCACGCCGAACTCGGTCGCGCCCGCGCGGGGCACCCGGATCGCGGCGACCGTGACCCCCGCGCCGCCGGCGACGTGCTGGTCGATCATCTGCCGGGGGTCCATCCGGTACACGTGGTCCGCGCCGAACACCACGACCAGGTCCGGGCGCTCGTCGAAGATCAGGTTCAGCGACTGGTAGATCGCGTCCGCCGAGCCGGTGTACCACTGCGGCCCCAGGCGCTGCTGCGCGGGCACCGGCGTGACGTAGTTTTCGAGCAGCGCGCTCATCCGCCAGGTGGTGGTGATGTGCCGGTCCAGGCTGTGGCTCTTGTACTGGGTGAGCACGCAGATCCGCAGGCACCCGGCGTTGACCAGGTTGGACAGCGCGAAGTCGACGAGCCGGTACAGGCCGCCGAACGGCACCGCCGGCTTGGCCCGGTCAACGGTCAGCGGCATCAGCCGCCGGCCCGCGCCGCCCGCCAGGACGATTCCCAACACCCGCCGGTCCGTCATCACGCACCTCGCCCAAGGTCGCGCTCACCCGTCGTGAGGATGACCGTCGCCACCTGCTCCTATTATTGGCCTACATGCTGATCTTGATGATCTGACGGCGCGCGGACGGGGCTGTCCGCGCTCGCCGCCCCGTTCCCCGGCGTCCTGAGCCAACCGGGTTCATGCGCCGGGGCGGGCGTGCACCACGGTGCCGTCCACCAGGGTCAGGTCGGCCTGGGCCTGCGCGATCTCGGCGGCGGGCTCGGCGAACAGGTTGCGGTCGAGCACCACGAGGTCGGCGCGCTTGCCTGGCTCGATCGAGCCCGCGTCCCGCTCGTCGTGGTTGACGTAGGCGGAGCCCATGGTGAACGCGGCGATCGCGGCGGGCAGGCCGATCCGCTCGCCGGGCAGGAACGGGGTGTTGGTCTCGGGTCCGCGGAACGGGTAGTCCGGCGCAGTGGTCCGGTTCACCGCGGTGTGCATCTGCCACATCGGGTTCGGGCTGGACACCGGCCAGTCGCTGCCGAAGCATAGTTGCGCGCCGGACGCGGCGAGGCTGCCGAACGGGTATTGCCACGCGGACCGCTCGGGGCCCAGGAACGGCAGCGTCAGCTCGGTCATCTGCGGCTCGTTGCAGGCCCACAGCGGCTGGCAGTTGGCCACCACCGACAGATCGCGGAACCTGCGCACGTCCTCGGGGTGGATGACCTGCAGGTGCGCGATGTGGTGGCGGCCGCTCTGCTGGTTCTGACCCCGCCGCCCCGCCCCATGCTGGTTCTGACCCCGCCGCCCCGCCCCATCCGGGCCGTTGGCCACGCGGGCAGCGGCGATGGCGTCCAGCGCCTCGCGGACCGCTCGGTCCCCGATCGCGTGGATGTGCACCTGGAACCCGTGCGCGTCGATCGCCGTGACCGCCTCGTTCAGCTCGGCCGGTTCGAAGAAGCTGGTCCCCCGGCCCTCGGTCTCGTGCCCGTGCCCGTCGAGATACGGGGTCAGCATGGCGGCGGTGAAGTTCTCGCACACGCCGTCTTGCATGATTTTCACGCTGGTGGTGCGGAAACGGCCGGAGCTAGCGATGGCCCTGCGTTCGGCCAGAAAATCGAGTTGTGACAGCCCGGCCGCGCGCCGCCACCAGAGCGCTCCGGTGACCCGGGCGGTCAAAAGGCCCTGGCGGTCGACCTCGCGGTAAGCCTCGAAGCAGTCCGGAACCACCGCGTACTCCCCGACGATCGCCTCCTGCCAGGCGGTGATGCCGAGCGAGTGCAGGTACCGCTGGCCCTCCAAGACCCCGGCCACCTGGTCGTCCAGGGTGACCCCGGGTACCACCCGCTGGACCAGGTTCATCGCGCCCTCATGCAGCGTGCCCTGCGGCTCGCCGGCCGCCGTGCGCTCGATCCGGCCGTCCGGCGGGTCCGGGGTGGCGGCGTCGATGCCCGCCGCCGCGAGCGCGCGGGAGTTCACCCAGGCGCCGTGGTGGTCACGGTTGGACAGGAACACCGGCCGGTCGGGAACCACCTGGTCGAGCTCGTCCTTGCTGGGCGTGCCGCCGGGGAAGACGTCCATCCCCCAGCCACCGCCGGTGACCCACTCGGCGCCGGGGTTGCGGTCGGCGTACGAGCGGATCGCCGCCAGGTAGCCCTCGCGGGTGTGCTCCCCGGTCAGGTCGCACTGGCCGCGCTCCAGGCCACCGCCGGAGGCGTGTACGTGCGCGTCCTGGAACCCAGGCAGCAGCATCCGCCCGCGCAGGTTGACCACCTCGGTGCGCGGGCCCACGTGCGGCCGCATGCTCGCGTCCGTGCCCACCGCGGCGATCCGGCCATCGCGGACCGCGACCGCCTGGGCCCAGGACCGCGCGGCGTCCACCGTGTATACCGCTCCCCCGGTCAGCACCAGATCCGCTGCCAACCCGCACCTCCCTTAGCGCTCGTTTTCATGCGAAACGGCTCACTGAACGCCCGGCCTGTACCAGTTCGGCGAACCACAACAGGTGATATCACCGGTTGTGGCGGGGTCTCAAGCGGGCGCCGGGGGCTAGTCGCCCAGTTCGGCGCGGCGGCGGGCGACGTAGTCGGCCAGTTCCTCGCGGATCGCGTCGTCCAGCGGCGGCGGCTCGTACTCTTCCAGGGTTTTCTTGCAGATCTCGCCCGCCCGCACCGTCGCGTCCCTGCCGCCCTGCTTCAGCCACCGCTCGTAGTTCGCGGTCGAGGACAGCAGCGGCCGGTAGAAACAGGTGCGGAACCGCTCCATCGTGTGCGCGGCGCCGAGGAAGTGGCCGCCGTGGCCCACCTCCTCGTGCGCGCCGAACGCCAGCGACGCCTCGTCGATCTCGAGCGGGGTGAACTCGACCCGCAGCATCCGGAGCAGTTCGATGTCGACGATGAACTTTTCGTAGCAGCTGACCAGGCCGCCTTCCAGCCAGCCCGCCGCGTGCATCACCCAGTTGGTGCCCGCGAGGAACGTGGGCAGCAGCGTCATCAGCGACTCATACGCCGCCTGCGCGTCACAAGTCTGGCTGGAGTTGAGCCCGCCGCCGGTGCGGAACGGCAGCCCGTAGTGCCGGGCGAGCTGCCCGGTGCACAGCAGGCCGATCGCCGACTCCGGCGTGCCGAAGCTGGGCGACCCGGATTGCATGTCGATGTTGGACAGGAACGAGCCGAAGATCACCGGGCAGCCGGGACGGATGAGCTGGGCGAGCGCGATGCCGGTGAGCGCCTCGGCGAGCTGCTGCGCCAGCGCGGCCGGGATCGTCACCGGGGACATGGCGCCCATCAGCAGGAACGGGGTGAGCACCACCGGCTGATTGGCCGCGCAGTACTCGAACTGGGCGTCAAGCATCCTGTCGTCCCAGCGCAGCGGCGAGTTGCAGTTGATCAGTGAGATCGTCGCTGGGGTCTGCTCGATGCTGGCCCTGCCCTTTTCCAGCCCGCCGAACAGGATCGAGGTCATGTTGATCGTGTCGGCCGCGTTCGGCCCGGACACCACGTTGCCCATGTAGATCTTGTCGGTGACGGTCTGCAGGGCGTAGATCATGTCCAGGTGCCGGGAGTCCAGCGGCGCGTCGTTGGGCTCGCAGATCACCCCGCCCGCGGAGTCCAGCTCCGGGAAGGACTGGGCCAGCATCGCCAGGCGGCGGAAATCGTCCAACGTGGCGTCCCGGCGGACCTCGCCCTCACGGACGAACGGCGGACCGTAGACCGCGCCGAACACCATGTCGTCGCCGCCGATGTGTACGCTGTTGGCCGGGTTGCGGGCCTGCACGCCGAACTCGCGGGGCGCCTTGCCGACCTGCTCGAGAACGAAGTCCGGGTCGAACTTGACCACGTCGCCGTCCACCTGCTGGCCGGCCTTGCGGAACAGCTCCACCGCCTCCGGCTTGGCGAACTGGACGCCGATCTCGCTGACGATGCGGCGCCAGCCGCGCTCCAGCACCCCGACCGCGCCGGCGGAGAGGATCTCGTATCGCGGCATCGTATTCCGGAACATCGCCACCTGCCTCTTCCGGCCGGCCCCGGGGGGCGGCCTGGCACGGGCCGGCGCGGCCTTGACCGGCCAAGACCCCGATCGTAGGATCACATAGTAGAACAGAGTTCCGCAACATGGAACTTTGCAGCGCAGAACTACGAAGCCAAGCTTGGCGCGGGCCGGGCTGGCCCGGCAACCCCAACAGGCAGGCGCGGTGAGCAGTCCGAACGGAACCCAGGCGGTGGACCGTGCCGCGCGGCTGCTCACCGAGGTGGTGCACGCACCCGGCTCGGTCACGTTCACCGAGCTGGCCGCCGCCACCGGCCTGGCCAAGAGCACCACGTCGCGGCTGCTGCTGGCGCTGGAGCGCAACGGGCTGGTCCGCCGCGACGACGTGGGCCGGTTCCGCCCCGGGGAGATGTTCGTCCGGTTCGCCTGGCGCGGGGGCGCGGAGGCGGGGCTGACCGAGGTCGCGCAGCCCTACCTGGACCAGCTCGGCGCGGCCACCGGCGAGACGGTGAACCTGGGCGTGAGCCGGGGCGGCGTGGTCGAGCAGATTGCCCAGGTGGACAGCGTGTACGTGATCGGCGCCACCAACTGGCTGGGCCGGGCGGTGCCGCTGCACTGCACCGCGATCGGCAAGGTGCTGCTCGCGCACGGCGCGGCGAGGCTGCCGCCGGGCCGGCTGGAGCGGCGCACCGCGCAGACCATCACCGGCCGGGCGGCGCTGGAGGCGGAGCTGGAAGCGGTCCGGGAGCGCGGTTACGCGGTCATCGACGGCGAACTGGAGCCGGGGCTGGTGGCGGTGGCCGCCCCGGTGCACGGCGACGCCGGCGCGGTGGTCGCCGCGCTGTCGGTGTCCGGCCCCGGAACCCGGCTGACCCCGGCGCGGATCGCCGACGTGGCGGCCGCGTGCATGGCCCAGGCCAGCGCCTTGTCCGCGGTCCTCGGCCACCGGGCGGGCGGGACCGCCCCGGGACCGGGCGCGGGCGCCCCAGCGGCGGGCCGGGCCGGGCCAGCAAGCCAGGCCGCAGCACGAGCGGGCCGGAGAGCACCGGCAGCCCAGGCGCACGCACAGAGAGAAGGTGCCGCGTGACACCCGAGGAGCTACTCAAGCAGTTGTACGACGACACCCTGGTGGGCAACGGGCCCGCCGTGCTTGAGCTGACCAACGCAGGGCTCGCGCTGGGCCTTGGCCCGGAGACGCTGCTCTACGACGCGCTGATCCCGGCGCTGGAGGAGGTAGGCGCCCGGTTCGAGCGCGGCGACTTCTTCGTGCCGGAGATGCTGATCGCGGGCAAGGCGATGGCCGGTGCGCTGGAGATCCTGCGGCCGCTGCTGGCCGAGACCGGCGCCGCCACGATCGGCAAGGTGGTGATGGGCACGGTCAAGGGCGACGTGCATGACATCGGCAAGAACCTGGTGAACATCATGTTCGAGGGCGCCGGGTTCCAGGTGATCGACCTCGGCGTGCAGGTGTCACCGGAGAAGTTCGTCGACGCGGTCCGCGAGCACCAGCCCGACATCCTCGGGTTCTCCGCGTTCCTCACCACGACCATGCCGATGTTCAAGGCCAACATCAACGCGCTGGAGAAGTCCGGGCTGCGCGACCAGGTGATCGTCATGGTCGGCGGTGCCCCGGTGACGCAGGAGTACGCCGACGTGGTGGGCGCCGACGGGTACGCCGCGGACGCCTCGGCGGCGGTGGTCCGGGCCAAGGAACTGCTGCAGCGGCGCCGCGCCGCGCTGCCCGCGTAGGCGGCCAGCCGTGGACACCGTGCTCTCCTCGGGCAGCGGGCGGGCCGTGATCGGCCCGGGCCAGCCCTTCTGCATCATCGGCGAGCGGATCAACCCGACCGGGCGCAAGGCGTTCCAGGACGAACTGCGGGCCGGTGACCTGTCCCGGGTGGAGACCGACGTGGCGCAACAGGTCGCCGGCGGCGCCATGATGCTCGACGTGAACATGGGCGCGCCGCTGGCCGACGAGGCGGAACTGATGGCCCGGGCGGTCCGGCTGATCCAGGGCCTGACCGACCTGCCGCTCGTCATCGACTCCTCGATCATCGAGGTGCTGGACGCCGGCCTGGCGGCCTACCAGGGCAAGGCGCTGGTCAACTCCGTCACCGCGGAGGACGACCGGCTGGCGGCGATCCTGCCGCTGGTGCGCACGTACGGCGCCGCGGTCATCGGCCTGCCCAACGACGAGGAGGAGATCCCCGAGGAGCCGGCCCGCCGGGTGGAACTCGCGCGCAAGCTCATCGACGTGGCCACGGGGAAGTATGGGATCGCGATCGAGGACATTGTGATCGACCCGCTGGCCATGCCGGTCGGCGCGGACACCGGGCACGGGGTCCGGACGCTGGAGACGATCGCGCTGCTGCGCGAGGAGTTCGGCGTGAACATGACGCTGGGCGCGTCGAACGTGTCGTTCGGCATGCCGGACCGGCACTCGATCGGGGCCGCGTTCCTGCCGGTGGCCATCTCCCACGGCCTGACCAGCGCCATCATGGACGCCCGGAGTCCGCAGGTCGTCCGCGCGGTCAAGGCCGCCGACCTGCTGCTCGACCGGGACCCCTGGGGCGCGTCCTGGATCGCCGCGCACCGGGCCCAGCAGGCCGCCGCGGCGGCGCAGCCGGCGGCCGGGATCGCGGCGGCGCAGCCGGCGGCCGGGACGGCGGCGGCACCGCAGGCTGCGACGTGACGAGCGTCGAAGACGTCAGCCCCGCGGCCACGGATGCGGGCGCCACGGAGCACCCCGGCGCCCCGGTCCGGGTGGACCTCGTCTTCGAGCCCGGCGCCCGGCGGGTACGGGTGCCGCACGGGGTGACCCTGTTCGACGCGGCGAGCTGGAACGGCATCGCGATCGACTCGACCTGCGGCGGCCACGGCACCTGCAAGAAGTGCAAGGTCCGGGTGCTCGACGGGGCGGCGGCGCCCTCCGAGCTGGACGCCCGCGCGTTCACCGCGGACGAGCTGCGGCAGGGGTGGCGGCTGGCCTGCCGGGCCCAGGCCCTGGGCGATACCCGGGTGGACGTGCCGCCGCTAGTCACCAGGCCCAAGGCCGCCACGGTGGGCGTCGGCCGGCAGGTGATCCTGCGCCCCGCGGTGCAGAAGCGCTACCTCGAACTGGCCGAGCCGTCGCTGAGTGACCAGGTGACCGACGCCGAGCGGGTGCTCGCCGCGCTGGATGACCTGGAGCCGCGGATCGACCTGGACGTGCTGCGCACGCTGGGCCGGGTGCTGCGCGCCGCAGGCTACAAGGTCACCGCCGTGGTCGTGGACGACGTGCTGATCGCGGTGGAGCCGGGCGACACCTCGGCCCGCCGGTTCGGCATCGCGTTCGACCTGGGCACCACGACCGTGGTCGCGACGCTGCTCGACCTGTCCACCGGGGCTCCGGCCGCGGTGGCGTCCGTGCTCAACGGGCAGCAGCCGTTCGGCGCCGACGTGATCAGCCGGATCAGCGCCACCATGCTGGACCCGGCGGCGCTCGACCGGCTGCGCACGCTGGCACGGGACACCCTGGCGGGGCTGGCCGCGGAGGTGTGCGCCCAGGGCGGCGTGGACCCGGCCGAGGTGTACGAGGTGGCGCTGGCCGGCAACGCGACCATGACCCACCTGGCGCTGGGCATCGACCCCGAGCCTCTCGGCGTGGCCCCGTTCATCATGGCCACCCGGCTGTTCCCCGAGGTGCTCGCCGCCGACCTGGGCGTTGCCGTGCACCCGCGGGCTCGCGCGGTTGTCTTCCCCGCGTTCGGCGCGTACGTGGGCGGCGACATCACCGCCGGTCTGCTCGCGTCGGGCATGGACCGGGACGCGCGGACCCGGCTGTTCATCGACATCGGCACCAACTGCGAGATCGTGCTGGGCAACCGGGAGTGGCTGCTGGCCACCGCGGCGCCGGCCGGGCCCGCGTTCGAGGGCGCGGCGATCCGGTGCGGGATGCGCGCGGCCGACGGCGCGATCGAGGTGGTCACGATGACCCCCGACGGTTGCGAGCTGACCGTCATCGGCGACGCCGAGCCCGCCGGCCTGTGCGGGTCCGGGCTGGTGGACGCGGTGACCGGGCTGGTCAGGCTTGGCCTGCTGGATGCGTCCGGGCGGTTCGTGCCCGACGAGCAGGCCGCCGCGCTCGCCCCGGGGCTGGCCGGCCGGCTGACCCGGCTCGGCGATGAGCGGGTGTTCGTGCTGCACTGGCTCGGCACCCCGGGCGACGTGGCGCATTCGGTCTACCTGTCCCAGCGGGACGTGCGGGAGCTCCAGTTCGCCAAGGCCGCGATCGCCACCGGCTGGCGCATCCTGCTGGAGGAGGCGGGGCTGGCGCCCGGCGACATCCAGCAGGTGCTGCTGGCCGGCTCGTTCGGCAGCTACCTGTCCCCGGCCAACGCGATCCGGCTCGGCCTGGTCCCGGAGATCGGCGTGCTGCGCGTCGTGAGCGCCGGGAACGTGGCCGGGGAGGGAGCGAAGATGGCGCTGCTGTCGCTGCGCGAGCGGGCCGCCGGGCTGGCGCTGCTGGAGGAGGTGAGGTATGTCGAGCTGTCCGACCGCGCCGACTTCAACGACCGCTTCGTCGCGCAGTTGCCCTTCCCCGGCTGAGCCGCCGCCGCTGGTCATCGCCTGCGGCGCGCTCGGGGCGCAACTGCGGGAGATCCTCGCCCGCCGGGGCTGGCCGGCGGAGCTGCGCTGTCTGCCCGCCCTGCTGCACAACCGCCCGGCAAAAATTGCTTTTGAAGCCGAACGATTGGCCAGGGCCGGCCTGGCCCGTGGGCAACGCGTCGCCGTGGCTTACGCCGACTGCGGCACGTACGGCGCGCTGGACGAGGTGTGCGCCCGGCTGGGGCTGCGGCGGCTGCCGGGGCTGCACTGCTACGACGTGCTGGCCGGGCCGGAGCGGATGCGGGCGATGTTCGCGGCCGAGCCCGGCACGTACGTGCTCACCGACTTCCTGGTGCGGAGCTTCGAGCGGACGGTGCTCGCGGAACTGGGCCTGGACCGGTACCCGCAGCTGTGGCCGGACTACTTCGGGCACTACCGCCGTGTGGTCTGGCTGGCCCAGGACCCGGAGCCGGGGCTCGCCGCGAAGGCGGAGCAGGTGGCGGCCAGGTTCGGCCTGCCGCTCACCGTCGTGCCGACCGGGACCGCCCGCCTGGAACGGGAGCTGGAGCTGCTCGTCGCCGGGGACGGTATGCGGTCATTGGGCCTCCACCCACAAAAGAATGTGGGTGGAGCGCCAACCACCACAAACGACTCCGGGCAACGGGGCGGGCCGGGTTCCGGAGGCAGGCCGTGATCCGGGGCGGGCTCTTCGGGGGCGGGCTGGCCGCCGTGGCCCCGCTGCTGGAACACCCGCGGTACGAGGTGTTCCCGGCCGGGAGCGTGGCGGACGCGGTGGCGCAGTGGGTGCCGGCCGGCATGACGGTGACCGTGACCGCCTCCCCCACCAAGGGCCTGGACGCCACGCTGGACCTAACCGAACGGCTGGCGGGCCTCGGCTACCGGGTGGTCCCGCACCTGTCCGCCCGGCTGGTGCGGGACGACGCGCACCTGGCCGATATCACCGCCCGGCTCATCGCGGTCGGGGTGGACGACGTCTTCGTCCCGGCGGGCGACGCGGACCCCCCGGCGGGCCGTTTCGAGAGCGCGTTGTCTTTGCTCGAGCGGCTGGCCGAAATGGGCAGCCCCTTCCCGCGGACCGGGATCACCGGGTACCCGGAGACGCATCCGCGGATCCACGACGACATCACGATCCAGGCCATGTGGGACAAGCGGAGGCTCGCCTCCTACATCGTGAGCAACCTGTGCTTCGACCCGGTCACGGTGCGGCGCTGGATCCGCCGGGTCCGTGCGCGCGGCATCACGCTGCCGATCTACGTGGGGCTGGCCGGGCCGGTGGAGCGTGCCAGGCTGCTGCGGATGGCGGCCAAGGCGGGCGCCAGCGAGTCCGCCCGGTTCCTCGCCGGGCACGCGGAGTGGTTCCTGCGGCTCGGCACGCCCGGCGGGTACCGGCCCGAGCGCCTGCTCGCCCGGCTGGGCCCCGCGATCGCGGCACCGGCCGCCGGCGTCGCGGGGCTGCACCTGTTCACGTTCAACCAGGTCGAGCAGACCGAGCAGTGGCGGAGGGAACTGCTCGCCCGGGTGCACGACACCAGGGCGCCCGCGCGTTCGTGACCGTGGCCCCGCCGCCACGGAAGCAGGCCCGGCCCGGGGTCCCCGCGCCCCGGCCGGCCTCCCCCCAGGACCCGGAATACCGCTACGCAAGAGCAGACCGAACTCACATTTAGTAGTTAGGCGAAATACAATCGCTTGCACTGGCCCGGCTCCCCGGTCCCGTTTCCGTTTTCGATCCGTGACCTGAAATCGGCGTGTATAACCGGCGTGAGGTTTGGTTGACATCACCCGGGGAGCCCCGGCACGCATGCGGGTTGGTGACCAGACGGTAATGAACGGCAGGCACCCAGAGGCCGTTCCGGCACGGCCGGGCGACGTGACCTGGCCGCTGCTCTCGGGGCTGATCCCGCAACTTGCGGACGCGCACGTTGCCCGCCAGGAAACCGGGCTCGGCCTGGCGGCCAGCCTGGCACCCGGGGACACGGCGGTGCTGATACCCGACGACGAGGCCGCCCGGACCCTCGGCGGGCTGGGCGGCACCGGCAAGACGCAGCTTGCGCTCGCCGTCGCGCACGCGCTCTGGGACCGCCGCGAGGTGGACCTGGTCCTCTGGCTGACCCCGTCCGGCCGGGACGCCGTGATCACCGGGTACGCGCAGGCCATGCAGGACGTGACGGGGAAGCCTGGCGGGGACGGGCCCGAGGCCGCCGCCACGCGCTTCCTCGACTGGCTCACCCAGACCCGCCGGCCATGGCTGGTGATCCTCGACGACCTCGCCGACGCGGACGCGCTGGAAGGGCTCTGGCCGCACGGGCCCCATGGGCGGGTGGTGGTCACCAGCCGGCGCTCCGACACCGCGGTGCGCGCCTACCGCCCGCGCGCGGTCGAGGTGGGGCCGTTCAGCCCGCGCGAGGCGCTGTCCTACCTGTCCACAAAACTGCAGAGCGATCAGGACCAGTGGATCGGCGCGCTCGACCTGGCCGGCGACCTCGGCTACCTGCCGATCGCGCTGGCGCAGGCGGCCGCGCTCATGGCCGACACGGGGCTGGACTGCCGGCAGTACCGGGCCCAGGTCTCCGACCGCATGCAGCACCTCGCCGGGACGCCCGCGGGGGCCTACCCCGCGATCGTGGCGTCCACCTGGGCACTGGCCACGGAGTTCGCCGAACAGATACCGCCCGCCGGGCTGGCCCGCCCGGCGCTGGCCCTGGTCGCGATGCTGGACCCCAACGGCATCCCCGGTGCGGTGCTCACCAGCCAGGCCGCCTGCGCCTACCTCACCCGCTACCGGCGCGGTGCCCCGGTCGATGACATGCAGGCCCGCGCCGTCCTGTACAACCTGGCCCGCGCGGGCCTGGTCAGCATCGACACCACCAGTGCCGCCCGTACCGTGCGCGTGCACAGCCTGGTGCAGGCCACCGTGCTGCAGAACCTCACCGCCGCCGAATCGGACGAGGCGGCCCGCGCGGCGGCAGAGGCGCTGCTCCAGGTCTGGCCTCGCGGCGATGTCCCGGCGTCCTTCGTGCAGGCGCTGCGGGACTGCACCGCGCGGCTGCACCAGGTCGCGGGCCGGGTCCTGTGGGCACCAGAGTGCCACCCGGTGCTGCTGCGAGCGGGGCGGAGCCTGGAGACGGCGGGCCTGGGGGGGCCGTCCATCCGCTACTGGCACTCGGTGATGGACACCAGCCTGGCCGAACTGGGGGCCGGTCATGCCCACACGATCCTGGCCCGCGACCGGCTCGGCGCGGCCTACGAGGCGGCCGGGCGCCCGGACGACGCCGTGACGGTGTACCAGGAGTCGCTGAGCGAACGGCAGCGGCTGCTCGGCGCGGGCCACCCCGACACCGTCGCCGCCCGGGCGAGCCTCGCCCGGGCCTACCGCGCGGCCGGCCGTGCCGACGAGGCGGTCCGCCTCGCCGAGCGGGTTCTCGCCGACTCCGAGCAGGGCCGGGGAGCCCGCCATCCGGACACCCTGACCGCCCGGGAGGAACTGGGCGAGGCCTACCTGGAGGCTGGCCTGGGCGACCGGGCCATCGCCGCCTTCCAGCGCACGCTCGCGGACCGCGAACGGGTGCTCGGCCCCACCCACCCCGACACCATCACCGCCCGTGCCGACCTCGCGCACGCCTACCGCGCGGCCGGGGAGCCGGCGAAGGCACTGCCGCTGCACGAGCGGATCGTGGCCGACCGGGAGCGCACGCTGGGCTCCGGCCACCCCGAAACGCTGGCCGCGCGCGGCAGCCTCGCCTACGCCTACCGCACCGCCGGGCGGCTGAAGGACGCGCTGCCCGTCTACCGGCGGACGCTGGTGGACCGGGAGCGGGCGCAGGGCCCCGACCAGCTCGAGACCATCACCGCGCGCAGCAACCTGGCCGACGCGTACTTCCTGGCCGGCAAGTACAAGGACGCGGTCCCGCTGTACGAGCGCGCGCTGGCCGACCGGGAGCGGGCGCAGGGAGACGACCACCCCGACACCATCACCGCGCGCGGCAATCTGGCTTCCGCCTACCATTCGGCGCGCAAGCTGGCCAGGGCCATCCCGCTGTACGAGCAGAACCTGGCCGACTGCGACCGGGTGTTCGGGCCGGACCACCCGGACACGCTCACCTCGCGCAGCAACCTCGCCCACGCCTACCACACGGTGGGCCGGTACACCGAAGCCCAGGCGATCTTCGAGCGCACGCTCGCGGATTGCGAGCGGGCACTCGGGCCAGACCACCCGCTCACCAAGACGGCGCGAGAGAATCTGCAGGCGGCCGCCCAGGGCTGAGCCCGGGCGGGATCGCCGGGTTCCGCCGCGCAGCGGGGTGCGGGAGCGCACCGCCCCGGTCACGGCCCCGGCAACTCAGTAGCCGGGCGGTGGGCCGATCGCGGCGGCCTCGGGCCCGAACTCCTCGACGTCGCGCGGGTGCACCTCGGACCACCGCTGGCCGGGCGTGAACGAGAGCCGGCCGGCATCCAGGTCGTCGCCGAGCCGGTCCAGGCACTCGTGCCAGCCGGCCGCGGGCCGGAGGGTCAGCCGCCGGTCACGCGGGCCCGGCGCGGGCCCGGAGGGCGGCCACCAGCGCCGGGATCACCTCGCCCAGGTCCCCCACCACCGCGTAGTCGGCGTGGGCGAGGATCGGCGCGGCCGGATCGGTGTTGACCACTACGATGTGCTTGGCGCCCGCACAGCCGGCCATGTGCTGGATGGCCCCGCTGATCCCGCAGGCCAGGTACAGCTCCGGCGTGATCTTGGTGCCGGTCTGCCCGACCTGCTGCCGGTGCGGCCGCCAGCCCTCGCTGGTCACCACCCGGGAGACCCCAAGGACGCCGCCAAGCAGGCCGGCCAGTTCCTCAAGCGGCGCGAAACCGTCCGGGCCGCCGACGCCGCGGCCGCCGCCGACGACCACCCGTGCGGTGGCGAGCGACGCGCCGGAGGAGTGCCCGGCGGTCTCGGTGGCCCGCACCCGCAGGTCATCGGCGTCGGTGTCCGGGGCGTAGGGGTGCACCGCCAGCGCGCCGGGCTCCGCCACCGGCTCGGCCGGCACCGCCTCGGTGGCGATCGTCATCAGCGCGGGCGAACCGTCCAGGCTGGCATCTTCGAGCAGCAGGCCCGCCCAGCGATGCCGGACGATCTGGTACCCGCCGCCCGCAACGGGATCCGCCTGGACGCAGTTCGCCGCCAGCGGCAGCCCCGTGAGCGCGCCCAGGTAGGCCATCACCTCGCTGCCGCGGTCTGTGGCCGCAGCGACCACGGCGGCCGCGCCCGTCTCCGCGGCCAGCCCGGCGAGGGCCCGCGCCCAGGCCCGCGGCGCGTACCCGTCCAGGTGCCCGGGCTCCACGACATGGGCGCTCGCCGCGCCGTACGCGGCCAGGGCGCCTGCGGGCACCCGGTCAACGGGCCCGAACAGCGCCACCGCGACCGGTACGCGCGATGGGGCCTGCCGGCTTGCCGGCCAGGCGCCATCATCGCCCCGGGGGGTTCCGGGGGGTCGCTCCCCCGGGCTGGCACCGGACCCAGCCAGCCTTCCCGCGAACGTCAGCGCCCGCAGCGACGCGTCGGCGGCCCCGTCGGCGTCCGTCTCCACCAGGCACAGCACGGTCATGGCAGCAGCCCCCACTCCTCGAGCACGCCGAGGAGCGCGGGCACCGCGTCGGTCCCGGTGCCGAGCACCGTGGCCTGCTTGCGCTGCGACGCGGGCACCCGGAGCGACCGCTTGCGGAGCCCCTCGGCCTGCCACCCCGGCTCGTACCGTTCGATCTCCGCCCGTTTGGCCCGCAGCCGGCCCGGCAGCGAGGGGTAGCGCGGCAGGTTGATGCCCTCCTTGACGCAGATCACCGCGGGCAGCCCGAACTCGAATGTCTCCGCCCCGCCGCGGTACTCCCGGCTGGCGCGGGCGCTGGCCCCGGCCCCGTCCTGGCTGATCTCCAGCTTCTTGATGCCGGTGACGCAGGGCCAGCCCAGGGCGCAGGCCACCCGGACGCCCACCTGGTAGTCGCCGGTGTCGGCCGCCTCGTTGCCGCACAGCAGCAGGTCGTAGCCGACGCCGCCGGCGGCGTGCCGGCGCACCTCGGCCACGATGGCCGCCGTGGTGGCGACCGGGCCCCATTCCCTGCCGTCGGTCTCCAGCAGCACCGCCCGCTTGGCGCCGAGCGCCAGCGCGTCGCGTAGCTGATCCGCGGCGGCGGGCGGTCCCAGGGTGATCACCGAGACGGTGCCACCGAGCCGCTCGGTGATCTGGACCGCCTCCTCCACGGCGCATTCCTCGTGCGGGCTGATGGTGAACCCGGACAGCCGGGTGTCCACCTCCTGCTCGTCCGGGGTCAGCACGATCCTGCCCCCGACCATGGGCACGCGCTTGACGCAGACGCCGATCTCCATACCCACCGCTCAGCCCCGCACCCGGGTGTTCTCCGGGTCGAACAGGGGCGTAGACCCGGCCACGGCGACCGTGACCGGGTACTGCTCGCCGAAGCACTCGACCGCGAGCCGCGTGCCCTCGCGCGCGTGCTGCGGTGGCAGGTAGGCCATCAGCAGGTGCTTGCCCACCGACGGCCCCGCACCGGCGCTGGTCGCGTAGGAGGGCCGGCCGGTCTCGTCGATCAGGCGCTCGCCGTCCGCCGACAGGATCGGCTCACCGCCGAGCATGTACCGCCGCTGGCCGTCGGCGGAGGTGTGGTCGTCCACGGTCAGCGTGCACAGCACCGCCGCGGGCGCGCGTTCCCGCTGCGCCAGGTAGGCCTCCTTGCCGATGAACGGCTGCTCCTTCACCCGCGGCCGGGTCATCCCGGCCTCGACCAGGTTGTAGTCGGCGGTCAGCTCCATGCCGTACGCGCGGTAGCCCTTTTCGAGCCGGCCGGTGGTTCCGTAGACACCGATGCCGATGGGCACCATGCCGTGCCCCTGGCCGGCCGCCCAGACCGTGTCCCACACCCGGGCCCCCTGCTCCATCGGCACGTACAGCTCCCACCCCAGTTCGCCGACGTAGGAGATGCGCGAGGCGAGCACGGTCACCCCGCCGATCTCCACCTCCCGGCAGGTAGCGAACCCGAACCCCGCGTGCGAGAGGTCGCCCAGGGTCACCGGCTGCAGCACGTCCCGGGCCCGGGGCCCCCAGACTCCGAGCGTGGCCCAGGCGGAGGTCAGGTCGGTCAGCTGCGCGCCCGCGGGCAGGTGGTCGGTGAACCACTTCTGCTCGGCCATGCCGGTGGCCCCGCCGGTGACCACCCGGAAGTGCTCGGCGCCCAGGCGCATCACGGTCAGGTCGGCCTTGAACCCACCGCACTCATCCAGCAGCGACGTGTAGACCACCCGGCCGTGGCGGACGTCGGCCTGGGCCACGACCAGCGACTGCACGCCCTCCAGCGCCGCCGGGCCGGTGATGTCGAACACCGCGAACGCGGACAGGTCGACCACGCCGCAGGCGTCCCGCATGGCCAGGTGCTCGGCGTTGATGATCGGGGACCACCACCGCGCGTCCCACTCGGCCGTGCGCTCGGCGAGCCGGCCCGCGTAGCGGGACAGCAGCGCCTCGTTGCAGGCGTACCAGTGCGGCCGCTCCCAGCTCGCGGTCTCGAAGAACACCGCGCCCAGGTCCGCCTCGCGCCGGTGGAACGGGCTGACCCGCACCGGGCGCCCCGACTCCCACTGTTCGGCGGGATGGACGATGCCGTACATCTTGTTGAAGCCCTCGCGGGCCCGGTCCCGCACGTGGGCGACGGTCTGCTGGCACGGGTAGAACCTGGCCACGTCCGCCTCGTGCACGTCGACGGCCGGCACCTGGCCCGACATCAGCTCGGCCACCACCCGGCCGCACCCCGGGCCCTCCTTGATCCAGCTCGCCGCGGCCGACCAGAGCCCCTTGACCTCGGGCATCTCGCCCAGCAGCGGGTGCCCGTCGGGGGTCATCGAGATCAGGCCGTTGATCGCGTAACGGATCCCGGCGCGCTCGTCGCCCAGCAGGTCCGGCATGAGCTCCAGGGCCTCGGCAAGCTGCGGGTCGAAGTCGTCGGCGGTGAACGGCATCTCGGTCGGGGACAGCGCCGCTTCGTCGTTGGACGGGATGTCGTCCGGGCTGACGATCATCGGGCGGTGCGCGTAGGAGCCGACCTCCATGTCGCCACCGTGCTGGCGCTCGTACATGTTGGTGTCGACGTCCCGCACGATCGGGTAGGCGATCTCCCCGGTGGTGCCGGCGAACAGCGCGATGGGCCCGACGCTGATCATCTGGTGCACGATCGGGGTCAGCGCCAGCCGGGCGCCGGCCATCCGGGCGATGCGCGGGCTCCAGACGCCGCAGCAGATCACGCAGATGCCGGTCTCGATGTCGCCCGCGGTGGTGCGCACCGCCCGCACCTCCGGCCTGCTTCCGGTGCCGGTGGTGTCGATGCCGAGCACCTCGGTGCCGGCCAGCACGGTCAGCGCGCCGGACGCCTGCGCCCGCTCCCGCATCAGGGTGCCCGCCCGGAGCGGGTCGACCACGCCCACCGTCGGGAAGTGCGCGCCGCCGAGGATGACCGACTCGTCCAGGTACGGCACCAGCTTCCCCACCTCGGCGGGGGTGAGCAGCGCGGCGGGAATCCCCCACGCCTTGGCCGCGCTGCACCGGCGGCGCAGTTCGGCCATGCGCTCGGCGGTACGCGCCACCTCGATCCCGCCGCTGCGGGTGAGCACGCCCAGCGCCTGGTACTGCTCGGTGCTGTCCCGGGTGAGCTCCATCATCATCTTCGAGTACTCGATCGGGAAGATGAAGTTCGAGGCGTGCCCGGTGGAACCGCCCGGGTTGGGCATCGGGCCCTTGTCCACCAGCACGAGGTCACGCCACCCCAGCAGCGCCAGGTGGTGGACGAGGCTGTTGCCGACGATGCCCGCCCCTATCACGACGGCGCTAGCCCGGGGGGGCGGCCCCCCGGAACCCCCTGATGGCCCGCTCGCCCGGGCCGGAGTATCAGTCATGCCGCTTCTTCCCGCCTATCTCTCCTGTCACCGCACTGTCTCCCCACGCCACCCGGCATGGGCACGGCCCCGCCGCCTGCACTGCGGCGGCGGGGCCGGTGCCATACTGTGCTCGCCCGGGGGCGTCCCCCGGGAGCCCCCGGATGGCGAGACGATGCCGTTTCTTACTCGACCGGGATCTCCTTGTTGATCAGGCCGAGGTCGATGCCCTGACTGCGGCGGACGAGCCGTGCGACGACGTACAGCACGATCGCCAGCACGTACATCGCGCCCATGTACACGAACGAGGACGGCTTGTTCACGAAGTAGTTGTCGTTCTTGATCCACTCGACGAGGTTGAAGACGAGCAGCCCGATCGTGATGACGCCGGACACCGGGACGATCGGCACCCCGAGCACCTTGATCCTGCTCGCGGGCGACGCCTGCCACAGCTCGCGCTTGCGGAACGGCAGGATGACCACGGCGATCGCGCTGAACAGGTACGTCACCGCGATGACCAGCGTCGCGTCCAGCGTGTAGGTGACGAACGTCGTGTTGTAGGCGTACAGGGCGCTCAGCCCGACGGCAGGGAGCAGCATCAAGACCAGCGAGTACAGCGGCACCTTCCGCTTCTCCGACACCTCGGCCGCCCGGTCCGGGAGCACCCGGTCAAACGCCGCCGCGAAGATGACCCGGGTCGAGGACAGGAACAGCGTGCCCACCCAGCCGAAGAACCACAGGCTGAGCACCAGGATCAGGACGACCTGGAACGCGGTGTTATGTACCAGCCAGCCGGCGAACATGAACGGGTAGGGCCAGATGCCGAACTGCGGCGTGACGTTGTAGTCCAGCGAGTTGAGGTTCTGGTAGAAGCCCCAGCCGAAGGTCTTGGCCATGAGCAGCAGGAAGATCACCGTCAAGATCACGGTGAGCCACAGGCCGGCGAACATGCCGGTGAAGACCCGCCGGAAGTCACTGGCCCCCCGGATCTCGCCATACAGCGTGGCACCCCAGTTCGGCCACAGGATGAAGAACATCATCGCGGGCACCAGCAGCATCGTCGGCCCCAGCGGCCCGAAGCCCAGGGCAGAGGTGGTGTAACCGGCCTTCGCGGCCGCATGGTTGGTGGCTGCGTAGGCGTTGTTGGCGCCGAAGAGCTTGTGCGCCTCCAGGTTGAACGAGCTGATGAAGCTGGCGCGCGAGTTGAACAGCAGGAGCGCGACCACGACGGCGAAGCCGATCAGGCCGCCGATGAAGCACCACCGCTGGACCTTGGCGTACCCGGCCATCCCGATGGACACCAGCACGCCGGCCAGCGCGATCGTGATGAGCGACACCACGAAGATCCCGTTGTGCGTGCCGAACCAGGCGTATCCGCCTCCTGGCCAGGTCCACTTGAGCGTCGCCCAGAGCGGCTCGAACAGCTGGACCGACAGGATGTTGCCGTAGATCGGCGCCCAGAGCCACAGGATGAACCACCAGCCCGTGGCGGACATGACGAATCCCAGGCCGCTGCCTAGCGGCAGGATCCGGGTCTGCCAGACGTAATCACCCCCCGCCCTGGGGATGGTAACGATGAGCCCGCTGTAGGTGATGACCAGGAACGATACCCAGACACCCGAGATGATCACTGCGGTGATCAACTGCCCTTGGGGGAATGCGGGGCCAGCGAAGGTGAATTCGTAGATTCCGAGCGTGACGAAGTTGGTGGCCAGGCATGCATAGATCAGCGAGTCCCTGACCGACCAGCCTCGGACGAGACCGGTGGCCTTGCGGAGGAAGAGGGCAGGCCTCTCCTCGCCAAGTGCCTCAGTCGCCATAACGTGCCTCCCATGTGGCTGATCCGGGCGTGCGTGCTATGACCGGCTCACGGGTGAGCCGCGACGGCAGCGCTCAACCGTTCACGAGAAGATATTTGGTGACCTTGCCCTTCTTCGCGTTCAGTTCCAGCAGCGCTCCCTGCAGAACGCCATCACCATAGACGCTGCCTGGATTAATGGCGAGCGTCCTGCCCATTTTCTTGATGCCGCGGCTCTCGTGGATGTGGCCGTGCACCGAGAGCATCGGCTGATAGCGAACGATTGCGTCCCGGACGGCCTTGGACCCGACCGGTTTCATCACCGCCCCGCCGTGGATCGGGCGGAGCGTGTCGTCCAAGGCAGGCGCCTCGTCCAGGCCCGTCCCGTAGGGCGGGGCGTGGAAATTGAAGATGGCGCGCTCCATGTCCGGTACCAGCTCGGCGACCGCGTCGATCCGCGGCGCCAATTCCTCTTCCGGCGCCTCCCGGAAGGTGTCCCAGGGGGTTGGGTTGGTCCAGCCCATCGACACAAGGTGAAACCCGTCCAGGTCGAGCAGTTTCCCCTCGGCGAACGTGACGGAAGGCGACGACTCGATCACCGGGTCGATCTCGAAGAAGTCGTCGTTGCCGCCGTTCAGGATGCACGGCACCCGGCCGCCCCCGAGCTTGGTGTCGGCCATGTCCAGCCAGCGGTCCAGCGCGGCGAGCATCTCGGTGCCGAACCGCTGATCGACCGCGCCCTCGGCCCGGCTCAGGTGATCCAGCTCGTCCGGGCTCATCAGCGCCGGGTACGACCCGCGGTTGCGGATCTGGGTCTGGACCTTCTCGAGTTCCTCCTTGGATTCGATGCGGCGCCGCTCCCCGCCGAGCACCACCTCCCAGTACCCGTTGTGGGTGGTGATCGGCACCATCACCTTCCCGGTCACGTCACCACCGAGGACGACCAGGTCAGCCTTGTAGAACGAGGCAGCGTTGAGGAACTTCCGCCAGCATATTTCCGAACCGTGAATGTCGGTGGCGAAGAAGACTCGCACCGGGATCACCTACGCCTTCCCGCGCACCCTGCGCAACCAACGTGCGCTCTGTGCAACGTGTAGCACTAGCAGGAAAGCGCCGTCAAGCAGCACAGATCCTTCAGTGCGCGACTTCTTGTTCAGTGTGCGACTTCCTCGGGTAGTTCGTACCAGCGAACCCGGTCGCCCACGTTGGCCCGGAGCTTCCACTTGATCGACTTCGGCGCCTGCCCGGCCAGTTCGAGCAGGCGACCCGCCTGGGCGACCGGGTCGTAGGGCGCGCCGGGCGGGACCAGCCCGGGCCGCTCGGCGACCAGCGCGGGCAGTCTCTCCAGGTTGGCGGTCACCGTCCGCCACCAGCCCCAGTCCGCGCCGAGCAGCTTGCCGAAGCGGTCGGTGTCGATGGACGCCTGCGCGCCGCTGCCGAGCGGCAGCCCGGCCAGCAGGTGCACCAAGTCGTGCGCGTCCTTCTCGTTCAGCTCGACGATCTGGAGCTTGGATAGCAGCACGTCCACCGCGTCGATGGTGAACGGCTGCCGGGCGAACGAGGGCCGGAAATCCAGGACGTGGCACATGGCCAGGCGGTCGACCATGACGTCGATGGGCCGCCCGGAGGGCGCGGTGAAGTACATCTGGCGGTCGCCGTTCAGGTTGTTGAACCTGCGGTCCGGCTCGCAGCCCGCCCCGGCCAGGTATTCCGCGACCTTCTTGCGCTCCTTGGTCACGCAGGCGAAGTCGATGTCCTGGCCCGAGCGCAGCCGCGGCGGGAACTCCGGGCAGAGCACCCGCACCGCGAGACCGCCAAGGAGCTTGAGGCCGAGCGAGGCATCCGCCGCACCGCGCGACAGCCCGAGCGCCTCGGGCAGCGGGTCGTCGGCGGGGGAAGGGGCACCAGCCGCACCGGGTGTCGTCATGCCAGCCTGCTCTCACATCGCGGCGGACCCGCGGCGGTGCCGCCCGGCCCTGTACTGCTCAGCGAGTATGCCACGATAGCCCCCAAGCCGGGCATCGACGCGGATCGCCGCCTGGCAGACCGGTTGACGGCCCACCGCGGCGAAGTCATCCTTGGTTGCATGAGCGAGGCCCAGGTTGCGTCCAACGCAACCTACCAGTCGGCCGAGCGGGTGCTGGCACTGCTCAAGAGCTTCGATGACGCCCGGGTGGAGCAGGGAGTAGCCGAGATCGCCCGCACGCTCGGCGTGCACAAATCCACGGCGTCGCGGCTGGCGGCGGCGCTGGAAAGGACCGGGTTCCTGGCCCGGACCGGGCGGCGTTACCGCCTCGGCGTGGAGGTCATCCGGCTGGGCAGCCTGGCGCTGCGCAGCTTCGACCTGGTCGCCACCATGCAGCCGGCGATGGAGAAGCTGAGTCAGCGGACCGGGGAGACCGTCAACCTCGCCGTCCCCGATGGCGCGGACGTGCTCAACGTCGCCGAGGTGCCCAGCACCTACATCCTGAGCTGCTCGGGCGGCTGGATCGGCCGCCGCACCACACCGCACGCGGTGGCCAACGGCAAGGTCCTGCTGGCCTACGGCGCCCTGCCACGGCCCACGGCGCTTGATCGCTACACGGCGCTGACGATCACCAGTTTCGGCACACTCGACGCGGAACTGGCCGCGGTGCGCAGGGACGGTTTCGCCACGGCGGTCGCGGAACTGGAAGAGGGGCTAGTCGCCGTCGCCGCGCCGGTCTTCGACCCGGCCGGGACCTGCGTCGCGGCGCTGTCCATCTCCGGCCCCGAGTTCCGGATGCGGCCGGCGACCCTCGATGCCCTGGGCCGGCTGTGCGCCAGTGCCTGACGCGGGGCGCCCCGCGCCTGGGGCCGGGACAGGAGGGTAACCGTGCGTGACTACCCGCTCTGCGTGGGCGGCGACTGGCGGGCGGGGGGCGCGGGCACGATGCCGGCGGTCAGCCCGGCGTCCGGTGAACAGTTCGCCTCGGTGGCCGTGGCCAGCCCCGCCGACGTGGACGAGGCGGTCGCGGCCGCCGCGGCCGCCGGCCCGTCCTGGGCCGCGCTGTCCGCCTTCGACCGGGCCGGCTGCTGCCGGCGGGTCGCGGCCGCGATCGGCGCCCGGGCCGAGGACCTGGCCCGCGCGCTGGCCGAGGACCAGGGCAAGCCCCTGGCGGCCGAGGCACGTGACGAGGTCGCCGAGCTGGCCGAGTACTTCCGGATGGCCGCCGAGGATGCAATACGCCTGCCGGGCGGCGCACCTCCGTCCACCTCGGCATCCCGGCGCGTGCTGACGCTGCGGGTGCCGCTCGGCGTGGTCGGCGTCATCAGCCCGTGGAACTGGCCCTACACGATGGGGGCCGAACTGTTCGCGCCCGCCATGGCGGCTGGCAACGCGGTGATCTGGGTGCCCGCGCCGACCACGTCGGCGTGCTGCGCGCTGCTCGCGGAGGTCATCACCGGGGCCGGCGTGCCCCCGGGGGTGTTCAGCTTCCTGCCCGGCCCGGGGCCCGTGGTCGGCGACGCCGTGGCCGGCCACCCCGGCGTGCACGCGGTGGGCTTCATCGGCTCGGTGGCCACCGGCGCCAGCGTGGCCGCCCGCGCGGCGGGCAAGACCCAGCTACTGGAACTGGGCGGCAACGGCCCGATGGTGATCCTGGAGGACGCCGACCTGGGCCTGGCCGCCGAGGCGGCGCTGGAGGCGGCGTACCTGTGCGCGGGCCAGAGCTGCACGGCCGGTGAGCGCTTCCTGGTGCACGCGCGCGTACGGGCGGAGTTCGTGGAGCGGGTCGTGGCGGCGACCAAGGACCAGGTCCGGCTCGGCGACCCGTTCGGCCCGGCGACCACGATGGGCCCGCTGAACAACGAGCCGACCGCGGCCAAGTTCGACCGGCACATCACCGGGGCGCTCGCCCACGGGGCGCGGGTTTGCTGCGGCGGCGGCCGGGCGGCCGGGTTCGCGACCGCGCTGTTCGCCGAGCCGACCGTGCTGGACGGGGTCACGCCGGACATGGAGATCGCCCGGGAGGAGACGTTCGGCCCGGTGGTCCCGGTCGTCGAGATCGGCTCCGCGCGGCAGGCGCTGGAGCTGACCAACTCCTCCCCGTTCGGGCTCACCGCCGCCGTGTTCACCGAGGACCTGGAGCGCGGGCTGGCGTTCGCCGAGCAGGCCAGGGCCGGCTGGGTCAACATCAACGCCTCGACCAACCTGTGGGAGTCCCACCTGCCCTTCGGCGGGCTGTCCGGGTCGGTGAGCGGGCGCGGGCGGGTCGGCGGGCGGTACGCCATGGAGACGTTCACCGAGCCGAAGACGGTCGTCTACCCGGCTCCCCGAAACGGCATGTGAACTTGCCGCGGCCGGAGGGTGGCGAGCCCAAGGCCCCCGAGCCCGCGGCGGCCACGCCGGGTGGGCCGCACGGACCCGGAACGGGCCAGCCTGGGTACCTGGGCATGCGGGTTGGCGAGTTCCTCGACGAACTCGCCGCCGCAGGCCCGGCCCCCGGGGGTGGCTCCGCCGCCGCCCTCGCGGTCGCCCTGGCGGCCGCGCTGTGCGCGATGACGGCGGAACTGTCCGCACGCCACCTGGCCCAGGCCCCCGGGCTCGCGGCGGAATCGCGCGGGCTGCTGCGCCGGGCGGCCCCGCTCGCCCAGGCCGACGCGGATTCCTACGCCGGCGTGCTCGCCGCGCGCCGGGCGCCCGGCGGGCAGCGCGGCGAGCAGGTCTCCGCCGCGCTGACGCGGGCCAGCGAGGTCCCCCTGGAGGTGGCCGAGCTTGGCGACAGGGTGGCCGCGCTGGCCGCGGATATCGCCGATCGGGGCAATCCGGCCGTGCGCGGCGACGCCCTCGCGGCCGCCCAGCTGGCCGCCGCCGCCGCGCGGGCGGCCGCGGCACTGGTGCAGATCAACCTCGCCGGGATGCCGGACGATCCCGGGCCCGCCCGGGCCGCGCGGCTGGCCGCCCACGCGGCGCGCCTGGCCGCACGGGTGCCCGCCTCCGCGCCGGACCGGGGACCGCGGGGATGACCGACCGCCGCCCATGCCGCCCGCGCCGCGCAGGCGCCGCTACCTCGTGATCACCTGGAAGGTGGCCAGGGTGGGGTCGGCGGCGTAGGCGATCCGGCCGCCCTGCGCCTTGGCCGTGCGCAGTGCCGCCAGCGCGTCGCCGGTGATCACCTCGCCGGGAGCGAGCACCGGGATCCCCGGCGGGTAGGGCGCCACCAGCTCGGCGCTGATCCTGCCGGCGGCGGCATCGGCCGCGACGGTCTCGTTCGGCGCGAAGAAGGCCTCGCGCGGCGGGATCGCCATCCGCGGTGATACCGACCAGGCGGGGGACGGCTCGGGCTCGCGGGGCGGCCGGCGGTGCCGCTCGATCGCGGCCACGAGCGTCTGCGTGAACCGGGCCACGGTGTCCTCGGTGTCGGCGACCGTGATGATCGGGATGATCATGTCCCGGTCGCCCAGTTCCACGGGCATCCCGGCGGCGATCAGGTCGGCCTCCACCGCGTAGCCGTCGGCCCCGGCGCCGGCGAGCAGGACGACCAGCTTGGCCGGGTCCACGCCCGGGCCGTCGAGCACGGCCACCCCGGGCACCTCGGTGAGCCGCCGCCGGGCGGTGGCGACCAGCCGCAGCAGGCTGGCACACAACTGCTTGCCGTCGCGGGCCAGCAGCGCCCGCGACGCGTCGATGCTCGCGGTGATCGCTCCTGCCGGGCTGGTCGTGTGGGTGGCCTCGAAGGCGCGGTCCAGCCTGGCCCGGTCGAGGCGCTGGGTGCGGGCGAACACCAGCGCGCCCTGGGTGCTCGCTGGCAGTGCCTTGTGGGCGCTGGTCACCATTCCGTCCGCCCCCGCGGCGATCGCGTGCGCCGGCAGGTCGGGATGGAATCCCAGGTAAGCGGCCCAGGCGGCGTCCACGATGAGCGGGACACCCGCCTCATGCGCGGCGTCCGCGTGCCCGGCGAGGTCCCCGGTGGTGCCCACGTAGGAGGGGTCGCCGAGGAACACCGCGCACGCCCCCGGGTGGGCGGCGAGGGCGTCGCGCACCGTCGCCACCGCGACGGGGCCCGGCAGGCCGGTGCCCGGATCCCGCTCGGGCAGCACCCAGACCGGGCGCAGGCCCGCCAGCACCAGCCCGAGCAGCAGGGACCGGTGCAGGCACCTGGTGACGATCGCCTCCTGCCCCGGGGTCCCGGCGGCGAGGGCCAGCGCCTGGTTGCCGTGGGTGGAACCGGCCACGGAGAACCGGCACCAGTCCGCCCCCCAGAGCCGCGCGGCCCGGGACTCGGCCTCGGCGAGCAGCGCGTCGGCGTGCTTGATCGTGTCCAGGCCGCCGTACAGCGGGGTGTCCCCGGCCACCACGGCCCCGGTCAGGTCATGCCGCTGCTTATGCCCGGGGGTGCACATCGGCGTGAGGTCACCGCGCTCCGCTGCCTCGGTCGAGGCCAGCCACCCGTCGAGCAGGGGGGCGTCGGCCCGCAGGCCGAGCGGATCGCGGGGGTCAGCCGTGGGCTGGGCAGGTCGGCGCACGAGGTTAGTCTGCCGGACGCACGCCCGGGGGTCTTCGCCGGCTAGGACGTGGCCGGGCACGCCGTTAACCAGCCGTCGGTGCACAGCCGGTACCCGGCGCCGCGAACCGTCTCGATGATCGTCCAGCCGAGCTTGCGGCGCAGGTACCCCACGTAGACGTCGACGAGGTTCGTCTGCGGGTCGAAGTCCATGTTCCAGGCCGTGGCGAGCAGTTCCCGCCGGGACAGGACCTGCCGGGGATGGTTGACGAACGCCCGCAGCAGGGAGAATTCCCGGTCCGAGAGGCTCACCGTGCGCCCGGCGGCCGTCACCTCGCGGGTCAGCACGTCGAGGTAGATGCCCCCGGCGCGCAGCACCGCGGCCCCGGCGGCGGGCTGGGGCCGCAGCCGCGCCCGTACCCGGGCGAGCAGTTCGTCGAACGCGAACGGCTTGGCCAGGTAGTCGTCGGCGCCGTCGTCCAGGCCACGGACCCGGTCGCCCACCTGGTCCCGGGCGCTCAGGATGAGCACCGGCATCATGGCGCCGCGCTCCCGCAGGCCCGCCAGCACGTCGAGCCCGTCGAGGTCGGGCAGCTTCAGGTCGAGGATCACCAGGTCGACGCCCGGCGCCGCGCCGAGCCGGAGAGCGTCGGCGCCGGTGCTGGCCCACTCGACGGTATAGCCGTGCGCCGCCAGCCCCTTCTGCAGGAACGCCGCGATGCCCGCCTCGTCCTCGACGACCAGCAGCTTCATCGGGGAATCCCGCGGCAGCGGCCGAGCGGCCACCCGGCCAGCGCGCGAAGGCGTTCCGGGAGGAGATCAGGTCTGGTTGGTTCGTGGTCAGGTACGCGTGTCGCCACGGGCGGCTCCCACCAGGTGCGTCTGCCTGCTGTGGGAGTAGTGTCCCCCCAAAGTTACTGACTAGTCATTAACGTGGGAGCTGCCTGCCGTTCCGCCGTACGGCGATGGCAGCCGCCGGGGGGCAGGCCCGGCCCCCCGCCGGAGCCTTCCGGGCCCGCCCCGTTCTTGCGGCCACCGCGCGCCATCCCCTGAGACCCCACTGGGCGCCGTCGCCGATCCGCCTTTTAGACCGGATCGTACGAGTTCATTCCTTACCAGCCCCCCGCATCCGCTACCGGACGTTAAGAGAACTCTCATGTGCCCGCGCCGCGCGCGGCGGGCCGCGCAGCCCCTTCTGCAGGAACGAGGCCATGCGCTGTTCATCCTCGACAACGAGGATCCTCACCGGGGGATCCTGATCCAGAACGTGGCGCCCCGGCCCGGCCGGTTCATGACGCCCGCCTCCCCGCCGTGCGCCCGGGCAACGCCCTGGACGATGGCCAGGCCCAATCCCGTGCGCCCGGTACGCGGCGACGCGGTCCGGAACGGCTCGAAAACAAACCGTTCCTCTCCCAGCGGCAGCCCGCCGCCCTCGTCGGCCACCTCAAACCGCCAGCCAGCGGGCTCCGCACGGACGAAGAAGCGGACCGGCCCTCCCCCCTGCGCGTGCCTTGCCGCGTTCTGCAGGAGGTTCAGCAGCGCCTGGGTCAGCCGCTGCGGGTCGGCTTTCAGCGTTGCGCCGGTCGTCTCGGCGTGCACCGCCAGGCGGTCCCCCAGGATGGGCTCCGCCATGGTGACGACGCCGCTCACGAACTCGTCAAGGGCCAGCGACTCCACCTTGAGCAGCAGCCGGTCCCCCACTCGGGCGAGGGCGGTCAGGTCTTCTACCAGCCGGCCCATCAGGTCGAGCTCGCCCACCAGCGTCTCCTTGACGGCCCGCACGTCATGTTCGCCGGCCTGGTCGTCCAGCACGTCGAGATGGCCGCGGCAGATGGTGAGGGGGGTCCGGAGCTCATGGGAAACCGCCGAGAGGAATGCGTCCTTCATTCCCTCGAGTTCCCGAAGCTGCTGGGTCCGGTATCGCTCGAGGTGCAGCGCCCGCTCGATCACTTCGAGCCGGGCCATGCCCCAGGCAATCCCCTCTCCCACGAGCACGCAGACCCCGATGGTGGTGGGCGCCGAGGCCAGCGCCGCCCCGATGTCACCGGGCAGCACCAGCAGCGGCAGGGTGTAGGCCGCGGCGGCCAGGGGCGCCATGAACAGGGACGTGGCCCGCGGCTGGGCAAGCCCGATCCACACGAAGGCGACCACCAGGAAGACGCCGTAGGTGTGCACGTCCGATCCCCCGAACGTGTTCGCCAGGGCGATCAGGGCGAAGGCGGGCGGCACGAGCACGAGGCTGGCCCGCCGTGGCCAGGTTCCCCAGGGCGCGTGCCAGATCACGATGCCGGCCACCAGCGCCGCGGCGCAGACCGCGCCCGTCGCGATGCGGTCCGACCCCGGCGCGGGAAGCGGGAGCGTCACGAGCCCGAGCACCCCCGAGCCTATGTAGAAGACGGCCGCCATCCGCCCGAGGAGCGCCTGCCGGCGACGGCGCTCCTGGTCGAGCGGGGGGGCGTCAGGGCCGGCGGCCGCCAGGAAGCCCCCGGGCAGCGGATCGGCGGCTTCGCCGTTCTGCGGTTGCCGGGCGAGCCTGGCAAGGACCCCACGCAGGTAGCCAAGCTCCGTAAATGACTCGCCGGCTTGGGGTCCAGCCATCAGTGGCTCCCGTTTAAACGTGGTCGCACGTGCTCCGCAGGTAATGCTCCCCGTAGATTTCATCGCTACTCGCCAGTACGGCAACGTTATTCGGTGTATTACGGACGAGAGCACCGCAAAGGGGACGGGACCGGTGCCGTTACGGAGCCGAGCCGCCTCCTGCGTGCCGTCGGGCGCTACGAGCGAGGCGGGAGTTACACCGTCACCTGCCGGCCGGCGCCACCGGCTGGACGGAACCGGTCTCAGCGGCGGGCCGTTCCGGCGTTTGATGAGAGGCTTCTCATCAGGCTTGGCCGGGTACGGGCGCCTGGCTCACGCCATGCCGGTAGAACTCGGCCCGCTCCGCCGGGAGCGGCGTGCGGCCCAGGATCAGGTCGGCCGCCTTCTCGGCGATCATCATCACCGGGGCGTAGATGTTGCCGTTGGTGACGTAGGGCATCACCGAGGCGTCCACCACCCGCAGCCCGGCGAGCCCGTGCACCCGCATGCTCCCCGGGTCCACGACGGCGCCGGTGCCGGTACCCATCTTCGCCGTGCAGGACGGGTGCAAGGCGGTCTCCGCGTCGCGGCGCACCCAGTCCAGCACCTGCTCCTCGGTGCGCACATCCAGCCCGGGTGACAGTTCGCCGGCATTGTAGGGCGCGAACGCGGGCTGGCTGAGGATCCGCCGGGCGATCTCGATGGCTTCCACCCATTCCCGCCGATCGGTCGGGGTGCACACGTAGTTGAAACGCAGGGCGGGATGCACCGTGGGATCCCGTGAAGTGATCTTGACGGAGCCGCGGGAGTCCGAGTACATCGGGCCGATGTGCACCTGGTAGCCGTGCCCGCCGGCCGGGGACGAGCCGTCGTAGCGGATCGCGATCGGCAGGAAGTGGAACATGAGGTTGGGGTAGGCCACGTCGTCGTTGCTCCGGACGAACCCGCCGGCCTCGAAGTGGTTCGTCGCGCCCGGCCCGCTCCGCGCGAACAACCAGCGCGCGCCGACCATCGGGCGGTTGCGCCACTTCAGCGCCGGGGCCACCGACACCGGCAGCTTGGACGCGTACTGGACGTACACCTCCAGGTGGTCCTGCAGGTTCTCGCCGACGCCCGGCAGGTCGGCGACCACGTCGATGCCGAGCGCGGTCAGGTCGGCCGCGTTGCCGACCCCGGAAAGCTGGAGCAGTTGCGGCGTGTTGATCGCGCCGCCGCAGACGATGACCTCGCCGGCCCGCGCCTGCTGCGCGGCCCCGGATCCCCGGGTGAACTCCACGCCCACCGCCCGGGTCCCCTCGAACAGGACCCGGGTCACCAGGGCGCGGCAGACCACCTCCAGGTTCGGCCTGCCCATCACCGGATGCAGGTACGCCCGCGCCGCGCTGAGCCGCCGGCCGCGGTGGATGTTGCGGTCGAAGGCGGCGAAGCCCTCCTGCCGGTACCCGTTGACGTCGCTGGTCAGCGGGTAGCCGGCCTGCTGGACCGCCTCGAAGAAGGCGCCGAACAGCGGGCTGGACGCCGGGCCGCGCTCGAGCACCAGCGGCCCGTCGCCGCCCCGGTACTCGTCGGCGCCGGCCAGGCAGGTCTCCATCCGCTTGAAGTAGGGCAGGCAGTGCGCGTAGTCCCAGTCCGCCATGCCCGGGTCGGCCGCCCAGCGCTGGTAGTCGAGCGGGTTACCCCGCTGGAAGATCATCCCGTTGATGCTGGACGAGCCGCCCAGCACCTTGCCGCGGGCGTGGTACACCCGCCGGCCGTTCAGGCACGGCTCGGGCTCGGAGGTGTATTTCCAGTCGTAGAACCGGCTGCCGATGGGGAAGGTCAGCGCGGCCGGCATGTGGATGAACACGTCCCAGCGGTAGTCAGGCCGGCCCGCCTCCAGGACGAGCACGCGGGCGGACGGGTCAGCGGAGAGCCGGTTGGCCAGCGCGCTGCCCGCCGAGCCGCCGCCCACGATCACGAAGTCATAGCGCGCCTGTGTCATCAGCCCTCCCGGGGTCAGGGCCTGCGCGGCCTAAGTCGCAGTTTTCCCAGGCATTACGCTACCGGCGTGGTGACCTCGCCCGAAGACCTGACCGTGGCGCCGGCCAGCTACCCGCAGTCCGGTTCCCCGACACCCCCGGCTCGGCCGACATCCTGCTCAATTACGCTACCGGCGTGGTGACCTCGCCCGAAGACCTGACCGTGGCGCCGGCCAGCTACCCGCAGTCCGGCTTCCCCGACATCCCCGGCTCGGCCGACTTCCTGCTCATCCGGCACGGCCAGTCGGAGCCCTACCTGCCGGGGACCCCGTTCCCGCTCGTGGACGGGCACGCGGACCCCGGCCTCACGCCGGGCGGGCACGAGCAGGCACGGCGCCTGGCCGACCGCCTGGCCACCGCGGGGATCGGCGCGATATACGTGACCACGCTGCGGCGCACCGCGCAAACGGCCGCCCCGCTGGCTGCCCTGCTCGGCCTCGCCCCCGAGGTGGAGCCGGCGCTGCGCGAGGTTCACCTCGGTGACTGGGAGGGCGGCGAGTACCGGCAGCGGGTGGCCGAGCACGACCCGATCGTTATGCAGGTCTTCCAGCAGGAGCGCTGGGAGGTGATCCCGGGCGCGGAGACCTCGGCGTCGCTGTCGGCCCGGGTGCGCGCCGCGATCGACCGGCTGGCCGCCGCGCACACCGGGCACCGGCTGGCCGTGTTCACCCACGGCGGCGTGATCGGCCAGGCCCTTGCGCTGGCCAGCGGGTCCCGGCCGTTCGCCTTCCTCTCCGCGGACAACGGCTCCATCTCCCGGCTGTTGGTGACCGGGCAGCGGTGGATCGTCCGCGGCTTCAACGACACCGCCCACCTGGACGGGCACCGCCGGGCATAAGGGCAGCCGGCAAATTGCCGGCTGCCACGCTTGAACCAGCCAGCGCCCAAATACGTGGTAACGGGCACAGGGAACAGCCGCCGGGCCCGCGCAACCCCTCCTTGGCGCGGCACGGCGACAGCCCCGGAGCGGTCGTGGTTACCCCGAGAGCTGCGGCCGCTCCGGTCTTTCCCGGCAGCGGTGAGCCCGCCGCGCGCCGCCGTGAACCCGCCACCGCGCCGGTACGTGGTACCTGGTTGCGGCCGAACGTTCCGGCAGAAAGAGGCGGTGGGCGTCGACGAGGTTCAGCTTCTGGCGGGCCAGCAGCCGGCGGGGCATGTCCTGGGCTGCGCGCGCGGCCGTGGCCTGCGGCTCTACACCTTCACCGGGGACAGCGGCCACAGCGTGAACGGCAACGGGGTGGCCGGGTTCCACGTGGCGAAGGTGATCACGACCTGCGCGGCGGCGCGCTGACCTGAGCCGGCGGGGACTCCGGGCCCGGCTCATCGAGCCGGGGCGCGGACATGGAGCGGCCGCGGCGACCACGGCACCGCGGTCGCTCCGCCGGTATTATCCCTTAATGATCATCACTTGGGTGGGCCCGGAGGCCGCCGGAAGTGCCGGAGGCCGCCGGAAGTGATGGTCACGAAGGCCGATGGGTCCCGGGCGGCGATCATGGAGATGTGGCCCGCCCACCGGCGCCGCAAGCGTGATCGGAACCCGGCGGCTGGCTCGCTAGGCGAGCGGCTCGCGGGGCAGGCCGCCCAGCAGCGGGGCGAGCAGGTCACCGTGCTTCGCCACCCGTTCCAGCACGTCGCCGCTGGCGAACACCAGGTCCCCCGGCCGCGTGCACGCGGCGACCTCATCCCAGGTCACCGGCGTCGACACGGTCGGCCGGCTGCGGGCGCGCAGCGAGTACGGCGCGATCGTGGTCTTGTGGGCGTTGTTCTGGCTCCAGTCGACCAGCACCTTGCCCGGGCGCAGCGACCTGGTCATCCGGGAGACCACGGTGCGGGGCTGCTCGCGCTCCAGGTGCTCGGCGAGCGTCCGCGCTATCGCGCTGGCCTGGTCGGAGTTCATCCCCGACAGCGGGGCGAGCAACTGCAGGCCCTTGCCGCCCGAGGTCTTGGCGTACGCCTCGAAGCCGGCCTCGGCCAGCAGTGGGCGCAGCCACAGCGCGACGGCGCAGCACTCCACGACGGTCGCCGGGGCACCGGGGTCGAGGTCGAAGACCAGCAGGTCAGGCTCCGCAACGTGGGCGATCCGCCACTGCGGCGTGTGCAGTTCCAGGCCGGCCAGGTTGGCGGTCCAGATCAGCGTGGGCAGGTCGCCGGCGATCACGTACCGCACCCAGTCCCGGCCCGAGGTGGAGCCGGGCGCGGGCAGCCGCTCGGTCCGTACCCAGCCCGGCCGGTGGTCCGGTGCGTGCTTGTTGTAGAAGTGCTGGCCGGTCACCCCGTCCGGGTACCGCTTGAGGGTCAGCGGCCGGTCGGCGATGTGCGGCAGCAGCGCCGGCGCGATCCGCAGGTAGTAGTCGATCATCGCGCCCTTGGTGAACCCCGTGTCCGGGTACAGCACCTTGGCCAGGTTGGTCAGGACCAGGCTGCGGCCCTCGACTTCGACCGCCACCTTCTCGGGATCGGGGCTCATGTTCGCCGCCCCTTCCCCGCCCGGCTGAGGTCGCCTGTCGCCTGCCCGTCTCAATTACCCGCGCCCCGATCAGGCAAAACGAATCTGCCCGCCCAGGCCGGGTTCGCCACCGCGCCCGCCACCCGCCAGACCCGCCCTGACATGGTGATTCACCGGTCTATGTCATCCGTTGGTGTCGGCGGCCCGGGCAGGGCCACCAACGTGCCGATCACCGACCCGTGCGGCGTGTCCGTCGCGACCGGCCTGCTCTACATCGCGGACAACCAGACCGTTCGCCAGGTCGACAGCACCGACCGGCTGACCACGCCCGCCGGCACGGGGGCCATCGGCCCGCACGGCGCGCCGGCGGTCAGCGCCAGCGTGGGGACCTGCGCGACGGCCGTGGACGCCTCGGGCAACCTGGTCATCGCCGACTCGCCGAACGCGGTGATCCGGGTGGTGGCCGAGACCACCGGCACATGCGCAGCCTCATCGGCATGATCCTGTGAGTCTGTTCGCCGATATGGCGAACAGACTCACAAGATCATGGATATCAAATGTAGATATGCCCCGAAATTCTGTCATTCGTTATTCCCCGGTTTTGCCGGCCGGGCCGGGTGCCGGCGAATCAGTTATGATCTTTATCGCCAGGCTGGAATGACAAACCCGCGCAGCAAACAACTGCGGGGAAATTGACCGGGGCGGCGCGGGACCTGGCCGGACGCGCGGCCGGGGGTGGTTGCATTGAGCTGGCGGCCACGCGCGATGGCTCGTTATGCGGCGTGGATGCTGGCGCTCGCGGGCGGCTACGCGGCATTCCCGGGGCTGCGCGCCCTGGCCTGGGCCCTGATCGGCGGGAGCGGCGCCGCGGCCATTGTGGCTGGCGTGGCCATGCACCGTCCGGCGCGGAGTGAGCCATGGTTGCTGCTGGCGGGCGCCTGCGCGAGCCTGGCGGCCGGCCAGGCCGGGTTCCTGCTCGCCAGCGGCGCGCCGCGCGCGAGCGTGCCGTCCCCCTGGCTCGGGGACGGGTCCGCACTTGCCGCCAGCGTGCTGGCCGCCGCCGGGCTGGCGATCTTCCTGCGTTGGCGCGCCGCGGGCCGGGCGCGGCAGCGAGCCCTGGACGCGCTGCTCCTGGCGGCCGGGGCCGCGTTCGCCTGCTGGCTGTGGCTGATGCTGGCCCGCGGTACCGGCCCGGTCACCGCGAACCGTGCCTTCGCGGCCGCCTTCCCGCTGTGCGATGTGATGATCGTCGCCCTGACGGCCCTGCTGCTCGCCGCGCGCCCGGTGCCGGCCGGGCCGGCCCGGCTGCTGTTGCTGGGCGCCGCCGGGCTCGGCGCGTCCGACCTGGCCTACGCGCTCACGCAACTCCATGGCTGGCCCGGCGCGGCGCTGCCGGTCCCGCTGGGCTGGGTGCTCTGCTACGCGGCGTGGGGCGCCGCCGCGCTGCACCCGGCCATGACCGGTCTGACGCTGCCCGCCCCGGGGCGGCAGGCGGCGGCGCCGCTGGCCCGGCTGGTCCTGCTCGCGGTGGCGGCGCTGGCTGTCCCCGGCGCGCTGATCGCCCTGGCGGCGCAGCGCCGGCCGCCGGCCGCGGGCCCGCTGGCGCTCGGCGCCGCGCTCTTCGACCTGCTCGTGCTCGCCTGCCTGGCCGAGGCGGTGATCGGCTACCGGCAGGCCCTCGCGCGCGAGCGGGCCCTGCGCGCGGCCGGCACCGCGTTCGCGGCCGCGGCGGGGCTGGCGGACGTCGCGGCCGCGGCGCGGGCGGCGGTGGGGGCGGTGGCCGGACGGCCGCCGCTCCAGGCCCTGCTGGCCTTGGGAGCCGGGGCAGCGCTGCGGCCGGTCGGTGCCGCGCGGGCCGATGGCGGGGCACCCGGTGGCGCGGCGGAGCCCGCCGGCGTGCTTGCCGGGCAGTACGAGGAGGCGCTCGGCGCCTGGCTGGCGGCGGCCGGGGAGCCGCGCCCGGTGCTGCGGCCGGTCTGCCACGCCGGCGACGCCGGCGCGGACTGGGCCGACCAGCAGGGCGTGCTGCTCTGCCCGCTGCCCGCCAGAGACCGGCGGCCAGCGGGCGTGCTTGCCGTCTTCGGGGAGGCCCAGGGCCTGGCCGCGAACGCCGGGACCCTCGAGGACATCGCCGGGCAGGCGGCACTCGCGGCCGCACGGCTGGCCCGCAGCGCCGAGGCGGGTCGCGAAGACGCACGGGCCTACGTGCGCGCCGTCGTCCACGACAGCTCCGACGCCATCCTGATCGTGCGGGACGACGGCGTGGTCGACTACGCGACACCGGCGGCGGAGCGGCTCTTCGGCACCCCCCACGTGGCGGGCACCCGGCTGACCAGCCTGGTCAGCCAGACGGAGCGGGACATCGTCGCCCGCGCGTTCGCCCGGATGCGAGACGGCGCGGATGCCACGGTGCCGGGGGACTGGCTGGTCACCCGCCCCGACGGGACGCAGGCCGAGGTCCGGGTCAGTTACCGCGACCTGCGCGGCGACCGCACGGTCGCCGGGCTGGTGCTGACCCTGCGGGACGTGAGCGAGCAGCGCTCGCTGCAGCGCGAACTGACCCACCGTTCCTTCCACGACGCCCTGACCGGGCTGCCGAACAGGTCGCTGTTCACCGACCTGGTCACCCGGGCGCTGGCCCGCCCCCGGCGGGCCGGCACGGCGATGGCCGTCCTGGTGGTGGACCTCGACGACCTCAACGTGGTCAACGACAGCATGGGCCACACGGTCGGCGACGAGCTCCTGGTGGCCGCCGCGGGCAGGCTCGTCGCGCTGGCCCGGGGGGGCGATCCCCCGGTACGCCCCGAGGTCGCCGATGACGACCCGGCCGCAACCGGCCAGGCCCCGGTGCGCGCGCCGGCCCGGGGGGCCAACGCAGCGGGACCCGCCGACGGCGCCCGGGCCGCGAGCGGCCAGGCCACTGCGCGCGCGCTGGCGCGCGGGCAGGACCGGGTCGCCCGGCTCGGCGCCGACGAATTCGCGCTGCTGATCGAGGAGGCCGGCGACAACGCGGCCGTGGAGTCGTTCGCCCAGGAGATCGTCGAGGCGTTCGCCGAGCCCTTCGCGCTCACCGGCGGCTCGGTGATCGCCACAGCCACCGTCGGGGTGGCCACGACCGAGGACAGCACCGACGCCGGGGACCTGGTCCGCCACGCCGACCTGGCCTTGTACGCGGCGAAGGCGGCGGGCAAGCGGCAGTGGCGCCGGTACCGGCCGGTGCTCTCGGCCGGCATCGCCCGGCGGCGGGAGCTGAAAGCCGCGATCGAGGACGCGGTCAACGGGTCCGCCTTCACGCTCGCCTACCAGCCCATCGTGGTGCTCGCGACCGACGAGATCGCCGGTTTCGAGGCGCTGGTGCGGTGGCCGCACCCGCGCTGGGGCATGATCCACCCCGACCAGTTCATCGCCCTGGCCGAGGAGACCGGGTATATCGTGCCGCTGGGTTCCTGGGTGCTCCGGCAGGCCGTGACCGACGTGGTGGCCTGGCAGCGCCACGTCCCGGGGCGGGCCCCGCTGTACGTCAGCGTGAACGTCTCGGCGCGACAGTTCCGCGACCCCGGCTTCGTGGCGGGCGTGCGGGAGGTGCTGGCCGAGTCCGGCCTGGCGCCGTCGCTGCTGCAACTGGAGCTCACCGAGAGCGTCCTGCTGGGCCGGGATGACCGGATCCACGCCGAGCTGACCGAGCTGAAACGGCTGGGCGTCCGGCTCGCGATCGACGACTTCGGCACCGGCTACTCGTCCCTGAGCTACCTGCGGGAACTGCCGATGGACGTGCTGAAGATAGACAGGTCCTTCACCGAGGGCATCGCGGCCTCGCAGGGGCGGCTGGCGCTCGTCGAGGTCATCATCCGGATGGCCAGGACCCTCGGGCTCACGGTGACCGCCGAGGGGATCGAGAGCGAGGCGCAGCGGGAGCTGCTCATCTCGCTGGGCTGCGAGACCGGGCAGGGATACCTGCTGGAGAAGCCGGTCGGCACGGACGAGGCCGAGGCCCTGGTCCGCGACGGCCTGGTGGCCGCGCTGCACGCCGGCACCCGCTGATCCCGCGCACCACGGACCCGGGGAAGTGGCCTGGAACCCCGGCTCCCGCCACTCCCCACGGCCCCGGGGATCAAGCGGTACCAAGGCCGGCCGTGATCAGGTGCGGGCCAGGGCGCAGTCATCCCGCGCGCGTATCACTACTAATAGTGATTAGACGATACGGCAGCGTCACCAATGGGTAGATCTTCAGCTAAGGGGGCGCGACTGGAGATGGGCACCCCGCGGGGGCAGGGACAAACGAGGCCAATGCGATCACGTGCGCGGGGAAGCGTGGCAAGACACGTCATCACGGCCGGCCTGGCGATCGTCACCGTGATCGCGTGCGCGGGCGCGGTGTCCGCCTGGCGCTACCAGAACGCCTTGTCAAAGGCCTCGGAGGCGGTCAGTTCGGGCAACGGCGCCCGGATCACCGCCGGGCTGGGCGCCACGTTCTCGCAGGAGCGCCTGGCGGTGGAGCACTACCTGATCGACCCTTCCCCCCGTGCGTCCCGCCTGGTAACCAGCCTCCAAGCCGGATTTGACCGGCTGGCCGCGCAGCTCATGGTGGGCGGGGCCGCCGGCGAGCAGGCGTACGCGCAGCGCGCAGTCGTGGCGCAGCGGCACTACTACACCATGTTCACCAGCGAGCAGGGTGACGCGAACCGCACCCACACCTACCTCGGCCTGCAGCGCGCGTTCGCCGCGGTCGGCCCGCTCAACGCCGCGGCGGTCAAGGTGCCGCCGTTGCTGGCCACGCTGGACCGCCTCCAGGTGCGCCACGGTATCGAGGCCGCGGCCTACGCAGCGGCCTCGAAGAGCCAAGCGCTCACCGTCGGGCTGCTCACCATCGCGCTGACCCTCGCGGCCGGCATCACGTTCCAGTTCTACGCGCGACGGCTGCTGCACCGGTCGGCCCAGCGCGAGGACAAGCTGATGGAGACGCTGGGGCGGCTGTCCGACCGCAACGCGCTCATCGAGCGGCTGCGGTCCGCGTCGGGGGTGCTCGGTGAGATGGCCAGCGAGCTCCGCGCGACCTCGGGCACCGCCGCGAGCTCGATGAACGAGCAGTCCGCGGCGATCGCGGACACCTCGGCGACCATCGAGCAGCTCGCGGCGGCGGCCGGCTCGATCGCGGAGAACGTGCGGTCGGTGGCCGACGCGGCGAGCCGGACCGGTGTGACGATGCGGGACATGCAGGAGAAGGTCGAGGCGATCGCCGCGCGGGCGCTGTCGCTGGGCGAGCGGGCGCAGAAGATCGGCGAGATCCTCGAACTGATCGAGGA
>Ga0207646_10000501_pt1 | contig 52415 bp, 77 predicted proteins | sample KBSK5502metaG_FD_184343 | JGI IMG/M metagenome (GOLD analysis project Ga0207646, IMG submission 184343) | Corn, switchgrass and miscanthus rhizosphere microbial communities from Kellogg Biological Station, Michigan, USA - KBS K5-50-2 metaG... | ecosystem: Host-associated > Plants > Roots >...
CGCCCACGCCGCCGAATCCGCCGCCCACGCCGCCGCCCACGCCGCCGCATCCGCCGCCCACGCCGCCGCCCACGCCGCCGCCCACGCCGACTCCGCCCACGCCGACGCCGACCGCGCCGACTCCGCCGCCGACCGCGCCGCCGACTGATCCCATGTACCTGTTGTGATTACATCCTCATGAAAACTTAAAACCCCACGAATAGAATCTATAACTTTCTTTCTTAATTCATCAGATAAATCAGGAAGATTAAGAATTCTTTCAATATTCTCTTTCATAAGAAAAGCACAGAACTTCCATTTAACAGGCTCAAGGTTAACACCCACAGGAATAGCAGCAAGAAAATCAATTGCGAACTGACTGTTTTCACCCGTAGGCAGATTTTCAAAGAAAGCGTCTTGAAGTCTCGCTAGCCATTCAGGAATCCCGATGGCTTCTTCTAATACCTTATGGTCAGATGTTTTATAATTCTTATTAAACACGAGGTTAAGCGAATCAATGGTACATCCGATAGCGCATCCCTTAAACTTGCCATTCTTTTCGCCATAAGTTCTTTTAATGAACTGGTCTTGTTCTTGATGTTTTTTCATTTCACAAACAACAAGATTCTTTAGATTTTTGTCACTATGGTAACTTAACATTTAACTCTCCTTTGCTAAAATTCTTTACCTTGACATATAACTATTTCTTCTAATGAAATTATTTCAATTTTGAAATCGTTCCAATAATACTCATTAAAATCTTCTAGGTTTTTACATTCCATATCTAGTCTCCTTAAAATTTATATTGACTTCACTTTTGAATAATAATATCATGTAATCACTTTGTCAACACTTTGTGAACAAATATAACTGGGGATGTAATGAATAAAAAAGTAAGGTCGCTTTCTGTAAGATTTTCGGAAGAAGATTTGCGCGCCATTAATAGTATTTCCAAAAAGCTTGGAATGTGGGCGAGCACTTGGGTGAGGCAAGTGGTTTCCGATGAACTCGTTAGACTTGGCAAGAAAAAAGATATTAAAAATTATATGCGAGAGTACGGAAGATGATTAATAAACCTGAAATCTATAATAATCGGAACCTTGCTGCCAATTCTTTTTCAGAAAGAGTTGCAAGGCTTTTGTTTATTAAAAACTTTATTAATGAAAACTTTGGGGAAGGAAAATTTTACTCAAAGATTAAAACTTATGGCATAGGTTCTTTTTATATTGAATAATAAAGGATACTCACTAATGGAAAAAGAAGTTCAATTACATGATAGGTATAAATTTGGATATCAAAGCCCAAACGGCATCTATCTACAATCAAAAAAATATACTACTCATGCAGTGTACAAAAGAAAAGAGACGAAGATTAATATTTATCTAATTTTAGGGGCAATGATTTTTATTACAGTGCTAATATTAATGTTTGGGTGCATTGAGCAGCTTATTATATTTCTTTTCTCAATAATCTTTTCAACGATAGTTTCAAGTTTTTTGCTTAAAAGGTGAATTATGGTTAATAAAAAATATGAACTTAGAAGAAAGCTTAAGAAGCTTATACAAAAACGCAAAAATGAACGCGTTAAGTTTATTGAGAATAATCCACCAAGATATGACGAGGTATATTGGGAAGGTATTAAATGGCTAGATTCTTTGTGAAAGGTATTTTTTAGTAACTTCAATAGCCTCTTCAAGGCTTTTGCATGCCTCACAAAGGTAACCTTCTCTTGATAAACTTTCCATTATCATCGACTGTTCTTTTCTAACAATTCCTTTTTGTGATTTAAATTCGATAAAGAGACCATGATATCTGCCTCTTGAGACAAACACTCCTACGTCTGGGAACCCCTTCTTAAGACCCTCTCGCTTAAGTCTATAGCCGTATTTAACTTCTCTCTTACCTCCATTGGGAATTGATGCCGTAACTTCGGCTATTCTGGGATATTGAAGTTTAACCCATTCAATGTAAGCGCTTTGGATGGCAGATTCGGAAGCCGATTTCCTCTGTTCCATGAGGTAAATGTCTCACAAAATTATAGGTTATTGTCTCAATGTTACTGCAATTTAGAAGTGATATCGTCAAAAACATTTTGCTCTTTCAGGAAGTTGGGTCTATTTACAGCAGACCCAACCATTCTAAGACCTAAATTGAATACCACTTAGTAGTGGTGTTTTTTAGACCAATACCGTAACATCTGTTAGAAGTAGGTACTTAAGACCAGCAGTCTTTAAGTTAATCCATTCTGCAAATGTTGTCAACACTTTTACACCAATTTTATAGTTAGGAGAATTAATAAATGAATACTGTTCTCGAAAATGAGCGCGATATTTTTATAATCAAGTACAAAAGAGAGAGAGATTACACAACACTTTATAACGATTGTATAAATGACGAAAAGCTCTGCGCCGAATCTTTAGCGTTCCTGGTATACGTTATGAGCAAACCAGATGACTGGCGAATAAACTTAAAAAACTTATCTAATAGATTTAATATAGGTCGAGATAAGACAGATAGAACCATAAAAGAACTTTGCGCGCTTGGGTATATGAAAAAAAATCAACCTAGGTCAGAAGATGGGTCCTTTTCCCAGATTTTAATCTACGCATCTGACAAACCTATATTTATTGTAGAAGCCGACCCTCTTGAAGTAAATGAGTCTCCAGACAAACAACCGTATACTGAAATTCAGGAAACGGTTGTTATAAATAATACTGACAAACAACCGCTCACTGAAAACCCGTTAACGGGTTTTCAGGAAACGGTACCTTATATACAAATAAAAGACTATTACAAAGAAAACAACAACAACAAAAGTATAAGTAATCCTATAGCGAGTACGACAACCACTCATTCTAGTGAGGAATCAAACATATATCCAGACGCTTCTGTTGTTGTTTTTTTTATGAATAGGATTGAAGGAAGCGGTGTACCTGAAGCTACCCTCGTGTCTTGGCTTCGAAAGTATGGAACAGACTATGTGGCTGAGAAGGTGCGCATTTACCAGAGCAAGGGCATCATGGCTAACCCCGGCGGATTCCTAAGCTCAGCAATTCGCTATGACTGGAAAGAAAAGAAAACTACTGAGCCGACCAAGAATGCCTCAGACCACATAAAACCATCTAACAAAGTTTGTATTGATGATGCAAAAAATTGGTTTAGATACTTAACAAATGATGAGAAGATGATACAGTACGAGAAAGCAATAAAGGGATGGTATGCGCTAGAAGATGCCCTCAATCTACAAAAAGCCTCCGTCCTTGATGATAGTTTTGTAGATAGCCCCTGGTTCAAGCCAATGATGGAAACGATAGGGGTAAAATTTTAGATTGATAATAAGGCAAAATCCAAAATCCTAGGGGGGCACGTTAAATTAAAATTAAAAATTTGTATCTTTTTAAGGGTATCAATTTAAAAAGTCACCACGGCAATTTTTAGAGGGTTTTATAGAAAATTCAAAACTGCATGACAAATAATCAATGTATTGAAATATAGGTCAAATTAGGCTAATCTAATTTTTTAAATAATTTAGGAAGATTAATTATGAAATATTTACAAAAGTTGGTTTTTTTGCTTTTTCTCTCCTCACCTGTTTATTCTGGAAGTCTGAACAATTACTTAGATTTTTATATAGGAGCAGACAGCCAGCTTCGTATAACAAAATTCAAAAAAGACTTTGGTGAAAATATTTTCAAGAATACATATCCTCAAGGAAATATCTATGTTGGATTTATGCTTAGTGATAATATTGGTGTTGAAGGTGGCTTTGAGTCTACGACAGAAAGAGTTTGTTATTCAACATTATTGAACGGCGATTGTTGCGCAGGTCGTCATGTACCTAGCATCTTATCACCCTCTTTTTTTAAGACAAAGTTAAGAATAAAAGGACCCCATATTGGATTAATTTTATTTCATCCAATTAAAGATTATCCCATTAAATTATTAGGCTCCATAGGAATTAGCGCCGTTAAAGGAACTGCGGAAATTAAGGGAATTACTCTAGGAAGTCCGCCTATTGAAGGATTGACAAGAGCGTTAAGTAAGCATAAAGAAGCGCTTAGATTTATGGGGGGTGCGCAATATACAGCCAAGAGCGGCTTAGGTTTTAGAGCAACTATTAGTTTTATTAAGACTCGACGAATAGTTATCAAGAAAAGTGATACTCACCCAAGTATACAAATTCCAATGGTTAAGTTAAGGGATAGCATCGCTTATGGATTGGGCGTTTTATATGAATTTTAGAGCAAGATAGGTGTATATACTTGGACGTAGGTGTATATTAATTTTATCGAACTATCACAAAATAGCATTCTTTGGTACAATGTGTAAAATGGATTTTTAGGAAGGGAATTATGGATGCTTGGCAAAAGGGAGAATCCGGCAATCCTTTTGGCGACAAGCTTCGATATTCTCCTAAGATAAGGGACTTAAGGACTATTTATCAGCAGAATGTTGAGGAAGTTTACAACATATTGCTAGGGATAGTAAGAGACACGGAAGTTCACGCTCATGTTAGAGGCCAAATAGGGAAATTTATCCTTGAGCAAGCGACAGGGAAAGCGCGTCAATCAATTGAGTTCAAAGTTGAGGAAACTATAGCTCCTAATATGATGACCTCAGAGCAGCTTAATTTAGCAGCAGCTAAGAAAACAAAGGAACTTGTTTTTAGCTTGATTGAAACAGGAAGGGAAGAAGAGATAGACGAAATAGAGGAATATATCAGAGCAAAAAGGAAATGCTCTGTAATCAATGACAAGGATGTCATTGAAGGTTCTGCTAATAAGGTGGAATATGGTGTTAAATAAAACCTCTTTTAAGGCCTTCAATTAACAAAACATCTCCAATTGTATCATTAACCCACGCTTTTTCAAGTATAAGCAAAAACTTAAGTGTATCTATTGGTAACTCTTCTAAGAAAGATTTTTTACAGACCTCTAGCACCCCTTTAACTCTAGCATTGGCATCAACTGATTTCTCCATTATACCATAAATATCTTTTAATACTTCGCGTTTTTCTTCGTTCATAAAATTAGTAGATAAACTTGTTTGTATGGTGCTCATTTAGCCTCTCCCTTAATAAAAATAGTATACTGAAATGTAAGAATGGTCTCCAGAGCTTCGTGCTTAAACTCTGAAAGCGTTGAGTAATCTAACAAAGTCTCGCTGTTTTGTTTTCGCCAAAAGTTTATTCTGTCAAAGAGTTCTTTTTTGTTAGTCATGGCCTTGTTCCTTGAGAAACCATAAAGGTTTCTATTATAAATAAAAATTCTAGAGCCTTAAGACTCGAACAATCTTCCAAGGCAGAAAGACAATTAACCTTTAAAAAGTCTAAAATTCTAGATTCCGATTCTTTGTTTTCTTTTGTGTATTCCCTTATGCGGGCGCATATGTATTCTTTTTCAGAACGCATTGTCGTTATCCTTGATAAGTTCAGAGTTTTCATATTGGTTTCCAAGAATTTCTGGTTTTCTATACTTAACTGTTCCTATAGTTTGCGCTAAATTTATAACCCAGCCTTTCTTGAATAAGCAAAAATTTGCTTTTTTATCATTCCATGAAACTATATAAATTCCACCCCTACAATCACTATCTATGAGAAAAATATCCCCTTCATAAATATCAACACCGTTTTTATCTTTGAGGCCCGTGTATTGCATTATTCTATGAGGTCTATCATAGGATAAATAGATTCCTCCAACTGCCATACCTCCAGTTCCAGCCAAAAAAGGTTCTTTTCTTATAAATCCAAAATTCGGGTCTTTCTTGTTTGAAATATCATATATAGTCCATGGCTTGGTCATTTCATTAGTATCTTCAAACCATGTTCTAAATTTAAGTTCTCTCATTTAATAATTCCTTATTTTCATAAATGTTTCCAATGATTTCTAAACCATCATGATATGCTTTATCAAAAAGCCACCATTCATTATTTTCCCACTTAATTCTAAATGCTGCTTCTCGGTAAATAACAACTCCATTTCCTTTTATTACAAAATTAATTCCATTAAAGTATTTATTTGCTAAAATATCCCCTTCATAAATATCAACACCGTTTTTATCCTTGATACCTATATGTTGTTCAGGGTCTGTATCATATATTCCCTTATAAACGTTATTCCAAAAAATATGTGGAAATAGAACATCACTATAGTTACAAATATAACTGCCGTCTTGTGATTGAATAAATGCCCTAAACTTAATTTCTCTCATCATCTCTCCTTCTCATCTTGCTTATCCTTCCATTACCTTAATAATTTCTTTCTTAATAATCTCTAATGCCCCTAATAAAAGGCATCCATGATTTTTATAAAACGCATTCAAATGCTCAATTGAATAAGCGCGGTCTTTATTAATTTTAACAAAGAAAGCCAAATAAGCCGCTGTATCAGAACTCTTATAATGCTCAACCCATTTTTCCAATTCCTTAGTAGCATGTTCTGCATCAGCTTTTTCTGATTTATTAAATTCTATTACTTTCATAATATGTTCTTTATTACCCTATGCTAACTTTTTAGCCAATTCATCCGCTTGTGACTTTATCTCACCAGTTTCTTTGTTAACTTCTTCTGCGTCGTATTCCAGATGCTCAATCAATACGCCTTCCGGGATATCTACGATTAATGCCTCTTTAATATCTTGTATTCCAATCTCATTATGTTCGTCTAACGCAGCAGCTTTCTGCATTTCAACAGAGCTTGGGAGCCATTTGAATAGTCTTCTAACAACAGTTTTTTGAGCCATGGCTTCAAATTCAGAAACCCACGGCCCGGACTGAGACTTTGACTTAGCCTTTACGTTATCAATTTCTGTCTTAGACATTACAACAAATTGAGCACCACCGTCTTTTAATTTGGCAACAGCGTAAGCAGCTATCATTTTGCCTTTTTCTGTTAATACTGGTTTGTGTACAAGTTTTTCATTTAACCCCTTTTCAAACTCAAAGAAATCGTTTTCATAAACTATTTCCGCTGAGATAGATATTATGTTTCCACTTCTTCTAGCTAAATCAATTAAACCACGATAACCTGGGATGAAATTACATTCTACAATTCCTTTTTTCATATTTTTAAAAGGAACTAAGTAAGCAGACCCCAATATTCCTATTTCAAGCCCTAATTGACTAGCCACCATAACCGCCGCTATAAAGCTCATTGGCTCACATTCTCTTAACAACGGTGTTTTTCTAAATTCTGTTAATGCTATTCTGCATACTCTCTCTACTGACAAATGTTTAGGTAAACACAACGCTAACTGAGGCTTCATTTTTTGAAGCAGTTCCGCTACCCTTGCTTGATTTGATACGATAACTTCTTTCTTCTCTGCTTGGCTAATCATGATTTTTCTCCTGTTTCAATAAGGGTTAAAATAGTGTCAGCAAAAATCGATAAATCCTCTAGTCTTTTTGCCCCAATTTCTTCCATTACTTTCTCGATTTTTATTTTTATTTCCGGGTTATTCGTCAGCTCTCTAATCTTATCTATTTTAAATTTTTTATCTGAATTATTGGTAAGAATTTGTTCAAGGTCTTGCTGTAGATTCCAAATAGCCTCTAACGTAGTTATTGTCAGACATTCCAAAAAACCTTCTTTTAACAAATCTCTCCTGTTCCTCTCTTCTAGAATGAGAATTCTTTCTCGTATAATCTCTGCCTCTGCTGAAGTAATACTCATTTTATTCCCCCTTAACTAATAGTCTGCGTTGTGGTTCTGTCGATTTTAGGTATTCTTTATAAGTTTCTGGGTTTTCTTTCGAAAACAACTTAACGTCAAATCTTTCCCCGGATTTTGTAAGCTTGTATGTAACCATAACCTTCCCATCAACGTCAATCATAGTATCATAATCTTTCATAAAACTTACGATTTTATCCCGGCATTCTTGTTCTTTTAAATCTATTTCTATTTTCTGTTTTTTTATTTTTTTCAGTTCATAAATTTTTTCTATAACTTCTGGTTCCGCAATAATGGGTTCTTGCATTGTGTTTTTATATAGGTCTAAAATATCCTCCTCGTTTACTGGTTCTGGTGCAACATCAGCCAATACATTATTAAACCAGAAGTCTTTCTCGATATTTATTAACTTTTTTTCTAAATCTAGATTTCTTTCGTATTCATACCATCTCATTTCGCGCGTCATTGTAAATACGACAGCTATGTAGGCTTTATCGAAGCTGCCAACTGCACAATAGTGGGCTACTTGCATTAAATAATGGGGTGGAATTATGTTTTCATTATCGCCCCATCCATCGGCACTTAAGGCTGTTTTACATTCTAAGATAGCGTTTTCGTGTTTTAATCTAAAATCTATATTGCCGGCCATCCATTCATGTTCTGAATGTATTAATAGTTCTTGAGTTTTTGGCAGAAGTTCCTTGCCGCTCTCGTGCTCAAACCATTTAGCGACCCCGTCTTCCATATAATTACCAAACTTAATATAACTGGCGTTCGATATATCTTCTTGTTCTTTACGCCTGGTTTTTTCTAGCCATATGGCTACTTTAGTTTTATAAGGAGATAGACCGCATATTGATGAACTGTCACTTCCACAAATGTAGTTAAGTCTTTGATTTATTTGGTCTACGGTTAACATACTTTTTCCTTTTCAACTATTTCAGAAATCTGAAGATTGCCGCCGTAGTATCCATTTGATGAGTTTCTAAAGTCTATTTTGCAAATTCCTTTTTCTGTATAGATGTCATAATTCATTATATCTAAGCATTCATACTCATTTTCCTCAAATCCTCTTTTAACGCCATTTTTTTTAATCTTTATGATTGTTTGTCCGATTATATTGTCGATATCTTCTATTTCTTCTACCCAACTACAACTACAGCACTCTCCTTCCGCCTCATAAATGTATTTATGAGTATCTGTTTCAAATGTTATCAATTCGCAATCGTCTGAAACAACAACGCTGTTTATTTTTTGACCTATTAAGTTGTCAAGGTCAGGCAAATATTCCATGGATTTTGTCTCCTTCTGTAGGTTTTTATATCTTACCATATGAAAACACTTTGTCAACACTTTGTGAACATATTTTTAAATAAATTGTTTTAATTTTAAAAAAGTTGTTGTATAATGTGTTTGAGAGTGTAGGAGGTAAGGGCGCAAAACTTGTTTTGCAATACCGAAGCCATCAGTTAGTGAGGCTCACAGGAATATCCGCTACTAAGCAAGCGCCTGTGCGCATCCCTCATATACTGTAGCTAGCCTAAAGATAAGCTACCGCCGTGAAAATCGGCAGCACTCTCATTTTTTTATAGTATATAGGGAGAATTTTATGTCTTCTGTTTATTTTTTGTTGGGTTCTATGATAATGTCCGCGCTTATTGTATGGATTTATGATACTTTTTGGAATGGTAATAATGACTGATAAAATGAAAAATGAAATTCTTGCGAATCTCTTAGAGAAGGGTGTTAGTTGTGATAGGTGTCCAGCTTGCAGAAAAGAAATGCTTAATCTAGAGAGTGAGTGCATTCGTAATATAGCTGTCTCTGACATTAATAAGGTATGCGCAGCAGTTTTTTTTACTTGCGGGAATTGTGGGTATATTATGCAGTTTGCTTTGAAGGCTTTCGGGCTAGAGGTTAATACAGGGGCATTTAAATGACGATTTTATTATTTTTAAAGTGTTTTTTTACTTTTTTTGTTTCCTCACTCTTGGTTGGTGTTGTTGGTCTCATTCTTGAGAATTATGGATACAATAGATTTTCAAATAATTTCATCGTGAAGGTTGGTGATTTATTTATAGATTTATCAGCCTTTTTAGTTAAGTTTTCTATTGTTATTGTCTTGACTTTTTTTATTTTCGCGATTTGGCATATGGGGTAGAAATTATGACGGATAGTAGTTGGTTTGGAGTTATTGCTACAATACTTGTTTGTTTTTTTCTTTTTAATATCAGTTCTTCCTTGGAAAAGATATCGCTATCTCTTCAAGGTTTTGATTTGTCTGCGGAGTCTGAGAAAGAGAATAGAATTAAAACGGAGCGCCGAAACGCATTGGTTGATTGGCTTCGTAGCAAGTAACGTACGAAGTTATAAATTTAGGCGATGGGGCTAGAGGCGGATTCTATTGATGAGATTAAAGAAATGGGGTTTGATTCTCAGAAGGTGGAGAATGTTTGTGAAAGACGATGCTTGGAAAGCAATTGAACATTTAGTGAGCATTATCCTTGTTGTTTGGGTATGTTGGACTCTTGAAACCATACAGAATTCTCTTAAAGAAATAAACGAATCTTTAAAAAATGTTGTGGAGAACAGAAATGATTGAAGAAAGCAAAGGCGCGGAAGAGGTGTCCGCACTGAATTCATCTGCTTCGATAGGCGATAACCAGGCAATAGGTGATAGTGCTCTTACTGTTTCTGGAGATAACAATAATAATCAGACTATAGGTATTAATGCTTGGGTGGGTATTCCGGGCATGCCAGTGGCGCCCTGGAGTTGTGGTCAGCTAATACGTCTACAGCCAAAAAAAGACACCCTTTCTATCAAGTCAGAACTCGAATCTATAGGCTTATCTCGGACAGTAAAAAAGAAAGAGAGTTATTTTTCTAAGATTTTGCGTAATATTCGTGAATTTTTTACGGGGTGGTGAATCATGAAGGTTTTTATTATACATAAAGAGGAAGTCTTATGGGACTAAGAATTACTCATGGGTGTTGGCCGACCCCTGGCTTGAGCGCCGGATATGGTCATTTTCACAAATTCAGGTGCTATTTGGCATCTATTGCTGGCTACAGTCTTGTCAAACACGATCACATTGACATACCGGTTCCTGATTTAGATTATTGTTCTTATACCCATGGAAATTATTTAGGCTATTGGGATACTGTACCTTCCGATATTCTTATTGTTTTACTTATTCATTATGATTGCAAGGGATGGATATTCAAGGAATACACTAATAGTTTAGCGGAAAGGCTTACGCAGTTAGCGGATAGAGATAAGATTATTAAGTGCATCGATGATAATCACATTAAAGATAGATTTGAATATTTTGAGAATGTTTCTAGCTTTATACGTGGGTTGGAAAAGGCCTCAAAAAGATGTCAAAAGATAACTTTTAGTTAGGATATAACATGAGTAAGCTGAATAGAATGTTTTTTATTGATACAGAGTTTAACGGTTTTAATTGATGGGTTTTAGATTCTTAAACACTATATATAGTATAAATTTAGAAAAATTGACACTATATGTAGATTTTAAATTTATTTTCATTTGCCTATTGACAATAGGTGTACATACACGTATATTACTCAAATACGGCCACATACCGTGGTTTAAAAGGAGTTAAAAATGAATTTCGAGAATGAATTAAGCAGTAATGTACTTGAATCACAAAGAACCTTAATATCTGATGAATGTCGATTAAGGTTTGATAATTATTTGTTTTCTAGATTCCCAAATATAAGCTTTATTTGTCGGCCAGCAGAAGATATCTATTTTGAACTGTATCGTATTCGTTATGATATAAATAAACGAAAAGTAGAGGAGTTGTATAGATGCTGCAAAGTGGGAGATATAAAATGAAAGAATACGATAAAGAAATAATACGTAATTATGTCTATAGTACTAAAAAATGGGTTTATCGTTATATTTTAGACAATTTTAACGAAAGTGACGAAAAATATTCATTTATTAAATTGTCAATTAAAGAGATAAACGAATTTCAAGATTCGATACTTGAACAGCTTGATAAAAAAGAGCCAGAATACATAATTGGAGTTGAAACTTTTAAAAGTATAGATAGCATACGCCGTAAAGAAATAGCCGCAGAATGCGCAAACTCTATCTCTCAAGTTATTGACGAACTCTATATGAGTGACCACTATGAAGCAAAATCGTATGCTGTTAATAAAATATTAAATATCATAAGGGGTTAATAATGAACGAATTATCAATAAAGGTTATAAAATCTATCAAACACGGTTTTAATAAAGATCATGAAAGCATTATAACAATTGAAACCGAGAATGAATTATTCCATTATAGAATAGATGGTCTCAATAGGGCTTTAACGTTTATTGAAAAAACTGGAATTAGGACAATCCCTAATGGCTTTAAGTTAATAGGAGATTTTTAAATGCTAACAAACCAACAAATGGCTAATGACATACGTGACCTTGCTTCTATGAGTCTAAGAAATTTAGAAGACTTAATTGACGCTGGTTTTAATATCAACGAGCAAGACTTTGAAGGCAATACTTACCTTCATTACTGTATAAAATTATGTAACGTTAAGTTAATAGAGACCCTATGCAAGGCCGGCGCTAATATTTATGTGGAAAATATCTACAGAAAAATGCCAATTGATGTGGCGTGGGAATGTTCTTGGAAGACTGGCATCTTGGATGCTATATTAAGCAACTCTGAGATGGCGTCTTCTGTTTTGGAATTAAGAAAACGTAGGTGTGCGTAAGGAGTGACTCATGATTGAATTAGTGTTATCCCCGTTAGAAAAAGGATTGCTTTTGATAATACAACAAATGGAATTACATTCAAGCCTAAACCCCGATGGCCTATCATCAGAAGACTATTTTAATCTAGGAATATTAGTAAAAAGTGCCGAGAAATTGGCTGAAGAAACTGGTAAAATACTTATTGCTAAAAAGATGACTAATGTGTATGATAGTTTGAAAGTTAAAGGAGGCTAATTAATATGGGCGCACTTACGTTTTATTTTGATAAAAACTGCACTGAAAAAGCCACGGAAAAACTGAAAGAGATTTTTCGTGAAAATGGTTTAATTGGCGTTTCTGGTTTTACGGGCTATAGTGATAACAGAAATAAGAAATGGATTTGCTATAACCTCAGTAATAGAATGACAGAAGAGTTTCAAGTTATTGATGAAAATTTAAACAATAAAGTAAACGATATTGTTAGAAACTTCGACTGGGAATCAATAGGCGTAACAGGTTTCGAGGAGGCTATTTTAGAGAAAAGAAGGAAGATTGAGCGTAAAAATTACGTATGTTGCGACACGGCAGAAACATCGTGTAGAACTTTTTGGAAACTTAAACCAATCAACGGTATGGCAGAAAAAGTCGGAGAGCCGCTCGCAATTCGAATTCCAACCCTTAGAAATAATCCCAATGGTGTTGAATTCTCGCTTAGTGATATACCAGTTGGAAGCATTGTTAAGATTTGCGATGGGGAAGAAAGGTTTTGGGTAAGGGTAACAGAAATTGGAACCGATTGTTATTTCGGAGAAATTATTAACAACCTTATATGTGATAAGGGATACGGTCGTGGCGATATGGTTGTGTTTAATTTGGAGCACATATACGATGTTGAAAAACCTAAAATGAGAGTTTTTGGAACGGAAGAACCAAAACTCGACTTAATTTTTGGCGTTACACGACAAGGGTTTATCGAAATCTTAAATGATTGTTCTAAAGAATTAAAATTAGCAAACTCAGATATCTGTGAAGCTATTTATTTAATAATTGTACAAATTTGTCGGGGTATGAATATTATCCAGATAATGTCAGAGTTAAGGAACCCTCCTATATTATTCGCTCACCAACGAAACTCTGTATCTGTATTAGGTAAGCTCGCTTTAAGCATACTTAATAGCATTTCAAATAGATACAATAAGATAGCTCACACGATTTACGCTGTAATACCGAGCACCCCTTATCACTTTTTAAAGAATGACGTTGTTAAGCCGGTTTTAGAGTGCATCTTAAAAGAGTGCAATACACCGGAGGATGCCCAGGAAGGCATCTTCAAATCCGGGGATAAGGTGTTTTTTATTAAACAAAGTATTCATGGGAACGGTAATGAGCCTTATCGAATTAATTTATACTTGGGAATTGTAAAAAATTGGACGGTCTGTCCGCACGGCAAGATTCAGTGTATATTCGACAATGTATTTAACATTATGGAATTAGAAACTCTGGATTTAGATGTTTGTAATTCTGAAGACGTCAAAGAACTTATCGAAGCAGATGATTTTAGTAAAGCGATTGTTAAATCAAATACTAAGTCAGTCTATGGCGATATAACGCTTTGTCCTGTTGATGAATCGCTATTTCCAAAGTTGAATAAGATATTAGCCAGTATTAATGGAATCGATGATTCGAGTGAAATAGAATAATGAAAACCGATGATAAGGAAGTTGATTATATATTTTACAAAAGAGACCCTCATCCGTTTTCAAACTTTTGGCCTGCTCTAATATCTGTCGACGAAAAAATCTACCCTACATCTGAGCATTATTTTCAATCCATGAAGTTTTTAGGGGTGGACAAAGAACTTATGGAGAGTATAAGGCTATCCAAGCAACCTGAAAGATGTTATGCATTAGGCTGGTCTAAACCTCCTAGGGCGGACTGGGATTCTATAAGAAATAAGATTATGAAAACAGCCCTTGTTTTCAAGTTTTCTCAAAATAAAGAGTTGCGAAATATTCTTATCGAAACTGGAGATAAAAATATAATTCAACGATGCTCAAAAGATAAATACTGGGGAGACGGTTATCCTGGTAAGGGAGAAAATATGCTTGGAAAGCTTTTAATGGAGGTTAGGGAGGAATTAAGAGGTAAAATTATACCCAGCAAAAAAGACTATGAAAATGAATAAAACTGAACTAACCACCGAAGACTTAACCAAAGCCATACAGTTTCTTAAGGATAATGCAATACCTCCAGAAGAAGTTGACTTAAGCAGGCTTGTTGGGTGGTTAAATGCCCCTCGGTTTGATAAAAGTCCGAGATACAAAGGAGAATCGTCGTGGCAGAAGTAAACAGAAAGCTTGCATCAATCAGGATTATTACTGAGATAAAACCTATTGATGGTGCTGACAATATAGAATTAGCGATAGTTGATGGATGGCAGTGTGTAGTTAAAAAAGGCGAATTCATTGTTGGCCAGCTTTGCGTATATTTTGAGATAGACTCCTTTTTACCAATTAAGCCAGAATTTGAATTCTTGCGCAAATCTTCGTATAAAAAGATGAACGATAAGGAAGGTTTTAGACTTAAAACGATTAGGCTTAGAGGGCAACTGTCTCAGGGACTTGTCTTAAATCTTGATTCTGTCGGTCTTCCAAAAGATTTTAGTAGGCCATATGGCCCAGATTTCTTTGAAAACCATAATGATATTACAGAAATATTGGGAATCGAAAAATACGAATCCCCAATACCCGCGCAGTTAGCCGGAAAGGTTAAGGGAAATTTTCCTTCATTTATTAGAAAAACAGACCAAGAGCGCGTGCAAAACATTTGGAATAAAGTTAAGGATTTGAAAGAGTCATTTGAGGTAAGTATTAAGCTAGATGGCACAAGCTGCACTTATTACTACAATAATGGAGTATTCGGGGTTTGTTCTAGAAATTTAGAGATTATAGAGACAGAAGGGAACACTTTGTGGGATATCGCCAAAGCATGCAAGATAGAAGAAAGTTTGCGAGAGTATGGCAAGAATGTAGCTCTTCAAGGCGAGGTAATCGGTGAGGGTATTCAGGGTAACCCAGAAAATATTAGAGGCCAATTAAAACAATATAACAAATTCAATTGGAGAGGTCTATGGGATTTAAAGAGGACGGTAAGCAAAGGGTACACTTGCTGGCGTTGCGTGAATGGGCGGCAAACAAATGCCAAAGTTGCACGGAGCCTCCATGGTCTTACTACCAATATATGAAATTAAACGAGACCATCACCCAAATTTTGCAGATGATGGTCTCGCAAAAGACTCCGGGTTTCAGAAAGGAAGATTCACTTTTATCGGCACTACATCAGGAAAACGTTGTGCAATTAAAGGTTTGTAATACTCGCCTAAAAACTTCTCCACCCCCTTCCGATAATTTGAATATTGATCAGGAAGAGAATGGAAAAGTTTGCATTGCGAAAAGCTACAAGATTGAAGATTATCACAAATAGATATGGAGGTTATGATCATGAAGATAGGTGTGCATAACAACCGGGTGCCTCACCCTGGAGACTTTATTAAAGAGGAAATTGATTCTCGCGGCTGGAGCCAGCGCGATTTGGCATTCATTCTTGGTTGTCCTGAGCAAGCCGTTAATATGATTACAACGGGCAAACGTGGCATCAGTTCGGAAATGGCAAAGGCTCTTGGAGAAGCTTTTGGGGTTCCGGCCGAGTTGTTTTCTAATTTACAGAGTTCCTACGATTTGGCTAATGCACACGATCCCAATCCAGACATTGCAAAACGTTCGCGTATTCAATCCAAATACCCCGTTAGAGAAATGATTAAGAGGGGATGGTTAGAAGACACTGATGCATCAATGCTTGAGGCTCAAATAGCAAGATTCTTTGGTGTGTCAGATATAAACAAAGTTCCGCATATGGCTTGTGCGGCAAAAAAACAAAGCTATAATGATATTCCTCAATGATATTCCTCCAGAACAATTAGCAATGTTTTTCCAAACACGTTTATCTCCTACTTACATAAAAAATTGAAAGTAAGCGTTGACAAGCGCGATCAGTAGGGCAATAATGTCCTCACTGACCTCGTTGACAAAGCTTACTCGACGTTAGTTAGTAAATTGAACATAAAAGGCCAGATCCAACTGGCCTTTTATAATTTGCTAACCCGTAAAAGAACAGATTATGAAAATATGGCTACTAAAATTTTGGATGATTCAAATGATATAACTTCAACAATAAAATCTCAAACTATGAAAAACTGTCAATTAATGATTAAAAAACCTGATTTAATGGGAAGCTCAAAATGGGAGGTTATTTTTGACAAAAAAATTGACGTAAAAATAAATGACCAAAATTTTATTAAAAACGTTAGAGAAGGAGAAATAAATCTTACCGGGGGTTGCATGCTAATATGCGACTTGTTAATTGAGACCGAATTAAATTCAGAATTTAGTGTTATTAAGACTGAGTATACAGTTATAAAAGTACATAAGGTTCAAGATAAATACGAGCAATTAAACTTTCCCTTTTAATAATCTATCTAATTAACACAAATAATAAACTAACAAATTTCAAACTGATGCACTACTTAGGGTATACTAATATCTCTGTGAGCTTCCTTATGATTCTGACGTTGAGAAAGCAATAGAAAAAGTTAATGAAGTAATAGATTTTGTTTTAGGGATAAGAGATGAAAGTATCTAATGAACTAATCTTTGAACACTTTGAATTGTTTGGGTTAATTCCTGAAACCGCGAATTGTGTAGAGATAGAAAGAGCGCGATTGTGGTTACAGACACCATTTAAGTTTTCTGAACCTAAAATAAAATGGCTTTACGATAAACCTATCAAGGTAGTTTAAAGGTAGTTTAAATGAAATACGACCTATCGGAAGAAAGCTTGTTAAAAGCTATAAATGAATGTCGAACAATGTGGTCTGGCTATGCATCTATTGAAGACCAAGTGCGTGCCTTTGGTACATTCGAGGAAAAGATGGCCTACGTCCCTAGAAACAAGTTCTTTATTTCAGAAACAGAACAGAGGGCTAGCATGGAGAAGCGTGTAGCATTCTTGCATGTTCTTGAGAAGAGAGCAAAGGCATCCGGCTTGTTTAAAATTACAGATGAATTCGTAAAAGACTTTGTTGAGAGGAATGACTAATAATCATGGCATTCACTATAAATAACGATGTTAATGATTCATACGATTCTCCAATTTATTATTACCAAGAATATAAGGAGTTAAAAGAAAAAGTTGATAAAACTTATCGTAAGAAGCTAAAGAATAAACAAGCAGTTGCCTCATTGGTTTATTTAGTAAATAGACATCTTTAATGATTAGCCATGCAGCCCATCAAAAGCTTATGTCATTTTCTATTATGTTAGAAACGAGTTTATTTGGGACTGAAAAATGCGATGGATGCGAAAAATTACTAAAGCTAACTGATATTTTTGTTAAAGATGATAATCTTTATTGCATGTCATGCAAGAAATGTGTTGCATAAAATCACCCTGTTTTCTTTTTTTCAAACTCAGAAAGCATCTTTTGAACCTTTGGCAATAAACTCACGGGAATTCTAACCGATTTTGTTTCTTCTTTGTATTTTCCAGTTCCGGACGGTCTTCCGGCACCCTCTCTACGACCGCCAGGTGATTTCTTTGGTTTCATTTTGTTTCCTCCTATAATTTATCATCGTTACTATTTTCAGTTTCTAGATGCGCAATAGAGCAATAGAGTTTAAATATTGTTCGTCATTTTAACTGTTCATTTGTCTTTCCTCTCACGACCATAAACAGCATCCTTAAATTTAACAGATTTCCCAGACTCCCACGCTTCCTTAATATTTTTTTCAATTGCTTTCATCTTCCTTGCTCTCCATTCACAGTTGTCTTTTGAAAATCCTTGAGTCCTATCTTTCCTTGCGAGATAATGATTTTTATCTGGCTTTCTCCGCATGTCTTCCAAGAAATTTTTATACCCAGAGCTTACATCTAACCATCGAGGACAGATTGAAATCCCAGAAAAATTTTTATACTTTTCTCTAACTTTTTCGGATGCAGAACTAACTCTGCTCTTCATGCCTAGATAAGCAAGATATTCTAAACTTTCTTTCCCTGCCTTTGCCTCCCCATGCTTTAAATGACCTGGTGTTAATCCTAATAATGATATGCAACCACAAGATTTTGTACAGTTTCTGAGCAGGTTATATAAGAATAATTCTTTAATATTACCGCATTCACATGAAACTCTAACCACAGTTCTCTTTTTCTTTATTCCAATTATTTCTGTAATTGTAAGTTTTCCAAATGATTTTCCTATATATTCATTTGTTAGGCTTATGAGCCTTTTGCCTTTAATAGCTTTGTATTCTTCCATCTCTATACCCTCATTTTAATTGTTAAAGGTATAGTATCTCATTTTGTGCTAAATTAAAACATTGCAATTAAAATAATTTTTAGTATAATGAAATTGAGCAATAGCGGCGTTGACAGTGAAACGCAATTTTACCTAATGAGCAGATGAGATAACCTTGAAGTCGATCGGTAATTCAAGGTGGTTCAACGAGGTATATAGTTTTGCTCTAGCCAGTGCAATTCTGGCCTGTTGCCACTGATTTACGGCATAAGCGTTCGTATGCGTGATACGAATGGGGAAACTGCATTTCCAAAAAAGACAGCCAGTGAAAATCTGGCCTTATGCTACGGCGTATGAGATTTTTAAATTGTTTGTTTCCGGGAATGAATAATGAAAGATTTACTAGACCTAGTAAAATACAAAAGTGAAGAAGCAGACAAAACGATTAGTGAAATAAATAATTGGGTTTCGCTCTGTATGAAGCGTTCAAATGAAATAGAGGCTTTTGCAGCTGTTATTGTTTTTAAGGACGGGAGCGTTAATGTTTACGATGAGTCATCGTCTGCCAGAAATAGACTTACATTAGTTGGCGGTATAGATGCATTAAAATCTAATATAATCAGAAAGCACTATAATTTTGAGGATTAAAAAATGAGTAACGAAAAAGACCTGTCTACTGAAGTTAAAAATATCTTACATGGGGAGATTTTATGTCCTGAAGATAATAAAAGTTCAACAAGCCATAAAGCCCATATAAAGGCTCATATAGATGCTTATAAAGCATATAAAATATCTAAAGAAAAAGATATTTCGGTCGATTTTAAAACAGTTCTGCACGGCGAGGTTCTTGGTCCCGCGGAAGAGCCGCCTAAAAAATCCAAAGAACAAAAAGAGATTGAAATTCTAAAAGCCAAACTAGCCCAAAAAGAAGCGGAAAGAGAGGCTTATATTGCTGAAGAGGTTCGCAGACGCAACCTGTCTGTTCAACAGTATTACGGAAATGTGTCCTCTATGAACCAACAACTTGGCGGTCAATTTGGATATTCTCAAAGCAATCTTTTTGGCTGTATGCATCATTATACCTATGACGGCGTATGTCGATGCCAAAATTGTGGCCGCTATTAGCAAGTATGAAAAACCTTACCGGAATTGCCATTCGTAAGGTTAGAAAAGATATTGGAATAACAAGTGAAAGCCTTGCAAAGTTATGCGGTGTCACGCGTCCTTATATAGATAAGATTGAGGCTGGCAGCACAAATCCGACAGATGATATGATGGATAATATTTTTGAAGTTCTTGGTATTTGGATTATAGTGACAGATTATTTAAAGGGGTTACAGTAATGTCAGACGAAAAAATAACTTTAGACTGCGATACTTACGGCTCAGGCCAAAATGCCGGCGTATGTATCATTTGTGCGCCAACTGGAATAATTTGTACCGTGCAAGCCAACGGCATGGCTTGCAGTCATCCTGAAGCAGAAGGATTTCCGATTGAGATACATTGCTATGAGGACTTTTATGAAGCTTTAGAAAAATTTGATGACTGTTCATGGGGATGTTGTCTGGGGGTTAATGAGGCCGATGACTCCAGGGAAGAGCATCTTAATAAATATGCCACAGCAATAGATGAATTTTTATCTAAAAATCTTACAGGATGGAGACCAATTTCATTTGAGTTTGATCATAGCCGTATAACAGAACTCATGGAAGGTTGGTGGCCAGTTTTAGTAAGTTTTAAAAATACAGAATTCTATAGAGATAAAGAAAAAATATTTTACGAAAAAAAATTTAAAGGCTATCTATATTTCGGAAATTGTGATTAAATTTAAAAGTCCAAATGTAATAAACGTTTTAAATTAATTTAATGGAGAAATTTATGAAAAAGTTATTGACAGGACTATTGATGTTTTCGAAGACAGCCGTAGAAGCGGTGACTATAACCAAAGACAATTACAATCAATACTTATGTGATGACAGTTTATTTCCTAAGTGGCAATATGATTTTGGCCACGATAGAGAAGATGGACCTGAAGAAACAACTCAGCCAATTGAAGTTAATGAGGATTACCGTTTATATTGCGCAGCTAAAATCTCGTATGAAAGAGCAGTAGAAGACAATGCTTTTAATGTAATGTATACAGGGCATGAAGGGGCGTGCCTCACTAGCAAAGTAGATACATTCGGAGTTCTTTATGCTCAAACTTGTGAAAAATTAAGGCAAGATAAAATAAATAAACCACATGCCTGGATGCATGTAATGAGAGAACGAACTCCCTGTGTTCGTCCAACAAGAAGGTAGGCCTCATAACAACATGTCGACATTTCGTAATTTTATCTACAAGTTTTTGTGATATGATTGTGGTGTCGACATATTATACCCCTATATAGAACAAAATTATACTTTTCAAGTATTGTTTTAACTGCCATTTATTGTTATAACGTACTATCTTAGTATAACAATTGAGACGTGTGTGAGCGGTTAAAACAGCCGGACTGTAAATTCGGTTCCTTTGGATTCGTAGGTTCAAATCCTACCGTCTCAATCATTACCATGCTATCGTAGTAGCACAATGGAATACAACGATACAGATATTTATAAGGAAGTCGAATTAAGGCGTTTAGCTGAATCCTCGCTGTACGAGTTTACAAAACAGGCGTGGCCTGAAATAGAACATGAGTTCGAGTTTGTCGAAGCATGGTTCATAAAGGATATGTGCGAGCACCTTGAAGCCTTATACCGAGGTGATATTAAAGACCTCATTATAACCATTCCTCCTCGTGCCACGAAGTCTATAATTTGTTCTATCATGTTCCCTGCCTGGGTTTGGATAAAATCGCCTTCAGCACGATTTTTATGCCTTTCTCACTCTGAAGACCTTTCAATAGAACATTCCATCAGGCATCGCGATATCATATCCTCTCAATGGTTTAAGTTAAGGTGGGGCGATAGATTCTCTCTTAAAGATGACCAGAACCAAAAAACAAAATTCTCAAATACTAAAGGGGGGTACAGAATCTCAAAAGGAGTACTCTCGCGCGCAACTGGGCGAGGTGCAACCTACCTTATTGGCGATGATATAAATAATGCCAGAGAATCAGACCAAGACCGTATTAAAAAGAACTTCATCTGGGATTCGTCCCTGTCAACTCGGTTAAATAATCCTAGCAAAGATAAAAGGCTTATCGTTGCCCAAAGAACCTCCACAAATGACCTTATAGCTCATCTTCTGGAAGGGAAAGGCGGTAAGGGATGGACTTGCTTCATGCTTCCAATGGAGTTCGAAGAAAAGAGAAGGTGTAAGACTATACCGCTACCATCAACATATCCAAATAAATGGCAAGACCCTCGAAAAAAAGAAGGGGAGGTTTTATGCCCTATTCGGTTTGCGCCAGAGGCGTTAAAACGTATCAAGGAAGGACTCGGGTCTGATTACCTTATTGCAACACAACTTCAGCAGCGACCTACAGTTGCAGAAGGCGGAATATTTAAGAAAAAGTCATTCCAATGGTGGAAAAGCGAGAAACCTCCAAAGGTTTTTCAGGTTATCGAGTCCTGGGATACGGCCTTTAAAAAGGGAGACACCAGAAAACCTTCCCAAAAGATATCTTACTCTGTCTGCACGGTATGGGGTCTATTCAACGATGAATTCGGGATAGTAAACGTTATTCTGCTGAATATGTGGCGAGACCGCGTTGAGTTTCCTGAACTAAGGGAGGTGGCAAAAAAGCTTGCGCGGGACTACAGATATAACGAATCCAGAGAAGTTGACGAGAAATCAAAGTATGTACCCGATATGATACTGGTAGAGGCCAAAGCTACCGGAGAGCCCCTTAATCAGGAGCTCAGAAGAGCCGGCATACAATGCACGATGTTCGACCCTAAGCCTTATGGTGACAAGGTAAGGCGCGCAAGTCTGATTACCCATATTGTAGAAGCTGGGCGAGTTTGGGTTCCTGCGAGGGGGCCTAATTTTGAAAAACTAACATCTTTTGCAAACCTATTTGTAGATGCTTGTGCTAATTTTCCAAATGACGATGATTCAAAGGATATCGTTGATACGTTGTCACAGATGCTTCATAAGATGATTAAGGGCGGTATCGTTAGGCACCCTAATGACCCTAAAGACAAGATTAAGGATAGTAAGCCAAGGACGGTTTATGGCATAGATGGCATAGATACCTGATATTTTGTATAAAAAAATACCCGGCTAGAGATGCCGGGCAAAAAGAGATTGACACAACCAGTATACACCTCCTTGAGCCCTCAGAGTAGGGCTTTTTAATACCCTGTCACTTAATTATTCCCCGGTAGTAGCCTCCGCTTACTCGTGATATGCGATTCGCGATATGCGAATAGACACATATTTAAACCTATTTAAAATAGGTCTTGTTTTAGTAAAAAGGATGCCTTATAATTTTGACACTGCTAACTTTTCTCCTAGCGGGTTTTTCTATCTTTGATAGTTTACAAACTTGTTTGGGTGCAATACATAAATGTCCTTTTATCCCCAAGACCATTACGATAATCCTCAAGATTTACAGGGATTCGGTGCACCCGACATGGCCATAAATGGCTATTCACCAGACCCATATGGAGAATTTCCAGAAAATTTTAATGATTTCGCTATCGGAGAAGAAGCAGGGAGTCAAATCCCTGCTGATGGCGGCGACTTTTACGAAAACTTAGCTCATAACCTAGAAGATTCCGAATTAAACCTTCTTGCTACCGAATTAATTGAAGATATTGATGATGACAAGGCTAGCCGTTCAGAGTGGGAAAATTCTTGTAGTACAATACTAAAATATCTGGGTTGGAAATTAGAAGAATACAAAAAAAACCTCTGTAACGCCATTGATAACACATTATCTACCACTCTCATGAACTTCTTGGCCCTAGCCAAAAGTGAGCTTTTTCCCTCAGGCGGCCCAGCAAAGGGAATGGTTGAGGGTTATCCGACAGAGGATTTAATCGAGAGAGCAGAAAGAGTCCAATTATTTATAAACTACTTTCTTACTGTTGTAGACAAAGCGTACTATCCAGATAAAGAAAGATTATTATTATACGTAGGTCTTTTCGGGTCAGCTTTTACAAAAGTAGTCATGGACCCCGTTACAAAAAGACCTTCTTTACGACTCGTTAAGCCTCAGAATCTTATTATTAATAATGCATGCACCTCCATTCTCGAATCTGACAGAATCACAGAGCAACAAGAACTTAGCCTTAAATACGTCTTGATTATGGAAAGAGACGGTATATTCAGGAAGGGAACAATTAAAAATTCAGATGATGACAATAGTGAAAGTACTTCTTCTGTCAACAAAACAATAAAACAAATGGAAGGTGTTAATGACGCTAACGTAGAATCTGAAAATAAATCTTTATTTAAGTTCTATGAATGTCATGTTGATTTAGACCCCGAAAGAGTTAAAGACGGCATAAACTTTTCGGAAGAAGATGAAGAAGATAATATCCCAAGACCTTATATTGTTAAAATATGCGTTAACACAGGGAAAATAGCCTCAATTAATAGAAACTGGAAACCTCAAGACGAAAATTTCAAACGTGCAGAGTGCTTTGTTCACTATTATTATCTTCCTGGATTTGGAATATACAGCATCGGACTTGGTCATTTACAGGGGTCAAATGCAATCGTTTTAACAAACATATTAAGACAATGCCTTGACGCAGAAAGCTTTAAGATTTTTCCAGCCGGATTCATTCAAAAAGGCGCATATCCAGAATCAAATAATATTTCGTTACTTCCCGGCGAGTTTAAAGAACTAGAAACAAATGATCAGCCAATGGGTAATGTATTTTCTACGTTACCCTATAATGGCACGTCTCCAATTATGGTTCAGCTTAGAAATGAGTTAAAAAGCGACACTTCTACATTAGGTGGCGCATCTCAACAAGTAGCTCCTCTTGGTGCTTCAGATGCGCCCGTTGGAACAACATTAGCCCAGATTGAAGTTCGGGATAGAATACCGTCTAATGTTTTGAAATCTATTAGAAACTCGCTTAGTTATGAACTACAACTACTAAGAGATTTGTTTGCAGAATACCTTCCTGAAGGACCTTATCCATTTAATGTTCCAGGAAACAGCGCTCAAGTAATGAAAGAAGACTTCGTGGATACAATTAATATTGTTCCTGTTGCTGATCCAAATCTTATTACCAACAGCCAAAGAATTATCATCAATGAAATTCTTATACGAATTGCTAAAGAGAATCCAGGTTTATTTGATATCAGAGAAGCTTATAGAAGATTCCTTAAATCAATGAAGGTTGAGGATGTCGATACGATTATGCCGAAGCCACAAGATATTGTTCCGGCAGACCCTATTACAGAAAACATGGCATTAGTAATGGGGAAAGGCGCTAAGGCAGCCATACAGCAAGACCACTCAGCTCATCGTATTGTACATGCGCCAATAATACAGGCGCTTTCTCAAGACCCGACAAAGCAGGCAGAACTTGCAGCAGCCAAGGCTCACGATGCAGAACATCAAGCTATGGAATACCTAGTACAGATACAACAGGCTATGGGACAACAAATGCCAGACCCTCAAGCGCTGCAAGACCCACGAATTCAGAACCAAATAGCGATGATGGCGGCCCAAGCTGTTCAACAATTACAACAGCAACAGCAGGCTCAAAATCCGCCGCCTCCAAATCCAACTGAAGTTATGTTGAAAGATATTCAGCAACGTGAAGAGGCCGCACGACTCAAGCACGAGGAAGCACAGCAAAAAGTAGAGCTTGAAGCCTTTAAGGCTCAAACTCAATTTGAAAGCAGCAAAGCTAAAATGGATGTTGAAAAAGAACTGGCGAGAGATAAAAACGAAGTTGATTTAACTATCGCCAAAATGAAACAACCTAAGAACTCGGAGTAAATCATGACAGTTAGATTTTTAATGAATGGTAGAAAAGAAAAAGCGATGCGGACATTTAATGGAGGGGGATACAAGAAGGGAGGACATGTAACAGAAATAGCAATCGTTTTTGGAATGCCTAAAGGGATGAAACATCACGGAATGAGTAATAAACCTCCAATCAGAAAGAATTTCGGAGGTCCAATGGTTGCAGAAACGCCAGAGACCGCACAAAGAATAAGCGATGCAAATCAGATGCTGAAAAATAGCATTGGTTTAAAAAAAGGCGGATTGCCTCGAACGGACTATTTAAAAAATCGTATGTGTAAATCTGATGGTGGTTCTGTCGGATTGACGAGAATGGCAAATAGAGACTTAGAAACTGGTAAAAAGTTAATGGGATTAAAGGAAGGCGGCGATATTAGAATGGCAGCTGGCGGCGTTGGCAAAATCAGAAAACATGTTATGTCAAAATCTGGAAAACCAATTCCCACCTCTTTTTCGCGAAAATATTGTAGGGATAAATAAATTGTTAGAGAAATTTGTTGAAAGTTTTATGCTTAAAACTAAAGCAGAACAAAATAAGTTAACCACTCGTATGACATGCGGTGGCCTTAAAGACTTTTTTGAGTATAAATCAGTTTATGGGAAAATGAAGGGGCTAGAGCAAGCGAGAGGTATAATTCTTTCACTCTACAGAAATGCGATGGAAGGAATTGAAAACAAGGAGTACAAAGTTGAAGAGTCTGAACCGAAGTATTTCTAGTTATATAGAAGATTTTGAAGAAGAGGAAGCCAAGCAGTTTATTGAAGAAGAACTGGGCTTTCCTGCACCAAAGGCTTTTAGTAAACAGCTTATCGTAAAAATTTTCATTCGGCCGGAAGAGATTTCTACCTTTAAAACAGATGAAGGAAAAACAATAAGCATTTTACTCCCAGATATGTTTTTAGCAAATGATAAATATACAAATTTTACGGCCTTAGTTTTGGATGTTGCAAAAGATTGCTATGCAGATGAAGAGTACAAAGAAACCGGTCCCTACTGTAAAGTGGGAGACTGGATAATTATCCCAAGGAACGTTGGAACCCAAGAAGACTACAGAGGCGTTACAGTTCAGGTAATTCCTGAGGATGCTATCTATTGTGTTGTTGAAAACCCAACTTATGTTGAACGTTTATTTCAAGGAGCGAGTTAATGTTATTAAAGCCAGTTGAAGGGAAATTAAATATTGTGGCAGCGAACGGAGTACCTATTGAAAGTATCAATCTATCAAATTCGTCTATTGATACGCCTAAAAAGCAAGAAATTAACATTGACCATTCTAAAAAAGAGTTCGAAGAACGCTATGGATTTAATCCGCCAAGACCCGTTGGACCAAACGTACTTATTGAAATCTACAAACACGAAATGTCAGAAATTATTGAGATTACTGAACAAGCAAAGGATAGAAAAAAGTGGGAAAGTAACGTAGGTCGTGTCTGCAAGATTGGAGGCGCCTGCTATAAAGGCGAAAGATTTAAACATTGGCCAGAAGAAGAGCTTCCAAAGATTGGGGACTGGATTACCTATAAGGTTAACTCAGGAACAATATTTAAATATGGTCCTCCCGGGAAAGGCGTTGATGTTATGACAATCTATGATGATTGTATATTGAACGTTATTGAAAACCCCGCTTATGTTGTAAGAGATTAATATGAATAGTAAAAACGCTAAATTAGAATTAGCTAATTGCATTTCTGTTAAAGAAATAAGTATCTTTCCGCAAAAGAATGAAATTGATTTTCCAAAATCAGATGATGATTTATACCCACCGCTTGGAATGCGGTACGTATGGGGAAGATACAGTATAATGGGAGAAACAGACCACGCAAATATCCTGCGTCTATGGAGTAAAGGTTATAAACCAGTTCCACCAGAACGTCACCCCAATACATATTCAGACAGGAGTGTATCGGGTTTTATTTCAAGAAAAGGTTCCGTATTGTTAGAGATTTCTGAACGTGATACAGCCATTCACAACAGCAGGCTTGATTACATAAATTCAGAAATAGATAAGAATCCGGGACTTGCTATCGAGATAAAAAGAAACAGAGAGCATTACGTCAAAGAGCTTAACGCACCCGTTACGCTAGAAATTGAAATTAACTAAAGGGAGTATGTATGAGTAGAGAAGATTTTGAAGATAAAGCAGAATTCGGAAATGATGAGGTAGAAAAGGAAGAAGAACTAGAAAATGAAGAACTCTCTCCTAGCGACAATCCGGCGAGAGATGAGTCAGAGTCCGACGGTCAAGATGAGTCTGATTCTTCTGAAGAAGATGATGAAGAGGAAGACGATAAGTTAAAGGGATTCACAAAACCTAAGCGTGATAAAACACAAACTCGTATTAACATTCTTCAGCGTGAGCGTTATCGAGCACTTAATGAGCTTGAAAAGAAAGCGGCTGAAGTAGAGTTCTGGAAACAAAAGGCCGAACTATCTAGCCAAGCATCAATGCGACAACTTGATAGCAATGTTAATTATCGCCTTGATAAAGCAAAGGCAGCTCAAATAGCGGCAATTGAATCTGGCGATACACAGGCTCAGGTTGATGCAATGGCAGAAGTTGCAGCTGCTACTGCTGAATTGCACGAAGTAAATAATTGGAAATATCAAGACGATTACGAAAAGCGTGCAAGGCAGTATCAACAACAAGAACCTGACTATCAGCCTGACCCTGAAATTCTTAATGCTTGGTATCATGATAATAGCGATTGGATTGACCCGTCTAGCAAAAGGTACGATAGAGAACTTGTAGAATATATGGGACAAGCAGATACATGGCTCGCAAACCAACTTCGTGCAGCAGGTCGACATAGAGAAATTGGCGGTTCAGATTATTTGCAAGAAATAGAAAACATGAAAGAACAATTTATTCAACATCGAAACCAAAGCACAAACCAAAGAAGGGAGTTAAATATGAGGCAACCAAGAGGAGGGGCATCTCCTGTTCGTAATAGTGGTCACAGTACACGGCGTCCGAGCATAGGAGAAAGGCTTACCTCAGAACAGCAAGCACTTGCTAAGACCCTAGGCAATCAAAAAGTTTATGAACAGGAAGTTGCTCGATTCAGAAAAGAGCAACAAGAGGAAGAATTAGCTAGCAGAAGGAGATGGTAATCATGACACATTCAAAAGAAGGAAGACAATTTGAAACTCGGATGGATGAAAGAACAGAATCCGCTATGCGCGTTATTATGGACATGGAATATCGAAGCATGCTCCATATACCTCCAGAGATAGTTCCTAAAGGCTACGTTTATGCATGGGCTACAAGCCATGTTATGGGCGAGCCACGACCTGCGCGAATCATGCATATGAGAACAAAGGGGTGGGATATTGTTCCAGTGGACCGCCACCCAGAGCTTTCTCTAGTTGGCCTTCCTGGCGCTGACTCTAGGTCAGCGGGTCACGTGGATAGAACAGGGCTTGTCTTGATGGAGCGCCTAGAGATACTTCATAAAGCTGAGCTAGCCCAGAGAGATAAAATGAATCATAGCAACCTAGCGGCAATGCCGGGCGCGGAAGAGTTTGTTTTACCAACAAGGGTTCAAAATCAGTATTCAACCTCACAATCGTTGAAAGATGCGTCCTTTGGCTAAAAAAGTTTTGTACTATTTCAAAACTAGTGTATAGTGATATTATAGTATGAGAGCCATGTGAAATCATGGCCCTCATACTGAGAGAGCCATTCTCGTTAAACAGGCTGGCGCATTTGCGTCTTGGGCGGACATGGGCCCCTAAAACTGTCGCATGTATGAACTAAGTCACTACATGTTAAATCCAGGCGGACACGAGCCTTAAAACTGTCGGTAGGAATACCAGCAATTAACAGATTTAACGTGGAGATAACTTTATGTCATACGGACAAAATGCCCCAATGGGTTTCCAAGAAGAAACCCCACTACTTAGTCACACCTCAAATAGCTCAAATGTTAACTATACGATAGTAAGCGGATACGCCACTTCTATTTTTAGCGGCGACCCTGTTGCTCGGGTAACGGGTACTGGTGTTGCTAACACAGGAATTACAACCACAGGCGCCAATATTGCGAGAGCGACTGCTGGAACGGGGAACGCAGTCTGCGGTGTTTTCCAGGGCGTTACTTTTACAGATTCTCTTGGTAATAGTCAGTACTTACCCTATTGGCCAGCCTCTACGGTTACCCTTGCTAATACATCAGCGTCTGCTCATGTAATTGATGATCCATTTGCTGAATTTAATATTCAGGTTGACACATCAAATGCTGTAACACATACAGCAACAGTAAACTTTGCGGACTTAGGTAAGAATGCAAATTTCTTACTTGGCACGGGAAACACGCGAACTGGAATTTCTGGCGCCTACATAGACATGGCAACGATTGGAACTGGCGCAACAATTCAGTGCAATTTACTTCGATTAACAGGTGGATTTGGTTCTACCGTAGTCGGCGCTGCTGGAACTGCAACAAGTCAACAAAATGCTTTTGGCACTTTGTATAACAACGTTGTTGTTACTTTTAACAATCATTCACAAAAAGGCGGCACCGGAACGGCTGGCGTTTAAGGAGAATATTCATGGCTATAGTAAGAACCGCAATCAGAAATTTACTAGTACCTGGAATACGTACTGTATTTTGGGACTATGTATCTTATCCATCTCAGTACAAAGAGATTTATAAAACCTATGACTCGAAAATGGCAGAGGAAAAAGACATTGAAATGAGAATGTTTGGTCTTGCTCAGTTTAAATCTGAAGCAGGCCCTATCGCATTTGACAATGGCTTTGGTCAAAGAAGTTTAACGACTTATGTCCATAAAAACGTAGGTCTTTCATTTGCTATCTCAAAGAATGCGATTGAAGACAACCTTTATATGGGTAAGTTTGACCAAATGACAGCTGCTTTAAAACAGTCAATGGCAGATACTAAAGATATTTTGGGTGCCGCACCTATTAATGGTGGTTTCACAACGTATCGAACAGGCGACGGCCAATTCTTGTTCTCGTTAACTCATCCAATTGACGGGGGCACTCTTGCAAATATGCCAGCAACTCCTTCGGATTTAAACGAAGCCTCTGTAGAAGAAGCTATCAATACGATTCGTCGATTCAAAAATGCTGCCGGCAATACAATCCAGGTTAAACCTTGGAAATTGGTTGTTCCGCCAGAAGGGGAGTTTGCAGCAGTTCGATTGTTAAATTCAGCATACCGAATCGGTACGATGAATAACGACATCAGTGCAATCAATCATCTGTCCAGCATTCCAAAAGGGTATGTTATCAATCAGTACTTAACGAACCCTGCGTTCTGGATGTTGTTGACCGATGCCCCAAATGGCTTCAAGCACTTCGTTAGAAACAAAATTGAAGTTGACGTTGATACCGATTTCTCTACCAAAAACGTTCTTTGTAGCGCTGAGGAAAGATATTCATTCGGTATTTCAGACTTCCGTGCTGCTTATGGTAACGCTGGTGCTTAATATATTAAAGGGGAAATAATATGGCCACAAAATATATATCAGGCACCACAAATTCCATTCTTGTCGGTGACAAAGGTACAAATGGAGCAACGCCTACCCCAACAAAGGTAGGCGCGGAGCTTTGTAGCGCAGCGTTGGAACTTCAGTCTACTACGAGAGGGTTTTTACCACCTCGTATGACGACTGCTCAGATTGCTGCAATTGCTTATCCTGTTAACGGGATGAGGGCATATGATACTACGCTTCAGGCAGACGTAATTTATGTGAATGGTGCTTGGGTTACGCAGAATACAGGACCTACAGGAGATTTATATGCTTCTGGAACAATAGTTACTGCTGATTTGCTTACTATGTATACAACCGGCCTCATCCTGATTGCAGCCCCAGGAGCAAACAAGTCGATTGTTGTTAAAAACTTTTGGTTTGAACTTAACTCTGACGGTGCGAATGCATTTACAGGAGGTGGCGTTATAGGTCTTCAGTATACAACCGCTGGCCACGCAGGTCTCGCAGTAACTGGAACAATACCAGCCGCATTTTTAACGGGTGCCGCTACTGACAGAGCAACCATGGTTGCCGGCTCTTTCTTGGCTGCCGCTACTGCTGACTATGTGAATACGCCCGTCTGTATTACTAATGCAACAGCAGTGTTTGCTGACGGCGGTACATCTACAGCTAACTGGAAGATTTGGTATTCGATTGTTCCAACAATTTAGTTTTATTTTTCAATGTAAGGAGACATTAAATGGAAAATGACTTAGTGAAAAAAATTGAAGAACGTATTTCTGAACTGGAATCTCAGGGAAAGAAAATCGTTGATTTTGTCAATGGCATTACTGCAAACGTTAAAAAGCTTTTAGCCGATAAGGTGAGAGCAAACGATGAAGCTAACGTAATTGCTGGCGCTATTCAGGCATTCAAAGGTGTTCTTGCTGAGATTTTAGAGAAAGAAAAGTTGTCTGAATCTGAAAAAGAATCAGGCAAGACAAAAGAACTTTCTGCTAAAAAGGAAAAAAATGTCTAAGACAATAAGAATTGTATGGCCAGCCGCAGACACTGACTCGGTTTGTTTGGCTCAGCAAGTTGTCGCTGGTGGGAGCTTTAACATTAATGGAGCGTTAGCAACAGTTAACGTTCCAGCACCCTATGCAGAATTTGTAGGACTTGAAAGAAAGGTCTCTTTAACATCAGCAGCAGACGTATCCGCCGATAATTTTACTATTACAGGTTATTACAGGGGTGCGATAATCAGCGAGGTTATTTCCGGCCCTAATGCTACCACGAAACAATCTGTTAATCTTTATACGAAAGTAATTTCTATCACATCTGAGTTTACACTTACAGATGACGTCAGTATCGGAACAGGAAACACAGGAAATACGATATGGCTTCGAAGCGACTATCAGCGTTCTGTAAACAATGCGACTGTTGGCGTTAAGGTTCTTGCTACGGCTATTACATACACATTTGAAGCATCATTAGATGACCCTATTGCCACACCTGTTCCTTATATAATTGCGCCTATTGATAGCGTAACAATACCTACCATCCCGGCAGCAACTGACATGATTGATGCAACTGTCACTTCTGCGGCAGATTATTCATGGCCAGTCCATTCGGTAAGAGTTCGTGTAAGCGCATCTGATGCAACAGGCGCTTTAAATTTCTATTTCCTGCAGCAAGGACAAACATAATGAGTCGTTCTAGAAAATCAGATATGTACAGACAAGATGGTAAAAAATGGATAGATAACGCCATTAAAAAACCTGGCGCTCTCCATAAATCTCTTGGTGTTCCTATGGGTAAAAAAATACCAGAAGGAAAACTAAACGCAGCTCTTCATTCTAAAAGCCCTCTATTAAGGGAAAGAGCTAATCTAGCCAAAACCTTAAGAAGCTTTGGTCATTAGGACTATAGAGGATGTATAGATGGCTACAACTGAAACGTATAATTTTGGCTCTCCTCTCAATGAGCAGATTATAACAGACGCTTACGAGCGTTCTGGCGTTGTTGTAGATTTTGCCGTTCAACAAAAAATTCAAACCGCATTACGCTCAATTAATTTTATTCTCCAATCCTGGATGAATAAAAGACTAAACTTATTTACGATAAAACAAGGGATGCTTTCTCTTAATGCGGGCCAATCTGCTTATATTATCCCAGACCATGCGGTTGATATTTTAGAAGCCACCGTTAGAACCTCTTATAGATATCTTGGTGGTACAGCAGCAGCCAGTAGTGGTGTTGCTGAAGATGCATTTGACAGCAATCCTGATACACATTGTCAACAGAATGCTCCTGATGGATGGATTTCTTACAGTTGGTCTACTAATTATGCTATCTCGATATTGGGTGTTACTTCTTTCGTGGATGCAGAATATACATTGCTTCCAGAATATTCTTTTGATGGCAATACTTGGTTGCCTGCAATGCCTAATCCAATTCCTAAACAATTATATAAACAACTACAGCTAAATTGGTTTGTAATTCCGGTTCCTACGCCTGCACGATATTTTAGGATTCGAGAAACAGGTGGCGCGACTTTAGATATATCAGAACTTTACTTTAATATAAATATTAATGACCTTCCTATTACAAAAATGTCTAGAAGCGAATATGTTGCATACGCAAATAAAAACCAGACTGGTCAGCCTTCTCTTTTTTGGGTTGACCGACAAATAACACCGGTTTTGTATTTATATCAAACACCAAGTGCTCAATATAACAATTTGTATTACACCTACAAAAGGCAGATACAAGATATCGGCAGAATGACAAATACTGCTGAGATTCCAGCAAGATTCTTAGATGCTTTAACCGCAGAACTTGCTTATAGGCTAGCTGTAAAAGAAGGAAAGCTAGATCGTATTCAAATTCTCAAGATAGATGCTAAAGAAGCTTTTGAAGCAGTAGGTTTCGAAGATGGCGAAAATGTAACCGTTAGGGTTACAACGCAACCAGCTCAGAATTGGAGGCAGTAATGGCATATAGGAAAGGAAAATATAGACGAATAGACCCCAACAATTCTGATGCAAAAGCCGTTTGTGACATAACAGGTTTTACCTTTAATCATAGTGACCTTGTTAAACAAATGCAGTGGATGGGTAATTCTTTACAATGGACTGGTCTCCTAGTCGGTAGACCTTTTGTTGACTTTCCTAACGAACAATTACGAACACCTGTTATGTTTCCAGACCCGGTTCCTATTGAATTACCAAGACCATATCAAGCCTATGAAGTTGTTTGGTCAAACCAGATGGTTCCTTGGTCTGAATTAACAATTTTAAATTGGGTCAGTTGGAGTGGTTCAGAAAATGGAATTCCCGCAGCACCCGAAGCTGAAAGATTAGCAGCACTTCAAGCTGGTATTCAGCCAAACACACCGTTTTCAGGAGGCGGGTATCTTAATTTTCAACCAGAATTAACGCAACAGCAGATTTTGGACTCTCTGCAAAACTACAATTGGAGTTCTCCATAATATGTCTAATTTAACGAATCAAGCCCCAGCTTCTACCTTTGGTGCGTTGATGAATACCGAATCTACTGGCGGCTTAACTGATATTCTGCAAGTTATACAGGATGGATTTGGTCGCCCATCTCCACTTTCCTTATCTACGGATTCCTTGAAAATCAATACACAAATGGGGGGTGGCTTTTTTATTGATAATGTCCGATTAAATGCAACCGCAACTCAAATTAATTCTGTCTGTGTTGACGCATCGTTTTCTATTTTTACAGCAGCACTCATTTTGCCAAAAGGGACAACTGCACAACGACCTCCTTTTCCACAAAACGGGGAAATCAGATATAACACTACTATTTCTTCTCCAGAAATGTATGCAGATGATGAATGGACTCAGATAGGTACAAATTCTCCTAATTTCTCATCATTTACGACAGCAATTAATTTCCCTAAAGGAACAACGGGCCAAAGACCTGCGCCGCCAGAAAATGGCGACATGCGTTACAACACAACCACAAATAACTTTGAAGGTTATAAGGCCGGCGTTTGGGTGAATTTTGATGTTGGAGCTGCCGGTTATTCACCGGGAAGCCCTACTTTTCTTCAAGACACTTTTGTGGCCTCAACATTTAATCTTTCCGTTGGTTCTGCTATACCAAATTTTACAGGAAGATTTGAATCAACAATTTTTGGAGATGATGCCCTCCAGACATTAGGCGCTGGTTCAAGACTAGTTGGCATGGGTTATAGGTGTTTAAAATCTTTAACAACTGCTAACGATGTTACAGGCGTTGGTCACCTTTGTTTGTCTAGTTTAACAACCGGAATCTATTGCACAGCTTTTGGTAAATCATCTCAAGCGCTTAATCAAACAGGTGCCTATAACGTTTCGATGGGTGCACTTTCCTTATCTACCCTTCTTAATGGAAATTCAAACACAGCCATTGGCCATTCTTCTTTAGCTGCATCTCTTGACGACTTTAATACCGCTATGGGTCGAGATGCGGGGCTTATATTAATATTAGGACAGGAAAATTGTTTTTTTGGCGCATCATCTGGCACTGGTTTACTAAATGGCTCAGGAAATTGCTTTTTTGGAAGGAATGCTGGAGCACAATCCTCCTCTTATACAAATTGTACATTTCTTGGCAAAGGTTCTGGCGCTAAAGTAGGCGTATCATCCCTTACAAACGCTTGTTCAATAGGATTTAATTCTATAGCTGAAGTTGATAATTCTATTATTCTAGGCGATGCAACTATACCTACAAAAGTTGGAATAGGAATAACAAATCCGACACAGATTTTACATGTTGCTAATGGTAATGCTGTTTTCGCTGGAATGCTGGGCGTTGGAACAACATCTCCATCTACAAGACTTCATGTAAAAGACGGTGTTAGTTATTTTCAGAATAGTAATGTTGGAATTGGAACTGCAACCCCAGCATATTCTCTGGATGTTGTTGGTAATTGTTCATTTCAAGGAACATCGGTCCCCTATAGCGGTGTTATTCTACAACAATTTAGTCAATTGGTATCTTCTGGAAATACATGGGTTATAGATTTTCCTTTGATTTCTCCTCTTGGAGCAGGCAATGGAATGATAACTTTTTTTGAGGTAAAAATGTTAACAATACAAGAGGTTAACTGTGCCTATGCAGTTTCTACAGTAGCCGTATATTCTAAACAAGATGGTACATTTGCATCAGTTCCACCAAGTGGACTCCCAAGTATAACTTGGATTTACTATTTTAATACACCGCCAACTGCTACATGGACATTCTCTGGTTCTAATCTGAGATTATCTATAACGGCCGATGGGGGTCCTAACAATTTTCTTGTAACAACTCAAACAACAAGAATTACACCGGATCCACCTGGGTTATAAGAGGTATTGCAAAAAAATGTCAATGACATACACAAGTTTAGTCGAAAGAGTCATCAGTTACCTTGACAGGAACGATACTTCTACGGCTAATAGAATACCAGATTTTATTTCTGATGCTCAGCAAATGCTTGCGCTTGCCTGTAAAACAATAGGACAAGAATCTTATATTACTGGTGTATTTGTTCCGGGAACTTCTGTATATCAAAAACCTGCAAATTGGCGCAGAAACATTTCAATGAATGTTGGTTCTGCTGATGCTGCTGATGAGTTTAACGTCAGAAATCCAATTTTATTAAGGACGTACGAATTTTTAAGGGATTACACTCCAGATTCCGCAGCGGTAGCCGATAGGGCATTACCTCAGTTTTATTCTGACTATGGCTTTAACAACTTCTTAGTTGCACCTGTCCCAGACCAAGCGTATCCATTTGAATTTTGTTTTATTGGATTGCCTGAACCACTAAGTCCGACAAATCAAACAAACTGGTGGACGAATTTTGCGCCACAAGTTTTATTTAATGCTGTTATGTCAGAAGCCATGTTCTTTTTAGAAAACTACGAAAGAGCAGCTGCATATGACGTAAAGACCCAGAAAGGAATTGATTTGGTAAATGCACAAGATGAAATGCGAGCGGTAGACCGTTCAAGCGCGAGGCAAGCTGACTGATGGCTATGAACGATAACATTTTCCCAGTAATATCTCAGCCTGGAATACAGCGGGACGGCACAACTTTTGATTCTGATAATTATATCAACGGTCAATGGTGTAGATTTTATCGTGGAAAACCTCAAAAAATTGGCGGCTACACTAAAATATATGGATGGCCAACTAATATTCCACGTGGAACATTTATTGTTCCAAAGTCTCCAAATTCTAATATCTATATCGGCGGTAAGCAGTATTTAAGATATCTTACGGTCGATAACTCAACCGGACTTCCGACTGGTACCGTTGTAGATAGAACTCCATTGTTATTTAGCGAAAGCCAATATAACCAGTGGATTTTCGACATAATGTATGACACGACTTCTAATTTAAGCACCATTATTGCAATGGCAACACAGAACTTATTTTCAATAGACCAAACTGTCGAATCCCCTATATATTATGGAGCTTCTAATTCGGTCGATCCTCTTATAGAAACAGGATTTCGCACAAGTGGCGGATTTGTTGTTCTGCATCCATTTTTATTTATATTTGGAAATGATGGATATGTTCATTGGACAGTTGCAAACAATCCTACCGTAGAACTTGCTAACGCTAGGCCAACTGGAACAAAAATTGTAGCAGGTCTTCCTGCAAGAGGGGGTTCAAATTCTCCCGCTGGTCTATTGTGGAGTTTAGATAGCCTTATCAGAGTTACACAGGTTGGAACTTCTGATATAGAGTTTTCTTTCGATACGATATCTTCAGAAGTATCAATTTTATCTAGTAATTCTGTTATTGAATATAATGGAAATTTTTACTGGGTAGGAGTAGATACTTTTTATTTTTACAATGGTGTTGTTCAAGAATGGCCAAACTCAATGTCACTTGAATACTTTTTTAACAATCTTAACTTCTCTCAGCGACAAAAAGTCTGGATATCAAAAGTAACACGATATGGTGAGATATGGATATTTTATCCTTCTGGAAATAGTCAAGAATGTGATAAAGCGCTTATATATTGCGTAAGAGAAAAATCATGGTCTGACACTTCAATTTCACGTGGATGTGGCGATTATAATCCAATACTAAGTAATCCTATCTGGTGTGACAATGTGATAGATGTGAATAATGAATACAAAATATGGTTGCATGAAGTGGGCGTAGACGAAGTCGTTAATGATGTCCATTCTGCAATTCGTTCAAGTTTTGAGACGAGCGTTATTTCCTGGGCTGCATCTGGTCCCGGTGGTCAAAATGTTGCGACAGATAAAACCTTAGTTGCATATTCATTTGAACCTGATTTTGCAAAGGATGGAGAAAAAACGGGCGATATGATTTTACGTATCAGAGGAAGACAATATCCATACTCAACAGAAGTAGTGTCTAATGATTATGTATTTAATAGCGACATAATCGAGGTAAATTTTGAAGAAAAAATTGATTTAAGAGAAAAGCGAAGATTAATGACTTTAGAATTCGAGAGTAACGTAATTGGCGGAAATTACAGAATGGGTAAATGTTTACTTGTTCCAAAAATGGGAGACACAAGACCATGATTACGCCAACCAAAGATACGACATTTGAACAATTTGTAGGTTCAATAATTATTGATTTCCCCCTGGAAAATATTCCAACGGAATCAAATGAAAATAATTGGAAATCATGGGGTAGTGATTTAATACAATTACCTTCTTTTTCAAAAAATGGTGCACCAGACCCACACGGTTTTGAAAATAAAATCGACTGGTATCAAGCAGTTTTTCAATCAATGGCATCATTTAGTTAGGAGATTTTTTATGTTCAGTTCATTAAGCAAATTAGCCGGCCCATTACTAGGAATCTTAGGTGGGGGAATGGGCAATAATGGTTCAAGCAATAGCGGGGGTGGCCTAGGCAGTTTGATTGGTTCTCTTGGAAAAACATTTGCGCCATTAATGGGAACAGCTGGAACTGCCATTGGAACAATGTTTGGTGGACCATTAGGCGGCATGTTAGGAGGAACCCTCGGAAATGCCGCAAGCAGTCTGTTTGGAGGAAATGACCAACAATCACAGCAACAAGGACAACAGCCATACGGTCCTCAGCAATCTTATGGGAATCAATTTGGTACGCAAATGGGTAATGCAATGAACCCAATTTTCAACCAATATATGCCACAACAATTACAAGGGCAAACATTTGGAAATATGGGAGGTGCTTTAGGTAGTTATCTTGGCGGTCAATTTGGACATCCTAATATGGGAAGAGCGATTGGAGAATTAGCAAATCCCTTTATTCAGAGCATGATGCCTTATAGCATGAGGAATGAACAAATGGGCAACTTCGGTGGTTATCTAGGGAATCAAATGGGTCAAAGATTTGACAACGGAATGCAAAGTAGAGGGTTTAATCCAGCAATGAGTGGTGGTTATAGGGGTGTTCCAGAAGCCCCTCCATTAAATGAAGGGGGTTATGAAAGTATGCCGGGTAACGCTCAATTTGACCAATCATATGGCAACATTTCAGAAGCGCCGCCATCCAGTATTTCACAGGGATATAGCAGAGGATTACCAGCTCCGCAACCTGGCAGAGGCGATCTTTTAAGTGATATTAGAAACTATAGACGCCCGCAATCTTCAGCTGAGTCGTTCGGTAATATTCCGAAAGCTCCTCCACTTATACCACCTGTCTTTAATTCACAAAGTATGCCAAGAGGCAACTCAGGGATGCGTTCTTTTAGCGGAAGACCAGGTAATATGAATTTGTTTAGTGAATTTAGACAAAGAAGTGAGATGCCAAATATGGGTCTAAGACCTTCTCAGACAAGAAATAGCAGTAATTATCCCGGTGATTCTCAAGGCGCATGGCAAGATGTGCTGAGGAATGGAATGTCGCAGAGAAGAAACGTTATTGCGCCAGTTGAGGATAATTCAGATTGGGAATATCAAAGAGGAAATTATGCATAAAAATCGTTCTAACCTAATAAGTTCTACGAAGAAAATACGAAGCCTGGGTCAGCGTGGAGACTCAGTTCTTGCGCATATTAATCCTGCCGAGGCTAAGTATTTAAAAGAGAACTTTGGCGGAGATATTAACCCGTATACAGGATTGCCGCAGTTTGGCCTCTTTAAATCGGTTGGCAAAGCTTTTAAAAATGTTTTTAAACATCCTAAAAAACTTCTTCCGGTGGCAGGTTCTATTATTGGGGGTGTTTTAGGGGGCCCGGCTGGTTCAATAGCAGGCGGTTCTCTTGGAGGTGCTTTAGGTGGCGGAAAACATAAGTTAGACCATGCTTTAGGAGGTGGTTTAATAGGCCTAGGGCACAGTATTTTTTCCCCCATGATTGGACAACATTTTAACTTAGACCCAAGTTCTATGTTAGGAAAGGCTTCGATGATGGGCGCCCCTTCGCTAGGACAACAGTTCGGGCTTAGTGGTCCCGCGCTTAGTAGTATTGGTGACACTATAGGAGGAAGTTCCGGAAGAGCAAACGCTCTTAAAGCTCTTGTAAAAACGGGGGAATCTGGGCGCGCAAGCGGCTTAAGTTCTATGTTTGGTAGCGGAAATCTTCTTAATACAGCACTGTTGGCAACAGCCATAAACGGCGTTGTTAATGGTAAGGCAAAAATGCCAGCATATGGAACGCCAGAAAATGAATCCATGCAGCAGGCACAAGCACGAAATGCACATGACTGGGGTTCAATGGAACAATATTTTCCAAATGTTCCAAAAAGAAACGAGCCAAAGTTTCCTCCTAAGGGATATCGTGGAACAAGTTGGAATTTCTTCCCAACCCCGGAAGAACAACTAGAACAAATTCAGCGCGTAAACGAAGAAATGGCTCAACCTGGTTATGCTACTCGGTATGCAAAAGGTGGAAAAGTAAAAGGATATTTCAAAGGTCATGATGGAGGTCAGGATGATACAAGACCTACAAATATACCTAAAGATTCTTATGTAATGGATGCAACAACTGTAAGTCTGGTGGGTGATGGAAATTCTGAAAATGGTGCGGAAAGAATTGAACAAGAAGCCGAAAACAGAATGGACCATTTTTCCAAATCTGGTTTTATCAGAAATCCTGAAGTCAGCGAAAATGTTAGAGCGCTCTTGTCGGATGGTGAGAAAGTTATAACGCCAGACCAAGTTCGTGCATTCGGAGGCGGTAGTATCAAGAAAGGTTATAAAAAACTTGATAAATTTAGGAAGAATATTCGTAAACATAAAGGCGTTACTAAATTTCTTCCGCCAAAATCAAAACCTTTAAGAAAATATTTAGGAAATTAAGGAATATTTTATGCCAATACTTACTAATCAACAATTTACAGAACTTCCTCCTAATGAGAAGAAATATTATTCTGAAATGATGGCGCAAGCAGATGCTATTAGAAGCGCAAATAATATTCCCTATCCTAATGAAAGAATAGCACCGTTCCCTCAAGAACTTAGAGAAGCGCAAGCGATGACTAATAGAGAATTTGGCGCGGAAAGAGGGATGCTTCAACGTGCTGAAAATTCAATAGGTGAAGGAATTCGTCCTTTTCATGAAAATTATCAGCCATACATGAATCCTTATCAACAAGCCGTAGTAAGGCAATTAGCAGAAGAAGGAAATAGAAATTTTACAGAAAGTATTTTACCTGCTTTAGAAGCAAGGTTTTTAAGATTAGGGCAGCATGGCGGTTCTAAGCATGCTGATTTAAGTCTCAGAGCGGCACGTGACTTCCAGAGAGAATTGCTTGCACGACAACAGCAAGCATTGGCTAGCGGGTATCAACAGGCAGGTCAAATGTATAATGCTCAACAATTGCGAGAACTTGAAGGCGCTAACCAAATGTCAAATCTTGCAACAACTAGACAAGGAAATAGATTTTCTGATATTGCTGCTCTAGAAGCTATCGGAAAGTATAAACAACAACAAGACCAATCCATTCTTGATACGCAATATCAGGAGTGGTTAAGGCAGAGAGACGACCCACAACAAAGATTGGCATTTCAAGCTGCAATGATGCATGGCATGCCTTCTCAGGGTGTAAATCAGGCATATTTTCAAACTCCAGCCGCCCCACAAATGAATATGGCAGGTCAGTTTGGACCCTTAGCCATTGGACTTTTAGGAACACGGCTAATGGGTGCAGGGAGATAATAGATGCCACGTAGAGGCCCAGGAATTTTTAGTGCTTTAGGTAAGCGTGTCATGTACGGACAATATGGGCCCCAAATTGATTGGTATGGTTCTGGTTCAGGGGTATACATACCCACTCAGTATCCTACACCGCCAGCATATCCAACTAGTCAAGTACAGCTGTTCCCTGCGCCAACTGTTGGTTTAGCAGCGGATGAGCAACTTAACCCAGCGGAGAGAGCCATTATTCAAGCGGAGATTAAGGAGGGAAAAGAATCAAAAGAACAGGGAGCGGCTAGAGCATCCCATAAGGGAACAAGAAAATCTTATATTCCAGAATGGGGGGAATGGCCAACAAAAAAAGAAATGCTTGATAGATTAAAAAATGAGCGCGCAAAAGCACTAGAGCATGCAGATACCACATTAACTGAAAAAGGGCTACAAGACTTATTAAAAGATTTAGATAGAAAAGAATTTGCAATTATGAGGCAATATAACCTTAGCAAACATGAGCCTCTTCCTTATTCTCCAGGAAAGTTTGGGGGCATGAATTTTCCGGAAAGGAGGGCTTCTGATTTTTATATTGGAGGATTTTCGAGAAAAGAAGATGGTTCGTCGGATTTTAATAAATACATAAAGGGATGGAGAGATATGTCTCCCGCTGAAAAAGATGCTGAGATGTCGTCATATAACGCCTCAAAAAATACGCCTAAAAGAATTGCAAAGCAAGAAGAAGTTTTATTTAAGGAATATGAAAAGCAAGCTCAACAACAAGCTGAGAGAAGAAGAAATCTATCTCCAGCCGAAAGAGAGCAGGAAAACTATAATCGTCAAGTTGCAGAGTATTTTGAACAACAGCATAGAAATGAATACCAGAATCAATCCCAATTTCTAAATAGAAACAGACAAATTCAAGGACAACAAGGATTTTCTAATGATATTAATGTGCCTCAGCCCGTTATGAATGAATTGATTTCAATGATTAATAGTCAACCTGTACGATATGTTCCTATTAGACCAAGACCTAGCTTTAATGATAGGATTATGAATAGCTTTGGTCAAAATATGTTCAGTCCAGAATTTATACCGGAGGAAGAATAAATGGGAATGATGGAAGACATGCAAATGATGCAATACTTGCAGCAAGCAGCTGCTCAGCAACCTCCCATGGGCGGCATGCCTCAGCAAGACATGCAACAGCAACAAATGCCTCAACAGATGCCGCAAAGAAGGAATCCTCTCGAAGCAGGTTCTAGGACAGCAATTGAAGCAGCTAAGCGTTCCTTAGAAATGAGCGATGTTGAGAATCAAAGAGCGCTTGGTCGAGCATTAATTGGTATGGCCTCTGGCATGAAAAATAGTCACTCATATGGACAAGGTTTTGCGGGAAACATAGGTGCTCTTACGGATGGTTTGGCGCCCGCCTTGAATGCATATGACCAGGAAAGAGCGCGAATTGAAAATTTAAATTATGCAATTGCTCAACAACAAAAAGAGGAAGCTGCTCTTGCCAGAAAAGAAGAACGCGAAATGAAAAAAATGGCTCACGAAATGGAAATAGCTCAGAAAAGACTTGCAATAGAACAGGGCTACTTTGGTCTTAAAAAACAAGAGAAAGAAGCTGAGCGAAAAGAAATGGAACTATTAAGCAAGCCTGGAGCTGAAATTCCTTTAGCAACTCTTGGCCAGTCCGGCTGGAATTATGTTCAAAAGTATATGGACCAAAATACAAAAGAAATAGAATCTACAAGAAATGCAATAGATTATATTGATGAAGCGGGAGACATTTTAGAGAGAAATCCAAACATTACTAAACATTGGGCTATGATTTTAACGGCTGCTCAGAAAAAAGATCCTGGATATATTAATCAGCAATTATTGAACAAAGTTGATAAGCAGACATTAATTGATGCCCAGCTTTTAACTAAAAATTTATCAAATTTATATACATCGGAAGCGGGGGGTTTCACGCCAAGAGCTATGAATAAATATTGGGAGCAGCAAATTAAAGAAGGTGCCGCAACTCCTGATCTCCGAGCAGAAGCAATACTTCATTTGCTTAAAGATAAACGTGAACTTGCTGTTGCAAAATATAAAAATAACTTAGAGTCAGACGAGGCTTATAGAAATCGAGGAACATTCAAAAGGGCAAAACCTATAATGCTAGATTATAACCCAGAAGAAACAACAAAGTATGCAGATAAAAAGAAATCCGAAAAGGCTGCCAAAGACCCATCAGCAATATTAGAGGAAATTCGAAGGCTTGAAGAAATGATGAAAACGGCTCCGGAGTAACCAATGGGAATGACCAAGTCAGAAATAGCAACAAAAATTGCAGCGCTGAAGGCGACGCTCGGCGAACCTGAGGAATTGCCGGAACCTGTTTTGACGAAATCACAAATAGCTAAGAGGATTGAAGCTCTTAAGCAAAGCCTTATTGAATCTCCTATTGAGCAAGAAGAGGCTCAAAGAGCAGGTTTTGTATATCGCGCCGGCCAACTTGGACATGGATTATTATCAGAAATTGGTGCTGAAGCTGAAATGCTGCCTTACGGAAGCAATATCATGACCCCTGATGAAGAGGGAAGCCTAGAACAACAAGCATTATGGCTTGGCAGACGGCCTCAAAACCCTAATACTCGTTTAGAGCAAACTCTTCCAGAAGCTGCCGGTTTAGGTAGTGAATATGAGGCATCGGAAGGTGACACTTTAGGGAAGGTTTTAAACTTTTCTGGACGCATGCTAAAGCCCACATCTTTCTTGCCAATGGGTGGATATGGGAACGTTATAGGGGCTGCTGCTAAGGGGGTTAAACCCGCTGCTAAGGCATTAGCTAAAGATATTGGTATGACGGTTGCTCAGGCCGCAGCAATCAAGGGAACTCCTCGTTTTACACAAGAAGGTGGAATTCCTGGGGCTATTGAAGATATTGTAAAAGGGGGTACCGCTGGAGCAGGGCTGTCGGTTTCTGGAAAAGGTTTAAAATCTTTAACTTCAAAGGCATTAGGATTGCCTGAAACAAGAAAACCAACTACAAACGAATTGAGAGTTGGTAATTATCTTTCTAAAACTATAGGGGACGAAAATCTAGAAGGTGTTTCTAATAACCTAAAAAGCTATAAATCTGATATTGGATATGAGCCTCTAACAGGGGAGGTAACGGTTGATCCGACTTTTGCCCAGCTTCAAAGGGCCAGAGAAGGCGTTGTCGGAACCGGTATAGGTCAAAAACAAGGTGCTGGCGCAGCTACTATTGTAAAAGCGCTAGAAAACGCTGAAACGACGAAAGAAGACCTACTTTCTATTCAAAATTATGTTAGAGATAGGCTGCGTACACTTGAGGGTACTACCGAAAAAGAACTGAAAACGCTTTCGCCACAGCTAGAAACCCCAGAAGCAGGCCGACAAATTCAAAAAGGTTTGAATGAAGTATTGCAAGAAAAGAAAGGCGTAAGAAGAGCCGTAACAGAGCCTTTATATGAAGAGGTCAAGAAAAATCTTAACCCTCATGAGCCTAGAAATGCACTAGATTTTTTAGAAAATGAAATTGTTTCAGGAGATGTTGAAAAAGACTTCAATTATTTTAAAAAACAGTTAATGCCAAAAAATATAACAAAAAAAGATATGGCATATAAAAAATCATATGATAACGCCTTAAAGGTCGCTTCAGAATATGGGGAGGAAGTTGTTGAAAACTTTATTAAGAATTCTCCTGCGCCAAAACAAACTTCCGCTGCACAATTGGCGGCAGTTAGAAAAGCAATAAACTCTAGAATTCAAAAATATAAAAGAAGCGGCGAAAACGAAAGGGTCGTTATGCTCAAGCAACTTAAAAATAAGCTTGATTTAGATATGGATGGAATTAAAGAGCATCAAGCTGCAACAGCAGCATATAAAGAATTATCGCCACCCGTATCAGCCATTACAGGACAAAAGGCATTAAATTCTGTCACCAAGAAACTCAATGGCGAATTTTTAATGACAGAATCAAGAGTGCCAGAGGTTTTTATAAACTCTTCTGTAGGCTCAATTGATGACTCAAAGGCTCTTCTGAATCAGATTAAGAACAAGCCCGAAACCCTGGATTCTGTGAAGTCCTATCTAAATAAAAAGGCAGCTATGGCAATTATAGACCCTGAAACCGGGAACGTTGATATGAAAAAACTGGAAGCTTTTAAAGAAAAGTATCCTGGCGCCAAAATACTTTACCCAGAGCTATACAACGTAAAGCTTAAAGACATAGGTCATGCGCAGGTAATGGTCAATAGGTTTCTGAAAAATACTGAGGCTGTATCTGATACTTTTTATAAAGACGCGCTAGGTAACTTGAGCACAAAAGATTCAAAAAACATAATGAAAAACCTTTTCAATGAAAATTCATCAGAAAATATTGGAAATCTTGTTAAAGAACTACCCCCAGAAAAAATTCCAGCTCTTAGAAAAGAAACACTTAAGTATTTTAAGAAAAAAATAACGAATGCGGGTTCAGAAGGCGAACATAACACACTTTCTTATCCAAAGATGAAAGAGTTTATGAATAATCATGAAAATGCCTTAAAAAAAGTTTTAAGCCCTGAACAAGTTAAAGTTGTAAAATCCGTTGAAAAAATAGTAGAAGGCAAGAATAGGGCAGCAACTCAAGGCTCTGCAAAAGGTTCGCCAACAAATGCAAATATAGTTAATGCGCTAGACTTGTATCAATCTGGAAGTGCCGCAACAAGTCTTATTCGGAAAAAACTTTTAACGCTCGGCTTAGGAACCCCGTGGGTTGGTGAGTTTCTTCGGGAATGGAAAACAGTTCAATTAACAAAAAATCTTGAGATTCTGGATAGGGCTATAGTCGACCATAAATATGCCGATTTCTTATTATCAACTCCACTTAAAAGCAAGCAAGACGCTCTTGTTTTTTCAGCTCAAATGAAGAAATTTTCAAATAAAAAGTATATACCGCCCGAATTAACTGCGCTCGCACGAAAAGAGCAATCTAACGAAAAGGAATAAACTATGTTTACTACAACCTACACTGATGTATTTTCTGGCAAGAATATAACCCCAGCATTTCCTCAATATGCGGCGCTTTCGTTAAGTCAGGCTAACTTTCAATTGGCGTGGCCATCTCAGTTTCAGAATACTAACACTGTAGTTTCGGTTATTATGGATATAACACCAACAGCCGGTGGTTTTAGTGTAAGAATGCCAGACGCTAGAGAGGTTGGTACAGGATTTGCATTTACTATCAATAATCCTGGAAATTTTAGTTTTAATCTTCTCGACAATAGCGGAAATGTAATTGTAACAATTCCTAATGCGACCGCAAGGATAATATGGTTGATTAGTAACTCTACTCAAAATGGTTTATGGAGAAATTTGCCGGGAAGTGCAGGTGGTGCTTCTGTTACCTCTGTTGATGCTATTTCTCGTATTGGAGCAACCGTAAATCCAGACCCAAACTTAGTAATAACTGGCACACCAGCATTACCAATAACAGGCGTAGGTACTATTAAATTTGTATTAGGTGCAGACCTTTCTGCTTTAACATCTTTTGCTGCATCTACTGGATTTTCTGCTAGAACGGCTGCTAATACTTGGGCTTTAAGAACTATCACGGGAACACTCAATCAGATATCTATCGCAAACGGAGCCGGTATTGCAGGAAATCCAACTATTTCATTAGCAGCTGATATTACAGGTATAACTTCTCTTACGGTTGGAAATTTATCACTGTCGGCGAATACGATAGCGTCAACAAATTTAAATGGGCCTATTACACTAGCCCCAAACGGAACAGGATCTATTCAGTTAACAAAAAATACTGAAATATCAGCTACAAGAACTTTAAAATTTATGGCAGAAAATGCTACAAACTATATTACGTTTAGAGCTGGCGCAAGTGTGATTAATCAAGATTTTATATGGCCAACAGCAGCGCCCATAGCGAGCCAGGTTTTAGGGTTTTCTGGCGGTTCAACTCTTTCGTGGGTGAGCGTTCCAACCACTGCACCAACTAGCACAGTTAATGCAGTTGCTAGATTTTCTAATACAGTTGGTGGTATCAAAGATTCTCTATCAAATTTGAGCGATACTGGCGCATTAAGTATAACTTCTGTATCAACATCGGATATTACGATAGGGGTATTTGATGCTCAAACGATAGCAACAATAAATACTAATGAAAATTTAATTGTTGCTCCGAATGGGATAGGGTCGCTGGTTTCAAAAGGCGATATTTGGATACAGCCAAGTAGTGGCGCCCAAAGGAAGCTTAGATTATATAATTCTGCCGGAACCTTTTTTGCTGGCCTTATTTCTAACGCAGGGATGGTTGCAAATGTCACATGGTCTCTTCCTCTTACCGGCGGAACAGCAGGATATTTTGTAACAGATTCAGCTAATTCTATGTCAATTAGGGCGTTTCCTGTTACTGTTGTTGATAATGTTCCAAAGTTTTCAGATACTTCTGGAAGTTTAACGTCTTCAAGTTTAAGTATTAGTGCAGGTGGTGCTGGAACAGGATTAGCATCTTGTACATTTGGTAATATTTCTGTAAGTGTAACAGCAAATACAATAGAAAATACCGCAGTAAATACAGATCTGAGTGTTGTGACAAATGGAACTGGAAAAATATTGTTAAAGAGTACTGTTTCTACTAATACGAATACAAACCTAACTCTTGCACCAAATGGAACAGGATTTGTTAATCTAAGCAATACTACGGCTTCTACATCTACTGTAACAGGGGCTTTAGTTTGCGCTGGCGGTATTGGTGTAGCCTTAAAAGCATTTATTGGTGGTGCTCTCAATGTAACAGATACGACCGACTCTACGACTACGACCACTGGTTCGGGTATATTTTCAGGCGGAATTGGTGTAACAAAAAGCATATGCGTAGGGGGAAAGGTTTTAGTAAATACAACGTCTGCATTAGCAAACTTAATGGTTAATGGTGGTGTTCAAAATATAGCCACTCAAGATACATGTATTAGAGTTGTAACCACGGACCTATTTGGAACCATAGAGTTACAAAATAGTCATTCCGGCGGCCAGGGGAAATTATATGAGATTCGAACTACAAGTAATGGAGCTTTTGATGTAACTGATAGAACAGGTGGCGCAACTAGACTTACAATTGATACAAATGGAAATTTTGGATTTAACACTACCTCATTTGGAACAAGTTCTGCAAAAGTTATTGCAATAGCAAATGGAACAGCACCAACCGGCGATCCTGTTGGAGGGGGAGTTTTATATGTACAATCTGGCGCCTTAAAATATAGAGGCTCGGGAGGAACAGTTACTACGATTGCTGTAGCATAGCGAAAAATAGGAATTAAGCCTCCTGTATCGCATAATACGCTTCTGCTGGCGTCACAACAGACGTTATAGGGAATCCTATTTCTTCTAGTTTGTCGATATTTTTAATTTTCCCATCCCATTGCAGCATAAAGGTATGAAAGAATGTCTGTTCTACAATTCTTTGTACAGGCGACATCGTGCCGGCGCAGAGCTCCTCATGAACAGTAGCAACTTTCTTTTTAATCAGGAGGGCAGAATGCTTATCAACGTCTATAACAAGAATGTCCGGATGCTCTTTGGCTATCTCTAGGATAGCGTTTGGGATTAACTTTTTAGAAGACTCTTTCGGTTTCTTGCTCTTTACAGAGGTCTTTTCTTTAACTTTTTTATCTGATTTCTTTGCTTTTACGGGCTTAGTGGTCATAAATACTCCTTTTTAACTATAAAAGTCGGCCACCCCATGTGACCGACTATCACTATTGACTAGTATATACTATTTTCCATGAACAACAACCTTAACCATGAATCCAGGTTTGCCGGTTCCTGTCATTTTCTTAACGCGCTCTACAACAAGGTTTTTTGAGCTTTTAACTACATTGCCTTCCGCGTCCGCCTTAAATTTACCAGAGATATTATATACTTTAACCTTTGGTTTTTTAGCTTTAGGGTCTTTTTTGGTTTTCTTTGAAGCAGTTGCTTTAGGAACCTTTGCTTTTTTAGTCTTAGTATTTTTGGCTTTAGAAACCTTTTTATTTATAGATTTCCCGCTTTCCGATACTTCATACACAATTTCATCAACTACTTTCTTTAACTTTGGCATTAAATTTCTCCTAATTAAGTTTAAAAGTTAACAACCGGGCGAGAGTAGCATATACGTAATTTATATGTCAACTATTTAGATAATTTTATTGTTTTTGCTTATTATTTTCAGGTTGTATTTCATCTTCTGTTTCCGTAGACTCTTCGTTTTTTATACCTTTAACTATATCTGAACTAAAAGTTTTAATGAAATTTATAAAATTTTCTTTATCTTGAACTAATACTCCTAGCCCTCTTTCTAGAGACATAAGCCTAGGCATCCATTTTTTTAAGAATTCAGCCCCTTCGGGCGTTAAGGCTGGATATGCATACCGCTTATCTACAGGGTCTTTATAGAATTCGATATAATTTGTATTTTTTGCAACTATTCTTTTTAGGGTGCTCCTGTCCATACAAAGCTTATCGGCTATGTAACTAATGCTTTTCCCTCTATATTCTGCCAATGCATACATTACGTACAACTTTGACATTCTAGCGCCGCTCATTTTTAGCTTTATATTAAAAAACCTTTCTATAGACCTTGCCGCCATCATTACAGAAAGACCAACAAGCTTAACAGAGCTTGTTTCTAGAATTTCATTTCTACCAGTATTATAATTTTCCATATAGCCTTTATAGCCTTTTTAAATTAAAATTAATGCCAATCTAAATCAATTCCTAAAATAGTATTACAAATAAAATATATTAAAGCCATTAATATACTGGCACCAATAAAAATACTGCACAAAAAAACGACAGTATCAAATAACTCATTAACCAACATTCCATGTCTCCAAAAATATAACGCTTAATAAAATCTACCATTTGTAGTTGCAGAGCATTATAAATGATTTTATTATAATTGTATACCCAATAAAAACAAATAAACCCCCTTCTGCATTTTTTGTAAATGTGTTTTTTATTCTTATTATTAGTGGCCGAGATTTATATGGGAAAAATATATTTGTATTATTATTTAAAAATTTATAAATAAAAAATAAACCAACCATAATAAATTCTATTATTATCATATCGCTTACGAAAATAGAAAGTCTTTCCATTACATTTAATCCTTTTTTTCAAATTTTAAGAGTTTGAAATCATGTTCGGGAGGGAATGGCCTTAATCTTTCATTTTCGTAAAGAAACTTTAGTATTTCCATGAACTTTTTATGATTTTTTTTTGTCAAATGCCTTCCTTCTATGCCGTAAGCTTGTAATTCATAATTAGAATTCTCAAGTAAGTGGAATTGGAATATCATTGGGTCATTTGATACTGGTTGCGGAATTGAGTTCTGTTTTTCAGCTTCTATTTTATTATGACACTCAATTAATTTATTAAATCGATAATAACATATAAAGAATCCAGAAAAGAAACCAATTAACAAAAATAAACCAATCCCTTCATACCCAATATCTGTGCCTACAATCATAATTAATTCCTCCTTTTTCTTTCAATATCCTGGGGAATCTCGCGAGCTATAATTATCTTCTGCCCACACCATTCCGGTATTTCATTCATATTGCCATCTAATACGCCAAGTTTGAAAGTCTTACCGTCCTTAAGTTCTGAAATAAGTTCATATTCCCACCCGGCTCTACAAATTGTAAATCTCTTAAAGTTTGTATCCTGTACGACCACGTGTATTAATGGCTTTCTCATAAACTCATCTAAGCTACAAAAATCAAATATTACTGGCTTAACACCCATTTTCGCAAGCCATATAATATTTTTAGGGTCTATATACTGAATAAATCTCATTTGTTAGCCAACAATTTTTCTTGCCTTTCATTTAAAATTCTCATTAAGATCTCCTCCCTATGTACAGGTACATCTTTCTCTGCATCTATTCCAATATAAGTTGTATTTCCCATACTTCTAATAACTGTTATTACAACCTCATTGTTTTCACCAATAAATATTCGTTCGCCTGGTTTTCTTCCTAACACTAACATCATTCTACTCCTTTTTAATTTACACCCTGTAATTTTAATAAATTAATTAATTCAGCCGCATATTTTTTATAAGCCGCCGCCCACGCCGACGCCGCCGCCGAATCCGCCGCCCACGCCGACCCCGCCGCCGACTCCGCCGCCCACGCCGCCGACCGCGCCGACTCC
>Ga0207646_10000502_pt1 | contig 52324 bp, 57 predicted proteins | sample KBSK5502metaG_FD_184343 | JGI IMG/M metagenome (GOLD analysis project Ga0207646, IMG submission 184343) | Corn, switchgrass and miscanthus rhizosphere microbial communities from Kellogg Biological Station, Michigan, USA - KBS K5-50-2 metaG... | ecosystem: Host-associated > Plants > Roots >...
CCGGTGGCGCTCAGGGCCGACCACCCCGTCCGGATCGGCGGCTGGGGAGAGGTGACCCTGCAGAAGACGGTCGGACGGCTCACGGCCCCGCTCGTCGTGCAGCTCCTCGCGGCACACCAATCACTGCCCGCAGGAACCACTGTCGCCCTCGCGTTCGGCGCTTCGCCGCAGGTCGTCCACAAGTCCAAGGCGAAGACGGCCTCCAACGGCTCGCCCAGACAGGCGAAGAAAGCGAATAAGAAGAAGCATCGGGAGCCTGCGAAGCCACCACCCGACTTTCCGGCCACGCCCTCCCCGCTTGCGAAGGGCGGCGGTCTCACGGACACGGCGCTAGAGAACCCCGTCGTCTCGACCGCGATGCGGTACCTGGGTGTCCCGTATCAGTGGGGCGGCGCGAGCCCCGCTACCGGCTTCGACTGCTCCGGCCTCGTCAAGTACGTATTCGCGCGGCTCGGCGTCCCTCTGGTGCACTACGCGGCTGCGCAGTGGCACACCCCGTATGGCGTCTGGGTTGCGCCGAATCGACTCCGGCCGGGCGACCTCGTCTTCTTCACCGGCTCCGACGGCACGCGCAAGGCGCCTGGGCACGTCGGAATCTACGTCGCCGACGGCTACTTCATTGACGCGCCGCACACAGGCACGTTCGTCCGCATCGACAGACTCACTGAACCGAAGTTCGCCAACCAATACGTCGGCGCAAGGAAAATCGACGGTCGACTGATTGTGGCCCGCCACCTCCTCCATGTGAACGGGCCGCGCTTCTCTGTCACCCCCTTCCACCTGGGCTTCCCGTCGCCGATCGGCTCCCTCGGCGAGTCGCTCGGAGTCGCCGCTCCAGGTTTCGCCGAAGTCCGGACTCCGTCGCGCGGCTTCTGGATCTGGGTCGGCGTCTCTTCCGGCGGCCTGCTCCTCTTGCTTGCAGCGGGAGGCCTTCTTGTTCGCCGTCGCCAGTCGCCCAACGCCGCTTCGAGCGGCGAAACCTCGAACTAGCTTCGAGAGGGAGTTCAGGTCGCGTCTATCGGACCGTGAGCTTGAGGTAGTTGTCGTCGGGTGCCTGGCCCACCATCATGATCACGTAGTGGCCGCGGCCCACGACGAGCGACTTGCCGACCGCGATGTGTCGAAGCCCGTGGCGAGAGGCGACCTTCAGCGCCGCCTCGTCTTGGTCGACGAGCCGGACGCGGTTCGCCGTGACGGTGTCCTGCTTCAGGTACTTCCCGTGCACCATGAACCAGTGGCAGCCGGGATCGTGCATGACGATCTTCACCGTCTTCGACGCAGCCTGATGGGTGGTCGTCGCGAGCGCTTGCCCCGCGTCGAAAACCCCGCCGCAGATCGCAGCGGCTACGGCGAGCGTGAGTAGCGAGATCTTCATGGTTGCTCCTTCGGTGTCCCGTGGCATTGCGCGCATGATCGGCCGGACCGTGGCCGCCGGAATCCGGGAAACCGCGTATGCGCTCGGTAGTTATCCGTAGATCGGCGTCACGCCGATGAAACCGTTGCTCGCGGCTCAGCTTTCGAGCTGGCCTGAGCTTCGGCACGGGGGAGTGAGATCCAGACGTCGGCTCCTCCCGAAGGGGAATCGCGCAGTCCGACGCTCCCGCCGTGGGCCCGGCCGACGAGCTCGACGATCGAGAGGCCGAGCCCGGAGCCTCCCCGGCTCCGCGCCTCGTCTGCGCGGCTGAAGCGGTCGAAGGCGCGCGTCCGAAAGTGGTCGGGGAACCCTGCCCCGTCGTCTCGGACGTGAAGCTCGACGAACTCGCCGTGCTTCTCGGCTGCGAGCTCTACGACGCCCTCGCCGTAGGTGAGGGCATTGTCGACCAGATTGACGAGCGCCTGGCCGGCGCGGAGAGGATCGGCGTCCACGTGAAGCGTCGTGGGCTCGACCCGTAGGGTCCGTCCCAGCGACTGAGCGCGGCTCGCAAATCGCGTCGCCGCGTCGGAGAGCAGGCCGCCCGCTGCCACGACCTCGGGAGAGATCGGCAGCGATCCCCGATCGGCCCGCGCGATGAGGAGAAGGTCGTCGGCGAGTCGAGACAGGTGCTCCGTCTCTTCGGCCGCGGAGCGCAGAGCGCTCTCGAGCTCGTCACGTGAGCGGCGGCGCCGCAGCGCCAGGTCGAGCTCGGTGCGAAGCAGCGCAAGGGGTGTGCGGAGCTCGTGGCTTGCGTCGGCGACGAAACGCCGCTCGTGCTCGACGGCGGTCTGCAAGCGGGCGAGCATGTCGTTCAAGGTCACGGCCAGCCTCGAGACCTCGTCTCCCGCCGGCGATACGGGCAGCGCGCTCGGCTCGCCGGGAGCCACTGCCTCGGCACGCTTCCGCAGGTCTTCGACCGGTCGCAACGCACCCGCTGCGAGTGCGTACCCGCCGAGGGAGGCCGCGAGGAGCGCGAGGGGCAGGAAGATGAGGAGCTCGTGGCGGAGGTGATCGAGGGACTCGTTGCGCGGCTCGAGGGAGCGCGCAAGCACGGCGACACCGTGACGCGAGGGTGCAGGCGCGACGAGCACGCGCCACTCGTCCTCCCGCCGGGGTATCGGTTCGTCGAGCCAGACTCGCCGGCCCGCGAGCGCCTCGGTCACGACCTCCTTGCCCACGAGCGGTCGCAACCCGCGCGGTTGCGAACGCCGAACCTGGCCTGTCGGTTCGAGCAGCTGCGCGAGCGTCGGGCCGCTGCCCGTGTCGGCATCGACCCTGCCGGCGCTGATCTCCTCGCTCGACTGCCCGACGAGCGTCTGGTCGACGGTCCGGAGAAGCTCGTTCCCGACGCGTCGATACATGAAGAGACCGACCGCACCGAGCACCACTGCCATTGCGAGGGCGAAGCCGAGGGTGAGGCGGACCCGGATCGGGAGGCGGGACACCGGCGTCAGTCTGCGCGCAGCCGGTAGCCGACGCCGCGAACCGTTTCGATCGAGTCGCGTCCGAAGGGGCGGTCGATCTTCTCCCGCAGATAGCGAACGTATACGTCGATGACATTCGACTGGCTCTCGAACGCCATGTCCCAGGCGCCGTCGAGCAGCTGGGTGCGGCTGAGTGTGATGCCGGCCTGGCGCATGAACAGCTCGAGCAGGGCGAACTCCTTCGCGGACAGGTCGAGCTCCTGTCCATCGCGCCAGGCGCGATGCGCGGCTGGGTCGAGGCGAAGGTCGCCGACTTCGAGTACCGGCGGGCGCTCGACCGGCGAGCGTCGAGTCAGCGCGCGAATGCGTGCGAGCAGCTCCTCGAAGGCGAACGGCTTCGTGAGGTAATCGTCGGCACCCACGTCGAGGCCTGACACCCGGTCCTCGACGGTGTCGCGAGCCGTCAGCATCAGCACCGGTGCCCAGATGCCGTCGCGCCGTAGACGGCGACAGATCTCGAAGCCGTCGAGGCCCGGCAGCATGACGTCGAGCACGATCGCGTTGTACGGGGCGGCGCGTGCCATCCACAACGCGTCCTCGCCGCGATTCGCGACATCGGCCGCGTAGCCCTCCTCGCGCAGGCCGCGACCAAGCAGCTGCCCGAGCTTCGTCTCGTCCTCGACCACTAGGACCCGCATGGCGTACCCATTGTGGCGCGATCTGTGAGAACGGGGTGAGCGCTCACCTCGAATTCATCCCGCCTGCCTACGTTCGGCGACGAATGGACGAACCCATCTCGTCGCTCGACGAGGAGCTCCTCCGCGCACTTCGTCGCGCTCCTGATCGAACGCTGTCGCAACTCGCCAAAGACGTCGGACCCGACACCAACTTCGGGCGAGTGTTGACCCGTCGCATTCGCGATCCGGTCGGTCGACTCGTCGAAGCACGGCTCATCGAGGAATCTGGTGGGCGATATCGGCTCTCAGTTGCCGGCCGCCGAGCTCTCGGCGAGCGGGCATGCGAGGTGGGCGAGAGACCGGAATGAACCCGGCGGGAAATGCGCGGCTGACCGCGGCCATCGGATTGCTCGTGATTGCTCCCGTGGCCGTCGAGACCGCGACGATCCTCCTTGGCGTGCACACGTTCATGTCGGTGCACGTGTTCGTCGGTCTCGCGTTGCTTCCGGCGGTGCTGCTCAAGCTGGCTAGCACCGGCTGGCGGTTCGTCCGGTACTACACGCGGAGCCACGCCTACGTCGTGCAGGGCCCGCCACGGATCGCGATGCGCCTGATCGCGCCGCTCTTCGTCGCGGCGACGTTGGTTCTGTTCGGCAGCGGCGTTGCGATGGGACTTCTGCACGGGCAATCGCTCCAGATCGCTCGTCGTCTTCACGGCCCGGCGTCGGTTGTCTGGCTCGGCCTCCTCGGTCTGCATGTGCTCGTGTATTTGAGACGTGCCTTGAGCACCGTGGAAGTGCCCGCCCAGCACCGTTGGGTCGATCTCCGTCATGACCGCGAGGGCCACGATCGAGCAGCGCTGCTCAGCTGCCGAGCTGAATCTGACCGACAACGCCGGTGCCCTGCCCGTTCGGCGTCCAGCTCGCATCGATCGACCGCGAGTCGCCGCTCGGGAGCCGACAGTTTCCGCTGAAGCTTGCGCTGCCCACGTTGGTGACCCGACCCTGGCAGACGTCGCCGCTCGGCAGGTACTCGAGCTGAAGGGAGGTTTTCTCGAGCCCTTGCGGGGCGACGAGCAGGTCGGCGCGCACGAGGAGTTTCTGTGGGCGCTGCGCTTGACCGACGAACGAGACGATCTGCTGTGACTCGCTTCCGTTGCGGATCACACTGCCGGTGAGAGTCTCGCGAACGTCGGCCGCGTTCCAAGACGGCGTCGAATGGCGTAGTGGGCCGACGATGAGCAGCGGGAGGGCAACCACGGTCACGGCGCCGGCCGTCGCCACGCGTCTCGAGCGCCTGCCGAAACGCCACATGAGCAGCGTGAGAACGGTGGCGACCGAAACGCCGTAGAGGATCGCGAGCCAGACGGCACCCCGATCAGTTCCTGCCATGAGCCCGTGCAACGAAGCGAACGCCCAGACCGCGAAGTTGAGGTAGTGCGCCTTGCGCCAGAAGCGGTAAGGCAGGCGGCGCCGATAGTGGTTGGTGATCGCAAGCGCGACGAGCAGCTCGGCGGAAGCGATGCCGAGTCCGGTCCAGAGCGGCCGGTAGCTCGACGTGAACGGAACCAGCAGCTGCGTGAGCGAGAACGGGAGAAACGAGTCGGCGGCGATTGCAAGGACATGAATGCCGATGAGGCTGCCGACGAGGAGTCCGCCGAAGCGATGGACTTCCTCCACGGAGAAGCGCGGCCAGCGCTTGGTCTGCGCCTTTCCTCCGAGCGCCAGCCCGAGTGAGACGACGAGGCTGAGGACCACGTAGGCGGCGACGCCCGAGGCCCTCGCGGCGTACCAGATCTGCGGGCTCGAGGTCACGTGCACGGCTGCGTCACCCGCGTCGCGCCCGCCCAGACCCCGTTCTCGACGATCCGGCCGTCGACGGCGACGAAACGTCCGGGAATGCCGCGCTCGTCGAGCCATGCAGGCCCGCCGCCTCCGAGGAGGAACCCGACCTTCGCAGCGACATCCGCCGCCAGGCAGCTCGACCCCGAAGCCGTCACCTGCTCCCAGGGCGACTCGCTTGGCAAACCGGTCGCCGGGTCGAGGAGGTGCGCGCCACGTGAGGCGGTGCCGCTTGTCGCGAGGCCGCCTGCGACGACACGGGTTGCACCGCCGCGTGGAAGTGCGACATCGACAGGACCGCGCACCGCCAGATCGCCGCCGACCGAGACGAAGCCCGGGCCGTCCAGCGCGGCAACGGCTTCGTCGACGGCCAGCGATTTGACGACACCGTTCAGATCGAGTGCGAGGCCCGGCGGCCGCGAAAGCAGCTTTCCGCAGACCGCCACCTCCGACCACCGGCCGCAGAGCGTCGGATCGACGAGGCCGTCCGTCTCGGCGGCAACGTCGAGCGCCGTCTTCAGCGTCCTCGAGAAGAGCAGCGACACCGTCAGGACCCGGGCTGGCGACACGTTCACGCGAGACAACTCCGACTCCGGGCGGAACAGGCTGAACGTGTCCTCCCACCGCTCGAGTACTGCTGCCACGGCCGCCCGGTCACCGCCGGCAGTTGCGACCGCGCAGCCCATGGCACGAAAGCGATGCACGACACCGATGCTCATGACGTCGAGCTGGCAACCGGCGGAGGCTGCTCGGCGGGCGCGATCTGCCCGCCCTGGGCGACGCTGCGGTGTACGGCACGTTCGAACGAGGTCGGAGCCCCGAGAGACTTCGCCTTCCCCTTCGCGTGTCCGGGTGCGTGGACCCTGGCCCCGACGAACGCGACGCCGAACACGACGGCCGTGAGCAGGCCGATCGCCGTCTTGGCGTTGTGCGCGCGCTTTCGTGCCTGCTCGATCCGGGAATCCCTCATGGCGATGGCAGGGTGCCCGGGAGCGATGAGGGACCAATGTGAGGGCGCTGGGAGGCGGTTCAGAGCATTCTCACGGATGTCTGATGGACTCCCCGATGTGGGAGGCCAGACACGCAGATTTGCAGCGGTGCTCTTGCTGCTCGCGAGCGTGACCGCACTCGGCTTCGCGCTCGGGAGGCGGCACAGCAGTACGCCCGCTCGCGACCCGCACCAGGCGAAGGCACATCCGCCGGTTCTTCCGCCCGCGGTGGAGGCGGGGCTCCTTCCGTGGCAGCTCCGCGCACCCCTCAGCCGCGAGGTCGTGCTCCCTCGTGGAAAGCACGGCCTGCTCGTTCTCGGGGGGCTGCAGGCCTACGGCTCGTCCACCAACGGCGTCTCGCTCCTGGACACGCGCAACGGAGTCCTTTCCCAGCACGGAACGCTTCTCCAGGCGACTCATGACGCGGCGGGCGCCACGCTCGGAGCGCGCACGCTCGTCATCGGCGGCGGTACGACGGCGCCCGCCGGCGGGACTCAGATCCAGACGGGCACGAAGGTGGGGGAGGGAGCCTCGCTCACGCCGGCGCGTGCCGACGCGGGCGCGGTCACCATCGGCCGGACCGTCTACGTCGTCGGTGGCTACGACGGCTCGGCGATGGATCGGGAAGTCGTCTCGACCACCGACGGGCATCGCTACCGCGCGGTCGCTCCACTTCCGGTCCCGGTGCGCTATCCGGCGCTCGCCGTGCTCGGGTCACGCATCTACGTCTTCGGCGGTCTCGGTGCGAACGGGCATCCGACCGCGGCGGTGCAACTCGTCGAACCCGCCAAGCGGACGGCACGAGTCGTCGGCCGGCTGCCCGTCCCGCTCGACGGGGCAGCCGCCGGCGTCCTCGGCGGCACCATCTATCTCGCTGGTGGTCATAAGGCATCCGGGCTGACCCAAGCGATCTACGCCTTCGAGCCCCACGGAGGAACCTTCCTTCGCGCCGGGTCGCTGCGGGTCGCGACCGCCAACGGAGGCGCCGCTGTCAGCGACGGTCGCCTCTGGATCGTCGGGGGCGAGACCGCAGGCGGCGCGCCCACCGCGAACGTCCAGATGGTCATCCCGAACCGTCGTTTCGGCACCGCAGGAACCGCGGGCGCCGGATCACCGTTTTTCGGGAACCGGCTACTCGTCGCGGACCGCGGCAACGACCGCCTCCTGCTCCTCGACGATCGCAACCGGATCGTCTGGAAGTACCCCTCTCGCGGGCGGCCCGCACCGCACGGTGGCTTCTACTTCCCGGACGACGCCTTCTTCATCCACCAGGGCCGGGCGATCATCTCCAACCAGGAGGACAACGACACCATCGTCGAGATCGCGTATCCGTCGGGACACATCCTGTTCCAGTATGGACACCCGCGCACTCCCGGAAGCTCGCCCGGCTATCTGAACACCCCCGACGACACCTACCTTTTCCGCAACGGCAACATGACCGTCGCTGACGCCGGGAGCTGCCGTGTTCTGATCATCAGTTCGCGCAGCAAGCGAGTCGTCCATCAGATCGGCAGAGCAGGCCGATGTGTCCACAACCCGCCTGCGTCGATCGGATCGCCGAACGGGGATACGCCGCTCAAGAACGGGAATGTGCTCGTCTCAGAGATCCAGGGAAGCTGGATCGACGAATTCACCCCCTCTGGACGACTCGTGTGGTCCGTCCGACTCCCCATCGGCTACCCGTCGGATCCGCAGCAACTCGGGCCCGACCGTTACCTCATCGCCGACTATGAGCACCCCGGCGCGATCGTCGAGTTCAATCGCCGGGGCCGGATCCTTTACCGCTACCAGCCGGCGAGCGGAACCGGACTGCTCGACCACCCATCGCTTGTCGAGCTACTCCCTTCGGGAGTCTTCATGGTCAACGACGACTACAACGACCGGATGGCCGCGATCGACCCGGCCACTCGGGCGCTCGTCTGGCAGTACGGCGTGACCGGCCAGCCGGGGACGGCACCCGGACGGCTCAACATCCCCGACGGCTTCGACCTTCTCGCTCCGGACGGAAGCACACCTACGCACCCGACCACCGGCTGAGGCGGAACCACTCGAACGAGCGATTGCTGTGGCCTCGCGAGCGGGGGTAGCGTCAAAGGTTCCTCACACAGAGCTGTGGCAGAAGGACAGGACGGGCACCCGATGCCGAATCAGGGGGGAAAGGGGAAGGAATGAGGGGGATGGAGCGAGTGATCGCGGCGCTCCTGCTTGCGGTCGCCGTCGCGGGTGGCGCGTTGATCCCGCGTCTCCTGTCGGTGCCTGCACGCCCCCTCGGTGTTCCGCTCGGCCCCGGTCCGAGCCGGGTCGTTGTTCAGGCACCGGCGATCCCGAAGCAACCGCACAAGGCGGCTCGCTCGCACGGACAGCCCGCCGCGGCCAAGGTGACTAATGCGGCGGCCTCGTCCACGCCGGTCGCGCCGGTCGTGACGCAGCCGGCGCAGAACACCGCTCCGGCCGCCAAGCCGCGGCAGCATCGGTCGCCTCCTCCGACGAAACCTCCGGCTCCACCGCCGCCGAAGAAGCCGCCGCCTCCTCCTCCGCCGCCTCCTCCGCCGCCTCCTCCGCCGCCCCCGCCGCCGCCGCCGCCACCGCCACCTCCGACGACGACGCAAACGCCGACGAAGCCGGGCAACGGCTACGGCGACAAGAACCACCAGCACACGGGCCCTCCCGGCCACGGGAAGAAGGGTTAGGCGTCAGGAGCCTCAGGAGCGGCTTGTGGCGTACCTGGCCACTGCGCGCGCAGGCGGGCCGAGGGCTCTAGGAGTCGCGCCGACGGACCGGTGCGCGCTGGGGCTCCGGGTCGGCGAACAGCATCCGGAAGATGTCCGCCAGCATCAGCACCAGCACGAGCACGGCTACCACCTGAACGAGCATGGTCTCGTCTTACCCGGGAGCGCGGCTTTCGACCCCAACCGTTCGGCCGGGATCGCCGGGACGATCAGCCGTTGGCGCGCTCCCCCCACGCGTCCGCAAGCTTGCGACGGGTCTCGAGGAGGTGCTCGGGGATGACCTTGATGTCGGCCAGCACCGGCATGAAGTTCGTGTCGCCGTTCCAGCGCGGCACGACGTGGACATGGCCGTGGTCGACGATGCCCGCCCCTGCGACGCGCCCGAGGTTCCAGCCGACGTTGAAGCCCTCGGGCGCAAAGACAGCGCGAAGAGCCTCGATCGCCCTGACCGAGAGCCGCTGGACCTCGAGTGCTTCGGCATCCTCGAGGTCGTCGAACGACGAGCCGTGCCGGTACGGCGCGACCATGAGATGGCCCGAGGAGTACGGGAACTTGTTGAGGAGGACGAAGGCGAGTTCGCCTCGGTGAACGACGAGCTCCGGCTCGTCCTCCGACAGTCCGACCGCGCGGCAGAAGACGCAGTCGTCTCCGTCGTCCGCGTGCTGGACGTACTTGAGCCGCCACGGCGCCCAGAGCTGCTTCACGCGGCGGAGGCTACTAGCGCGTCCGACGGACCTTGTAACGTCCCCCACATGAGTAACTGGTTGAAGCGCCTGTTCGGCGGCGGATCCGAGTCGTCCACGAGCGAGGCTCCCGAGCCGGCGACGGCCCCCGAGCCTGCCTCGATGCCGGCGGAGCCGAACGTCGAAGCGGCTGCCGAGCCCGAGACGTCCGACGCAGGCACGTCGGACGCGGGCGACGCGCCCGCCTGACCGACCCCGCAGCCGAAGCTCAGAGCCAGCGCTTCCAGCGGAAGAACGCGAGCATGCCGACGATGGCCGCGCCCATCAGCACGAGGGCTGCCCAGAAGGCGTTCCACGTGCCGAAGCCCGGGAAGTGGACGTTCATGCCGAAGAAACCCGTGAGCACGGTCAGCGGCAGCAGCACGACGTTGAAGACCGTGAGGATGTAGAGGATGTCGTTCTGGTTGTGTGAGATGAGCGACTCGTTCGTGTCCTCGAGCGCCTCCACGACTTCCTTGTAGTTGTCGAGCAGGTCCCAGATGCGCTCGCTCGCGTCGACGAGGTCGTCGAAGTAGAGCTCGAGCTCCTGCGGCAGGAACCGCTCGATCTGGCGCTCGAGCTGTCTGAGCGTCGGCCGCTGCGGCTTCATGATCTTGCGGTACGAGATGATCTCCTGCTTCACCTTGTGGATGTCGGTGACGAGCTCGCGCGCCCCCTCGTCCTCGCCGATCTCCTCGTCGATCTGCTCGAGCTTGAAGCCGATCTTGTCGAGGATCGGGAAGCAGTAGTCGTAGAGGTCGTCGAGCACCTCGTAGAACAGGCGGCCCGTGCCGCGTGAGAGGAGCTGCTCGCGGAACTCGACACTCTCCTCCGCCCGACGGAAGAGGAGGCCGACCGGGCGCAACTCGACGGCCGGCAGCGTGACGAGGTAGTCCGGGCCGACGAATGCGTCGAGCTCGCCTGCGTTGAGGCGGCCTACCGTGGCGTCGTAGACCGGGAAATGCAGGACCGTGAAGAGGTAACCGCTCCGGCCCTCGTCGTCTCCTGCGTACACGTCGACCTTCGGGCGTTGGCGCCGCGAGAGGACGTCCTCGACGTCCAGCGGGTGCCAGCCGAAGCGGCTGGCGAGAAGTTGGGCCTCGCCGGCGGTCGGCGAGAGGAGGTGGACCCAGGTGACGCCGCCGGCGCTGAGCTCAGCGGGCTGGGGCCGCGGCTCGACGACCGGGAGACCCGGCGCAGCGCGGCGCGAACGGATGCGCGGCAGGCTGGGCATTGGTACTGAGGGGGTCGACGGTCGCTGCCATGGCCCGGGAATGCTACCCGCTGGCTGCGAAAGGCACTACCGGAGCGGGTTCCCCTCGGGGCGTCAGCCGGACTCGCTCGGGCAGCCGGGGCTCGAGCGCGAGCGCGCCGGCCGCGCAAGCGAGGTTGATGCAGGCCGCGATGGGCCAGAGCAGGAGCGGCCGATGCTGGAGGAGGAAGCCGCCTGCGGCCGGGCCGATGATCCAGCCGATCTGCCACGAGATGCTCGCGGCGGCGGTGTAGCGGCCTATGAGCTGCGCCGGCGCGAGATCGACACTGAGTGGAGTCTGGATCGCTCCGTGCAGGCACTCCCCGATCGCGAAGACGAGCACCGCGGCGGCGAGGATCCCGAACGCGGCAGTGGCCTGCGTCCACAAACCCGCGGCCCAGACGGCGAGCATCGTTCCCGCCCAGAGCGTCCCCATCAGAGCAAGGCCGCGCATCCGGCTCCGTCCTTCCGAGAGCTTCACGACCGGGAGCTGGAAGACGGCGACCCCCACCGCATCGAGCGCGAACACGATGCCGACCTCCTTCTCGCTGATCCCGGTGACGTTCTTGCCGAACGCCGGCAGCAGCTCGACCACGACCGAGATGGCCGCCGTCATGAAGGCTGCGTTGAGCATCGTGTAGAGCGTGAAGACGCGGTCACGCAGCACCGCGCGCCAGCTGCCGCCGAGCCGCCCTTCGTGCAGCGCAGGCGCCCGGACCCAGACGAGGACGACCATGTAGCCGATGAAGGTGGCGCAGTTGATCGCGAACAACGTGGTGAAGCTGTCGGGATCCCCGACCGAGGCGATCACTCCTGCGGTGACGCCTCCGAGCGCGACGCCGACGTTCATTGCGAGCCGTTGCAGCGCGTACGCCGGTGCTCGTCGTGACGCAGGAGCAAGCCCTGCGAGGAGCGCCGACTGCGAGGGCCAGAAGGCGCCGCTGCCGATGCCCCAGACCGTGTAGATCGCGAAGGCCTGCCATGCCGTCCGGATCGTCGGCATGAGCGCGAAGGCGACAGTCATCACCGCGAGCGAGCCGAGCAATACCCGCTTCGGTCCGATCCGGTCGGAGAGCGTCCCGCCGAGGAAGCCGCTCCCGAGCGCCGCCGCCGACTGGACTGCGGCCGCGCTGCCCGCGAGGCCGAACGAGATCCCGCGCACGTTGTGGAGATAGATCAGCAGGAACGGGAGGACGACCCCGTTCCCGAACGCGTTTACGAGCGCCCCGAGCTCGAGGACGTAGACGCGGCGCGGCAAGCGCGGGTCGAGTGAGCGCAGGTAGGCAGCGACCGGGCGCAGGCTCTGAACCTAGCCGCTCGTCCCGCAGCAGCTATCGCCGCGGACCTGGCGTTCCGGCGCGTGAATCAACATGATGCAGGAGCATGGGGGTCTTTCTCCTGCGGCGGCTCGCATTCGGATTTGCGGCGATCTTCGTCGCGCTGTCGGCGAGTTTCTTTTTCTTCGCGTCGGAGTACCTGCCGTTGAAGGAGGAGCCGGCTCTGCACGCGTATTGGGTGTGGCTGCGCGGGATCCCGAGTGGTCGGAGCTTCTCGCAGGGCCTCCTCAGCAACCACCTGTTCTCGGTCGTCGGAGGGGCTTTCGGGCGGACGCTTCTACTGCTTCTGCTGACTCTGATCATCGCGGTCGCCATCGCGATCCCGCTCGGCTGCCTCGCCGCTGCCGCGCGTGGCACAGCGCTCGACCTGCTGGTCCGCATTGGCACCTACGCCGCCTGGGCGGTGCCGGTGTTCGTGGTCGCGATCCTCCTGCAGAACGGATTCGGCCGGGTCCCGGGCGGCTGGGGGCTGGGCTGGTTCCCGTATGTCGGGTGGGCGGGCGAGTGTCCGAACGGACAGGGCATCGACCCGCACAACTTCCAGTGTCCCGCGGCCGGGACCGGACTGACTCACGTCGGTGAGGTGATCTACCACCTAATGCTCCCGGCGTTCGTTCTCGCGCTCGGGTTCATCGGCGTGCAGGCGCGCTATCTGCGCAACTCCATCATCGATGCGCTCGATGCTCCCCACGTCACGGTCGCCCGCGGTAAGGGCCTCACCGAGCGCGCCGTGCTCATCCGCCACGGCCTGAGGAACGGATTCGTCGCATTCGTCCCTGCGGTCGTCTCCGACCTCGGTCTCCTTTTCGGAGGGGCGCTTGTGGTCGACTACATCTTCCAGCTCGGAGGGATCGGGTCGCTGTTCATCGGCCTCTTCCAGCTGGGCGCCGATGGTGTCACCCCCGTCGACACCTACGAGCTGGAGCTCGCGCTGTTGTTCGCCGCCGGGGTCATGATCACCGCCTCCGTGCTCGGCGAGGTCATCCTCGCCCTGCTCGATCCGCGAATGAGGTTGGACTGACGTGGCGGAAGTGCCCCAGATCGCGTCGGGCATGGACGCCGCGTCCGAGCCGCCTCTGCCGGAGTACACCCGTGAGCGTCGTCGGTTCCACTCCTCGCGTGCCTGGCACCGGTTTGCACGGCAACCGGTTGCGATGGGCGCCGGCTTCGTCCTTCTGGTTCTCTTCGTCGGCGGCGCGCTCGTGCACCAGATCACGCCGCACGACGCGAGGATCAACCTTTCTGCCGAGTGGCGCAACCATCCTCCGGTACTGAGCGGTTGGCACCTTTTCGGGACCGACAACATCGGGCAGGACATCCTCCTGCGCACGCTCTACGGGCTCCACACCAGCGAGCAGACCGCGCTCGCGGCGACGCTCTTCGCAACCGTGCTCGGCGTCGCGATCGGCAGCATCGCCGGCTACCGCGGCGGCATGTTCGACGTACTGATGATGCGCCTGGCCGACCTGCTCGGGATCTTCCCCCTCATCGTCGTCTTTCTCGTGGTCTACGCCTACTTCACACCCGTCACCGCATGGAAGGCGAGCGTTGCGCTCGCCTGCTTCCTCTGGGTCCCGATGGCCCGTGTGGTGCGAGCCGAGATCTCCGCGCTTCGTAGCGAGGAGTTCGTTCAGGCCGCGTTGTCCCTTGGCGCCTCCGACCGGCGGATCTTCGCGCGTCACTTGCTCCCGAACGGGAGCGGCTCGATCATCGTCGCTGCAACCACGCTGCTCGGCCAGGTGTTCATAGTCGAGGCCACCCTCGAGTTCTTCGGCCTCGGCGTCTCGACGGCGATCCAACCGACGCTCGGGAACCTGATCGGCGACGGTTACAGAGGCGTCCTCGCACTGGGCGAGGGCTGGTGGACGTGGGCCTTCCCGGCGGGAGTGCTCCTGGTGATCCTCGTCTGCGTCAATCTCGTCGGCGACGGCATCGCCGATGCGCTTCGCCCGCCGAAACACCGCTGATTTGGTCGGGCGCTGAGGTAGCGGCGGGCTGTGCTAGGCGAGTTCTTTCTCAGCACGGATGACCAGCTTGAACCGCTGCTGATCGAGTCGGGGCCTCACGGTCGTTTGCCCTGTGTGAGAGCGAGCGGGCTCACACCCGTGAACATCGCTTCGCTCGGCGAACTGCTCGGTGTCGCGAGCCAGGAGGAGATTCTTCGGATTTGCGGCAACAGGCACCACGAGTCTCAGGGTGGAGAGTCGGGAGTGTGGGATGTCCCGTCTGCCGTCGCGGTGGCGCTTTGCGGGATAGAGAACCTGGACCCGGTTGCAGAACAGTGGGTCGCCACAGAGGAGCTGCAGCGTGACCGGTGGCAGGCAACCGACGCTCTTACTGTGCTGAGCGAGCTCGCCGAGCTACTCACCCATCAGGAGCAAGGGCAGAGCCTCTGGTACTGGTGGTCCCTCTAGCGGCCCAATTCGCTATGAGCCAGGCGGGATCAGACCTTCCCTGCCGTTCGGCGCGTCGGGCCGAAGATAGGCCCAACGGCCTATTGCGATGGTGATGCGGATCGTAGAACGTTGTTCTCCGGCCGCTCCGAGAGCGGCCTCTGTGCGGTCATTCATCTAGAAGGGGGAGGAACAGGCTTCATGCGGAAAGCAGTCATGTTGCTCGTGCTCGTGGCGGGGATGGTCTTCGTCGGGGTCGCGGTTGCGGCTCCGGGCCACACGGTCACGACCACGCAGAACTTGCACTTCACTCAGACAAACCCAGACGTTCAGCCGTGCAACGGCGATCCGGTCTTGCTCACCACGACCACGAATCTCGTCAACCACGAGACCTATTTCCCCGGTGGCGACGAGGCCTGGGGGACGTTCACGGAGGAAGACAAGGTCAAGGCCATCGACCAGCTCAACGGCGTGGTCTACAGCGGTCACGACACCTTCTGGGGCAACTTCAACATCAACAACCAGAACTCGAACGACACCTTCACAAGCTCGATCCATGTGCGCGGCACCGATGGCAGCTACATCTCCATGCACGAGGTCGGGCACGAGACGTTCGACAAGAACGGCAACCCCGTCGTCCAGTTCGACAAGCCGACCATCACCTGCGGCTAACGCAGCGGCCGATCTAAGCCTGAGTCTGGGAGCCGCCTCCGGGCGGCTCCCAGCACGATCCGCCCACGTCCTCGATTCCGTAGGCTCGAATCGCGCCGTCTGGCCCCAGCCGACGAGAGGGCCTCGATGCGCCAGGCAGGAATCGAACCTGCGACCTCGCGCTCCGGAGGCGCGCGCTCTATCCCCTGAGCTACTGGCGCCGGGGAGAGGGCCAGTCTACCGGCGGTCGGGCGTTGGTACGTTCCGGCCGTGGACGTCTCTGCTCGGATCGTCACCCTGGAACTGGCGGAGACGTTCGTCATCTCGCGCAGCGCCAGCGACACCGAGGACGTCGTGGTGGTCGAGCTGCGCCACTCCGGCGTCTCCGGCTTCGGAGAGGCGCAACCCCATGCCCATTACGGCGAGTCCGTCGGGTCGGCCCAGGCCTACCTCGAGGAGCACTCCGAGCTGCTGGGCGACGACCCGTTCGCGCTCGAAGACGTGATGGAGCGTCTGCCTGCCCGCGAGTTCGCGGCCCGCTCGGCTCTCGACGCCGCGCTGCACGACCTGCAGGGCAAGCTGCTCGGCCAGCCCGTCTGGCGGCTGCTCGGACTGCGTCGCCCCGGCCCACCGACGAGCTGGACGGTGTGGCTCGGCGATCCCGACGACATGGCCCGACGCGCCGAGAGGGCACTCGACCGTTTCCGGCGCCTCAAGCTCAAGCTCGGCGGCCGAGACGGACTCGACGTCGATCGCGTCCGCGCCGTTCGAGCCGTCGCCGGCGACCTGCCGCTCCAGGTCGACGTCAACGAGGCGTGGAGTCTCGAGGAGGCCCTCGAGTCGCTTTCGCCCCTGTCCGAGCTCGATGTGGACTACTGCGAGCAGCCCCTGCCCGCCGGCGACCCCGGCGGTCCGGAGCTCAAGAAGCGCTCGCCCCTCCCGATCTACCTCGACGAGGACTGTCACACGCTCGGCGACGTTCCGGCCTGCGCGGAGCGGGCGCATGGGATCAACGTCAAGCTCGCAAAGTCGGGCGGGATGCGCGAAGCGCTGCGGATGGTGCACGCGGCGCGCGCGCTCGGCCTCGGCTGCATGCTCGGTTGCATGGTCGAGTCGGGGCTCGGCATCTCCGCCGGTGCGCAGGTCGCGTCGCTCTTCGACCATGTCGACCTCGACGGCAATCTCCTGCTCGCGCGCGACCCGTGGCCGGGCGTTCCGTTCGTCGACGGCGTGCAGCTTCCACCGGAGGAACCCGGGCTCGGTGTCCACGCGGTATCTGCTGCTCGCTGAGGGTTTCTCGGACGACCCGCTCTACGGGAAGACCATGCGCGGCGTGCTGCGCTACCGGAGGGACGACGTCGTCGCGATCCTCGACTCCACGCGCGTGGGGGAGACGGAGGACGGCGTTCCGATCGTCGCCAATGTCGACGACGCGATGCCCCTCGGGCCGACTACGGCGCTTGTCGGGGTCGTGACGCAGGGCGGGTACTTCCCGCCCGCCTGGATCGAGCTTCTCCGTGTCTGCGTGGAGCATGGTCTCGACATCGAGAACGGCCTCCACGTCTTCCTCGCCGACGACCCGGAGCTGCGGCGGCTCGCCGAGGAGCGAGGCGTCGAGTTGCGCGACCTGCGGCGCCCCCCGGCCGAGCTCTCCACGGCCACCGGCGAGAACCTGTCGGTCGACGCGACGATCGTCCTCACGGTCGGCTCCGATTGCGCGATCGGGAAAATGACCGTCTCGTGTGAGCTCGACCTCGAGGCACGGCGGCGCGGCCTGCGCTCGGTCTTCGTCCCGACGGGACAGACGGGCATGGTGATCGGCGGCTGGGGAATCGCGGTCGACGCGGTCGTGGCCGACTTCATCGCCGGTGCCGCCGAGCGTCTCGTCGTGGAGGGGCGCGACCGCGGGGGCGAGCTCCTCTGGGTCGAGGGCCAGGGCTCCCTCCTGCACCCGGTCTATTCCGGCGTTGCGCTCGGCCTGTATCACGGAAGTGCGCCGCACCTGCTCGTCCTCTGCCACGAGGCCGGCCGGACGGAGATCGAGGGCGCCGGCGGGGGGCCGCATCCGATCCCGCCGCTGCGCGAACTCATCGAGCTGCACGAGCGGCTCGCACTGCCCGCGCGCCCGGCGCGAGTGGTCGCAGTCGCGCTCAACACGCGCGCGCTGGGGGAGGACGAGGCGCGCGCGGCAATCGAAGCGGCGGAGGAAGACACCGGGCTGCCGGCCGACGATCCGGTCCGGTTCGGAGCGGCGAAGCTCGTCGACGCCGTGCTCGCGGCGGCGACCTAGGGACTGCTTGACACCGAACACCTGTTCGCCTACTATTGCGAACAGATGTTCGGGAAGCTCCTCATCCTCGTCTGCGCTCTCGCCCTCGTGGTCGGGCTTGCCGCGCGCGGCTCGAGCGGCGCCGGGCCGAAGCGCTCGTACGTCGTGCGCCCCGGCGACACGCTCTGGTCGGTCGCCGAGCGCACGTACTCAGGCGACCCGCGGCAGGGCGTGTGGGACCTGCAGCAGCGGAATCACCTCACCTCGGCGACGATCGTCCCGGGAGAGAAGCTCGTCGTGCCCTAGCCAGCAGCGACCGGCAGATCGATGCCGGTGGTGTAGATCTTCTCGCCGCGGAAGAGCCGCTGCTCGGAGTCCCACGGGAACCAGATCACGACCTTCCACTCGAGCCGGCCGTCGGCCGGGGGCACGCCGAGCCACGGTGCCCGCTGGGTTGCCGACACGTTGGCCTCTTCACACACGCCCTGCGGGCCGATCACGATGTCGGTCAGGTCGAAGCGGATGTCCGGGAACGCGGTCAGCAGCTCGGTGTAGAAGCGCCGCGCGCCGTCGTGTCCTTCCCAGCGGTGCCCGGTCTGGACGAGCTCGTAGACGCAGTCCGGTGTGAGGGTTGAGATCAGGCCCTCGAGACTGCGTGCGTCCTCGGCGATCGAGTGCTTCTTGTACAGCTCCCGGACCTCCCGGTACAGCTCGGGGGTGATCTCGCGGCGGTAGACCTCGAGCACAGTCGGGTCGGCCATGGGCCGAGCCTAGCGCGGCAGCTGCTCTCAGGCGGGGACGAGCTCGTCGGCCGTCGGATCGGCCCCGAACAGCTCGGGCACACGCTCCACGAGCGTGACGAACGCGTCGACGACGTCGGGCGCGAACTGCGTGCCGCGGTTTCGCACGACCTCGTCGGCTGCGTCCTCGAGCGTCCGCGCACAGCTGTACGGGCGATCCGTGGTCATTGCATCGACAGCGTCGGCCAGGCCGACGATCGCAGCCTCGAGAGGGATCCCGTCGCCGCGCAGACCGTGCGGATAGCCCTTGCCGTCCCAGCGCTCGTGGTGGTGGAGGATCGCGGGGACGGTGGCGTGAAGCCGGTGCAGCCGGCCGACGATGCGCGCGCCGTCCTCCGGATGCCGCTTCACGATCTCGTACTCGAGCTCCGTGAGCCGGTCGGGCTTGGTGAGGATCGCGTCGGGCACTCCGATCTTGCCGATGTCGTGGAAGAGGCCTGCGAAGCGCAGGACGTCGAGCCGGTCGCGGCCAAGCCCGAGCTCCCCACCGAGGGCGGCCGCGATCCGCTGCACGCGCTGTGAGTGTCCGGCCGTATACGGATCCTTCGCGTCGACCGTTGCGTTCAGGCTCTCGACCGCCTCGAGCGCGCTCTTCTCGAGCAGCCGATTGGATTCGGCGAGAGAGAGCGTCCGTGCGTGGAGCGTCTCGTTCTGGCGCTGAAGAGTGCGCGATGCGCCGCGCACCAGAACAGCGAGCAGCGCCCACAGCGCGAGGAAGACGGCGCCGACGGCGATCCAGAGCATGGTGCGGCGAGCGCCGATCAACCGATCGAGCGCTCGTGGGTCGGCATAGATCTCGTACGCCCCAATGGCTTTCGTCCTCGCGGCGTTGTCGATCGGCGCGTAGACCTCGAAGAGATGGTCAAAGCCGAGCTTGTTGCGCTCGAAGGCGTCCTCAGCGTCCGTCGAGCCGGTGCCGACGAGAGCCGCCACGGGCCGGTTCTCCAAGATCGCGTCGTTGAGCTCGTCGTCGAGGCGGACGCGATGGTCGATCTCCCGGCGGTCACGATTGAGAACGCGCCGGTCGCTGCTCGTCCGCGTCTTCCTGTTTGTCCAGGCGAGCACGCCGTCTGCTGTCCACACCTTGACCACGACGATGTCCGGCTGCGAGAGGACGTTCGAGCCGAGCTGGTCGTCCTGACTCCACGGGACCGTGACGTGGTCGTGGCTGACGAGCACCGGTTGCACGACGCCGTTGACGTACTGGAGGAGGGACGTCTGCTCGGCGTCGAGCGCCTCCCTGGTCAGCGACTGGGAGAGCATCCAGCCGAGTGCGAGCCCTGCCCCGACGCAAAGCAGCGCCGAAGCGAGCAGAAACACCCGAAGGAGCGTGAGCGACCGTTCGAGGTCGCGCCCGCGCCGCAGACGCTTGCGCTTTGCCACCGGCGCAATATCGGCCGTGCGGCGCGGTGGGATTAGCGCAGCCTTCCTAGAATCGCCGCGTGGATCTCGACATCGTCTTCCTCGGCACGGCCGCCTCGATGCCGACTGCGCAACGCGCGCCGGCAGCGCTGCTCGTTCGCCGCGGCAGCGAGCGGCTCCTCATCGACTGCGGCGAGGGGACACAGCGACAGCTGCAGCGGTCGGCGATCGGCCTACCCGACCTGCAGGAGATCTTCCTCACGCACTTCCACGCCGACCACTTCCTCGGGCTGCCGGGAATGCTGAAGACGTTCGCTCTGCGCGGCCGCGACGAGACGCCGCTGACGGTCTACGGGCCGCGCGGCGTGCGCGAGCTCTTCAAGCGGCTGCACCCGTTCCTCGGTCGGCTCCCGTATCCGCTGACGGTCGTTGAGCTCGCGGCGGGGGAGAAGCTCGAGCGAGGCGACTACACGATCGAAGGGTTTGCCGTCGAGCACGGTGCCGACGCGCTCGGCTACGCGATCGCGGAGCCGGAAAGGCCCGGTCGCTTCGACGTCGCGGCTGCCGACGCCCTCGGCGTCCCGGACGGCCCCGCGCGGGGACGACTGCAGGCCGGCGAAGAGGTCACAGTCGACTCCGGCCGCACCGTCACCCCGGCGGAGGTTCTCGGAGAGCCACGGCCGGGGCGGAAGGTCGTGCTGACCGGCGACACGGCGCCGTCGCCGCTCGTCGTCCAGGCCGCGCACGGGGCCGACCTCCTCGTGCACGAGGCGAGCTTCCTCGCCGACGAGGCCGAGCGCGCGCGGGAGACGATGCACTCGACGGCTGCACAGGCGGCCGAGGTCGCGAGCCTCGCCCAGGTGCGCCTGCTCGCGCTCACCCACGTCTCGCCGCGCTATTTCGGGCCGGAGCTCGCCGACGAAGCCAGAGGAGTGTTCCCCGAGACTGTCGTCCCGCGCGACTTCGACCTGATCGAGGTGCCGTTCCCCGAGCGAGGCGAGCCCCGTCTCGTCAAGAGTGGCGCGCGGCCGCCGCGGAACGAGCCGCCGGAAGCCCCTATGATCGAGTCGTCATGACCGCAATGGTCCATCTCGCGATGGCGGGCGATGTCGCCGAGGCGGAGGAGCTGCAGGACATCCTGCGCAACGCGGGGATCGATTCGTCGATCGAGCAATCTGCGGAGGAGGATGCGGTCACCGTCCTCGTTCCCGAGGACGACCTCGAGACGGCGCAGGACGCGATCGAGGCCCTGACCGAACCCGACGACCTCATCTCGGAGCCCTAGACTGATGCCGATGACGACGACGGCTTTCCTCCGTGGCAGGGCGCGCCTCATCGGAGGCGCGGCCGCGCGGCCGCCACGCACTTCGTAGTCGCGCCTTTGCCGACGAGCTGGTCCGGGACGCGGGAGTCCGGCCCGGCACGCTTGTGCTCGACCTCGGCGCCGGCGCCGGTGCGCTGACACGCGCCCTCGCCGACGCGCGCGTCCGCGTGCGCGCGATCGAGCTCGACCCCGCGGCCCTGCAACAGCTCGAGACACGCTTCGGCCCCGATCCACGGGTCGAGGTGGTTGCGGGCGACGCGACGGTGCTGCCGCTTCCGGCGGAGCCGTTTGCGGTGGTGGCGAACCTGCCGTTCGCGGCGGGCACGGCGATCCTCCGCCGTCTGCTCGGCGACCCCCGCGTGCCGCTGACGCAGCTCGACGCGATCGTGGAGTGGGGGCTCGCCGCGAAACGGACCGCGGTGTGGCCGTCGACCTTGCTCGGTTGCACCTGGGGAGCGTGGTACGAGCTGAGCCTCGTCCGCCGCGTGGCGCGAGCCTGCTTCGCACCTCCGCCGAGCGTCGATGCCGCGCTGCTGCGCGCTACCCGGCGGGAGGATCCGCTCGTTCCGCCGGAGGAAGCGACCGCACACGCAGCGCTGCTGCAGCGCGCGTTCGCCGCTCGGAAGCCGCTCGACCACGTCCTTCCTCGCCGTCTCGTTCACCGGACGGCTCTCGAGCTCGGCTTCGACCCGCACGCCGCCGCGCGCGATCTCGACGTGCGACAGTGGGCGGAGCTCTATGCCGCGGTCAGATCTGCCACTCCCCGGCCACCAGCAACGGGAGCTCGTCGCCGGACCGGGTCACGCCGCTGACGGCGACGGCGTCCGAGCCGACCATGAAGTCGATGTGGATCTCGCTCTCGTTGATCCGCGGCAGGTCCGCCGGGTCGCCTATCGGGTGCGAGTAGGCGTCGCCGAGCGCGAGGTGGCTCGCGGAGTTCTCGTCGAGCAACGTGCTGAAGAAGGTGCGGCCGAGCCGGCCGATGCGGCTCTTCCCGTCGACGAGGGCAACTTCGCCGAGCCGTGCAGCTCCGTCGTCCGTGGCGCAGCGCCCGCGCAACGCCTGCGCGTTCGCATCCGCCTCGATCTCGACGGCGCGGCCGCCTTCGAAGCGAATTCGCAGGCCCGTCACGAGCGAGCCTCCGACGTCGAGCGGCTTGGTCGCGGCGACGAACCCTTCGGTCCGCTCGGGATCCGGAGTCGTGAAGAGCTCCTCGGTGGGGAGGTTCGGCACATGGTGAATTCCGGACCGCGTCGTCGCGCGGCCGCCCTCCTTCGCGAAGCGTGAGCTCGGAAGCAGTCCGACGGTGAGGTCGGTGCCGGGTCCGACGAACCGAAGGGCGTCGAGGTCGAGCTGGTCGAGACGGGAGGCCGCCTCCCAGATCTCTCTGATTCGGCGCTGCCAGGCGTCGACCGGGTCGGGCTCGTCGAGCCGGCAGACGTGTTCGACGTCTCGCCAGAGCGCATCGACGGCCGCTGCCGGCTCGAGCTCGGGGAAGACCACTCTGGCCCAGGCCTCCGTCGGGAACGGCGAGATGGTCCAGGCGATGGAGCGGTCCTCGACCGTCTGAAGGACCTCGGGGACGCCGGGGAGGCGGTCGCGGGCCGCTCGCTCGGGGTCAACGCCGGCCAGCAGTCCGGGCGAAACGATCGGCGACAGGACGATCCTGGCCGCCTCGAGCTCGCCGAGGTCGAGGATGCGGCGCCCGACCCAGGGCGGCACCCAGGAGAGCGACTCCTCGGCGCCCGTCTCGGCCCGGATCCGCTTCACCTGTGGGTCGAAGTAGGCGACGTCCACGTACCGCGCACCGCGCTCGTATGCGATGCGGGCGATCCGGCGCACGAACGGCGCGGCCTCCGGCGACGCCTCGACCGCCACGACCTGGTCCGGCTGCACATTGGCGCCGAAGCCGACGATCAGGTCGGCGTAGCGGTCGAGCAGCTCCTCTGTCACCGGGAGGACGGTATAGCGTCGAGGGGAGTGGACGAGACCGACCTCCAGCTGCGACGCCGGACGTACGCGTTCTTCGTCCAGCACGGTCGCCCCGTCGAGCGCCACGGGCTCAGCGGCGCGTTCTGGCAGCTCGCGTGAGCGTCACGACACTCGTCGCCGTCGGTGGCGACGTCGAGATCACGGGCGACCCGGATGCTCGGTACCCGATCTACAGCATCACGAAGACGGCGATTGCCGCCGCTGTCCTCCTCCTCGTTCGGGAGGGCGCCCTCGATCTCGACTCCGTGCGGAGGCTTCTCGATCATACGAGCGGCGTGCGCGACTACGGCTCGCTGCCCGAATACCACGAGGCAGTGCGGGCGCGGCCGGGATCCGCGTGGGATGACGAGGAGTTCCTCGGCCGTACGGCTGCTGCCGGGCCGCAGTTCGAGCCCGGCGAGGGTTGGGCGTACTCGAACACGGGCTACCTGCTGTTGCGCCGGCTTCTCGACGAGCAAGGGAGTCTCGCCACGTTCCTCCCCCTGCTCGGTCTCCCTGATGTGACGGTCGCCGAGCGGATCGATGACCTCGGTACTGCTGTTCCCGCGCCGAGCGCGCAACTCCTCGACGGCGTGGACGACGTGCGCGGCACCTACGACCCCCGCTGGGTGGGCCACCGGACACTCGTGGCGCGGGCAGGGGACATCGTCGGCTTCTGGCGGGAACTGCCGCCGGAGCTGCTCGACCCACGCTCGTTCGTTCCGATCGGAGCCGACGCGCCGGGCTTCGTCCGGCCTTGCTACGGGCTCGGGGTGATGGCCGATCCGGGGAGCCCGCTCGGGACTGTCGTGGGGCACGGCGGCGGAGGCCCGGGCTACGCGGCGGCCGTGTTCGCGGTGCCCAGTGCGGATGTCGTCGCGATCGTCCTCGCGGCCGACGAGCGCTACCCGGCGCAGCGAACCGCGGTCGAGCTGCTCACGTCGGCCGTCCGCGGCGCCAGCTAGGCTGCACTCCAGCACGCACCCCTTTAACCCGGTCCAGCGAGGCCGGAAAGGAGTCGGATGAACACGCACGCGCCCGAACAGGGCAAAACGCTTCTCGACGCCGACGGGCTCGGGAGGACTCTTTCGAGAATCGCCCACGAGATCATCGAGGGCAACCCCGAGCTCGATGAGGTGGCGCTCGTCGGGATCCAGACTCGCGGCGTTCCGCTCGCGCGGCGGCTCGCACGTCTGATCGAGGAGCGCGCCGGCGTCGAGGCCGCACTCGGCGCTGTCGACATCACCTTCTACCGCGACGACGTCACCGTCCGCGGGGGCGAGGCGCCGCTCGCCGCGCAGCCGCTCGTCCGCGCGACCCAGCTCGACTTCCCGCTCGACGGACGGACGGTCGTCCTGGTGGACGACGTTCTCTACACGGGCCGCACGATCCGCGCAGCGATCGAGGCTCTCTTCGACTACGGCCGGCCGGCGCGCGTCCAGCTGGCCGTCCTCGTCGACCGGGGTCATCGCGAGCTGCCGATCCGCCCCGACTACGTCGGCAAGAACCTGCCGACGGCGCGCGGCGAGCGGATCCAGGTGCAGCTCGTCGAGGTGGACGAGGTCGACGCCGTCCTACTCGTCGGAAGCCCGGAGGAGGAGAGCAGATGATTCGGCTCGTGACAGACGACCTCAGGCCGCCGGGAGACCCACCGAAGCGGCACCTCCTCTCGGTCGGCGACCTGACGCGCAACGACGTCGAGCGCCTGCTCGGCACGGCGCGCACGTTCGAGACCTCGCTCGAGCGCCACGTGAAGAAGCTCCCCACCCTCAAGGGACATCTGATCGTCAACCTCTTCTACGAGTCCTCGACCCGCACCTCGTCCTCGTTCGAACTCGCCGCGAAGCGGCTCTCGGCGGACACGCTCACCGTGAAGTCGGTCGGTTCGTCGGTGGACAAGGGCGAGTCGCTCAAGGACACGGCGTTAACCCTCGGCGCCTACGACCCGGACGTGATCGTGATCAGGCATCCACAGATCGGAGCGCCGCAACTCGTCGCGCGTGTCACCGACGCGCACGTCGTCAACGCCGGCGACGGGAAGCACCAGCACCCCACCCAAGCGCTACTCGACCTCTACACGCTGCGGGAGGAATGCGGCCGGCTCGACGGGCTTCACGTCGCGATCGTCGGCGACGTCCTCCACTCGCGGGTCGCGCGCTCGCTGGTGCAGGCGTTCGCGCTGGTCGGCATCAGGACGACGCTCGTCGGCCCGCCGGCACTGCTGCCACGCGAGCTGCCGGCTGAGACGTTCACCGACATCGAGGCGATCCAGGACGCCAACGTCGTCTACGTCCTCCGGATGCAGAACGAGCGGATGGAGGCCGGCGCGAACTTCGTCCCGAGCCTCCGCGAGTACACGGCGAGGTGGGGGATCACGCCCGAGCGACTGGGGCCGGGGCAGAAGGTCATGCACCCCGGGCCGATGAACCGCGGCGTCGAGATCGATCCGCGTGTCGCCGACTCGCCCGACTCGCTGATCACGAGGCAGGTGCGCTCGGGGCTCGTCGTCCGGATGGCCGTCCTCTACGACTTGTTCACCGGCGGCCCTGTCGGCGTGCAGGCGCTTGCGGCCGCGGAGGTGGCGTGATGCTCTGGCAGAAGGCTCTTCCGGGCGCGGATGTCGTCATCCGCGGCGCCCGCGTGTGCGATCCCACCGAGGGAATCGACGCGCAGCTCGAGGTGCGGATCGACGGCGGGACGATCGCCGAAGTCGCCGAGGAGGTAGACGCGAACGGGCATCGCGTCGTCGACGCGGACGGGCTTGTGCTCGCGCCGGCCTTCGTCGACCCGCACGTCCATCTCCGCACGCCGGGCCGCGAAGACGAGGAGACGGTCGCGAGCGGCACGGCGGCAGCGGCCGCCGGCGGCTACTGCGCGATCCTCGCGATGCCGAACACCGACCCGATCGTCGACTCCGCGGCGACGCTCGGCGCTCTAGTGGAAGCGGCACGCGGCGAGGCCGAGGTGCCGGTTGGCTTCCTCGCCGCGATCACGCGCGGCCAGCGCGGGGAGGAGCTGACCGAGATGGGCGAGCTCGCCGATACGGGCGCGGTCGCCTTTTCGGACGACGGCATGCCGGTCGCTTCCGCGGGTTTGATGCGGCGTGCGCTCCAGTACGCCTCGATCACTGACCGGCCGCTCGCACTCCACTGCGAGGAGCCGACGCTCTCGCACGGTGGCCACGTCCACGAGGGTCGTGTCGCTGCCGAGCTCGGCTTCACCGGCTATCCGTCGGTCGCCGAGTCCGTCGCGGTCGAGCGCGACCTTGCGCTCGCCGGCTACGAGAGCGGCCGGGTCCACGTCCTCCATCTCTCGGCGGCGGAGTCGGTCGACGCGCTGCGCCGGGCGCGTGAGGCCGGTGTCGCGGCGAGCGGCGAGGCGACGCCGCATCACCTCGTCCTCACCGACGACGCGGTGCGCTCTCTCGACCCGAACGTGAAGATGAACCCGCCGCTGCGGGCAGAGCAGGACCGGGTGGCGCTGCTCGACGCGGTGCGAGACGGGACGATCGAGGCGATCGCGACCGACCACGCGCCGCACGCGGCGCACGAGAAGGACGTGCCGTTCGAGGCAGCTCCGTTCGGTGTCACCGGGCTCGAGACGGCATTTGCGGTGCTCCACACGCACCTCGTTCAACCGGGTCTGCTCCCGCTCGGGACGCTGCTAGAGCGGATGTCGGCCGGGCCGGCGCGGATCTTCGGGCTCGACCGGCCTCGCGTCGCGACTGGCGCACGCGCCAACCTCGTCCTGCTCGATCTCGAGTGCGAGTGGACGGTCGGCGAACAGCCCTTCCGCTCGCGGTCCGACAACTCCTGGCTGCTCGGTTCCAGGCTGAAGGGCGTCGTTCGGATGACGCTCGCCGGCGGAGGGGTGGCATTCGAATGAGCTACCTCGCGCTCGCCGACGGGACGGTGTGGCAGGGCGAATCGGTCGGCGCGGACGGCCACGCGCTCGGGGAGGCCGTCTTCACGACGGGCATGTCGGGCTACCAGGAGGCGGTCACCGATCCGAGCTTCGAGGATCAGCTCATCTGCTTCACCGCGCCGATGATCGGCAACTACGGCGTGGCCGCAGCGCGGAGCGAGTCGGCCCGGGCACATGCGCGCGCAGTGCTGATGCGCGAGGCGCGCGGACCCGATTGGATCGACTGGCTCCGCGAGCACGGCATCGTCGGCCTCGCGGGCATCGACACCAGGAGCCTCGTCCTCCATCTCCGCGATGCCGGTTCAGCTCCGGCCGTGGCAGTCGCGTCGGGCCTCGCGGTCGAGGAGGCGATCGAGCTCGCGGCGGGCCAGCCGTCAATGCTCGGCCGCGCGCTCGTCGAGGACGTCTCGACGGACGAGCCGTACGTCTTTGCGGAGGAGGGCCGCGCGCGGATCGGTGTCGTCGACTACGGCGTGAAGAACTCGGTGCTGCGCCGCCTCGCAAAGGCGGGCGCGGCAGTCACGGTCCATCCACACGACACCGACGCGGACGAGCTCGCGGGCTACGACGGCGTGCTCCTCTCCCCGGGGCCCGGCGACCCCGAGCCGCTCGTCGCCGAGACCGAGACGGTGCGGCAGCTGCTTGGACGCACGCACGTGCTCGGCATCTGCCTCGGTCACCAGCTGATCGCGCGCGCGACCGGCCACGAGACGTACAAGCTTCCCTTCGGTCACCGTGGCGCAAACCACCCGGTGCACGAACGGCTGACCGGCCGGGTGCTCGTCACGAGTCAGAACCACGGTTTCGCTGTGCGGCCGAGCGAGGCGGCCGAGGTGTCGCACATCTCGCTCTACGACGGGACCGTCGAGGGACTCGACCTGCCCCAGCTGCGCGCCCGTTCCCTGCAATTCCACCCGGAAGCAGGACCGGGACCGCATGACGCCTGGCCGTTGCTCGAGGCCTGGGTCAAGGAGGTGGCGGATGCCGCGGCGTAACGACATCGAGTCGATCTGCATCGTCGGCTCCGGGCCGATCGTCATCGGACAGGCGGCCGAGTTCGACTACGCGGGCTGCCAGGCGCTCAAGGTCCTGCGGGAGGACGGGTTCCGGACGATCGTCGTCAACTCGAACCCGGCGACGATCATGACCGACCCCGGCTTCGCCGACCGCACATACCTCGAGCCGCTCGATGTCGAGTCGGTGGCCGAGGTGTTGAGAATCGAGCGCCCTGACGCGCTCCTGCCGACGATGGGCGGTCAGACGGCGCTCAACCTCGCACGTGAGCTCGCGAACGCCGGCGTCCTCGAGGAGCTCGGCATCGAGCTGATCGGCGCGCGTCTGGAGGCGATCGAGCGCGCCGAGGACAGACTGAAGTTCAAGGAGGCGGTCGAGTCGTGCGGACTCAAGGTGCCTACCTCGGCGATCGTCACCTCGCTCGACGAGACCGAGGGGCTGATGGTGCCGGCCGTCGTGCGGCCCGCGTTCACGCTCGGCGGCCACGGCGGCGGGTTCGCCTATACGGAGGAAGAGCTCCAGCGCCAGGTCGAGCATGGCCTCGCCGAGTCTCCGATCGGCCAGGTGCTGGTGGAGGAGTCGGTGCGCGGCTGGGACGAGTTCGAGCTCGAGGTGGTGCGCGACCGCATCGACAACGTCGTCATCGTGTGCTCGATCGAGAACCTCGACCCGATGGGCGTTCACACGGGCGATTCCGTCACCGTCGCGCCGCAGATGACGCTGCCCGACGAGGCGTACCAGGAGCTACGCGACGCCGCCGCGGCAGTGATCCGAGCGGTCGGCGTCGACACCGGCGGCTCGAACATCCAGTTCGCCCGCAGCCGGGAGACCGGAGACGTGCGCGTGATCGAGATGAACCCGCGCGTCTCGCGCTCGTCCGCGCTCGCCTCGAAAGCGACCGGCTACCCGATTGCGAAGGTCGCCGCGCGCCTCGCTGTCGGCTACACGCTCGACGAGATCCCGAACGACCTGACGGGGACTACGCCCGCGAGCTTCGAGCCGACGCTCGACTACGTGGTGGTCAAGTTTCCACGCTTCGCCTTCGAGAAGTTCCCGGGTGCCGACCGGACGCTCGGCACGCAGATGAAGTCGGTGGGCGAGACCATGGGCATCGGCCGCACGTTCGCGGAGGCGTTCCTCAAGGCGCATCGCTCGCGTGAGCTCGACGCCGGCGCGGCCACGCCGTGGCAGCTGCTCGCGGACGTGCCCGACGACGTGCACCCGTTTTTCCAGCGGGAGGTGTCACAGATCCGCAACGCGCTCGAGGACATCGGAGACGTCGAGGCGCTTGCGGCCGACGACTGGCTGCGCCTGAAGCGCCGGGGACTCTCCGACGCGGACATCGCCACGGCTGCGGGCGCAAGCGAGACCGCGGTGCGGCAGAGGAGGCGCGACTGCGGCGTCCGTCCCGCGTACCGCCGCGTCGACTCCTGCGCCGGCGAGGTCGAGGCGGCCTCGAACTACTACTACTCGACCTGGGGCGAGGCGGACGAGGCCGCGCCCACCGGCGGTCGGCCGCGCGTCGTCATCCTCGGCTCCGGGCCGAACCGGATCGGGCAGGGGATCGAGTTCGACTACTGCTGCGTCCACGCCGTCACGACCTACCGCGAGCTCGGCTACGAGGCGGTGATGGTCAACTGCAATCCCGAGACCGTCTCGACCGACTACGACACGTCCGACCGGCTGTACTTCGAGCCTCTCGACACCGAGTCTGTGCTCGCGATCTGCGAGCGCGAGAAGCCCGACGGAGTCGTGATCCAGTTCGGAGGCCAGACGCCGCTGAAGCTCGCGCGCGCGATCGAGGATGCGGGCTACCGGATTCTCGGCACGCCGTTCGACGCCGTCGACCTCGCCGAAGACCGGGAGCGCTTCGCGGGCCTGTTGCTTGCGCACGGGCTCCGCTCGCCCGAGTGGGGGATCGCCGCGTCGCCGGACGAAGCGGTCGAGATCGCCGAACGGATCGGCTATCCGGTGCTCGTCCGGCCGTCCTATGTCCTCGGCGGTCGCGCGATGCGCGTCTGCTACACGCCTGACGAGGTTCGTGAGATGCCGCCGTTCGAGCGGATCCTCGTGGATCGTTTCGTCGAGCACGCAGTCGAGGTCGATGTCGACGCGCTGTGTGACGGCGTGGACACGTACGTCGCCGCCGTGATGCAGCACGTCGAAGAGGCGGGCGTCCACTCGGGCGACTCGGCGTGCGTCCTGCCCGCGCCGAGCCTCTCGTTCGCGCAGACGCAGGAGATCGCGCGCGTGGTGCGGATCCTCGGCCGCGGGCTCGGCGCCGTCGGGCTCCTCAACGTCCAGCTCGCGGTCACGGGCGACGGCGAGGTCTACGTGATCGAGGCGAACCCGCGTGCGTCGCGGACGGTGCCGTTCGTGAGCAAGGCGACCGGGGTCGAACTGGTCAAGGAGGCATGCCGCCTCGCGCTCGGGGCGAAGATCTCGGAGCTCGGGCTCCCGCCCGAGCGGCCGCCGCGGCAATGGAGCGTCAAGGCCGCAGTCCTCCCATTCGCGCGCTTCCCGGGCAGCGACCCAGTCCTCGGGCCGGAGATGCGCTCGACCGGCGAGGTGATGGCGAGCGCCGCCGACCTTTCGACCGCGCTCGACAAGGCCGAGCGTGCCGCGGGGCGGCGGTTGCCGCGCTCCGGCTCCGTGTTCATCTCCATCCGCGAGCCCGACCATCAGCAGGCCGTACCGATCGCGGCGACGCTCGTCGGCCTCGGGTTCGAGCTTTACGCGACCGAGGGGACGGCTGCCACGCTCGCGGCGGCGGGAATCGAGGTCGAGCCGGTGCGGAAGCTCAGCGAGGCGCAGGACGACGAGCCGACCGTCGTCGATCTGATTCGCCGGGGCCGTTGCGATCTCGTGATCAACACGCCGGAGGGTCGCAACGCGCGTTCGGACGGTTACGCGATCCGTGAGGCGGCACTCGCGCGGCGCGTTCCGTGCATCACGACGCTCTCGGGCGCAGCCGCCGCCGTACACGCGATCGCGACCGCGCGCGCCGAGCAGGCCGTCTCGCTCCAGGAACGGATCGATGCAGAACTTGGCCTCGCCCAGCAGGCTTAGCGTCCTAGGCTCGGAGCGAGTCGGGCCGTACACGATGCTGCGGCTCGAACGCGGCGACCTCGAGCCCGGTGTGCCCGGGCAGTTCTTCATGCTCGAGGCACCCGGACGCTTGCTGCCGCGGCCGTTCTCGCTCTGCCTCGCACCCCCCGGCGAGCTCGCCTTCCTGGTCGACGCGATCGGCCCCGGGACGGAGGCGCTGTGCCGGCTCCGGGTCGGCGACGAGATCGGCGTGCTCGGGCCGCTCGGACACGGTTATCGACTCGAGGTCGAACGGCCGCTCCTCGTGGGCGGCGGGATCGGCATTGCGCCGCTGCCGTACCTCGCCGAGCAGCTGGGAGGATCGCCGCCCGCGATCCTCGGCTTCCGCAACGCGGAATACGCCGAGGCGGCCGCGCTCCTGCCCGGCGCCGAAGTCGTGATCGATCCGGTCCTCGTCACAGAGCTGATCGAGCCCGGTTTCGACGTTCTGGCGTGTGGACCGGAGCCGATGCTCCACGCCGTCGCGGCTCTTTGCCCGACGGCACAACTCGCGTGGGAAGCGCCGATGGCCTGCGGCTACGGCGCCTGCTACGGCTGCGTCGTCGAGATCGACGGGGCACTCAAGCGGCTCTGCCTCGAGGGTCCGGTGCTCGATGGCGTGCGCGTCGGTTCGCAGGCGGAGGCGGTCGCGGTCGCATGAGGATCCTCAACGCCAGCGGCTGCCTCGACGCACTCGCGGCGCCGGAGGTCGCGCGGCAGCTCGATGCGTTCGTGACGAAAACGGTCACGCCGCTCCCGCGGGAGGGAAACGCCCCGCCGCGGATCGCGGAAACCTCCCACGGGATGCTGAATGCGATCGGTCTCGCCAACCCCGGCCGCGAGCGTTTTCTCGCGGAGAACCTGCCGGAGCTGCGTGAACTCGGGATTCCGCTCTGGGTCAGCGTCGGGGGGTTCTGCGCCGGCGACTACGCGGAGATGTGCGCTCGTCTGGACGGCGTCGAGGCGATCGAGCTCAACCTCTCGTGCCCGAACGTCGACGAGGCCGCCGACTCGGCAGCGGAGATCGTCGCCGCCTGTCGGCAGACGACTGCGCTGCCGCTCTACGCGAAGCTTTCCGCCGCGCATCCCGACCTCGCGGAGGTCGCGCGCGCGGTCGCTGCGGCGGGTGCGGAGGGGCTCTCACTGATCAACACGCTTCGCGCGACCGCCCTCGACGAGCGGCTGCAGCCCGTGCTCGCGCGCGGCAGCGGCGGCCTCTCCGGGCCGGTGCTCAAGCCGGTCGCTCTGCACGCGGTGAGCGTTTGCTCCGAGGCCACGGGACTGCCGATCGTGGGGATGGGCGGGATCCAAACCGGCCGCGACGCTCTCGAGTTCGCAGCCTGCGGCGCCCGCGAAATCGCGCTTGGAACGGTTCTCTTCGGTGATCCCGGCGCCCCGGCTCGCGTTCGCGCCGAGCTCGCGGTTGCGTGCGCGGACTCGGGTGTTGCCACACCTGAAGACGCACGGACCCTGGCAAAAAGCCCGGAAACCGAGCGAAAAGTCCCCGCTTGAAGCTCGGGGAAGCATTGGTAAGATCGCCCGACCGTGAGTCCGACCAAGACGCATGCCCACGCGCCCGAACGCTCCCTTGGCCAGCGGATGGCCGCCCTCAAGCGAGCGAACGACGTCCGCGTCAAGCGTGCACAGCTCAAGAAGGACCTCAAGGACGGCAAGGTCCGGATCGAGCAGATTCTCGGTAACCCGCCCGAGTACGTCTCGACGGCGAAGGTCATCGACATCCTGATGGCGGTGCCGAAGTTCGGGCGCGTGAAGGCCGCGCGCTTCCTCAACACATGCCGGATCAGCCAGTCGAAGACGGTGGGCGGGCTGTCCGATCGGCAGCGCGCCGAGCTGATCGGCCTCTTCAACAGCAGGTAGTGGAGGCGGAACGGATGCCCACGGTGCTCGTCGTCACGGGCCCGTCGGGTGCCGGCAAGGGAACGCTGATCCACGAGCTCGTCGACCGCGTGCCGGGGATCGAACCGACTGTCTCTGCCACAACACGCGAGCGGCGACGCGGCGAAGAGGACGGCCGCGAGTACTGGTTCCTCACCGACGACGACTTCCTCAAGCGGGTTGCCGGCGGAGAGTTCCTCGAGCACGTCGAGTACGTCTCCGGTCACCGCTACGGCACGCTGCGGTCGGAGCTCGACCGGATCGCGGCCAACGGCCACGTGCCCCTCCTCGAGCTCGAGACGGAGGGCGCACTCGCGGTCAAGCGCGAGTTGCCGGGCGCGGTGACGATTTTCATCTCCGCCAGTGTGGACGAGCTCGAACGGCGACTGCGCGAGCGGGCCACAGAGAGCTCGGGCGAGATCGACGAGCGGATCGAGCTCGCGCGCAAGCAGCTCGAGCAGGCCGGCGAGTTCGATCGCGTGATCGACAACGACGACCTGGAGCGCGCGGTAGCCGAGCTCACCCAGTTCGTCCGCGGTCTGTCGAGCCCCGCAGCTACCATGCCGCGGCGATGATCGAACCCCGCGTCGACGACCTGCTGGAGAACGTGGACTCGCGCTACGCCCTCGTGATCGTGGCGGCGAAGCGCGCCCGGCAGATCAACAACTATCACCATCAGCTCGGCGAAGGCACCTTCGGCGACAACCTGCCGCCCCTCGTCGAGAGCCGCTCGAAGAACTACCTCACCATGGCGCTCGAGGAAGTCTCCGACGGCATGCTGAAGTACGACTACGCCAAGTAAGTAGGCATCATGCGGGCATGTCCCGCGTCCTCCTTGGGGTGACCGGCGGCATCGCCGCCTACAAGGCGTGCGAGTTGTGCCGGTTGTTCGTAAAGGAGGGTGACGACGTCGTTCCCCTCGTCACGCCTGGGGCGGAGCGCTTCGTCACGGCCGAGACGTTTCGAGCGCTCGCGCGGCGTCCCCCTGGAGACGACGTCTACCTCCACCTCACGCGCGCTGACTTGCTCGTCGTTGCCCCGTGCACGGCGAACACGCTCGCCAAGCTCGCGAACGGGCTTGCCGACAACGTGCTCACCGAGGCTGCGCTGGCGCACCGCGGGGCGGTGCTCGTGGCTCCGGCGATGAACCCTCGGATGTGGTCGCATCCCGCCACTCGTGCGAACGCCGAGGCGCTGCGGGCGCGTGGCGTCGTGCTCGTCGGGCCGGATGAGGGCGAGACGGCGGAGGGTGAACTCGGAGTGGGGCGGATGGCCGAGCCGGACGAGATCCTGCGCGCCGCGCGTACCTTGCTCAGTGGGACAGGTGCTCTCAGCGGGAAACGGGTGCTCGTCTCGGCCGGTGGTACGCGGGAGCCGCTCGACGCGGTGCGTTACGTCGGCAACCGCTCGTCAGGGCGAATGGGTGTCGCGATCGCGGCAGAGGCGCGGCGGCGCGGCGCCGAAGTGACACTGCTCGCCGCGAACCTCGCGGTGCCTGCGCCGGCCGGTGTGGAACTCGTCGAGACGCCCACGGCTGCCGATCTCGAGCGAGAGGCGCTCTCACGTGGCGGGGAGGCCGACGTCGTCGTGATGGCCGCGGCTGTCGCCGACTACCGGCCAGCCGAGGTGCTCGCTGCAAAGCGTCCGAAGGACACGACCGGCTGGACGCTCGAGCTCGAGCCGACAGCGGACGTGCTCTCGGCGCTCGGCGAACGCCGCCGCGACTCCCAGCTTCTCGTCGGCTTCGCCGCTGAGACGGGCGAGGCCGGTCTCGGGCGCGCGCGGGAGAAGCTCGCCCGGAAGGGCGCCGACCTCTTCGTCCTCAATGACGTGTCTCGGCCGGACATCGGCTTCGACGCCGAACACAACGAGGTCACGCTCCTCGCGGCATCCGGAGAGCGGACGGTTGCGAAAGCACCGAAAGAGGAGATTGCAAAGGTAATCCTCGACGAGGTGGAGACCCTGATCGGAAATGGCTGAGCCTGCCGTCGAACCCGCCCCGAACGGGCTGATCCGGACGATTGCCGACAACCTCGGGCGGGTCGTCCATGCGCCCGACGAGACGTTGCGTCTGATCGTTCTCTGTCTCGTCGCTGAGGGGCACACGATCATCGAGGACTTCCCGGGGGTCGGCAAGACGATGCTCGCGAAAGCGCTGGCGCGCTCCCTCGATTGCCACTTCTCCCGCCTTCAGTTCACGCCCGACCTGCTGCCCTCGGACGTGACCGGCGTCAATGTGTTCAACCAGCAGCAGAACGAGTTCGAGTTCCGGCCTGGTCCGGTGTTCGCGAACCTTCTCCTGGTGGACGAGGTGAACCGCGCTTCGCCGAAGACCCAGGCGGCGCTCCTCGAGTGCATGGAGGAACAGCAGGTGTCCGTCGACGGGGTCACGTACCCGCTCGAGTCGCCGTTCATGGTCATGGCGACGCAGAACCCGATCGAGTACGAGGGGACCTATCCGTTGCCGGAGGCACAGCTCGACCGCTTCACCATGCGCGTCTCGCTCGGCTACCCGCCGCTGGCCGAGGAGGCGCGGATGCTCGACGAGCAGACGAGTAAGCCTCCGCTCGAGTCGCTTCCTGCGGTCGCAGGAGCGAACGACGTGCTTCGCCTCGTGGAGGCGGCGCGAAGCGTGTACGTCGAGGAGAGCCTCGGGCGCTACGTCGTCGCGGTCCTCCGGCAGACGCGGAGCGACCAGCGTCTGTACCTGGGCGCGAGCCCGCGCGCCGGAATTGCGCTGCTGCGTGTGGCGAAGGCGCGGGCGCTCTCCGAGGGACGCGACTACGTCACTCCCGACGATGTGAAGGCGATCGCAGTGCCGGTGCTTGCCCATCGACTCATCCTCGCGCCCGAGGCTCGCTCGGCCGGGCTGGGGCCTGCCGAACTCATCACGGACGCGCTCGCGCGCACTCCGGTTCCGGTCTGATGACCGCCCGAGGCCGAGCGGTACTCGCGCTCGGCGTCTTCTGCTGGATCATCGCAATCGTCTTCGGCTCGCCCGCGCTCTACCCGGTCGCAGCCGGGCTCGTCCTCGTCGTGCCGCTCGCGGTGCTGTGGGTGCGGATCACGCTGCGGCAGCCGCGCGTGAGCCGGCGCTGGCGTCAGGAGGACGCGGTCTGGCGGAACGACGACCTGCTCGAGCGGGACGACGTCAGGATCCAGCTCGAGCTCGAGCGCGAGCCTGGGGTACCGCTGCCGAACGTCGTCGCCCACGAGCGCATCGGGAAGCTCGGGGAGCGGGACGTCGAGCTCCGGCCCTACAAGCTGGGAAGCCAGTGGGGCTCGTATCGCCTCGACAACGTGGCACGCGGACGGCACCGCTTCGAGCCCGTACGGCTGTCGATCGCCGACCCGTTCGGACTTGCGGAGGCGCGGCTGACGCTCGACGAGCAGCAGGCGCTCGTCGTCTACCCGCGCCTCGTCGAGCTCGAACGGCTCTTCTTCGAGGGAGGTGCCGGCCCCGAGCACGGCCGGCGGCTCCTGCTGCGGCGGCCGGTCGGGTTCGATCTCCACAGCGTCCGCGACTACCAGCAGGGAGAGTCGCTGCGACGCGTCCACTGGCCCTCGACTGCGCGGCGCGGCTCTCTGATGGTGAAAGAGCTCGAGGATTCGCCCCGCGATGAGGTGGCCGTGCTGCTCGACGGAGACCCCGCAGGCGTCACCGGTTCGCCTCCCGACTCGTCCTTCGACGTCGCCGTTCGCGTGGCCGGCTCGATTCTCCGCGCACAGGTGCGGAACGGGCGCCGCTGTGTGCTCCTCCTCAACACCGCTGATCGCGAGACGCAGATCGTCTCCTCGGAGGGACCCGAGTGGCAGCGCGCGCTCGAGCTTCTTGCGGCTGCGGAGCCCGACGCTCGTGCCTCCGCGGCGGCGTTGCTCCAGTCGGCCGAGGCGCCGGCCGCCCGCTCGCTCGAGCTCGTCGTCGTCACCTCCCGGGTCGAACGGTCGCTCGTCGACCGCCTGCTCCAGCGTGCTGTGACGAAGCGTTCGGCGGCGCTCGTCCACGTCGAGCCGGAGAGCTTCGTGGGACGCGGGCGCAACCCGAATCCCGAGCTGCTGCGCTTGCAGACGGGCGGCGTTCCTGTCGCCGTCGTGCGCTACGGGGACGATCTCGCCTCCGTGCTCCACGCGACGAGCGTGGTGGAGGTGGCGCATGCGTAGGGCGGCGCGGACGGTCGCGGTCAGCGTTCCGGCGCTCGTCGTCATCGCGGTGGCCTGGCTCCGTCTCGAGCAGCCGGTCGGTTCGCTGTGGCGCGTGCTCGGGCTCCTCGCCCTCGCCCTAGCGGCCGCTCTGCCTCGCCGGGGCTGGTTACGCGCAATCGGCGCCGTGGTCGCGACCGTGGCGGCGGCGCGGATCGCAGTGGGCGTCGACCTCGTGCCGTGGCGGCTCGACCACCCCGGCTCGCTGTTTGGCCTCACGGATGCGTTCCCCGCGCTGGGGACGCAGTCCGGCAACGGCTTCAGCGACTTCTACAGCACCCATCTTCCGTTCGATCCACGGGTTCACGCAGCGATGCACGAGCTCGTGCTGGCGGGTCTTTTCCTCTTCGCGCTTGGCGTGGCGCTGCTCGTAGCGGCGAGGAAGCCTTTGGCTGTCGCTCTCGTGCTCCTCGTAGGAGCCGGTTGGCCGGCGACGCTCCTCGGCCCATCGCGTGGGATTGCCATGGGCGGCGCGGTGCTCGGCGCGCTGCTCGTTGTCTTCGCAGGGCTCGGTTCCCGCCGGCTTCCGGCCCTTGCGTTGCCGCTGGCGGCTGTCGTCGTGATCGCGGCGATCGCGGTCGGTTCTGCAACGGCGGCCCGTCATGGGCTCGTGCACTGGCAGTCCTGGAATCTCGCGCACATCGCGGGTGGGCCGACCGACATCGGCTTCGTCTGGAACGCCCAGTACGGTGGCCTGAACTGGTCCGGGCATCCCGTAACCGTTCTTCAGGTGCAGTCCGAAAAGCCGCCTACCTACCTGCGTGCTGCGGTCCTCGACGACTTCATCGGTGACTCCTGGGTACTCGCCCCACCTAGCGAGGCCGACTCGCTCGAGCCGGCGGCCGCTCTGAGCCGGCAGAATCAGACGCGCGAAATCGTGACGGTGAACGCTCTCGCCGACTCGCACCTCGTGGGTGGAAGCATCCCGATCGACTTCGTGGCTGCCGACGGGGCACCGCTCGTGAGGTCCGGGCCGGGCTTCGCGGCCCTCGATCAGAATCTTCCTCACGGCTTCCGCTACATGGTCTGGAGCCACACGGCCCGGCCGAGCGTGGCCGCACTACGCCGATCGCCGCCGGACTACCCACTGGATCTGACCATCGACGGCCTGCTCGACGTAGGCGAGGCCGCGAGGATGCCCGCGTTCGGAGTGGCGGACCGCAGTGCAAAAGTCGCGGCGGTCCTGGCCCAACGACCGTACCTCAGGCCGTATGCGCCGCTGGCGCGCCTGGCGGAGAGTGTGGCCGGCAACGCCCGTACTCCGTACGACGCGGTCGAGGATCTCGAGAGGTGGTTCGTCTCGTCGGGCACGTTCCACTATTCGAACCATCCGATCGTGGGAAAGCCTGCGCTCGTCGGGTTCGTGACGACGACACACGCGGGCTACTGCCAGTACTTCGCCGGCGCCATGGCCCTCATGCTCCGCTATCTCGGCGTTCCCGCCCACGTGGCCGTGGGCTTCGCCGGCGGGACCTACGACACCAAGCAGGACGTTTGGAACGTGAGCGACCGTGAGGCCCATGCGTGGGTCGAGGTTTGGTTCAAGGGCTACGGCTGGCTCCCCTTCGACCCGACGCCGCCAGCTCCCGGTGCAGCCCCGCGTCACACCCAGGCCGGACTTCCGGCGGCGGGGCGAGGAACCGGCGGATCGAGCTCGTCCTTGGGACGTGCGTTGAACTCAGGGCCCCACGGCCTGTCCGCGTTCGAGCAGAAGCTCATCGCGAACAACGGGTTCGGTTCCGGCCAGCCGCGGAATCACCACGGCGGCGGAGCCGGGGGGCCGGAGCTGAGTCTCGGCAGTAGCTCCGGCGCCGGCACCGATCGCAGTCGGCCGGTGCTGCTTCTGCTTGCTGTGCTCAGCGCTGCGGTGGCGGGGATCGTGCTCGCCAAGGTCGGCTCTCGCATGAGGCGAAGCGCACGCCGCGATCCGCGCGGCGTCGCCTCGGCCTGTAGGCAGGAGCTCGCCTCGTTCCTCGTCGACCAACGGGTCGAGGTACCGCATAGCGCAACGCTCGGCGAGCTCGGCGAGATCGTCAAGCAGGAGTTCGGGATCGACTCCGAGGAGTTCGTGGAGGCAGCGACGGCCGCCAGGTTCGGTCCGTCCGAAGGCGCGCGCGCAGCAGCCGTCACAGCGAAACGAGAGCTACGAGCAGTTCTGGAACTCGCACGCCGTGGTCTCACCTGGCGGGAACGAACCCGCGGCCTCCTCTCGCTCCGCTCGCTCACGCGTCCCGCAGCCGGAGTGGGGAGGTGAGCGAATCGACGTACAGCCTCTTCCAACGCGGCCGCCGCCACCTCCGAGCGGGGATGGCCGCGCAGGCGACTGTCTCGCTCGAGAAGGCAAAGCGGCGCGAACCTGACAAGGCCTCGATTCGCGAGGCACTTGGAATCGCGTACTTCCGGATCCGCCGCTGGAGTGAGGCAGAGGACGAGTTCCGCAAGGTGCTCGAGCTCTCGCCGGTCAACGACTATGCGCACTACGCGCTCGGGCGTTGCCTCGAGAAGCAGGGTCGGGACGTCGAGGCGAATCGGCACTACAAGCTCGCGAGCTCACTCCGGCCCGAATCCGAGCAATACCGCGCGCGCATCCGCGAGCTGGACTAGCTTCCGGCTCGATGCGCGCGGTGGTGCAACGCGTTTCGAAGGCCCGAGTCTCGCCCGGTGGCGAGATCGGGCGGGGCCTCTGCGTGCTCCTGGGCGTCGCCCGGGGGGACGGAGAGGAGCAGGCGGCGCGGCTTGCGGCCAAGGTCGCGCGGCTGCGCATCTTTCCTGACGAGGACGGGCGTTTCGACCGATCGGTCGAGGACATCGCGGGCGCCGCGCTCGTCGTCTCGCAATTCACATTGATCGCGGACACCGCCAAGGGCAACCGGCCGAGCTTCGCGGAAGCGGCGGCCCCCGAGGAGGCGGAGCCACTGTACGAGCGGTTCTGCGCGGAGCTCCGCGCGCTTGGAGTGCCGGTGGAGACGGGCGTCTTCGGAGCGAAGATGCAGGTCGAGCTCGTGAACGACGGGCCGGTCACGATCGTCCTCGACGCCTGACGGCCGCTGAGGAGGGCCGCTCGGACACGGGGTTAGCTACACTGGCGCCACCACATTTCACCGGATCGGAGAAATGGGCCTGCGGGCCCATTTTTTGTGACAGGGACGGGATCAATGCCGACGACACTCGAGAGGGAACACCAGCTGCAGGACGAGATCGCACCGCGGGTCGAGCACGACCTGCCGGGTGTCGACGTCCTCGCGGTGGAGCTCCTCACTCCGTCCCGGTTCCGCGTCTACATCGACTCTCCGGAGGGCGTCGACCACGCCCTGTGCGGGCGCGTCACCGACGTCCTGCGCGACTACCTCCGCGAGTACAGCGTCGAGGTGTCGTCGCCCGGGCTGGACCGTCCGCTGCGCACCCAAGACCATTTCGAAGCCGTGGTCGGGCGCCGTGTCCGGCTCCGCACCGCTGGGCGAAAGCTGCGCGGAGAGGTGCTCGCCGCCGGCGACCGAAGCGTGATCGTCGCCGCCTCCGACGGCGCTGAGACCGAGATCCCGTACGCAGAGATCGTGCGGGCCAACCTGATTGACGAGGGAGCGTGACATGAGCCAGGAGATCATCGAGGCCGTCCGCGAGATCGAGCGCGACAAGGGAATCGAAGAGGGCGCGCTCGTATCCGCTCTCGAGGCTGCGCTGCTCGCGGCCTACAAGAAGACGCCCGGCGCATCACGTCACGCGACCGTCGAGATGGACGACGACACCGGTGACTTCCGCGTCTTCTCGGTCGAGCTGCCGGCGGACATCGAGGAGCGCCTGCTCGACGAGGCCCGCGAGCTCAAGCTCGAGGAGCTCGAGCGGCTCGAGGAGGAGACGGGCGAGCGCCAGCACACGCTCATCTCGGACGACGACCTCGACATCGACTGGTCCGAGGTCCCCGACGAGGACGTCAAGCGCGAGGACGTGACCCCGGATGGCTTCGGCCGCATCGCTGCGCAGACCGCGAAGCAGGTCATCCTGCAGCGGATCCGCGAGGAGGAGCGGCGGATGATGTACGACGAGTACATCGACCGTGTGACCGAGGTCGTGACCGGGATCGTCCAGCAGGCCGGCGATCGCAACAACGTCCTTGTCGATCTGGGCAAGGTCGAGGCGCTGCTGCCTCGCTCCGAGCAGGTCGACGGCGAGCGCTACGAGCAGGGCTCGCGGATCAAGGCTGTCATCACCGAGGTACGCTCCGGGACGAAGGGCCCGCAGGTCATCCTGTCGCGGCGCGATCCCGAGCTGATCAAGACGCTGTTCGAGCTCGAGGTACCCGAGATCGCGGACGGTCTGGTCGAGATCCGCGGCGTCGCCCGGGAGCCGGGCTACCGCTCGAAGATCGCGGTCGAGTCGCATGCCCAGGGTGTCGATCCCGTCGGCGCCTGCGTCGGCCCGCGCGGCTCGCGCGTGCGCATGGTCGTCTCCGAGCTGCGCGGCGAGAAGATCGACATCATCCCGTGGAACCCCGAGCCGGCACGGTTCGTCGCGAAGGCACTCTCTCCCGCGCGGGTGCGTGAGGTGTACCTCGACGACGACGCGCGCGAGGCGACGGTCGTCGTCCCCGACGACCAGCTCGCGCTCGCGATCGGCAAGGAGGGCATGAACGCTCGCCTCGCCGCGCGTCTCACCGGCTGGAAGATCGACATCCAGAGCGACACCGAGTTCGCGCAGGCAGAGGCCGAGGCGGCCTTCGGCGGCGGCGAAGAGGGTGCAGAGGACTTCTCCGGCCGCTGCGCCGCGGTTCTTGCCAACGGCAAGCGCTGCCCAAACGCGGCGCTGCCCGGCTCCCGCTTCTGCGGAGTCCCGGCGCACCAGGCCCTCGAAGGCACCGGCAGCGACTACGTGGCCGGCGCGCCGCCCGCCGAGGCAGAAGAGGCCGAGGCCGTCGTGGAGGAGTTGGAGACGGAGGAGGCGCTCGCCGATGCCGCCGGCCTCACCGCCGAGGCGACGGAAACGCTGCCCGAGTCGACGCCGCCGGTCACCGAGGTGGACGAGGTGGACGAAGACGAGCCGCCGGTTACGCCGACGGCCGAGGTCGCTGAACCAGAGGAAGTTCCGGCCGGGATCCCGGTCGAGCAGCCGGAGGAGGAGTCGTAGGAGCCGTGCCGTTGCGGCGCTGCGCCGGCTGCGGGCGGCGGGCGCCGCAGGCCGAGCTGCGTCGGTTCGCGGCGCGCGACGGCATCCTCGTGGCCGCCCGGCGCGAGCCCGGCCGCGGCGTCTATACGTGTCGCAGCCTCACATGCTTCGAGCGCGCGGCCGACGGCGGCAGGTTCTCCCGCGTCCTGCGGCAGCAAGTCCACGTCGGGCCCGAGCTGCGGCGCCTTTACACTGATGACACCAATGGCTAACGGAGGCAACAGACCGAACCGTCCGCTCCGCCCGCGTGGCGGCGGCGGCGCCGGCGGACGCAGGCGCCGCGTCGTCATCGACCAGGGTGCCCAGCGGCCTTCGCGCGAGCAGCGCCAGGCGCGCCAGGACAGCCAGCGCCGCGAGCCACGGCCCCCCGCGCCGCCGCCGACCGGCCCGGTCTCCGTCGAGTCGGGTGTCAGCACCCAGGATCTCTCTCAGGCGCTCGGCGTGAAGGTCCCCGACATCTTGAAATTCCTGATGGGCCTGAACGTGATCAAGCCGCAGACCGCCACGCTCTCGGACGAAGAGGTGGAGCTGATCGCGGCTGAGTTCGGGCGCGAGGTGACGATCAAGCACGCGGCCGACGAGGAGGAGGAGCCGGAGTCGTTCGACGATCCCGACGACGCACTCCAGGCGCGGCCGCCGGTCGTCACGATCATGGGCCACGTCGACCACGGCAAGACGACCCTGCTCGACGCGATCCGCAACGCCCGGGTCGTCGCGACCGAGGCGGGCGGCATCACGCAGCACATCGGGGCGTACCAGGTCGACGTCGACGGCCGCAAGATCACCTTCCTCGACACCCCCGGCCACGAAGCCTTCACGGCGATGCGTGCGCGCGGTGCAAAGGTCACGGACATCGCCGTCCTCGTCGTCGCCGCCGACGACGGAGTCATGCCGCAGACCAAGGAGTCGATCGCGCATGCCCGGGCGGCCGAGGTGCCGATCGTCGTGGCCGTGAACAAGGTCGACCTCGCCGACGCGAATGTCGACCGGGTGAAGGGTGAGCTTGCGCAGGAGAACCTCCAGCCCGAGGACTGGGGTGGCACGACGCAGTTCGCCGAGGTCTCGGCCAAGACGCAGCAGAACCTCGACGAGTTGCTCGAGAAGGTGCTCCTCGTTGCGGACCTCGAGCTCGAGGGACTGAAGGCCAATCCAGACGCGGACGCTTCCGGTCCGATCATCGAGTCGCGGCTCGATGTCGGGCGGGGGCCTGTCGCAACGATGCTCGTGCAGCGCGGGACGCTCAGGGTCGGCGACGCGGTCGTGGCCGGCGACGCGTACGGCCGCGTCAAGGCGCTTTCCGACTACAAGGGCGAGCGTCAGGAAAGCGCGGCGCCGGGTGAACCCATCGAGATTCTCGGCTTCGACAAGCCGCCGGGTGCGGGCGAGCTCGCGCGGGTCGTGGAGAACGATCGGGAGGCGCGGGATCTCGCCAACCGGCGCGGTGAGCGGCTACGGCGTGAGCAGCTCGCTTCGGCGCCGTCGAGCGGCGTTTCGCTCGAGGGACTCTTCGAGCAGCTCCAAGCAGGCGAGGTCTCCGATCTCAACCTCATCGTCCGCGGCGACGTCGTCGGCTCGGTCGAGGCAGTCGTTTCCGAGCTGTCGAAGTTCGAGCACCCGGAGGTGCGGCTGAACGTGATCGCCGAGGGCGTGGGGGCGATCACGCAGAACGACATCATGCTCGCGTCAGCGTCCGATGCTCTCATCGTCGGCTTCAACGTCCGCCCGAACGCGGAGGCGCGAGAGCTCGCCTCACGGGAAGGCGTCGAGATCCGCACCTACGACGTCATCTACAAGCTCACCGAGGAGATCGAGCAGGCACTCGTCGGCAAGCTTGCCGCCGTCACTACCGAAGAGACGATCGGCGAGGCCGAGGTTCGCGCGCTGTTCCGGGTCTCTCGCCTCGGCACGATCGCAGGCTGCATGGTCATCGACGGTGTCGTCCGTCGCAACGCCAGCGTCCGTGTGATTCGCGACGGGGCCGTGATCTACACGACCACCATCGCGCAGCTGAAGCGCTTCAAGGACGACGTCCGCGAGGTCGCGGAGGGCTTTGAGTGCGGCATCCTTCTCGACGGCTTCAACGACGTGAAGGAAGGCGACGTGCTCGAGATCTTCGAGACGCGCGAGATCGAGCGGACGTCGCTCGACGAAGCTCCCTCAGCTGGCTCGGACTAGCGCCCGTCAGACGGCGGAGTCGAGCAGCTCGAGCACCGAGCGAGCCTGCTCGCCGCCGGCTTGGGCGTGAGCGCGCAGCGGGATGCCGTGCGGTCCGAGGCCGTTCACTACCTCAGGCTGTGCAGCGACGACAGCGCGCACGACCTCGGTCTCACCGAGCATCGCCGCCGCGAAGATGTCGAGGCGGGCACCGTGGGCGAGAAGCAGTTCCGCAATGTCGCGCCGGCCCATGTGGGCCGCGGCTCCGAGCCCGGTTTCCCAGTCACCGCCGCCCCAGTCCCAGGAGGCATTCGCAAGTGCCGGTTCGCCCGCGAGCGCGTCACGGACTGCCCCGAGATCGCCGTGGGCGTTGGCCACGAACTCACGGACGAGATTGCTGTCGAGTGCGGGAGAAGTGTCAGCGGCTGGCATAGTTAGGTAGCCTAACTAAATACATGACCGAAAGCAACCGACGCGAAGCCGCCGATCGGATCCATTCGGCCGCGATCCACCTCCTGCGCCGAGTGCGTGCCGTGGATACGAAGGCGATGGGACTGTCGCCCGCACGCGCCTCGGCGCTCTCGGTGCTGGTCTTCGGCGGTGCGCGGTCACTTACGGAGCTCGCCGAGGCCGAGCGGGTGACCCCGGCAACGATGAGCAAACTCGTCACCGGCCTGGAGCGCGAAGGGCTCGTCCGGCGTCACCCGGACGTGAACGATGCGCGCGCGATCCGGATCGAGTCGACCGCCAAGGCGCGGCGGATCCTCGAGCGCGGGCGGGCGAGCCGGCTCGACCTGCTCGAACGCCTCATGGCCGAGGCGACAGACGACGAGATCGAAGCGCTGCGGGTCGCTGCCGAGGCGGTCGAGCGCGCGCTGCACGCTTGAATGCTCCTATGTCGAGCGGCTGGGTCGGGATCCTCACCTGCGAGCTTCACTTTCCGGAGGCGCACTCCCTGAAGGAGAAGCGCCACCACCTGCGCTCTGCGAAGGCTCAGCTCCAGAACCGGGTCGGCGCATCGGTAGCGGAGGTCGACCACCACGACGCCTGGCAGCGCGCGCGCATTACTGCGGCGTGCGTCGCTCGCGACCACGGCGAGTGCGAACGGCTGCTCGACCAGGCCGAGCGCTGGCTGCGGGGCCAGGAGTGGGAGGTCGCACTCGCCCATCGTCAGCTGATCGATCCCGGCGACTAGGCTCGCGCGGATGCTTGCCGCCGAACTGATCGAGCGGAAACGGAACGGTGAGGAGATCCCGGCCTCCGAGCTACGAGAGTTCGTCGCCGCGTACGCGCGGGGTGAGCTGCCCGACTATCAGGCGGCCGCGCTTCTCATGGCCGTCTGGTTCCGCGGCTTGTCGTCCGCCGAGACGTTCGCGCTCACCGAGGCGATCGTCGCGAGCGGCGAGACGGTCGATCTGGCCGCTCAGCTCGGCCGCCGCGTGGTCGACAAGCATTCGACCGGCGGCGTCGGGGACAAGACAACAATCGCTCTCGGCCCAGTCGTCGCCGCGTGTGGCGCCCCCTTCGGGAAGATGAGTGGTCGCGGGCTCGGTCACACCGGCGGCACGCTCGACAAGCTCGAGTCCATCCCGGGCTTCCGGGTCGAGCTCTCGACCGAGGAGCTCGTCGAGCAGGTGCGGGACGTCGGGCTCGCGGTGGCGGGGCAGACCGCCGACCTCGTTCCGGCGGATCGAAAGCTCTATGCCCTCCGCGACGTGACGGCGACGATCGACGAGGTCTCGCTGATCGCCGCGAGCATCATGTCGAAGAAGATCGCCGGAGGGGCGAGCGCGCTTGTCCTCGATGTGAAGGTCGGAGAGGGTGCGTTCATGCGAACGGTCGAGGACGCGCGCCAGGTCGCGGAGGCAATGCGCGGGCTCGGGGAGGAGGCGGGCATCGATGTTGTCTGTCTGCTCACCGATATGGAGCAGCCGCTCGGCCGCGCGGTCGGCAACGCGCTCGAGGTTCGCGAGGCCCACCAGATGCTCGCCGGCGGCGGCCCGCAGGACCTCCGGGAGCTCGTCGTGGTGGCTGCGGCGGAACTACTCGCGCTATCGGATCTCGGGCTTGACGAGGAGTCGGCGCTCGAGCGCGTGACGACGGTCCTTGCGGACGGCTCGGCTCTCGAGGCGTATGAGCGCTGGATTGGCGCTCAAGGTGGTGACCCCAATCCCGCGCTCCTCCCGCGGGCCAAGGTCGTACGCGAGGTGCGGGCGGAGGTCGGGGGGTTCGTGCGCGAGGTTCGTGCGAGGGAGGTCGCGGCCGTCGCGATGGCGCTGGGGGCCGGGCGTGAGCGAAAGGACGACCCGATCGACCACGCGGTGGGCGTCGTCTGCGTGACCAAGCGCGGGCATCGTGTGGAGCGTGGCGAGCCGGTGGCCGAGATCCACGCAGGCGATGAGGTCGCCGCCGATGTGGCGGAAGCCGGTCTGCTCGGCGCATACGAAATCGGCGACGAACCGGAGCCTCGGCCTCTGGTGCTCGACGTGATTCGCTGATTCTCCGGAGTACGGGCACCGAGGCTACTCGCAACGCTTGCCAGCATTTCGCGACCAGCCGGCACGCCGTGGCCACAGGTTCCGCGGTAGCGTCATCGCCGAGGGCGGAGGGCAGCAACCCCACCCTGGGTGGGGCGTAGCGGACATGCCTTGAACGATCAAGGTGAGTGCTGGTCGGCGGCGGATCGTATGACCAGCCGCTTGAATAGAAAGCGATGAGCGAGCGGATGCGCAGGGTGAACGAATCGGTGAGACAGGTGTTGGCCGAGGCCGTGCCGGAGCTCAAGGACCCCCGAATCGGGCTGATCACCGTGACCGGCGTCGATACGGCTCCCGATCTGCGGCACGCCACCGTCTACGTCAGCGTGCTGGGCTCGGGCCGCAAACAGCGCGCAAGCCTCCACGGGTTGGAGGCTGCGCACGGGATCCTGCAGTCGCGGCTTGCGCGCGAGCTCAGGCTGAAGCGGACTCCCCAGTTGACCTTCGAGTACGATCCAACGGTCGAACGCGGCGTGCGCATGACCCGCCTGATCGACGAGCTCGCGCCGGACGACGATGACTCAGACGACTGACCTGAAGGCGATCGCAGCCGCGCTGCGGCAGCACGAACGCTTCCTCGTCGTCACCCACGAGAACCCCGACGGCGACGCTCTCGGATCGCTCCTTGCCGCGACGCTGGCCCTCCGACAGCTCGGCAAGGACGCCGTCATGTACCTCGCGGGACAGACGCCGCTCCCGCGCGAGTACGCGTTCATGCCGCTCGCCGAGCTCGTGCGCCAACGGCCGGAGGATGCAGCGGAGCGAGTCCTGCTCGCGGTCGACTGCGCCAAGGAGGACCGGATCGGCGACGAGGCAGTTCTTGCCCTTGCTCCGCTCGTCCTCGACGTCGACCATCACCACGACAACACGCGCTTCGGCGATGTCAACCTGATCGTCGCGGACGCGTCCTCCACGGGCGAAGTGCTGCGAGACGTGTTCGCCGAGCTTGGCGTGGAGCTCACCCCGGAGCTGGCGGAGCCCCTCTACATCGCGCTCGTCACCGACACTGGACGATTCCAGTACGCGAACACCACACCGAAGGCGCTCCGGCTGGCCGCGGAGCTCGTCGACGCCGGAGCGGACATCCACGCCGTCTTTCAGGAGGTCTACGAGTCCGTCGAGTTCGCCAAGCTGAAGCTGCTTGCCCGGGCTCTCGACCGGGCCGAGGTGCTCGAAGGTGGGCGGATCGTCGTCTCGCATCTCCTGCGGGGCGACTTCGCGGAGGCCGGCGCCTCCGAGCCGTACTCCGAAGGGATCATCGACTACCTGCGCGCCGTCGAAGGGGCCGAGCTCGCGGTGCTGGTCCGGGAGCAGCTGAACCGGGGCGCGCAGGCACACAAGGGCTCCCTGCGTTCGAGCATCGACGAGCTCGACGTCTCCGCGATTGCGCGACGCTTCGGAGGAGGCGGACACCGTCAGGCCGCGGGCTTCTCCACCGATCTGCCTCGGGAACAGATCGTGGAGCAGATCCGCGAAGGCTTCCTCGACCAACGTGCCGCCTCGCGCGCTTGAGCCCGCGGGCGTCGCGCTCGTAGACAAGCCTCGCGGACCGTCCTCGTTCGCGGTCGTCGCGCAGGTCCGCAAGGTGACGGGTGCGCGAACCGGCCACGCCGGGACCCTGGATCCGTTCGCGACCGGGCTCCTGCTCCTCTTGTCCGGAAGGGCGACCAAGCTGGCCCCGCGCCTCGTCGGCCTCGACAAGCGGTACGTCACCGAGATCGACCTGACGCACCGCACGTCCTCGGGCGATCCGGAGGGCAATGTCGTCGATTCTCATGCGCCGCCTGAAGAGGACGAGCTCACCGAGCGGCTCGGCCACCTCCGCGGAGAGATCGAGTTGCCGATCCCTGCCACCTCGGCCGTGAAGATCGACGGTGAACGTGCGTACAGGCTCGCTCGCCGCGGTGTCGAGGTGGAGATGCCGGTACGTCGTTCGGTCGTGCACGCGCTCGACGTCATCGCCTATACGGGCGAGCGGGTGACCCTCGACGTCCATGTCAGCTCCGGCACCTACATCCGATCGCTTGCGATCGCGCTCGGCGGACACTGCACGACGCTGCGGCGAACGGAAGTCGGGCCGTTCTCCGTAGCTGACGCGGTCGCGCCGGAACTGTTCACGGACGAGCGGCTTCTGTCGGAGGCCGACGTGCTGGCGCGGGTAGCCGCCGCACGCGCGGGGCTCGGTACGTGAACGTCGCTCGGGAACCCGCCGGACTGCCCAAGGCTCGGCGCTCGGTTGCGGTCGGGACCTTCGACGGCGTCCATCGCGGCCATCTCCACGTGATCGAAGCGGCACGAGAGGTTGGTCTCCGGACGGCCGTGGTGACGTTCGATCCCCATCCGCGAGCCGTACTCGGTGGGCCGGTCGAGCTCCTCACGACGCTCGAGCGCCGGCTCGAGCTTCTCTCGGACGCCGGGGTAGACGACGTCCTGGTGCTTCCCTTCGACGAGGAACTCGCGGCGCTCTCGGCGGAGGACTTCGCGGAGCAGATGCTCCGCGGCATCGGTGCGGAGACGGTCGCCGCGGGGGCGACGTTCCGCTTCGGGCGAGGTCGCGAGGGCGATCTCGACCTGCTCGCGCGGCTCGGCCTCGACGTGCGCAGGGTCCCCCTGCTCGGGAACGTCTCCTCGAGCCGGGTGCGGGAGCTCTTGCACGCCGGCAAACCGGAGCAGGCGGCGACGTTGCTTGGTCGGCCTCCGGAGGTCGAAGGGATCGTCGTTCGCGGCGACGGACGTGGCCGCGAGCTCGGGTTCCCTACCGCGAACCTCGATGTTCCGCACGGGCTCCTCGTCCCGCCGGACGGCGTGTACGCGGGCTGGGCCCACGGGCGCCGTGCGGCCGTCTCGATCGGCACGAACCCGCACTTCGACGGCATCGAGCGCCGGGTAGAGGCGTACCTGGTCGACTTCGATGGAGATCTTTACGGGCAGCGGCTCGTGGTCGAGATCTGGAGTGGCGTCCGCGACCAGCGCCGCTTCGACTCGCTCGAAGAGCTCGTCGCCGCGATCGGGGATGACGTCGACCGGACGCGTGCCGCGACGCGCCCGGTCTGAGGCGCGTCACGGCGGTCAGAAGCCGGCGCGGGGGAGCGTGACCCAGCCGATGCGCGCGACGTCAATGCGTGGAAAGTCGCTTCGCCACGACATGAGCGGTGCGTCGATGCGGAGTGGGTACTTCCGCTCGACCTTGGCTCCCGTCAGTGGATCGATCTCGCTCTCCGTGACGGAGCCGCCGTCCACCACGGCTTCGAAGTCGTCGAGTGCGTACCGACCCTCGACCGACTGCGCGTGCTGGATGGCCGGCGACGGCGGTGGCGTGAGCTCCAGAGCCTCGACGAGACGCTGGATCAGTACGGATCCCTTCCACGAGTTCGTGAGCACTGCGAGCACGACTTCCTCCTCGGGGACGAGCAGCAGCAGTGACTGGTAACCGCCGACCGAGCCCTCGTGGTCGAGCACGCCGTCGCGCACCCACCAGCCGAGCGCGTAACGGGCGCCGAGTGCCTCGCCGACCGGCTCGTGGAGCTGTGGCCAGTTCCGGCAGTGCGCGAGCCCGTACTCGACGAGATCGCCGACCGTCGACCAGAGACCGCCGCTCGGCCGTCGCTCGACCGGATACGACGGATCGGCCACCACGTCCCCCGGCAGCGTTCCCGGCACGGCATCGTCCGGCGTCTCGAATCCTGTGTTCCGCAGCCCGAGCGGCTCGAGCACGAGCTCGCGAACCGCGTCGGAGTACTCGCCATCGAAGCCGTTTGCAGCCTCCCAGTACCCGGCGTTCGAGTACGACCAGAGCCCGGCGCATTCGGGCGGCAGCGGCTCGGCCTCCTCTGGGCGGTAACCCGCGGTATGGGAGAGGAGCGCCCGGCTGCGATCGTCGAGGAGTCCGGCGAGCGACACCGCTGTCGCCGTGAACGACTTCGTGATCGAGGCGATCCGGAACGGTCGCTCGTGGGTGCCGGCGAGTGTCGTTCTGCCGTCCAGGTGCAGCGCTGCGGCTGCGACCGAAACGCCGGTCCGCGCCTGCGCCTCGCGCACCATCTCGGCCAGCTGTTGTTGCGGAATCGCGCTCGCCATGCCGGTTTCCGCTACCCTACCCCGCGACCCAGGCCCGGCTCGCGCCACGTTTCCTTGGCGCCGCGGGCGGAGCCTTGGGAGGCGAAAGGAAGGAGAGGGCAATGGCCCTGACCAAGGAAGCGAAGCAGGAGATCATCACGAAGCACGGCCGCAACGAGGCCGACACCGGCTCGCCGCAGGTGCAGATCGCGATGCTGACGCAGCGGATCAACGAGCTGACCGAGCATCTGCGCACCCACAAGCACGACCATTACTCGCGGCGCGGGCTGCTCAAGCTCGTCGGTCGGCGTCGCCGCTTCTTGAACTACCTGCAGAAGCACGACCTCGAGGGCTATCGAGCCCTCATCAAGGAGCTCGGCCTGCGCCGCTAGCTCCAAGAACACGGAGGGTGGAAGTTCGAGCGAGCCCGAAGCAACACGGTCTGGCTCGAGCTCCCGCCCTCCACAAGCAGAGTGGAGGACCATTGATGAGTATCGCGACCGAGCGCCGGGCGCAGGTCTCCGTCCAGATAGGGACACAGGAGATCAGCTTCGAAACCGGCCATCTCGCGAAGCAGGCGGACGGGGCCGTCGTCGTCCGTGGAGGCGACACGATGGTGCTCGCCACGGCCCAGGGGCGCCCGGAGGCGCGCGAGGGCGCAGACTTCTTCCCGCTCACCGTCGACGTCGAGGAGCGGATGTACGCCGCCGGCAAGATCCCGGGCGGCTTCTTCAAGCGTGAGGGGCGCCCGACCGAGCGCGCCATCCTCACGGCACGGATGATCGACCGGCCGATCCGGCCGCTGTGGCCCAAGGGCTTCCGCAACGAGGTCCAGGTGATCTGCACCGTCCTCAGCGCGGACATGATCACGGCCCACGACATCCTCTGCATTAACGGCGCCTCGGCGGCCCTGATGCTCTCGCCGCTGCCTTTCCTCGGCCCGGTTGGCGGGGTCCGCATCGGCCTCATCGAGGGCAGCCTCGTGGTCAATCCGACGCTCGCCGAGAGCGAGAACGCCGAGATGGACCTCATCGTCGTCGGCACGAAGGAAGGGCTGACGATGGTGGAGGCGGGCGCGAGCGAGGTTCCCGAGGAGAAGATCCTCGAGGCTCTCGAGCTCGCCCACGCCGAGATCGTGAAG